>Ga0315277_10002032_pt1 | contig 28534 bp, 20 predicted proteins | sample YL17G05_15_MG_FD_203695 | JGI IMG/M metagenome (GOLD analysis project Ga0315277, IMG submission 203695) | Sediment microbial communities from Yellowstone Lake, YNP, Wyoming, USA - YL17G05_15 | ecosystem: Environmental > Aquatic > Freshwater > Lake > Sediment | place: USA: Wyoming | collected... | reverse complement strand
CAACTGGTGGCATTGCTAGCAGCCGACACTGAGCGAATTCCTCGCAATTTGGGCCTCTGGAGAAGGTGTGTGGTGCTAGCACTTGGCAACCTTACGATCAAGGCCGTCAGCAGGCCCTCACCCTAACCCTCTCCCGGAGGGAGAGGGGACTGTTGCTTTACACTTCTCGGACAGCCTCTCACTTTGGCAGATCACTAGGTTTCCGAGCCGTCTCCCCAAATCGGTGTACCCGTGCCGCGGATGGGAAAGCCGAGCCTCTTGTCTGCCAGATAGTTGACCAGCGGCTGGCCGGCCTGCCAGCGCCGCAGATTGCGGCAGAAGAGGTTGGTGATGTTGTCGATCCGCCAGGCACTCTGCCCAGCCACGTGTGGCGTGATGATCACGTTGGGAAGGTCCCAAAGCCTGCTGGACGGGGGTAGCGGCTCCGGGTCGGTCACGTCCATCACGGCTCCGGCCAGCCGCCGCTGGCAAAGGGCCGCAACCAGGTCGGCGTGGACCACGAGCCGTCCTCGCGCGACGTTGACCAGCAGGGCGTCGGGCTTCATCTTGGCCAGGGCCGCGACATCGATCATGCCCTGGGTCATCTCGTTCAGCGGCACCGCCAACACCACGACGTCGGCCTGGGACAACAGGTCTTCCAGCCGGTCGGCCGGCCAGAGGGCCTCGACGTAGTCGGGTTTCTCGACGGGGAACATGTCGGTGGCCAGGATCCGCGTCTGGAACGGGCGGAGCAGTTGGGCCAGCCGGCGGCCTACCCCACCGAACCCGACAATGCCCACCGTGCTCCGCGTAAGGTCGCGGGTGGGACGGCGGATGAACTCCTTCTGCTGCTGCGCCCGAAAGTACGTCGGCAGGTTGCGGCACCAGGCGGTGATCAGGGCGATGGTGTGTTCAGCCACCTGGTCGGCCAGCACGCCCGAGGCACTGGTCACCACGATCGGCGAGGCGATCACCGAGGGGACCAGGCAGTGATCCATGCCGGCGGCCGAGGACTGGATCCACCTGAGCCGCCCCTGCCGGACCACGCCGTCCCAGTCGACCGGCACCTTGGCGTGGCCGCAAAAGATATCGGCCGAGAAGAGTTCCCGGGCGATCCGCTCCTGGCCGGCGTCGACCAATTCGGCCTGGGGCGCGGCGGCGGCGATCTGCCCAAAGTGGCGCGGCTCGACCGGATAGCAGAGGACGATTCTCATGGTGCGGTGCGTCCTACGTGTACGGGATCTTGGGTCCTTTCTTCGTCTCGCGGACCTCCAGATGGGGCAGGTGCTTGTCCAGCATCTCGGCAACCACGTCGGACGCGGCCCTCTTCTGGCTGACTGCCACCAGCTTCAGCCGCTGGGCCACATCGCCCGGCAGATAGATGGTCAGCCGGTCCTTTTCGTCCAGGTCTTTCTTAGCCATGATAACTATCCTCCTGCGATCGCGCCGAACCGGTTTGTGGCATTTTAGCGTTTTGACGCCACGCGGTCAATTGGCCAGTAGCACGTAGCACCGCCATCTTGGCTGTAAATCACAGGCTGGAAGCCTGTGCTACAGGTCGTGAGCAGTAGCACGGCCATCTTGGCTGTGAACCACAGGCTGGAAGCCCGTGCTACAGGAAGCCCGTGCTACTGGAAGCCTGTGCTACAGGCCGCCCCGGGCGCAGATTCTGGGCTGTTCCCGGGTATAGACATTGGATGGACGGGGCGAGCCGGGTCTGGGGCATGACGGCCGCCCTCCGCGTGTGGTTGTCCTGGGTGTGAGGCGGTCCAGTTGGGGAAAGTAGGAATAGCCCGGCTGCAACGCGGCCCTTGAATCGACACCTGCTGAGTATGCTCCCGGGCCGCGTTGCAGCCCGGCTATGGTCTTTGTGTGCGAATCTGCGTCCGCCGGTGAGTCTCCAGCGGCATCGCACCACCGCGCGACGCCGGCAGCGGCCGATCTTCCTCGGACCGGACGAATGTACTACAATACACAGAGACTATGGCAAACACCGTCGCGGCCACCACTGCGTCGGACCGGTTGCTGGAGCTGGTCGGGCGCCTGGAGCGGCAGGAGGGCTTCGCCGAGGTCGTCGGGAGTCTCCAAGCGGGGCAGGCGGCGACTCTGGACGGAGTCTGGGGGTCATCCTGTGCGCTGGTGGCGGCGGTGCTGGCATCCCACGCGCCCGGTCCGCTGGTCGTCGTCTGTCCGCAGATCGACGGCATCGACGACCTGATCGACGACCTGGCACTCTTTACCCGGCTGACGCCCGAGCGGTTTCCGGCGTGGGAGTCGCTACCCAGCGAGCGGGTGGTTCACGACGAGGTATTCGGCGACCGGGTACGGCTACTGAAGTTGTTGCAGGGTCCGGAGCCGCCGAAGCTGGTGGCGACCAGCATGCAGAGCCTGCTGCAGCCGGTGCCCGACCGCCCGTCGCTTGCCCGGCAGACCCGCCTGCTGCGGCTCGGCCAGAAGGCATCGCTGGAGGACCTCTCGCGGTGGCTGGTGGTGGGAGGGTTTCACAACACTCCGGCGGTGGAGTTGCCGGGGGAGTTTTCGGTACGCGGTGGGATCGTCGACATCTTCGCGCCCGACTGGAACCACCCGGTCCGCATCGAGTTGTTCGGCGACCAGATCGATTCGATCCGCCGCTTCGACGTTTCGAGCCAGCGGAGCCTGGCGGCCCTGGAGGCGGTGGACGTGACGATTCTCGAGCCGGACTGCGGGGATCGGGCCCACCTGGCCGATTTCCTGCCGGCGGATAGTTGGTTCCTGCTGATCGAGCCAGGCGAGCTTCAGCAGCAGGGGCACGATTACCTTCGGCGGCTGGAGAGACCGCAGGATTTCCACAGCGTTGAGGCGGCCCTGCAGCGGGTGCTGGAGTTTCCCTCGGTGACGGCCTCGTCCGTGGCCGCCGGCTCGCTGGGGACTGCGTGCCGGCTGAGAATCGAATCGGTCGAGCGGTTCAGCGGCGACGTCAACCGGGTCCGCGACGGGCTGGATGAGGCGGCGGCCGGACAAGAGGTGTTCATCGTCTGCCAGACGGAGGCGGAAGCCCGCCGCCTGACGGAGATCTTCGGCGGCACCCAGTTGGCCGGGGACGGCCGATTGCTGCTGCCCATCGGTTCGCTCCGCAGCGGGTTCCGCCTGGTCTCGGAAGGGATCGTGCTCTTAAGCAGCGGCGAGCTGTTCGGCCGGGCCGACCTGAGGCGCCGCACGCGGCGGCAGTTGGGCCGGGTGATCGACAGCTTCATGGAGTTGCGGGAGGGCGACCTGGTGGTCCACCTGGGCCACGGCATCGGCCGCTACCGCGGCCTAAAGCTGCTGGAAAAGGACCAGCAGGTGGAAGAGCACCTGGTGCTGGAGTTCTACGGGGGGACGAAGGTCTACGTGCCCAGCTCGAAGATCTCTCTGGTGCAGAAATACGTGGGCAGCACCAAGAGTCGTCCCACGTTGGCCCGGCTGGGCGGGCGGACCTGGACCCGCCAGAAGGCGCGGGTCGAGGAGGCGGTGACCGACCTGGCGGCCGAGATGCTGGAGCTGCAGGCTGCGCGGGCGTCGCGACCGGGCATCGCTTTTTCCCGGTGCACCCAATGGGAACGCGAGTTCGACGCCTCGTTCCCCTACCAGGAGACCGAGGACCAACTGGCCACCATCGAGGCCATCAAGCAGGACATGGCCCAACCCCGGCCGATGGACCGGCTGTTGTGCGGCGACGTGGGATACGGGAAGACGGAGCTGGCGATGCGGGCGGCGTTCAAGGCGGTGGACGCGGGTTACCAGGTGGGCGTGCTGGTGCCCACGACCGTGCTGGCCGAACAGCATCATCGCACTTTCAGCCAGCGGATGGCCGAGTTCCCCTTCGAGATCGCGGTGCTCTCGCGGTTCTGCTCCCGCGGCAAGCAGGCCGAGATCATCCAACGGCTGGCGGCCGGCTCGATCGACATCGTGATCGGCACCCACCGGCTGGCCCAGCAGGACGTCCGCTTCCACAACCTGGGGCTGGTAGTGATCGACGAGGAGCAGCGGTTCGGGGTGGAGGTGAAGGAGCGCCTGAAGGCCTTCCGCCGCATGGTGGACGTGCTCACGATGACGGCCACGCCGATCCCGCGGACCTTGCACATGGGCCTGTTGGGGCTCCGCGACATCTCCAACCTGGAGACTCCGCCGGAAGACCGCCTGGCGGTGGAAACCCGCGTCACCAGGTTTGACGCCGAGCTGATCCGGCACGCGGTGCTGCGGGAGCTCAACCGCGGTGGGCAGATCTTCTTCGTGCACAACCGCGTGCAGGACATCCAGAGCGTGGCCACGCGGCTGCGGCAGGTTGTGCCCGAAGCCAAACTGGCCGTCGCCCACGGACAAATGCCCGAGGCACAGCTCGAACACGTGATGGTGGACTTCGTCAACCAGCGGTACGATCTGCTGCTTGCTACGACGATCGTGGAGAGCGGGCTGGACATTCCCAGCGCCAACACGATGTTCATCGACGAGGCGGACCGCTACGGCCTGGCCGACCTGCACCAGCTTCGCGGCCGGGTGGGGCGGTACAAGCATCGGGCCTACTGCTACCTGCTGGTCGATCCGCAGAAGAACCTCTCGCCGGGTGCCTTGAAGCGGTTGCGGGCGATCGAGGAGTTCAGCCAGATGGGCGCGGGGTTCGCCATCGCCATGCGCGATCTGGAGATCCGCGGGGCCGGCAACATCCTGGGCACCGAACAGAGCGGGCACATCGCCGTGGTCGGCTACGAGCTTTACTGCAGCCTGCTGGAACAGGCGGTTCGCCAATTGAAGCGGTTGCCGCCCAGGGCCTCGATCGAAGTGGACATCGACCTGCCGGTAGAGGCATATATCCCCCGCTCCTACGTGCCCGACATGCGGCTGAAGATCGACCTCTACCGGCGGCTGGCCCGGGTAGCGAACCAGCGGGAGCTGGAGGATCTGGCTGCGGAGCTGTCGGATCGGTTCGGGCCGCCGCCGGCGCCGGTCGAGCGGCTGCTGTGGCTGGCAGAACTGCGGATGGCGGCCCATCGGTGGCAGATTGGGTCGATCCACGTGGAAGCCCCCTACGTGGTGCTCAGCTACAGTTCTGCCCAGCAGATCCGGCAGTTGGCCGCCAGGAATGGGGGGCGGCTGAGGGTGGTGGACGGGCGCAGTGCGTATCTCCCGCTCGGCAAAGGGGTTACGCAGCCGGAGGTGATTCTGCGGGAAATCAAATCGCTGTTGCAACCGAAGTGAGCCCGCGGCTATAATCCGCCGCCCATCTCGGGTCGGTCACAGGCCCCTCCGGTTCCCTCTCCCATCGGGAGATGGGGTTTGCCTAAACGCGGTCCGACGATGCTGGCTATAGACTGTTTAGGATCGCGCACCAAATAGCCTCCCGATTTCGCCTTCGGAGTTTAGCGGCCGACGGCACGTCGGCCTTGAGTGGCTGCGGGGAACAACAACGCACCGAGGGTCGCCGTACCGGCGACCGCTAAACGGCCAAGTCGGGAAGTTGTTTAATACGCGATTCTTAGCCGCCGCGGCTACGCGGCGGTCGGGACGATGCGGTTGTCCGCTGTTTCCGCCGCGTGGCCGCGGCGGCTAAACCGGACACACGCCACGGCGGGACCTTTCGCAACAGAAACTCTAGTGCCGGGACATTCTTCGTGCAGCATAAGCTCCTGCCGGTCGTACTGTGGGCTGCCATGGCCTGGGCCGCTGCGGCTTTGGTGGGCCTGAGTGCCGCGCAAGACTGGACGACGCCCACCGAGGACGGCCGGACCCCAGGATCTGGGACGGCGTGGCCGTATCTTCCGGCCGGCCAGGTAGTGGTTCCCGGCCCACCGAACCTGCCGACGCAGGGGTCGCGTCCAAACGGGTGGCCTGGCACGTCAGCGGCGCCCAGGCAGTGGGATCCTCGATCGGCTCCTTCCCGAGAGTCCCGAGACGGAGATTGGCCGCTCGATTACTCTCAACCGTCACCCGGTGGGTATCCCGATCGAACGGCGGTGCCGACGTATCCACGAACCGCGGCGTTGCCGTACGATTTTCCACCACGCGGGCCCGGGCAGTCCCCGATCGATCAGCCGCCAGCCGATCCGTTTCAGCAGCCGTACCAACGGCCTGGAGACGCTGTGCCGGGCGGCTATCCTGCCCAGTATCCGCAATTGCCCTATGTCGCTGAAGTCCCCGGGACGCCCTTCACGCCAGAACATCGCACGCCCGCTCGGACACCGATGGAACCCTGCGAAGGGGCCCAGATACTTGCCAGGGTGGGCTCCGAGGTGATTCTGGCCAGCGAGGTGTTGCCGGCCATCGACGAGCTGCTCGCCCGGTACAAGGACCGCATTCCGTCGTACCAATTGGAGCCGCAACGCAGACTCCTGATCGAGCAACAGTTGAAGGTCCCCATTGAAACAAGATTGATCTACCTGGACGCCTGCAGGAAGATCCCCAAGGAGAATCTGCCCAAGATCGAGAAGACGTTGGGCGAACAGTTCGAGAAAAGTGAACTGCCCAAGATGATGAAAGACGCCAATGTGGAGACACGGGGAGAACTGGACCAGAAGCTGCGGGGTATGGGGACTTCGCTGGAGCGGAGGAAACAGGCGTTCGTCCAGCGGGCGCTGGCCCAGTCGTGGGTCCACGAGCAGTTGAAGCTCGACGAGGAGATGACCTACGACGAGATGCTGGAATACTACCGCCAGCACCTGGAGGACTTCGACAGACCGGTCCGCGCCCGCTGGGAGGAGTTGATGGTCCGCCTCTCCAAGTACCGCAGCAAGGAGGAGGCGTACGCCGCCATCGCGCAGATGGGCAACCAGACGCTCGCAGGCGTCCCGCTGGCAGAAGTCGCCAAGAGCCGATCGGACGGGCCGACGGCCTCGGAAGGCGGGGTACGCGATTGGACCCACAAGGGTAGCTTGGTTTGCGAGGAGCTTGATCGGGCGCTGTTCGGGCTGCCGGTCGGGCAGCTCAGCCCGATCCTGGAGAGCGAGAACGGACTGCACATCATCCGCGTCACCGAGCGCGAGTTGGGTGGTCGGCTCCCGTTCGCGGAGGCGCAAGCCGAGATCCGCCCGAAGATCCGCCAACAGCGGGCGAAACGGCAATGGGAGGCCTACGTAGCCCGCTTGAGGGAGCAGATCCCCGTCTGGACAATCTTCGATGACCAAGCCCAGGGCGAGCAGGTTTCGGGCCGGGACGGCCTCCCGCGCCGCTGATCCGACACGCCGTCTGACGCCGAGTGGGCATCTCTATCTACGCCTTGCCGAGGCAGTCTTCGCTGTCGAGCAGACCTTCTGCCGCTTGATGCCCAACTGCCCGTCGCTATAATCACCCCTACCGGAGCGTGACGTTTTCGCCTCACGTCTCTGCGAGAGGACGCGGGATCCTGCGACGGGGGCGAACTGCGTCAGCCCAGGCAGGAGGCGGAAAACAAATCCCAAATCCTAAATCCCAAATCATAATTCCCCGCCATGCCCGAACTCGGCGTGAACATCGATCACGTGGCTACCCTGCGGCAGGCACGGCGGACGTACGAACCCGATCCGGTCTGGGCGGCTGCTTTGGCCGAGATTGGGGGGGCGGACGCGATTACCCTGCACCTGCGGGAGGACCGCCGCCACATCCTCGACCGCGACCTGAGGATCCTCCGCCAGACGGTCACCGTCAAGCTCAACCTGGAGATGGCCTGCGACCAGGACGTCCTCGAGATTGCCTGCCAGATCAAGCCGGACCAGGCCACGCTGGTTCCGGAACGTCGTGAAGAGATCACCACCGAAGGAGGGCTGGACGTGGTCGGCCAGCGATCCCGGACAGCCGCCGTGATCCGGGCGATGAAGGAGGCCGGCATTCCGGTCAGCCTGTTCCTGGATCCCGAAGCGCGGCAGATCGACACCGCCGCCGAGTTGGGTGCCGACGCCGTGGAACTGCACACCGGCCGCTACGCCTTGGCCTCCCCCGGACCGCAGCGGCAAGAGCAGTTGGAGACGCTCCGCAGCATGGGCGCCCTGGTTCGCCAGGCGGGCATGGCGTTGCACGCGGGACACGGGTTGACCTACCGCAACGTGCGCCCCATCGCCGCCATCGAAGGGATGCACGAACTGAACATCGGCCACAGCATCGTCGCCCGGGCGATCATGGTCGGATTCGAGAGGGCCGTACGCGAGATGAAACAGCTTGTATCTTGAAGGGGTTATCAGTTGTCAGTTGTCAGTTAGCGGTTTTCAGTTCCTCTCACGGCTGGCCACACGCAACTATCCACTATCCACTATCCACTCCCCCGCCATGCCAACCCGAAGTGGACAATTCGCCGGCCTCTCGGTGGCCATGATCACACCGTTGCGCGACGGCCAGGTCGATTTCGAGGCCCTCAGGCAGCACGTCGAGTACCAGATCGAGGCGGGGACTACTTGCCTCTGCCCCGTGGGGACCACGGGCGAGTCGCCCACGCTCTCGCACCCGGAGCATCAGCAGGTGATCGCCGCGGTAGTGGAGGCCGCCGCGGGCCGGATCAAGGTCATGCCCGGGACCGGCAGCAACAGCACCGAGGAGGCCCTGCGGCTGACCCGCTTTGCCGCCGAAGCCGGGGCCGACGCCGCACTGGTGGTGGCGCCCTACTACAACAAGCCGACCCAGGAGGGCTTTTTCCTGCATTTCAAGGCCCTGGCCGAGGCGGTCGAGATCCCCATCTGCGTCTACAACATCCCCGGACGGACCGGCAAGAACATCGAGCCGGAAACGATCATCCGCATGGCCGAGCTGCCGAACATCACGATGGTGAAGGAGGCCACCGGCTCGATGGACCAGGCCTCGCAGATCCTGGCCTCGACCGACCTGACGCTCTTAAGCGGCGACGACAGCCTGACGCTGCCGCTCTTGGCGTTGGGGGCCCGAGGCGTGGTCTCGGTGGTGGGCAACCTGATCCCCAGGGACATGCTGGCGCTGCTGGCCGCCTTCGAGTCGGGCGACCTGCTAGAAGCTCGACGCTGGCACTACAGGCTCTTCCCGCTCTGCCGCGACATGCTTTCTCTGGCCACCAACCCGATCCCCATCAAGGCCGCCATGCAGATGCTGGGCCGCGACACGGGGGAGCTGCGGATGCCTATGACGCCGCTGACGCCGGACCAGCAGGCGAAGCTGCGAACGACGCTGAGCGATTACGGGTTGTTGTGATCGGTTGTAGGAGGCGACTCCAGTCGCCGATTGGTGCGACATAGGCGAGTCGGCGTCTGGAGACGCCTGCTACAGTGCAGGATCGGCCATGTCGCAGGTTCTTCTGCTCTGTGAATACGCTACGCTGGGCGGCGGTGAACGCTCGATGCTGGCGACGCTGGAGGGGGTCTGCCGGGCCGGGTTCACGCCCGCTGCCCTCGCCCCGCCCGACGGGCCGTTGGCCGACGCATTGCGCACCCGCAGCGTCGAGGTCCTGCCGTGGGTCTTGCGGGACGCCGCCGGAGAACGCTTGCGCAAGGACCGACTGCGGAGTCGGCTGGTGCAGTTGCTCCGCTGTCGTCGGCCCGATCTGCTGCACGCCAACAGTCTTTCGATGGGCCGGCTGTCGGGGCCGGTGGCGGCAGAGTTGCAGTTGCCCAGCATCGCGCACCTCCGCGACATCATCAGGCTGAGCGATCGGGCGGTTGCCGACCTGAACTGCCACACCCGGCTGCTGGCCGTTTCGCAAGCAACCCGCGATTTTCACGCCGCTTGCGGCTTAGCCGCCGAGAAACTCCACGTTCTTTACAACGGCGTCGATCTTCAGCATTTCCGGCCTCGGCCCCAATCCGGCTATCTCCACCGGGAGTTGGGTCTTCCGCCCGAGGTGGAACTGATCGGCACGATCGGCCAGCTCTCGCTCCGCAAGGGGCAGGACGTGCTGGCCAGGGCCGCCGCCCGCCTGGCCGACCGGCTTCCCAACGTGCACTACGTGATTGTGGGCGAGCGCCACTCGCAGAAAGACGAGTCGCGGAGCTTCGAGGCCGCCCTGCGCGCGGCGGCCGAGGGCCCGCTGGCCGGGCGTTTTCACTTGCTGGGCTACCGCCACGACGTGGCAGAGATTCTCGGCGAGTTGACGCTGTTGGTGCACCCGGCCCGCCAGGAGCCGCTTTCACGGGTGCTCTTGGAGTCTGCTGCCTCGGGCGTAGCCGTCATCGCTACCGACGTAGGGGGGACGCGTGAGATCTTCCCCCCGGAATCGAGTTCTGCCCGACTCGTCCCGGCCGACGACCCCGACGCCCTGGCCGCGGCCATCCTGGAGCTTATGGGCGACGAAGCTCTCCGATCCGATCTGGCCGCGGCAGCCCGCCGTCGCGCGGAAGAGGCGTTCGACGCAGGCCGTGCAGCCGCGGCCTTGGTGGAGCACTACCGCGAACTGATACAAATCCGCGACCGCCCGACAGTATTGCGACCTGGTCAATGCCGGTGTTTTCGCCAGGCGTAGGTGAGAAGGCATAGACCGCCGAGGGTCAAAAAAGTAACCGTGCTTGGCTCAGGGACAAACGCAACCCACGCCTCATACCGACGATCCGGATTGATCCCCACTCCCACAGTCGTTTTACCATCCGGCGAGATGTCTTCCGCAGTATCCAGAGTCCAGCCCGCCAGGGCCGCCCCCAGACCGTATTCATTCACCAGCACGTCCCTCAAGCTCCGCATCCCGTGCGCCGCGTCCCAAATGAAGGCGGTGGTCTCGCCGAAAGAGGGCGAATAGTTGGCCTCTCCAACGACTACCGAGCCGTCGGCGGACACCGCGCGGGCCGCGCTGTCAAAACTGCCGCCGGGCAAATCACCGAGGCCGACCATTCCGGTTGCCTGCGTCCAACGGAAGGCCTCGTAACCCGCAGCCGAACTGCCGAATCCCACCACCACCGATCCGTCCGGTGATACGCCATCAGCCTGGCTGAAAAAGCTCCCGCCGGGCAGATCGCCCAAGCCGACCATCCTCGCCTGACTCGTCCACCGGAACGCCTCTTGTCCCGAGGCCGAGTTGCTGAATCCCACCACTACCGAGCCGTCGGCTGAGACATCGGTCGCGAAGCTATGAAACGAGCCGCCCGGTAAGTCGCCGAGGCCGACCATCCCGGTTGCCTGCGTCCACCGGAAGGCTTCGGGACCTGACCGCGAGTGCGCTTCTCCGGCAACCACCGATCCGTCCGCCGAGACGCCGAACCCCGTAGACCAAAAGTCGCTGCTCCGTAGATCCCCAAGGCCGACCATTCCTGTGGCCGCTGTCCACCGGAACGCCTCCTGGCCCCTCGGCGACCGGGCCCAGCCCACGACCACCGAGCCGTCCGCGGAAGTATCGAGTGCAAGACTATTGTCGCCGCCAGGCAGATACCCGAGGCCGACCATTCCGGTGGCCTCCGTGCAGCGGAAGGCCTCGGAAACGAACGACGCTCCCGTTTCGCTGGATCCCACTACCACCTGCCCGTCGCCCGACACACCATAGCCGTGGCTCCAAGGGGGTTTCGCTGGCAACCAGCCCAACCCCTGAAAAGAGGCTCCTGTGCTCGCAGCAGGGTCGTTGACGAGCAGAACAACCATCGTAACCACGGCCGCTGCGGTGCGTAAACAAAACGTAACCATCAGGCTTTTCATTGTCTTTGTCCCCTTAGAACGACTCGATAGCGTGTAGGGCGGGCTTTGCCCGGCGCTTCCGCCAACGGCAAGCGAAGCCGAGAGCCCATATCCCGCCACCGGCGAGCAGCACAAAAGATCGCGGTTCGGGGACGATGGAAAAATCGTCGAAGTAAAACTTCGTTGCCGGGTTGATGTTCCCACACGTAAACCTAAGGGTGCGCAAATATTGCGTATCCTGACCAAGTGTGAACGGTCCATACCAAGCCGCAGAATCACCGACGCGTACGCGATACACGTCTGGGCTAGCGCTGAAATCTATCTCCAGGAACACATGTTTCCAGGTGTCATTCGGGAGGATAGCCGGGGTTTCCACCCAACCGCCAGTAGTGTTGACGTCAAGCCAGGTGTTGGCGGACCCATGCCTCGTTGTGATGCTGGCTATTTCTCGGCTCACGACGCCGCCGGAGTAGTACCAGCCGTCAACGTCAACGTACCAATACCGGTTGGTTGTGCAGTTCATCCACCACGAGAGTTGAACTTGACCGCCGTATTGGGTACCAGTGTCATTGTCCCACCACACATCACCCCATCCGCCCCAAAAGGAGTCCTGTGAGCCGACCTGTAACGCCTTGCCCCCGGTGTGGACCGGGGCTGTAACGACGTTCCCGATCGCGCCACCCCAGTCCACCCCCCCTGGCTCCACGTACCACGTCGTTCCCTTACCCTGGATCGCCCCCGTCGGGTACGCCTCGAAGCCCTCCGTCCACAGATAGTCGGCCCGCAGTGGCCCAGCGACACCCAGTAAGAGCGATAGCGCGAAAAAGCCTGTAACTCTCATACGCCGCCTCCTTCCAAATACGAAAGTTGCGAGTTTGCCGTGACCTCGACCCCCGACGATGAAATTCAGTCTAGCGCGGCCTTCGACACGCGCACCTCACGTTCGCGCAGTGGCGCGGCGGGTGCCGGTGCACAGAAACCGTCGCCGAACAGCTTCTCCAGCCTTTTATACGTGGCCGTGGGCTGGATTCTGCGCGGCCCGGTGGGTTTCTTGTGATCCCGGGAGAGCGCGCCAGCGAGCCCACTCGGGCGCCCCTCCCTTTAGGTGGACGCCTGGCTTGCGGCGGACGGCGAACGTGCTAGAATAGGGTCGTTAACCGGGGGGCTCGCGGGGGTGCGAATATGTGGCGAGGCCGGGCGCTGGGCTTTCCTTCGACCCACTGGTCGGCGGTCTCCGAGGCCATCGCGGAGCGCAGCGACGGCCCGCGCCAGGCCCTGGGCAAGTTGCTGATCCGATACCTGCCGGCGCTCCAGGCCCATCTGGTTCTGGACAAGGGGCTTCGGCCGGAGCAGGCAGAGGATTTGCTCCAAGAATTTGTGCTCAAGAAGATCCTTCAGGAAGGCGTTTTGGTTTGTGCCGACCGCCGCAAGGGCAAGTTCCGCACGTTTCTGCTGACGGTCCTGGATCGGTACCTGATCGACCAACTGCGGCCCAAGGGCCTGCCGGTGAACTACACCGAAGTCGAGGCCGTGGAGGATGCTCCCTCACCATGTGAGGCGCTAAACCGCGCCTGGGCCTGCACGGTGCTCGCCCAGGCGGTCGAGCGGATGCGGGCGGAGTGCGAAGCCTCGGGCCGTGCGGATATTTGGGGGATCTTTGAGTGCCGCGTGTTGGCCCCGGCGCTGGACCAGGCTGATCCGGTGTCTTACGAGCAGCTTGTCGAGCGGTTCGGATTTCGATCACCCTTACAGGCGGCCAATGTGCTGACTACGGCCAAGCGGATGCTGGTGCGAAACCTCCGCGCCGTGGTGGCGGAGTATACCCGAGACCAAGACGTGGATGCCGAGATCGGGGAGATTCGAGAGATCCTCTCAGGCGGCGCATAATCGGCTCCAACCGTGCGTATCTATTGCCGGGGGACAGGCGAGGAATGCTATGTCCACGAGCGACACGCATTGCGGCGATCTGGAGCGCTGGGGCCAGGTGATGGACTTCGCGGTTGGGGACCGGCGGACGTGGCGGCCGGAGGAGTTGGGCCCGATCCTGCGGCACCAATTAGCGGCCCCGGTGCAGTTCGATCTGGGCAATCTGGAGGAGGGCCTGGCGGCAAGATTGAGGACGCTCAGTTCCGCGGAAGGTCTGCTGCTGAAGAGTTACGCCGAGCTGCTGCACCATCCGCATCCGCCGCTGGAGCTGCTGCGGCTGTGCAAGCAGTTCGCCCGCGCGTGCTGGAGCCATCCCGACAGCCCGCTGCCCCAGGAAATCGCCATGCTCCTGTATTTCGCCAGCATCGCCGTGGCGCTTATCCGCTGTGGGGAGCGGATCACCGGCTTGGACGACGATGCCTTGCGGCGGAACTTCGACTGGTTTCTGCTTCAGCCTTGGGTGGATGAGGCCACGCGTTACCTGTTCGAGGAAGCGCTCAGTTGGATCGACGCTCAGGGTAGGCCCTCGGCATGAGCGACCAACAGCGACAACCCGAGCAGGCCGCCGGCACGCCGATGCTCTCCGTGTCTTTCAACCCGGCTGAAGGGCTGCTGCGGATGCGGGCCCTGGATCCGCCGGTGCGTCCCGGCCTGGTGGCCAACCTGGACCGGTTCGAGATTCTAAGCATTCTTGGGCTGGGCGGGATGGGGGTGGTGCTTCTGGCCCGCGACCCGGGCAGTTCGGCGCGGGTAGCCATCAAGCTGCTTCGGCCGGAATTGGCGCAGGAACCCCGGGCGGTGCACCGGTTCCTCGTCGAGGCGCGGCGTATGCAGCGGTTTTCCCACCCCAACATCCTGCCGGTGCTGGAGGTTTCGGAGCGGGCTGAAGGGCCGTACTACGTCATGCCCTATATGGACCGGGGGAGTTTGGCCAAGCTGATTCGCCCAAGCGAGCCCCTGGACCACGGCACGGCCTTGCAGATTGTGGAGGAGATCGGTGCGGGTCTGGAGCATGCCCACAGCAAGGGGCTGATCCACGGGGACATCAAGCCGGGCAACGTGCTGTTGGACGCCGCGGGGCGGGCGTACCTGACGGATTTCGGCCTGGCGCGAAGGGTCTACAACGACTCGCTGGTCGACGTGGAACGGGCGCAATGTGAGGGCACGACGGCGTACATGTCGCCGGGCGTGGCCGCCGGCCAGGCCGAGGACGCCCGCCGCGACATTTATTCGTTCGGCGCGACGTTGTACGAGATGCTCACCGGCCTGCCACCCTATGAGGGCGCCAACCAGCAGGAGATCCTTAATCAGATCCTGGCGGGCCCGTCCTCGCCGATCCTGAAGTGCAACCCCAAGGCCCACCCAGGACTAGCCCGGATCGCCGGCTGGGCGATGGCCCGAGAACTCCGCAACCGCTACGCCCAGATGGCCGACGTGAAGGCCGACCTCGAACGGGCGGCAAAAGGTCAAGAGCCGTTGGGCCCCCGCGGCCGGGAAGGGTCCAGGTGGCGGGCTGCCGCTGGCCGAATGATCCTGCCCGCCGCGGTTGCGGCTGTCCTGGTAATCCTTTCAGCAACCACGTGGTGGCTTTGGCCGTCGCAGCCGACGGCGATTTACGTTTCGTACCGTGACAGAATCCTTGTTACCGATCCCGAGGGAAGGACGTGGCGCGAATTACCGGTGACGGGTAGGTGGATCGACGTATCTCCGGACGGGACCCGGATTTGCTACGCTCGCCAGGAACCAGGCACCTACGCTGTTTTCGTCAGCAACCTCGACGGCGCCGATGAGGAGCTTATCGTCCGCAACGGTACGAACCCCTCCTGGATCGACGATCATACGATCATCTACAGTCTGTGGAAACCCGGCCCGAGCATGCTTAGCAGCGTGTGGAAGGTTGACCTCGACTCAAACAAGGCGCAAAAACTGTTCGATTGGAAACGAGTCACTGCCGGTGGCTATGGGGGATTCATTGTTTTGTCTCCGGACCGCACCCACTTGTTGAGCAACGCGCAGAACAAGATAGGGAAAGAGGGGTGGAGCCCCGGGCAGGACCTTTACACGTGCGATCTCCAGGGAAACGATCTTCGCGTGGTCTGGGCGGATCAGACCAACGACGTCTGCGACACGGCCCAGTTCTGGCTGCCGGGGGACCGTTTCGTGTGGTGCCGCTATGCACGCCCGGGAGCGTATGTATGGGACCATGCAATCGTCGCGAAGGGACCGCAGGATGCCCAGTATCGGGCCTTGACTGACTGGGACGGGCACAAATACCCGATCGCGGCTTCTCCGGACGGCAAGCAGATCCTATTCATAAGGTCCCTGGAATCATTCCCGGATAATAGCCAGGACACGCTGGGCATGCCCGAGATGGAAATGTGGATCATGAACGCCGACGGTAGCGGGGCCAGGAAGTTCACGGATCGCAAGTTCTTCGGCCTGTGGCCTGTCAACGCCGCCTGGGGCCGTGTTAAGGCGTTCCCCGCAGCCACCCAAGGCAAGTAGACATCCCACGAACGACTGCTTGCGACGAGGGTGCCACAATGCCCATATCTCCGAGATCCGCGTCTAGGATTGTCGAGTTGCTGCCGGTTGGAGCGGACCCCGAAAACTGGGCCACCCGTTAAGCAGCGTTTCTTCTTCCCGCCACTTGTTTCGGCTGCAACCTATAGTTGTGGTGTGCCAGTCCCGGCGGGGCATGCAGTACCATTGGGGGGTTGTACGGGTGTGGGCTTGCCGAGATGCCCCTGAGATACTCAGTCCACCCACCCTGAAAACCCCCACGGCGGTGACGGTGTTCGAACCGATGCTCAATCGCACCCGCAGCGGTAAGGCCGAGTTTACCGTGGTCAACGCCGTGATGCTGGCGGTGGTGGTCGCCATTGCCGGCGGCATCGGGATACCGTTGATCGAGAAGACCAGCGGGCGGGCCCAACGTGTCGCCGCCCTGGAAAACCTCTACACGCTACGATCGCAGATCGCGATCTACAAGGCCGAACACGGAGGCACGCCGCCCGTCCTCTATCAGAACACGTTGCCGCAACTTGCCCGCGCCACGAATGCCGAAGGGATTCCGGGCAAAGCGGGGAGCAAGTACCAGTACGGCCCGTATCTGTGCGGCGGCATTCCGGTCAACCCTCTTACGGGGCGTTCGATCGTCACCAGTACCACTACCTTCCCCCCGGCTGCCGCCAGCGGCAACGGCGGCTGGATCTACCACCAGCAGACCGGCCGGATTGCCATCGATCTGGACGAGTTCCTCACAGAGTGACCGGCCTACGGGGGCAGGCCGGCAGAACAGGCCCAGGCGGCAACCGCCCGCAGGTCGCCCGACCGGCGCACCGCTAGCCGAGTCAGTCCCGGAATCGTGCAGCTTCGTCTAGCGTTTTTCCAGCTCCCAGGCGTCGATGATCACCTGGCCGCCGGGCGTCATGCTGCGGAGCTTTTCCGCAATCGCCGCACGTTCAGATACGGTAGCCTTGGGGAGCTTTTTGGCGAACTGGGCCGTCTTCTTTCGACGATGTCGACGACGTTTGATCTCTTTGCGACGTTCGCTAATAGGCACGTCTTGACTCCTCGGTCTCCGGTGGTTCCAAGTTTGGCTAGGGGGGTACTACGCCCGCCGCCAACAAATCCGCGATACACCGGAACCGGCGTACGCCGACCACCAGCCTCCAGAATCTACCAAACGTTGGGCGCGAGGTCAACGTGGTGGGTTGAAACCGCGGGCGAAGCGGGGGCGGCGGCGGCCACGAGATCTCGTCGAGCCGCGTTTGACAGCCTCCCGCTCTGGGAGGTACAGTTGGCCGAAGCGAGGCAGTAGTCCCGCCGGATGGGTGGCCGAGTGGACTAAGGCGGCAGTCTTGAAAACTGCTGAGGGCGCAAGTCCTCCGGGGGTTCGAATCCCTCCCCATCCGCTAAGTCCTTTTGCAGCAATAGGTTGCGTCTCGCATGAAGTCGCAAAACCCCTTGATTCGTCGGGGGTTGGCGTCGATTCGTGCGAGTCCCTGCGATTCGCCGCGTGCGCGTGCGGCGCCGCATTCTGCGCCGTCCGTACGCCGTTTTCTGCGCCGCCTCCCGACGGGCCGGCGTTCGCTTGGCAGAAGTGATCGTCGGTCGTCTGGTACTAGTGCTTCCGCGCGATGTCTTCACTGTTGCCCAGCCAGTCGCAGACAACGTGCGATGGGAAACGCTCGGCCAGTTCCGTTTGCCGGCTGCTTCGCACGTTGTGGAACAAACGGGCCTTTTCCCCCCCCGGCCCAGACCGTTTCTGACAGCTTCTCTTAGCACATATCCCCCTGCGGAAGCATTTTGGCTTCGCACCTCACCAACTTGCGTCGCCGGGTGTCAGAAATCGGGGTGGGGCGGCGGAGTAAGAGTGGAGAGAGAGGCGATAGGCGTTACTTATGGTCGGGACGATTCATCAGTGTCGGCCGCGGCGCGGGAATTGCGCCCCGGTCGAACGGAGACGTAACGAGCGAAAGGAACTTGAGAAGGAAGAAGCTGCTAATGATTGTGACAATCGTGGGCGTGATAGTAGGCCCAACTCGCGCGGCGCGGGCCGTGGTCGAGCTCCGTTTCGATCCAGTCGACTTTTTCAACTATACTTTGCACGGGCAAGAGCGAGCCGTTTTTGCTCGGAAAACGACTCACGTCAGCCCGCTCACGGTATATAAACCTCTCTCGGACGGCTTCAGCACGCACGGTGGGATGTTCATGCTGGCAAAGACTTGGGGGGGCGAGATGTACGCCTCATGGATTCCTGAGCAGCGGTCAATGGTGGACAAGTTTGTGGCTGGACTCGGCGACGGCGAAGGTATTGCTGCGTTCAGCATTTGGCTCCACGCGGGGCCCAACGCCCCGCTTTGGGGCGAGAGAGTGGTCTGGGATCCAGCGGGACCAGCGCCCACCGGCACAGCCCCCGGAGGGTGGGTCGTCGACGTCGATGCCAACCAGTAGGGTGCCGGCTATAGGGTCGTGTGGTCAACCACCGACTGGGCACAGGTGGCGATCACCGTCCAGATACGCTCGCACCACCGGCGGCCTTTCTCGCTGCGCGTCCCTTGCGTGATGTGCCGGTCGATCACCACGAAACGAATCGCCTGTTCCGCCAAATTGTTCGTCGGGTCAATGCCCGGCGTGGTGATGAAGCGGAAGTACGCTTCGCCGTTCTCCTTGTGCCCGGTCTCGTCGACGTTCAGCACGGCTTCGCCCGGCAGCCGCTCGAACAACTCCGCAGTCGAGGAGTCTTTGCGTGCCGCGGCCAACTGCCGCTGCAAACGCCCGTTCTCCTCGCCCAGACGTTGGTTCTCCTCACACAGCCGGCGGTTTTCCTCACGCAGCCGAGCGTTTTCGGTTTCGAGACGGGCAATGCGCCCCAGGGCGTCGGCCAACTGTTGTTCCAGTCGGGCAAGGCGCTGTGCCAGAGGCTGGCAGTTCGGGCAGTGTGTCGCCGGCGGCAGCTTCATGGGGCGGAAAGATTCCCTTGCCACGCCACCCGAACAAGATCGACACGATGCCTGAGGGATCGGATTCTTGGAAACTTCTTGGGGGGGCGTTTGACAGCACCAAAAACCGCACTGAGAATCAACTTTCGTTCGGGCACCGCTCTGGGGTCCCGGTGGCCACGACAAGGCTAAGGATCCCGTGAACCGTAACCTTCTAGGGCTCTGGCTCCTCGTGGAGCGGCCGTTTGGCGGCGACCTTCACGATGCCGGACGGGCGCGTCCTGAATCGCTTGGAGTTGGGCGAAAGGACCTATCAATCGCTGTTCGGTGATTTGCCACTGAATCGGTATGTCTACGGCACACGGCCCGGTTAGAAGATCGAGTTCGTGCCGCTGGATCAACGCTTGAATCTGCCCGAAAGCGAGTTCTCCTACCTGCTCCAGGAGTGGGACCAACTGTTGGGCGTGGAGCAGGCGTTCGGCAAGGTCGTCCAGACGATGCATACCGTGTTGCGGCTGGAGCAATCGGTCGACAGTCTGGAACGGATGAATCGCCAGATGGCGGAGCAGGTGGCGGAGTTCCGCGCCCAATTGCCGCCTCCCGATCCCAAGCAGCAAGGTGACATCCTGCTGATCTCCGTGGACAACAAGGGAGTGCCGATGCGTCGCTCGGGGGAATCGCTGCCTGCAGGGGCTCGTCGCAAGAAGGGCGAGAAAGCCAACCAGAAGCAGATGGCCAGCATCGGATGTGTCTATACGGTGGACCCCAAAGAGCGTACGGTGGAAGACGTGGTGGCCGCCTTGTTCCGCGAGCGCAAAGCGGATCAGCAGCGTCCCGAAGCCGAACCGACGGCCCAGCAAAAACGGGTGATGTCGTCCTTGAGCCGCCAGACGCCCGACGGCCGCGAAGTGTGCGGTCAAGAGGAAGTCTTCCGGTGGATGGCCGACGAAGCTGCCAAGCGCCACCGCCCCGGCCAGGCCGTGGTGTTTCTCAGCGACGGCCAACGCAGCCTGGAGACGGATCGCCAAAGGTTTCTCGCTGGCATCGTTTCCGACGAACCGCAGGAGATGGTGGACATCCTGGACCTGTTGCACGTGACGCCGCGGTTGTGGGAAGCGGCCTACCTGTTTCACCGCGAAGGGACAGACCAAGCCGCGGCGTTCGTTCGGCCACGGCTGCAAGCCATGCTGGAGGGCCGCGCCGGTCGCGTGATTGGTGGTCTGCGTCAAGCGGGAACGAAGCACGAGTTGAAGGGAGCAAAGAAGAAGAAACTGGCGACGATCTGTAGTTTCTTGAGCAAGAACGTTTACCGCATGCACTACGACGAGTATCTGGCGGCTGGCCTGCCGATCGCCACCGGCGTGATTGAAGGGGCCTGCCGGTACGTGATCAAAGACCGCCTGGAGCGTGCCGGCATGCATTGGACGGTGCCCGGCGCCCAAGCCATGCTGGACCTGCGCGCCACGTATGTCAATGACCAATGGACTGCTTACCAAGACTTCCGCATCCGGCGTGAATCTCAAAGATTGTACCCGCACCGCGGCGCCTTGCGAGACATTTCATGGCCCATCGCGGCCTAGCGGGAGGCCGGTTACGCCCAAACGAATTGCGTCGCAGCCTGCTGAAGGTCATCGAATCCTCTTGCGACTGGCCCCAGAGTTGGCCGTTCTACCTCGAGATCGCTCGATCCGACGTGTCTTGGGACGAGAAGCATCACGCCGTTTCACGTCTGGTCGATTTGCGCCGGCCGGAAGTGGTTCCGATACTCGTGCGGCTGGCCAGAAGCGGCGACCCGATCGCTCAACGCGCCGCGGTCGACCTCATCGGCAACGTGCTGAAAGTGGGCAGTCAGAAGTTCGCCCAAGAGGTGTTGACCCAACTGACCGGCGAACTGCTTGACATTCTGAAAAACGACAAGGACGCCACGGTTCGCAGCCGCGCGGCCGGCGCATTGCGATACGCCCAGGGACCAGCAGTGGTCCCCGCGCTGATCGAAGCGCTCAAGGATCGCGATCCGTGGGTCGGTTCCCATGCAGCCCCCACACTGGGCCGCATCGCCGGCGCAGAAGCCATTCCCAGCTTGGAGGAGTATCTTGCCAAGGTATCACATCCCAGCCAGAAGGACGCCGCACGCAAGGCGATCGATGCCATCAGGCAAGGGACGAAGCAGTAGGACTGCCGATCGTTCAAGGCAGTTCCCAAGACTGAACCGTTTCTCCGCCAGTCCCATCAAACCACCGGAATCTCGGACTGGACGGCGGCGGCCACACCAACTCTATCGGTGGGAATGAAAGCTGGGCTCCGTGTGTCAGAATCCCCATACGTTTTGCCGGAATCGGGCTGCCTTGAGGATGCAAGCCAAAACGCCCCGTGGCGCGCATTGAGAACCCAACATATTCTGACACGCGGGCTCGCGGTGTTGACGGTAGCTCAGGGCCGGTCGATGATCGGAGCAGTGGCCACCCGGGGGCGAATCGGCAATCGCTCGATTCCCGGGAAATCGGGGTCCTCCACCGCGCGGACCTCCTCCTCGCCCATGTAGGGGCAACAGGCGTCCACCCAGGCGATCAACCGGCGAAGGCTCAGCGGGTCAACCTTCACGTCGTAGTGCTTGCCGCCGGCCGAAAACTCGACGAGCCGGCTCTGGTAGGAGAGGTACTGCATCGGCCGCAAGGTGGTCAGGCCCCGAGCATCGTTCTGCCCGTAGCTGCTCTCGACCGGAATCGCCCCCGCGATGCCGTACCCGGGCCGCCCGCCGGCGACGGGATTGCCCCAGCCGGCCGGCCCCACCAGCGTCAGGTAGGGCTCCTTGAACACGTCGTGCCCGGGCCGCAAGGTGAGATCCGGCTCGGCGGACTGCGGCACGTCGCGGCGGTGACACTTCACACAGTAGCGGTCCAGCACCGGCTGGGCGAAGCGCTCGTAACTGATGCTCTCGGCACCCCATGGCGGCGGAGAGAGCTCGGTCGGCGGCCGCGTCAGCACAAGGCCGCGCCGCTGCGGGGGCGTGGTGCTGTGCAGCTCGTGGCAGCCCACGCAGCCCCGCTGCTCACCGGGCATAAGCCCCGTGAAGCTCCGCATCGTCTGCAGGCAGCGGCGATCGGCGTCGAGGAGCTGGAAATACAGGGACAGTCCCGCCGGGGCCTTGAAGTACACCGAGCCGTCGGCCTCGACCAGCACCTCGGAGAGGATCCGCTTGACGCCCTCCTCCTGCACGATCGACACCGTCGGGCCGGAGTGGCGATAGGTCTTGTTCCAGGTCGAATAGGTCTTGTAGTCCAACTGGAACACCCGCAGGTACTTTACCTTGTCGCGCGGCAGATCCGGGACTCCCTGGCAGACGTCGGCGCTGAAGAACGCGCCCGGGGTGACCGGCCGGCGGTCCTTGCCCGTGCCCGGCCAGGCCACGCGGTCCGGATGCACCGGCGGCACGGGCCGCGGCCTCAGCGGGACGGCGTGCCAGACGTTGTATACTCCCTCGTAGATCAGGTCCCGATTGCCGTGCACGTCCATCAGGTACAGGCGGAACTTTTCAGCGAAGCCCCGGGCCGAGACGAGAAAATCCTGCTGCGAGAGCGGATAGGCCGTCTTGTAACCGGTGAAACGGCCCGAGGCATGGTAGTCGGCGGCCTCGTTGCGCTCCGACGGCCCGTCGCCGACCTCCGCCCAGGGCAGATCGGCGGTGACCTTGGTCAAGCCGTGGGGATAGTCGCGGCCCAGGTCCGGGTCGATGATGCCGATCGAGCCGGACCACCAGTCGTGATGCCCCACGCCGGAGAACATCACGCGGCGGCTGTCCGGGATGGGCCGCGGCTCGGAGAGATGGTCGGGCCAGACCGACTGGTTGCCCCAGAAGTGCGCCGTGCCGGTCCCGTCCTGGTTAGTCGTCCACAGCTTCTGCAGCCGCCAGAGCGGCTTGTCGGTGTATTCCCAGCGGGAGTAGATCACCCGCCCGTCGCCCAACAGCGCCGGCACGAAGTCGGGCTCGCCGTTGTAGCTGATCAGGTAGATGTTGCCGCCGTCGGCGTCGCAGCGGGCCAGTATCGTCGAGTAGATGAACGGCCCGCAGCGGACGTAGGAGTTGCCCCGCGTGGTGGTGAACAGGATGTGGCCGTCGGGCAGGTAGATCGGGTCCAGGTCGTCGTAATCGCCGTCGGTAAGCTGCCGCAGGCCCGTGCCGTCGACGTTGATCTCGTACAAATGAAAACTCTTCTCGTCGTGCGGCTTGAAGCAGAAGAGCACCTTCTGCGCGTCGAACGACAGATCGGGCCGCCAGAAGCTGCCGGGCAGGGTACCGCGCGGTGGGCGGGTATGGCATTCGCACATACCCCCCACCGCCGGGTGCGGTGCCAGTTGGCGGAGCCGGCCGCCGGGATGCAGCCCGTCGAGCACCAACAGCCGCCCGCCGGGAATCGCCATGATCCCCATGCGATGGATGGCTTCATGCCTAGACTCCGGACCTTGTGGCAGCGGCTGGTCGATCAGCAGCAACTGCGAGAAGTCCAACACGGGATTCTTCAGCAAGATGTTGCGCTTGACCCGCCGCACGGAAAAGTAGAAGTCCCTGAGAATCGGGTCCGCGTGGGCATAGGCTGCGATCGGATCCTCCTGCAAGTCCGGCCCGCTCAGGCCGGCAATCCTCCCCCACGGCCCCCCGCCAAAAGGCGCAGCCACAGCGACGGGCTTCCAGCTCGAATCGTCAAGAGCCGCTTGTTCCCACTGCGGAGACTTCCGGTTCTCGGCACGCCAGGAGCCGCCGGAAACCACAACCACCTGTTTCCCGTTGGCCAGGGTCATGGCCAGACGAGCGATCAGGCCGGCAGGATTCTTGGTCGGGGCCGGCCTGTTCTCCGCCCGCACGGCCAGCAGGTTGACGCCACTTTGGAGCAATCTTCCGACGTCGAAAACTGCTGCCCGCTGCCAGGTCTCGTTCGTGCCCACCCGGGTGCCGTTGAGGAAGACTTCGCAGACGTCGTCCGCCGCAATCCGCAACTCGGCCGCGCCGACCTTCGCAGGCGCTTCGAACCGGCAGCGGAAGAACCTTGCTTCGGCCGGGGCGTCTTCAACCGGCTTGCCCTCGGGATACCAGATCCAGCTCGGTATCGGCTCGGCACTCTCGACCGGTTGCACCGTCGCGGGCTTCTCGCGCAGCTCCGCCAGGCGTTTCTCCAGAGCGTCCAGCTCTCGCAGCTCTGCCGACAGACCCGGCGAGGTCGGACCGCGGGCCAGCCGCTCGGCCAACTCCCGGGCCCAAGCGATCTCCTTAGTCGCCCGATCCAACAGCGGCTCGCCCATCGCCTGAAACAGCCAGTCTCGCTCCAGCGCCCGGGCCTCCTCCTCCGCAGTCAGCGTCCGCGTGTCGGGCGTCCGAGCTTCCCCCGGCGGCAAGGGCAGGTTTCCCGCCGGCGCCGGTTGCACGCAAACCGCGACGCTGAACAACAGCACGATAGGTCTCGGAACCCGCACTGCTCCGTTCATCGCACCCACCTCCCGGCGTATCTTTGTCAGCCGCTCGCTGACCGTAGGAGTGACCTATTCAGTAACTTACGTCGCGCAGACGGTTCCTTCAAGAGTTCACCGAGACCACCGCCGACGTGCTTCTGCATCGGATCGGTCAGAAGGCGGCGAGGCTAGAGCGTACCGCGGGTCTGTCTCACCAAACCACCCATTCTTGACGCATGCCATCGCGCCCCAAGTACTCACACCTCTGACGACACAAGGGGGCAGGGCCCGCTGGCGAGGGGGCGACGGCTTCCATCTTGCTCCAACAACCCGAGGTTTTCAAATGTAACTTCCCCACAAATGGTGGTTTCGCGATTGTACAGTTGGCGTTGCTCCGGTATGTCGAGCGGGCTAGCGTCCGATGAAGAAATCAGCCAATGGCCAATCACGGGGATACCCAAGCGGAGAGCTTGTTTTCAGCGAGGCGTTGGCACAGAATGGTCGCTGGCCTGCGCGCTACGGTCTGGGACGGCAACGTGGGGAGTGATTGGAGAGTTTCCGAGCGGCGTCCGAATGGAAAACTTGGGATTCATGCTATGCCGTCGGGCACCAAGCAACCAGGGCACGATTCGCGTGGCGATGTACGCCGACCCCCTGAAGCAGTTCATCGAGGCCCGCTTCCTGCCCGGATTACCCCTGATCCAGCTCGATTCGACGAAGGGGCGAGATGTTCATCCTCGATGACCGTGGGGAGCCTTCCGAGGATCTACCGGCGAAACCACAAGGAGAACGATCATGTGCCGATTCTGTGTTCGCGGAGATTGTGCCGGGGAGTTGACGCGTCGCGAGGTGTTGGGTGTTGCTGGTGCCGGGATAGCGGCCGGCCTGATGGCGCCGATGATGTTGACGGCCGCTGAGGGAGTGGTTGCCAATCCCGGGCCGGACGATCCGCTGGACGTGCGCGTGGTCTACGCGCGTCCCAAGGGCAGGCAATGGCTGGGCTGGCCGGGGACGTTCTGGGACCCGGAGAGCTTTACCGGTAAGAGTCGGGCGCTCGTCGAGGAATTTGGCAGGCAATTGGGCATGAAAGTCGCGTTTGAGCCGGCCCCGATCCACGACACGGCCGAGGTTGAGGCCTTCGTGAAGAAGGTGCAGGCCGAGCGTCCCAAGGGAGTGATCGTCTTTCCGCTCAATGCCGACGAGTTCATCTCCGGCACGACCGACAAAATCGCCCAGAGCGGCATCCCCACGGTGATCTTCTGCGGCCTGGGCATGTTCCACACGGGGTTTGCCGCTTCCGTAGTGCCCACCGCGAGGCGCAAAGGGGTGTATCTCCCCTCGTCGAGCGATTTCGAGCTAGGGCCGGTGCGGTTCGGAATGAAGATGATCCAGGCGGCCTATCGTCTGCGTCGCACCAAGGTGGCGGTTCTCCGCGGCACCGAGACGGCCGAGCAGAAGATGGAGCCGCTGGGGCTTACGATCCGCTTCCTGCCGCGGCGGCGGTTCCCCGACACGCTCAAGACCATCCCGGAGACGCCCGAGGTCGTGGCCATGGCTGAGGAATACGCCAAAGCCGCCCAGAAGGTAATCGAGCCGACGCGGACCGACTTGATCAATGCCGCCAAGAACTACTTCGCATCACGCAAGATCATGGAAGAGGAGGGGTGCCAAGGCATTTCCATGGATTGCCTGGGGCTGGTCGGCAACCGCGAGATTCCCACGCCACCGTGTCTGTCGTGGACTCGCCTGCTGGACAGCGGCGTGAGCGGCACCTGCGAGGCCGACGTCAACGCCGTAATGTCGCAAGAGGTGTGCTTGAAGCTGCTCGACAAGCCCGGGTTCATTCAGGACCCCGTGCCCGAAACCGAGCGCGGCACGCTCATTGGCGTACACTGCGTGTGCGCTACGAAGATCAACGGGTGGGACAAGCCGGCGGAACCCTTCCTGTTGCGCAGCCACTCGGAATCGAACCTCGGCGTGGCGGTGCAAGTGCTGTGGCGGCCGGGGCAAGAAGTGACGATCATGCAGATGGTCGGCCCCGGGAAGATGTTGTTGGGCAAAGGCCGCGTGCTGCGCAACCACGACACCCCGCCAGCCGGCGGGTGCCGCACCTCGGTCGAGCTTGAGATTGACGGGCCGCAAGACCCCTGCGACGTCAAGGGCTTCCATCAACTATTCATCTGCGGCGACCACGTGCGGCAGTTCAAGGCCTACGCGCAAATGTACGGCATCACGTGCGGGCACATTTGAGTCCGGATGCGAGATTCCCGGAGTCCTTTGTCGGGCGAACGCAGGTGCCGGACTCCGGGTCAATCTGCCTGATCCGATTCAGGGGCGATTCTGCCCCCGAGAATGGCAGGCTTTCTGGGAGAACTCTCCGGCGAGGCAACCTAACGGATTGGGGGCTCCTGTCGCAATAGTTGCAGATGCTTGAGGGGCGGTCTTTACCCAGAAGAAAGGCGAAAGCTGGCCAAGAATGGAAGCGCCCCCGCATACTCCCACAAGGCCTCCAGGTCACACCAGCCGCGCCAGATCCTGCGGCAGAGGTGATTCAAACCTTAGAAGCTCTCCAGACAACGGGTGCTCGAATTGCAGGGAACTAGCGTGCAATCCCAGTCGGCGAGCGGGATTCGTGCGGGCCCCGTATTTGTGATCGCCGATGATCGGACATTCCGCATCGGCCAGATGCACGCGGATCTGATTGCGCCGACCCGTCTCTGGTGTCAGTTCGATCAACGCGCGGGTCGCGATTTGCTTCATCACCCGGTAATGGGTCACCGCACGGCGTGTCCGCTCGCTAGGCGGGGCGCTGTAGACCTTGAGGGGGCTGCTCTCATCCAGATGCGACCTCAGCACGCCGTGGTCAGCCGGCGGATTGCCTTCCACCACTGCCAGGTAGCGTTTTTCGGCCTCGTGCCAATGTGCTTGCAGCGCGCGCTTCGCCGCCTCCGTCTTCGCAAAAACCATTAGCCCGGACGTCTCGCGGTCCAACCGGTGGACGATCCACACCCGCCCCGGGCTCTGAGGATTGCCGCGGCGCACGTAGTCAGTCAGAAAGGCATAGGCTGTCTTGTCCCGTTCCGTCGCGCTGGCCATGCTCAGCAGATTCTCGGGCTTCTCGATGACAATCAGCGACGCATCCTCAAACAATACCTTCATTCCCGGTGGCAACAGTCCTGCTGCGCGCACCTCGCCCTTGGTGCGAATCACAACCAAATCCCCGGTCTGCAGCGGGTGATTGGAGCGTGTGACCGACCGTCCGTTGACTTGAACCGACCCGTGCTTGAGCCACTGTCGCACCTTTGTCCTCTTCACCTCAGGGCGACAGGCAAAAAGAAAGGCCAGAAGTTCCGCAGGGTGTTCGACAGTGTGAGATGCGGGCATGACGCTGTGTTGCAGTGAAACAGGCTGCCGAAGCTATCAGGCAATCCGAGAACGCGACGCAGACGAAAGGTGGATCAGCCCCTTGACTTCCGCGCATGCCAACAGTCTACCCGGAAACGAGGCTGGTGGCGATTCTGTCGCTTCTGTCAGCAATTGGCAGGTGAAATCTCATTTAGGGATTGGGGATTAGGGATCTGAGTCCGGGGTTAAGATCTCGGTGCGTTTTGCACACATATTCTCCGACGCTCGTAAACGCTGTGCTTTCGAGCGTTTAGCGGGCGGGCTTGCCCGCCGTTCGGTCGCGGCTAATCCGCGTTTGGGATTGGGGATCGGGGTTGCCGGTCGGCGGACAGGTAACCCCGGAGTATTCACAGGCGTGCCACGGCCGTGTCGGCCGTGTTGCGCGGGGGAAACCGCAAGGTTTGAGGCACGGCTGACACAGCCTTGGCACCCGAGAACCGACTCGACGATGGTCCAATGAATAACCTGGCGCAACTGTTTGGCCGGGGGGCCGTCAAATGGGGAGTGAACGGCTGGAGCCCCGCTGCCGTCGCCGCCCGACCATCCTGCGGATGGTGCCCGGCAGCAGCACGCCGAAGGCGCCGCTGAGCAACAACACCAGCGTCCCCGGCTCCGGAACGATCGTCAGGATGAAGGCGTCCGGGCCCATGTACGGAGGAGCGAACGACAAGCCGGGGGCCAACTTGGGCTGGAGGTTAGCCAACTGTTGCATCAGGTCGGATTGGAAATCCGGTCCGTAGGCAATCAGGCCCGACTGATAATGCCGCACCTGAGTACCGACTTTTTGATTTCTC
>Ga0315277_10002030_pt1 | contig 28547 bp, 24 predicted proteins | sample YL17G05_15_MG_FD_203695 | JGI IMG/M metagenome (GOLD analysis project Ga0315277, IMG submission 203695) | Sediment microbial communities from Yellowstone Lake, YNP, Wyoming, USA - YL17G05_15 | ecosystem: Environmental > Aquatic > Freshwater > Lake > Sediment | place: USA: Wyoming | collected... | reverse complement strand
ACCCGGAGGGTGAATTCCAGTAGATGAGACTCCTACGAGGAGCGCTTTCATCTTCATTGTTGGCCCAGTATTGACAACCGACGGCTAGGTCCAGCCATGAATCACCGTTGAAATCTCCCGCAACTATAGCAGTTCCATCCGCTGCAGGTAACTCAATTCTACTATAGGGTGTGAATCCTTTGTTAGTACCATAATAAACCCACGCTGGCACTTTGCGTGCGTGGCTATCATTAAAATTGACAACAGCTAGATCATTCAATCCATCCTTATTAAAATCGGCTATCAAACCATCTCGGGAACCCCCACCGGGTAATTCTACTCGGGAACGCGCATCGATATCTTTACCGTTATTCAAATAGATATATGTATTTTCTTTCTCGGTATGACCATGACCAGACGGTAAATAAATATCTAGATACCCGTCGTTGTTGAAATCCCACCTCGTAATTATCTGAATTCTACCTCTGGAAGATACATAGCAATTGCTGCCGGCATCCAAGAATGTTCCATTTTTGAAATCATTGAACGACGCTTGACGCCAAACAGACTGCGCCAGAGCTTGTGAAACACTAACGAGCAGTACAAGAAATATTTGCAGTAATACAAAGCGCTGCTTTATTTGCGTCATATCACTTTTTGTCTGTTAGATCGCTTAGCTTTGATGTCATCGAAAACACTTTTTCATTGTCGATGCTATAAGCATCAAATGTAACTGAAGGATCGGGCTTGGCTGTATCGAATGTTAACAGTCCAAAACACTGTTTTGCATTGTATTCGTACATTGCACCCGGTTCGAACGGATGAACAATCTGATTAGTGAGTCTGCAGTTTTCCCAATCATACAAGGTATAGCCATTCGGACGTTCGATCTTTCTGATATCGGTGCGGTGGCGGTCTCCTGAAAGTAGAATTACACCATCAATATTGTTGTTTGCCAAAAAGTCAAATATCTCTGTTCGTTCCTCATGAAATCCGTTCCAAGTGTCTCTTACCCCTGGTTTTGAGTCATAGGCCCAAGGAGTTCCAGATGCAATGACCTTGAAAGTAGCTGTTGATCTTTTCAAAGCATTGAGCAGCCAGGCTTTCTGTTCTGGTCCTAACTGCGTTGGGTTTTCATCATACGGGTTTGTGCGGTAATATCGTCCATCGAGCATGAAGAACTCCACATCCGCAATCTTGAAATTGAACCAACATGCAGGCCACTCGCTACTTCCGTAGAACGGATTTAGCCATTGTTCCTGGAAGATATCAAGCATCGACTTTTTCCAAACAGGTCTATCCTTGTATGGACCCATCCAGACATCATCAGTTGCAACATCATGATCATCCCATATCGCATAGTTGGATGTCGAGGCTACCAGGTTTCTGAATTCTGTGCGCGACTGCCTCTGATAATAACAATAACGTATATCATCTGGCTGAAGCGGCGTATTGATATAGACATTATCTCCCATCCACAAGAACGCAAGCGGATCATGGTCTTTAATCACATTCCAGATTCTTTCGTGCCAGGGTGTATAACCTGCACAACCACCGAAGACTATTTTAAATGTGGTACTCACATTTACTCTGGGAAAGGTGTCGAATGAATAGATCACTGTTTGATCTGGGATTTTGCCGTTTATTAAGACTTCATAGAAATATTGAGTCGAAGGCTCAAGATTATCCACCGTTACTATTGCCGTGTAATCTTTACGGTCATCACTCTTCACAACATCTGAATTAATCACATTTGTCATCGATTTGTATTTGCTCAATCTCACCTGAATCGTCACTACATCAGCCGTTCGTACCCAAAAACTCGCTCCGTGATCAGTAACTCGACCCAACATTGGTCCGTGTATGATTTCCAAATTGAACGGAGCCGCGTATTCTTTGAACGCACCTGATTCTACAAGACGTTTCAAAAGATCACGTGGACCAGCAAGAATTCGTCCAAGCGGTAAGCCCATGTCAACAGCTTTTTTGACTGTCTGGACTGCTTCATCAATCTTGTTTTGCTGCGTCAGGGCAATCACAAGATTGAAGTATGCTTCCAAATCCTCACTGTCTCTCTCTAACAGCTCACGGCAAAATCTCTCTGCTTCTTCCGGTTTGCCGGCAATGGTTAACAGTAAAGCCCTTTGGCCGCGCCTCTTGTATTCTGTTTTGTAATCACGTGTAAAAAACCTACTACCTAAGGCATCTCCGCCGATGTCCCAAGGATTTTCAGCACCATAATAAGGATGCTTGCTTCCATTCAAGAACGCGTCGGGAGGAGCAAATTCACCTAATACCTCATTCGAAGGGATTGTTTGTTGCTGGGCTTCATTTGTGGAGAATGAAGCGATGATCAGAAGCAGGGTGAACAGCACATATGATTTCGTTCCCATGTTACACCTCATGTATCCAAAGACGTGGTGCTTAATTCAGGCGAACACGTTGCCCGGAAAAGTGTGTTTTGTTTGTAGGATGTCTTCTGTCTAGAATATTGCTGAGAAATGCATCCACTTCAGTCTGAATCGTGAGACGACAGGTTTAAGTGCAATTCATCTTAGAAATATTTCCTTCCCCCTCTTGGGTAGGGTTCTTTAACAACTTCTTGTTTATGTTTTGCTGTTTTATCTTTTGGTATACGCGAACAATACATCAAGTCATCAATGTAAACGTCAACATATTTTCCGCCTTTACGTGGATTCAATAGACCAAACCGGTCAAACTTTGATCCGGTTTTGCGTTGCTCTTCAGTCAAATCATAAGAGAATCTATCATTGCCGAGCGATACGGTTATTGTTCCTGATCTACCCGCGTGAGGATCATATTCAAAAGTAAATTGCCGGGAGATACGATCAGGAATAATTATCGGCCCACGTTGCTCGGTCGAAATGTTTTGCCTGGGCGAACAGACAGCTGTGAAGTTGTATCCTACGCTCGTTTGATCCATAATCTCGAGTCCCAAATACTGATTCGGCGGATTACCTTTATACTCACCGTTGACTGGAGCCATCTTTTCTTCTTTGTTGAAATACCCAATCAGCATTCTTCCGTCAACGGCTCCTTCGGTAAAACACATCCGGCCGGAAAATTTGATTGGATCTTCAAGACTCAATTCACCGATTTCGGTTGCGTAATAACCATGTAATGGATCTATAACTTCCGTGCCCCAGAATCTTCCGCCTATCTCACCCGGTTTTTCACCCGCCCAGTTTGTCTGTGAATAACCATAGTTATGACGTGAGTGAAAATCGGTTTCTGTGAAGGTGACTCTGTTATTCAAACCTTGCCAGTGTGGATCTTGTGACAGGTCGATCCTTTTACCATTAACCAGGAGGTCGGAAACGTAAAATTCCAAACTGCCGGTATATATTTGCATATTGTAGACACCGAAGCGGTTCATGAACGTAGGCATATCTTGATGACCCGGAATCAAGTAGTAGCTCACCGATTGTCCGTCAAGAGTAAATCTGATCTTCCCCTTTATTTGTTCGGGATGTCTCTCCAACGTCCACAGATGATACGTCCCTTTCCTGTACCAGTCATCGACCAAGCCAGCGTCGCGCGCCCGGAAGAGAAGCCCCAGGAGTCTTTCTTTTGTCATTGAAGGATCGTTCCGCTTAAATGCCGCAAGAAGCGTGTCTGTATGAACATTGCCGCCTTTGCCGTCAAAATATCTGGGTAGTCTGGCGTCGGGCCATTGTTCATCGGCAACGCTGGCATTCGGATCGTACTTCAGTTCCCAAGCGTGAACAGACCCATCACCTGGAATTTCCAGATCGGGATTCAAGATTGCACCGCAGGCTTTCCCCGTCTTGTAATCCAGATAGAATCGAGCGCTCCCATTTTCCATATCACCTATACGAAAACCGCAAGATGACCACACACGCCACCCCTGCCGTTCAGCATTGAAAAATCCCATGTAGAATCCGACACCACCTTCCGGCGGAACAAAGACGGCGAGTTTACCTGATGCCGAAAAAGGTTCTTTGAATGAAAGCGGTTTATTGATCGGCATTGCGTAGTAAGACGCTGTCGTTGATCTCCAAATGGTTCCGCCGATTTCACCGGGGCCGAAGCCGGTTTTGTTTGTCGGCGCCCATCCGAAGTCTTGAGTAATAGTCGGACAATTGCTGCACTCAACCCTATTGCTCAATGCTTCCCAATGAGGATCATCATCAAAATGCTCGTGGATTGCAATGATCTGCGATTTGTTCTGGCTGTATGCGATCAACGGGAACAGGCAAATCAAACAAATCAAGAATGCTGCGGACGATCTCGCGTTCATGGATTCCCTTATGAATGTTGTGGCGGAAAGACGTACTATTGCAAGTAGAAACCGAACAGCTGTGCGTTTTTGAGCTGGAATTCAATCCGAACCGGTATGCCGGCGAGAGCACTGAGACTCTTCTTCCAGACCACTTCATGCTCAACCGAATCTCCTTTGAGTTCTGCCCAGCCGTAACCTTCAACTGGTTTGCATTCCATACTTAACAGGCGAACCCTGCATTCACCTTTTGCATTTGCGTTTACAGTTAAACGGTTCGCAATCATGATCACGGGCTTTGTTACAAGCGTGCCAAGGTTCAAATCAGCATCCCGGCTCACATAACGATCGCGGGGCATCTGCGCAAGACCAATATGCCGTTCGTTAAAACGGTTTACCTTATGTCCTCTTTCGTAACCTCCATAATAGATGTATGTCTCGTCACCAACGACTATTTGTTCATCACCCCAAGCCATAGCGTGGTCAAATGTGCCAGGGGTAGGATCGTTTGGTATGAACGTTTCGTAATCCCTTTCCCACGTTCTTCCCTCACGGCTCCAAGCTAGAACAGTATAGCCTATTCCAGCTGCTTTTCTGTCCAAATCACCCATTTCTTCTGCGGTTTTGCCAGCAGTAGCATTCAAATCATCACGTAGAACTTTAACGAGACCGATTAATAAACCACCGCGCTCAACAATTCCGGACATAGAATAGAATTGTGTTTCACCGCGCTCTTTAGGGACACCGATCTTCGGCGTAATGATAGGCCATATTGGTTCCCAGTGAATCAGATCTTTGCTTACCGTCTCGTGTGGAATCCGTCGTAAATCATCAATATTAGGATTGGTCAGATCGCCAAAACCACCTAATCTATGCGATACCGTTGCCAAATATTGCTTCCTAATCGGGTCCCAGAACAATGATGTAATGTCATGGTTATGGAAGAAGACCGGTTCAGCGGAAATAGGTGTCCAGGCAAATCCATCCGGTGATGTAGAGACTCTGAAACCCGGTTTCAGATAGGTTGCCAGCACAAACCGTTTGCTACGATCGGAATAGCTTTTTCCCCGGTCCAGGACTTTGACGCCAAATTGGATTTCATGTGGATCCTGCAAAAAACGAGGCGGGCGGTTCCAGTGGACACCGTCGTTCGATTCCATGTACCCTATATGACAGCGTGAGACTTCAGAAGTGTCAACCGGTGTGTTGTACCACATGCGATACATCCCGGAGTCAGGGTCGCGCAAAACACTGACGTAGGGCTGCCACACGAGGTCGTTTCTCAGCCCGCCAACAAGAATCGGATGGGGCAGTTTTTTCGGGTTATTGACAGTTCTGACCAAGAATGATTGCCTGGATATCAGGTAATCGTCAAGGAACAATTGCGGCCCTCTCCTCAGGACAATCGGTTCATCGCATTGTTGACTTGTTGCCCCAAGAGCGAACAACATCGCACATGAAAGAACCAACGCCGCTCTTTTGAACATGATTCTACTCATAGTTGCAGATCCAGGCTTTTGTAATTCTTGATTAATTCTTCATGTTCCTCTTGCGTTAGGGGAACCAGGGGCGGCAAGACATGAGGAGTGCAAATACCTAGGTGACTCATTATTGCTTTCAATTCGGGAATTGTCCTTGCCATGGTCTTATTGTTCTGCACAAGTGCCGAGAGACTTTCAGCTTTGTCCTGATACATCGCCGCCTGTTGCTCATCACCTTTGAGCGCCGATTCATACAGGGCTTGAAAAAGTGAGGGCGTTACATTTGATGTATTGGGGATTATTCCGTCAAATCCAAGCAGTAATGCCTGGCTCGATTTGTTTGTCCAGCCAATAAACAACGAGAAATCCTCTCTCTCTTCGAATAGTGCTGCCAGTTGCTGAACACGATCGTAGTCACGCTCCGAATCTTTCAATGCAACGATGTTGGGATGCGTGCTCAGTGTTTCAATGACTTCGACTGGTATCGACATGTGCGTAATAGACTTGATATTGTAGATCACGATCGGAACCGGACTCTTCTCTGCGATAGTCTCATAGTGCTTTAACATCAAGTCTTTGGTCAACGGAAAGAAGTACGGAAGATGTACCACAAAAACATTGATGCCCCAGTCCGCATATTTCTTTGCGGCTTCCACCGTGTGGTCAAGCGAGTTGTCGGTAATCCCTGCATACAATGTCGTTCTTCCATTCACATGTTTTGCAGTCAGCTTTACCAAATTCTCTCGATTGACAAATGAGTTTGAGGCTATCTCCCCGGTGGTACCCAATATGAAGGGGAAGTTCCCGGATTCAATTACATAGTCAACCAGCTTCTCAACAGAGCTTGCATGTATTCTTCCCGTTTCGTCAACAGGGGTTACCATCGGAGCAATAACACCGTGATATTTCTTTTGTTTTCTCATGGTCACCAGCTTGCCTCATGTTCACTGAAAGAATCTTGGCGTAACGCAGACATCTTGGTTGAATCGCGGCTTTGAACTCGGACTCAGGTCCGGAGGAAGGCTATCTACACCGGCATTCAAGACAATATAGCGGCTTCAGCGACGGAATCATCGATCCAGCTGAGAGACTACTGCCAACAGGAGAAAGAGCGGGTCCGATGACGATAAGTCCGCCTTCGGACCGCACGTCGTGACTCGCTGGGATCGAGCGATCGATGAGCTTGGAGAAAACCGCCTTGCCATAGTCCACGCCAGCACCGGCCCAACGTGCTCAGTTGCCACGAAAGAGCACCGTACTCGGTACTCCTGGGTTGAAATCGACATCAAGGAGAATCCTGCCTCGCCGCGGTCCATCAATGTGCCTGCAGATCGAGGCGGCGTCCATGGTTGAGCACCCAAGATAACAAAAGGGCAACTTACGGCAGTTGCCCTTTTGTTGTTGGTATCGATGACTATTCAAGAGTGTATTTCATGCCTACACGCGTGTACCAGGAGAATAGTTCTGTGTTTATCGGCCGGCTTGGATCTCCCATGTACTGTTTGTCAAGTTCATTATTAAGGTTGGATACTTCCACAAAAAGCTCCAACCACTTGACAATTTTCTGGGATGCCGTAAAATCCAATCCTGCATGAGGTGCCTGGTAATAATCAAAGTTTTCGTTGATACCAACGGCGGTTATGAACTTGCCTTGATACTGAAAACCCAGCCTGGCTTTCGTACCACCCATCTCGTAAGCAAGAGCGAGGTTCGCAATGTCACCAGCCTGGCCGGGCAAGAATCCTTCACGACCCACCAGGTTGGCTTTTGCCCAAGTATGGCAGTAATTAGCAGCGATACCGAAGCCAGATAAGAAAGCAGGGAGGAATGTCAATTCCTGTTGCCAGTTCAGCTCAACCCCGTATAGCGATGCATTCCCACCGTTAATGACCATCTGTCTTGTATAACCTGCATATGTCCCGCTCTGAAGTAGCTCAGTACTACTATACGTTATGTCCTTCAGAGATTTGTAGAAGAATCCGAACGACGCAAGACCAATCCCACTGAGATAGTGTTCGGCACTGAGATCGACGTTATGAGAATATGTCGGCACCAGATCAGGATTGCCAGCCCTTATGCTCAGACTCTTATCCTGTATATAGAAATATGGCACAAGATCCCAGTAGTTAGGACGAGCGGTGGTTCTGGAAAAACCAAAACGCACCTTTGTCCTTTCACCGAGGTCATAATTGAGAGTGGCCATCGGGAAAAGATCGTTATAACTCAAGCTTGTGCTCACGGGTGTAATACTCGAAAAGTTCCCCTTACTGTCAAAGACGAGCTTATATCCATCCTGACTATCTTTGACGAACTCATGGCGGAAACCAGCAATCAATGAGAAACGGCCGAAATTGATATCGGTCATGAGATAGTATGCCAGGACATTTTCTCTAACCTGGTAGGTTTGTCCAAGCGCGTCCCAGATGCTCTCCGTAGCGGGGAAAATGGTGCTGTTATACATGTTCTGAGTAACGAAATCTTTTATCGCTGCATAGTCCGGTTGGGGGCCAAAGTCATAGTTACCTCCCATGAAATTCGTTCTGTTTCTGTCCGAGAGAAATCGAGCCATGGTGAGTGCTGGGGTCCCTTTCCAAGAGTATGTCCAACGCGTATCACCATTGTCTTTGTAGGCATGAGTATATTTCAACCCCCCTTTGACCTTCGCGTAGTAGCCGAAGAAGTCATAGGGCAATTTGAAATTTGCTCCACCGACCCTAAAGGAATTGGTCGCTCTGAAATCGCGGTAATCAAAACTGGGGGAGGTATAGAGATTCGGATCATTTTGAACTGACTGAGCGACATTCGTTGTATTCCATTTGGGGTAGAGCGAATTTGACAGATCAAGAGCAAGATTGAATTTTGAACTATGAGTCCATGTTGAGGTAACATCTGGCAATCTGGTCCCGCTGCCAAAGCTGTATCCAATACTGTAGTCGATGGATAGTTCGCCAAAATGGTTCTCGCCTCCCAGAGTAGTATTGGTCTGCTTTTGTCGTTCAGTTTCTCCCTTGCTTTCTCTAACGATCTGCGCGTTCTGAATCAGCGTGCCGGTCGGGTCCAGATATGTCCCCCTATCGATGCGAAGGCGTGTTCGGGCCCTGCCATAGATATCATCGAATTCACTCCACAAGAACTTGGCATAATATCTGTGAGCACTGCTTGTGCGATACTCCAGGTCAGCCCCTACGCCATAACGATTCTTGATATGTTTGGTGTCCTCAAGATTGACCTCGGTCAACGCATAAGGAATATTATTCTTGTTCACATCAGTCTTTTGAGCCCAGCTGTACTCAAGCTGATCTTCACCTCGGTTCTTCTGATCCCAGTAGGCATTGAACGCGACGCCGAAATTCCCTTCCTCGCCAAGGCGAGTACTGTAGTTGACGTTTCCTCCCCACAGCGGTTTGCGGTCCAGGTCTGCATATCCACTGCTTAACGACATTCTCAAATTGCTGCCTGGATAATCAAATGCACTTCGCGAGACAATATTGACCGAACCCCCAATGGAATTTGCATCCATGTCGGGAGTCAATGTTTTGTTGACTTCGATATATGCGATCTGGTTTGAACCAATGATATCCATCTGTGAATAGCGCTGCTGATTACGGTTTGTCGACACCGGGTCACCATTTACCGTCACAGTGCTCAGACGCGGATCTGTACCGCGTATCAAGACATAACGACCATCCCCAGAAGCTCGCTGGATATAAATGCCGGATACTCTTTGCAATATTTCTGCCGGATTTTGATCTGGATAGTTCTCAATTTGTTCTTTCGCTAGCACATTCTTGACATTACCTGCTTCACGTTGAATGCTGAGGGCTTTGGTCGCTCCTTGTCTCAGCCCCAGAACAACAACATCCTGCATGCTTACATAGCTGACTTTCAGCTTAACATCAACATTCATGGTTGACCCTGCTCTCACCACAACTTCAGATGAGTATGGTTCATAGCCCATGAACCTTACCAGAAGAGTAAACCGACCCGTCGGGACGTTAGGAATTCTGAATTGCCCTTGAAGATCAGTCGAGGTTCCAATGGTGGTACCTTGAAGCATGACGCTGGCTCCAGGCAAATACTCTCCTGTTTCCGAATCAACAACATGCCCGGTAATCACTGCAGGGGCTTGCGCGTAGGACATGACCGTGACCCCCAGCATCAATACAACAAGCCAGGGTTGGAAATGCCGTGTGATACTCTTTTTCATAGATACCTCCCTCTAGTTGCAGCATTGGTTTTTGATTAGTTTCTATCAGGAGACAAGGTGTTTATTCATACGGCCCTCCATTTGAGTAGATATTTGGATGGTGAATCATTTCAGAAAGAGCATTCTTCGTGTCTTTATGCCAAATGTTGATTTGAGCCGATAAAAATAGACGCCGCTTGAAAACGCAGCTGCATCAAATCCAATACTGTGTTTGCCTGCAGAAGTTATTCCGCGAAAGATCGTGACCAGATGTTGCCCGGCGATATTGTACAGGTCGAGTTCAACAGGACTCTGTTCGGGTAATTCGAAAGTGATGCGTGTTTGGTTATTGAAGGGATTGGGATAATTGGCAAACAACTGAAAACTTGATGGTAGCTGATTGTTTTCGTTCGCTTGTACGTGGGTTATGTTGCCTTGAGGACTCATGTTCAAAAAGTAGTTCCCCCCATAACTGCTTGTGGATCCTATCACAACGAAGTTGCCATTGCTGGTGCGGATCATGTCTCCAACATCCTCATTCTGAGGTCCACCAAATTGAGACTGCCATAGCTGATTTCCATTGAGATCCGCTGCAATCATCAGAATGTCAATATTTCCGCTTGATGTACTCGTCTTGAGACTGATGGTCTTTGTTCCGGCAACAACTATACGATCAGAAGCGGCGACTACTCGGTAGGCAATGTCCTGGTAAACTCCGCCAAATACTTTGTGCCACTGTTCAACACCACTGGCATTTGTTTTAACTAAGAACATATCTCTGGCACCCTGACCAAATCCAACTGCAAAACCAGCAATTGCCAGACTGCCATCAGACAATTCAGCAACACTGTTTCCTTCGTCCCAGTCACTCCCACCATAGAGCTTGTCCCAGATTTTGTTCCCACTGCCATCGATCTTAATCAGGTACATGTCAAAAGCACCGCTTGCACCGTAACTTGAAGTTGCCCCGACGATGACAAAGTTTCCATCGTTCGTCGAAATGATTTCTGAACCAGTGTCGCCTCCCGTGCTCCCGTAGTTGCGATGCCAGATTTCATTCCCAGAATCATCTACCCTGATAACGTAAATATCCGAACTCCCATCGCCGTAGCTCATGGTCGACCCAGCGACGAGATATCCGCTGGCTGTCTTCACCAGCGATGTCACGTTGTCATCATTTTTTCCCCCAAAGGTCTTTTGCCAAACAACCTGACCGTCGGTACCTAGTTTCGCTAGATAGACGTCTGATCCATTTGCTCCTGTGCTGGTGGTATTTCCCGCAACCATATATCCGCCATCAGATGTCTGCAGGACTTTCGTCACGCTGCAATTGCCGTCAAAACTGCCGTATGCAAATGATTTTGACCACTGAACGTCACCGAAGCCATCAGTCTTCGTAACATAAAAACTGGAATAGAAAGCACTCGGGGAGGTTGCAGAACCGCCCAGAATATAGCCGCCGTCGCTTGTCTGTGAAACACATCTGGCCCCACCGTATTGATCCGCAAAGATCCTCTCAAAGGTCGTCTTCGAACCCTGCAGGCCTTTCCCACGAATCAGTAAGCTCGATTGGCCTGATCGTGCATCGCTCACGATTGAAAGCACAGATTGAAAATCTCCGCTGCTCGGAGGAGCAAATGCGATGTCCAGAATTAAGGTCTCCAGTAATTTTAGCGTCTTCGTTCCCGGATTGTTGAGAAGTCGAAAGCCATTCACGTTCGACAGCGTGATCGAGCTGATATGAAGATCTTTGCTGTCTATGTTGGTTACGGAGAGTTGACGCGTTGCTTTACTGTTCGTTGGGATCTGACCCATGTACAATGTGTCAGGAGATAGCAGGACCGATTGCGCCTTGAGAGTATTACAGAACGCAACTAATGACATAGAGGTGATGAGAGTCGAAAGAACCATGTTCAGTTTTGACATATACCCTCCACCACTATGAGCAGATTAGATGTTACAGCATGTTGTCGGCAGATTCTATCCACACGATACCCCCATTAGGTTTTTGAATTGCTCGGGACACCATTCAGCAGCCCATATCCAAGACTCTGGGAAATGATATCGGCATACTTCTTTACTTCTTTTCCAATGCTCTCAAAGTTTATCGGTTCAAGACGAAAAGAGGGACCAGTGAGCCATATTGCTGCAATGGGATACCCTCGCCTATTGAATATGGGGGCTCCTATACAATGCATTCCTTCGATCTCTTCAGCAAAGTCGACTGCATATCCCTTCTTCCTTACCTCCTCAAGTTTCTTCCTGTAGTCACCGATGTTTCTGATGGTCTTTTCATTGAACCGCTTATATTCAATTTTCGCCATCAACGTTTTGCGTTCACCCTCCGGAAGGAATGCGACCATCGCTTTTCCCGGGGCGGAAGTATGCAAATGAAAAGGTTTGCCTGGGGCCAATACGAATCGAAATGGATGGACCCCCGGAATCTCTTCGACCACCACGCCTTCGTTGCCATGCAGAACACCTAAGGGAACAGTTTCGCCGTAGCGATCTCTCAAGGCCCTCATGCTTCCCAGCGCTTTTTCGACTAATGTCTCTTCCCCGAGTGCCGAATATCCCATGCTTAGAAGTTTCTGTGAGAGCAGAAACGCTTTCGTCTCTTCATCTCTGAGCAAGAATTCGTGGTGGATTAAGGTCGCAGTAATCCTGAAGACACTGTTCCTTGATACTTGGAGTTTTCTCGTGATATCAGTTGCGGTCAGGCCGGCAGGATGTCTGGCGAGCAGCTCGAGGATATCTAGTGCTCGTACAAGATTGGGGACGTGATACTTGGAATTCTTCTTGGTCATTTGTTACCCCTCAACACAAGCCTGTAGCTCCAAACAAGCTCTCGGGCACGGCAAGCAGGAAGCCGTGCCGCCATGTTACGAGAGTGCATGGACGGTCTTCTCAAGAGATTTCTGCTCAAGACAAAAGTCGTTCATCGGATTTCCCGAGATGGTTCACCGCCACCGACGGCGAACGCGTCACACAGATTGGCTCAAGGCAAACGTGCGATCCGGTCTGAAACAAGATGGCAAGGGATCAGAAGCCGCTCTCAAAGTGCGCTCAACATTTGAGGCATCAGGATGTGTTTGATATATAGACGGTGCGTCTAAATATATGACTTTCACTTTCTCCTGTCAACTGTTTTCTTGACGTTCTTACATGGAACGGGATGGGATGGTGGGAACGTCCGGCTACAGAGATTTGCCTGCTGATAGAAGCTTGACGTGAGATGGCGCTGACGTGCAATGGCGAGAGGTCACTACTACAACCGCACAGAGTACAGTTCCCCACAAAACAAGCCGGCGCATGACTCTTAATATCAAACGGGGGCCGCCTACTTACGGCAGTTGCAACCTTGCACTGCAGCTTTGAATTGGCATTGGGGTAACATTGCCTGACAATCGCTCTCCCCACTTTCGACGGCAATGCTGCATCACCTGAACCTCATGTCGGCAGATTTCCTCTCTGTGCCTGTTTTGGAAAAAGGTAGCTGACTCATCTCCGCTCAGAAGTAGCAACCTCGAACTGAGCTATCGATGAGAGCGTAGCTTGTCCCAAGGTCATGCAACTGGCTCTTCGCTTTGCTTCGTGATCCCATGCAAGCATCGAATCATCCGCCGAGCTCCATCTCACCCAAGAGGAAATAGGGGTACAACTGCCGAAGGCAAGGCATTGAAGGAGTTTCGTCGATGCGCCCTCTAAGATCACACACCACCATGGATGTGATCTCCGCTAAGCAGTTGTACTGATGTTACTCATCTATCGTGCGGACTCCTTGCGTTCCTTTCTTCAATCTTGTAGGTACTCTTTCCATCTATCGATATCCAAATGATGCGATAGAGGCAACTTTGTCACGAAAGACCGCAACTCCTGAAAGAACCTCTCCGGTTTATCCTCAAAAGGGCAGTGTCCCGATGAATCACGCATTACCATCTTCGCGTTTGGGTGATTCCTCTGCATCTGTGTTAGCTTGTATGTATTCCATGTCAGATCCGGCTTTACCTCGATATGGACACAACACTACTTCTTTTCATAACCCGGGTACGAATATTCGCGGCAGCCTTGCATCATACATCGCAGCACTATATGCAAAGAAGGCCATGACCGTCGCAGCCTGTTTCAAGTCGTCTTCGATGATACGGTCGTACACATCCATATTCGAATGATGTGTCCGAGTAGAATACTCGATCGGATCTTGGATGAACTGGAACCCGGGCAAGCCGACGCCATCGAACGATAGATGATCCGTACCACCAGCATTTGTGAGCGCCAGGGTCTTCGCCGTTGGGTCGTTGTATTGAGCGAGCCAGGATCTCACGATCGGGAGTACTGCTTCATTTCCTTGCAGGTACACGCCACGCACTCTGCCACCCCCGTTATCATTGTTGAAGTAGACAGACAATTTCTCGTACTCACCTTTCTTCGTGAGCTTACCACCCCCCTTTCCGGCAAGCAGGGAGAGAATATCACCCTCAAGCCCCGCAAAATGTCTTACGACATACGAGCGGGAACCCAAGAAGCCTTGTTCCTCGCCAGCCCACAGGGCAACCCTGATGGTACGTCGAGGTTTGAGACCAAGGTGCTGGATAATTCGAATCGCTTCCATGCACACCGCAACGCCCGAAGAATTATCAGTTGCGCCCGTACCAGAATGCCACGTATCGAAATGGCCACCAATCATCACGATTTCATCTTTTAAATCTGTTCCGGGTATTTCTGCAATGATATTGAAAGCCGAATCAGGCTTGCTGAATTCGACTTCGAGGTTCATTTCAAGCTTTACTGTTTTTCCCTTCTGGATTGTTCGTACGATTCGATTGTAGTGCTCAGCGGCAACTGTAACTTGTGGCAGGAGCTGAGGAGCTTTAGGATCATACGCATACACTCTTCGAAACAACAGGTCGGAAGCGCTCATGGGAGCTACAGGGACACTCGCGGCTTGTACAACCAGCGTACCTCCGTCTCCTCTGCCAGCGTCAAGCAACACTGCCGCACCCTCGTTCTGGCAGAACTCCATCTTCCTAGCTTCGAATTGAGCCTGAAGCAAACGCTGCCGAAGAACAACTGAATCAGGAAATGAGAAGGCGAGTCGCCTCTCTGGCATGACGGCATTTGCAAGTTCCAGCAGGGTCGAATCGGCGAGTCTTGAAGCTTCTGGTTGGAAATGCGGGATGACCTTTTGTGAATCAGCTAGCAGAATAAATGCATTCTTGAGTCTACCGCGATACTTTTGCAGATCCGCTTCATTGTTCGCGCGAAAAATGATCGCTTCACCTTGGATGAGACCTTGCGTGCTTGCAGACCAAGCTTTCGGATATGCAATAAGCGGGAATGCGTTGGGTCCAAGGACCTGCGACGAAAACTTCTTCAACGTCCACCCTCTTCCCTGCGGACCAACATATTCGAAATGTATGTTTTGAAGTCCCCACTCCCCGAGTTTTCCAGCAACCCACCGTGCAGCTTCTTTGTACTCGGGTGACCAGGTGAGCCGGGGAGAGTAGACATCAGTAAGATAGCTTTCAAGCTCCATCACCTTTGAACGATTTAGCCCTTCGTCCTTGATCTTTGCAATCGCTGTTGTATCTAGTCCTTCTGCTGAAGGCGCGGCAACTGTAGCTTGCATAAGAGTGGGAAACAATGCGAGAACGACGATGGCAAGCGAACCCATAAGACACCTCTCCTATCTAAAGTGATTGATTTCCTTCTGCGGCAATCACGACCAAGGTCGTAACAGAAAATGCCGGGTTTGCACGCCGTACGCCGGGAGGAGCTTCCGCACAATCAGTTCACGGTTGAACATCAGCACGACAAGAGACCCTAGTTGAACAACAAAAAGATTGACTCCTAGTCCCACTCCAATTCCAATGGCATCTCCTCCATACAGAAGCGGACCAATCGAGAGATTGAGGGGATCAGCCACCAATGCAGTCAGCGTCAACCAGTAGGCCAAACCGCGCAGAAATTGGCTGGGCGCACTCGAGAACCACTTTCTTGGCGAGAGGAGGATATAACCAAGCAAGCAGGTAAGCAGGTTACCCGTTCCAGAGATAACGGCCCACTTGGCGCCCTGCCTTTCTTCAACAGGAGTCTCATACTCTACTTCGAGACCATAGGGTTTGACGTGAAATGCCTTGTACTCGCCGTAAACCAATGCTGTGAGCGCATGTGCGCCCTCGTGGATTGCCACGACGACGGCGAAAGCAACAAGCAGAATCAAGACCTTGCGCATCGCACCCTCCTAATGAGTACTTGCCGGATTCGAAGCTTATCGTACCAACGACACGTTTGCCCCTCTCACTTCACTCGCTGACCAACGCTCTGTAGAGAACCGCGCTGGCGTCGTATGCTGCAAAGCAGAATATCCCACTGGTCATTGGAGCAAGCTAATCTTCGATTTCTTGGATGTCGTGCTCGTCGACGTGAACATCCCTTCACCTGAGCCGGTCATGGTCCGCTCCGCTTCGCTTGATTGTTCCATCCGAACGAGCAAGCCCTCCTTTGGTGCATTGTAGCGAAGTTTCTCACCAGCGAAGCTCGGTGCAAGCGTGGTAAGAATAAGCAAAGGGAAAGTCAATAGTTTTGTGACCGTGCGAAACAAGGTTCCCTCCATATGACATTCATGATGTGGAGCCCCGTCTGTCGCTCGAATTCATTTGTCCCCTTTTTCGAACGTCCATTCGACAGCCTGATCCAATATTGCTGTCAGAAGCTACCTGCCGCGCACATTTTGCGCGCGTCCGGCTTGATTTGCGTTAGTCAAGAGTTCAGATCGACTCACTATTCATAGGGGAAGAACAGCTTTCGGGTTCGCTCCTCCATTGATTCATCACTCGTGCTCGACGGGGTCAATGAATGATTGACGATGTTGTCCCGAGCTTGGCTCTGAGCGTTGGGTCCATCGTGAGAATTGCCCAACTGTCCCACGTCCGCCTCACCATTCAATCTGATGCTCCACAAGAACTTGGATGTCACTTCGTCCTCCCCGATCCCGTCTTCAAGCGTTCTGAGGACGAAAAGACTAACGAGCCCACCAAGAGAAGGGACGGTCTTTTGTCGTCCCATTTGTCACCTCTTTGATTGACCTATCGCTAGAGCGTGCTGCACTGCGGACTGCGGAATTCGAAAGCAACCTCCCAACAGTTCCGGTTTCTTGTCGATTGCCTTGCTGTAAAGTGCAAAGAGCTTGCGAGGATCGCGCATTGCTGCAAATGATCCCTCCTTTCCAAAAGCATGGTAGATTGCACCAAATAGTTCCGATCCAACGAAATAAGCACGCCCTTTGAGGCCGCGAAGCCAAAAGTCTCTTGCTTCTGTGTTCAATTCCTCTGTCGTCATTCTTCCTGCATACGTCTTTTCAAAGCTCTCAATCATCCGCTTGAAGATGTCAGGTTCTTCGGACGTATAGTTCTTCCACAAGGTGCCCAGCTCTCCTTCGAATGTATGCCCCCTTGATTCGGCAACTGCAGGCACACAGCCTCCGGGGGCATTGTCAACGAACTTTGTCGCTGTCCCCTCATCGACAAACAAGGAAATGAAACTAAGGGCAAGAGAATCTGAAGAAGTCATCGAGGCGGGGAGCGAATCACGGATTCCGAGATGATGAGATTCATGAGAAATTGCAGCAATCAAAACCTCCCACGTGATATTCCCAGACGAATCTCGGAGAAGTTGGAAGAAATCATATCCTTGAGCCTCGGCAAGTGCAAAAGCGGTGGTCCCTCCGCATGGGAGAACATAGAAGGAGAAGTCAGGAATAACCCATTCGGGAGGGAGCCAACTTTGTGCATAGCCCACACCTATGTTGATGAGCTTCTCGATAACCGCCGTTTTCAGTTGCAGGAGGTTTCTTTCGCAGAGTCTGAGGTCTCTGTAGAATTCCCTCCACCGTGGTAACATCTGATCCGCTCGCCGGTTCTCTCCGAGTGAATACTCACCTTCATACGCCAGGCTCACAATCATCTTCTTGAACACATGCCTTGGTAAGTAATTGGGACGGTATGGTCGATTGTAATGCCTGAACATGGCTTCATACGGCTTCGTGTCCAGAACTGTGTCAAGCATCGCTGAGGTGATCTGAAGCGACATCCCATTCCTCATCGCGTTCAGCACTTTGAACATCGCGCCGCAAGCCGAAACGTCTACTTTGACCTTCTGGGCGGACAGTGGACTTGAGAAGACCAAGATGACTAGATTGACCGCCAGGACATTTCTCAGTGAGATCATCGTTTGTTCCCATTGTAACTCATTGTGCCAGAAAGGACAGCTTCTATCTTCACACGATGTGGTTTTTGGCCCACGTTCGACCAGGGATCTTTCATCTTCAACGCTGAATCTTTTGTCATCCTTGCCACGGCCCAGCAATTCATATGATTCTGATATTGAGGCAGGAGCGGACCGGACGCAACGTCAACGCCTCCATCGATCAAATCGAGACTCCTTTACGTAGCGACCGGCAACCCAGAGAGCTATTGCCCAGGAAAAAAAGCATAAGTCTGCATACCTCTCTTAAGACCCATGGACCTTCAAGGCGACAAGAAACGGAAAAAAGTTACCAACGAAGTGCACGATCACGCAAGGGTACCAGCCGAACTGGAGAAAGAAATACCCGAAGGCAACACCGAAGATCATCGCACCCGCGAATCCTTGTCCATGGATGCTTCCAAAAATCGCCGCTGCCATGAGCACTGCGAGAAATTCTGTCAACTTTGTGGGCTTTGTTTCTCTTCTCAGCAGAAGCAAGAGCCAGAAAATAAACGGCAAGAATAAGAGCCGAAAAATGGTTTCCTCAACAAGTCCAGCTTGCAGAGCGATCGCGGTAAGATGTGAGATGCTTCTGATGTCGAGCAGCCACTGCGGCAGTGATCCTGCCTTAGCTGTCTGAACAAGCATCATCCCGTTGACTGCTACAACAAGCAAACCGAAAAGTCCGATATAGATTAATTGCTTTGACATTGGGCTCTTGGAGAAAATGCCGGGTATTGGGATACGTTCACAGAGTGATAATCCGGCAAGCGCAGCCAACCAGGTAAGTGATGCATACTCAAAGAATACCAGCACTGGGCTCGCGTCGCCATTTTCAAGTGCGAACCAAAGCCGTGCAGCGCCCGCGAATATGCCAATTACCAGCGATGGCTTGATCAAAGTCTTTGCCACGTTCTTCTGTATTATCAAAACAATGATTGAACATAAAACGATTGGTAACCATAACCACATTTTCATAATTCCTCCCTACATCTTGAGATTCAAACCCCCTGTAACAACCGTTTTAGTAGATTTCGCGCTCGCCAAGAACACGGTATCAGCGCACCCGCTTACAAATGTCAAGGCCATGTAAGGACATCATAGTGCACGACCTTCGGCTCAAGCTCGATCAGGAATTTCTCATCTTCTGGGCAATATACTGCTTTCTCGTAGTCGCTGCCGGCGAACCTTTTGATCGATTCAACTGAATCCCAGAGAGAGACGAAGAGAAAATGAGCTTTGCCGTCTTCGACCCGGCGCAGCACATAGACTCCGCAATTCCCCGGAGTGGAGCGGCAGTCCTTTTCACCTGTTCCTCTGATGTAAGCGAAAAATTCGGCGCTCTTGCATTCCAACGTCACGCCGTGCCAGATTCGTGCGATCATAGTCATGCACTCATACTCTGAGAGATTGAAGGCGACGTCTTCGCCGCTCTCAGCATCTGAACAAAGACTGCGAGGACCCACAGACACACGATTGCGCTCATTTCGAACGACGGGGGTGTTGGAGCCGACCACGCATTCAGCACAGCGGCTGCACCAAAGAGAATGATTCCAATGAGGCCGAAAACCTTGCCAAAATTCCTGTGGCTCAACATCGCGAACGCCAACAGTATCCATCCCAGAAAGAAAAACGTATCGAACGCAAGATCGATACCTTGGTCGAAAAGCCGGAGACCCCTATAGAGAGACACAACATCCTGCCGTTGCGCGTCATCCGTCGCCGCCAGAAACCTCCGTCCCATTTTCACCATCACTGTGCCCTGGACAATCATCTGGATAACCATGTGGGACACGCCAAAACTCCGAAAAGAGCACCCACCTTTGCAGCGAGCCGTTGTTTCTCCATTGACAGCAGCTCATATAGGCCAATGAACGAAACAATCATGCACAGAAAGGCAATACCCAGTATGAAATGTCCACCCATGGTGATTTGGTAATACGGAGAGGTCCCGTTGATTTCCAAAAACCGCTGGATCGTATCGATGCCCAGCCTTTGCCAGAAGAGTTGTTCAAGACCGATACCGATGCAAAGGAACAGAAAGATGCCGATGATCCCGAAGATGCCACCCACTCTGATTATTTTGTGATCCTGTTCCATACTTTTTACATGCCTCCCTCACAGCAAGTTGTTCTAATGAACCCATTGAGATGAGGCAACAACTTCCCATTACCCGCATCTCCTTCAACTCACGAGTATCTCCCATCACCTCCTTTAGGTTTTGTGATATGATGAAGATCAAATCGACCCAGCCCTCAACGTAATTGATGGATGGTTCAGTACTTCACACCACCATTCAACGAATCGATGCAAACTACCATTGCTGTCGTCCGGTCGGCGAAATACCCGGGGAGCGTTTCGATGAAAATATCCTTGTTTGACTGAAACAGGCAATCATTCTCTGCAACAAAAGGCAACAGAATTACAGAGTCGCTTGCTTCACTCCCGGTCCAGTCATACCACTTGGCTCTGTTCCCAACCGCTTCATACAATCGCCAGCGGCCCTTGAGAAAGATTCCCGTAATTCCATGCGCAAAAGTGATTTCACGAGTTTTCCCCTCTGAGTCTCTGTAGCTTTTGATCGTTATCTTTTGAAGGTGCAGGCGCGATGGTATTCCAGCGGCTCTGCACAATGCGGCAAGCAGGATCGAACGCTGATAGCAGAGATTACCACCGCATCGAAGGATGTCGGATGCAACGTATGGTGTGCAACGGGCATTTGTGTATGAATCCCTGACGAATTCATAAAGCGCCCGGGCAGTATCGCTGAGGGAGCAAGCCCGTGCAGTCAACTCCTGAGCCTTTTGGCGAATAATGCGATGGTCAGAATCAATGAACCAGGTTGGCTTTAGGAAGAGAGACAATTCGTCACCCTGTGCGCCTGAGATGGAAACACCTGCGCTCGTGATCAAAAGCGTCCATAAGATTGAACGGTATTTCTTCACGACGTTTCTGTTTGCTCGGGATCAACTGAAGACAGCGGTCCATCTTCCTTTTGCATCAAGAGATTCAAGTTGCGCGGCAGGATGTCGAGGTATTCAATCAATCCTAGTCGCTCAAGCTGGCTCTTCACTCTAGCCGGTAGGTGGTTGACCGAAGTATGACACATCAGTGCCTCCGTTTCCTCCTGTGAGAACGCACCCGCTATTTCGACCCACTGCTTCACTCTCTTATTCTCCGGGCAAATCTTCTGACACTCCATACACCCAACGATGCAATGATGCCACGAGGATTGGATCCATCCCGGGAAATCCCTCAAGCTCTCGTTATGGAACGTCAGGCATCTCTCGGCTCGAAGCAAGAACCTTTCATGATCAATAGCTTGGGTGGGGCAGCCTTTGACACATGCAGAACATTTGACACACCGTTCCATCATCGTCGACGGACCCCAGCTGTCACTTGTGCATTCAAGGTCTGAGTAGAACGCCATTAACCTGTGATAACTTCCCATGCCGTGCACATAGCTAATGTTGTTCTTGCCGTACGCGGCAAGCCCGCTCCGAACTGCAAGCAGTTTAAGCGGAAGAGCGGTTGGTGCCAGATGGTATCCTTTAAGTTCGAGTACTTTCTTCATAAGTCCTTGTACGTGCCCGTTGATAGACTCACTATAGGTCGGGGGCACCACGCATCGCCTTGTTTTCCCATTCCATATGAACATTACCTCCACTTGTGGCTGTGGCACAGCAATGACAATGATGGATTCAGGATTCGGCAGCGCCCCGGGCTGATGGAATTCAAAGAAGGTGAGCCGCTCTTGATAGAATTCCTCAGAAAAGCGCCCACGGCTCCTAGACGTCTCAATTTCCTCTCTTAACTCATTGACATGCCCAGCCGCGACAACGCGAGCATCACACCCGATTGCCTTCAACTGATGCAAAACCTTGTCCCAGATTTCATTCATGCTTAAATTCGACGACTTCCCACTCTTTTTCATAAGTTCCAAGTCTAGAAATCGCTCTTAGAACAAGTAGCGCGACGGACAACAGTTCTCCGAATGAACCAAAACCACGCATTGGTCTCACTCCTTTCCTCGTTTCCCAGAGAGCGGCCAAAGCGAAGAACTACCATCGCGCTTCGTTTCTTGATGAGCCAAGACCTGATGAAGCTATATGAATCTCGCTCCAAATTGGCATTTGCAAAAGAGCCATTCTTTGCTAAATTGATGGTGCCATTATAAATTCGAGGAACCATGACAAAACAAGCCTCTGAGATAACAATGGCGGGAATCTCTCTCAATCCCAGGTCTGCGACGCCATTGTACAGGCAGCTTTACGAAGGACTACGCCAGGCAATACTTGACGGTAGGCTGCGCAGCGGATCACGCGTTCCAGCCTCCCGCCTGTTCGCGGAACAGCTGAGTGTCTCAAGGAATACTGTATCCCTCGCCTTTGAGCAATTGACTCTTGAGGGTTACCTGAAAGGGGAGATCGGATCCGGCACTTATGTCAGCAACGACTTGCCGGAAAAATTGTTGCAAGCGAGTATCGGTGCTCGAAGAGGGCCCGCTTCATCGCGCACCTTCCGGAGACCCTCACGGCGTGCCGAAGCATTCACCAAGGTTTTCAGCCTTTACAGCAAGCAGCCCGAGAATATCCGGCCTTTTCAAATCGATGTCCCTGCTGTCGACGCATTCCCGCACGATCTGTGGATTAAACTCACAAACCAAGCATGGCGAAGTCTGCCTCGGCAGACACTGGAGTATGGTGACGCTGCTGGGTACAAGCCATTGCGCGAAGCAATCGCTTCTTATCTTCGGTTGTACAGGGCTGCACGCTGTGAGCCGGAGCAGATACTTATTGCTGAATGCACTCAGCAATGCGTTGATCTAATCGGCCGGGTCCTGCTCGATACCGGCGATAGCGTGTGGATGGAAGATCCTGGATGCATCGAGACCCAGGTTGTCTTTTTGAACGCCGGATTGAAGGTAACCCCTGTGCCCATTGATGCCGAAGGTCTCCGGATTGACGTAGGCAAAAAACTCGATCCTCACGCGCGCTTGGCGTACATCACTCCCTCGTGTCAGTACCCGCTCACTACAACGATGAGCCTATCCCGCCGACTCCAGTTGCTCGAATGGGCGCGCCTGTCCAAAGCATGGATTCTTGAAGACGATTACGACAGTGAATTCCGGTTCGTCGGACACCCCCTTTCGTCTCTTCAGGGGCTCGATGCAGACAATCGGGTCTTCTACTTAGGAACATTGACAAGGATCCTCTTCCCCAGCCTGCATCTTGGATACCTGGTTGTACCGCCCGACCTCGTTGATCTGTTCACAGCGGCGAAAGCTGCTATTGGCCGCTCAAGCTCAATCATTGACCAAGTGGTCCTCACTCGATTCATCGAAGAGGGGCACTTCGCGAGGCACATACGACGCGTGAGAGTACTCTATCGGGACCGTCAAGAGGTCCTGCTTGAAGCCACTACGCGCGAGCTCAGCAGCATTCTAGAGGCGAAACCTGTGCAATGTGGAATGCATGTCGTCGCAAGATTTCACAACGATGGCGATGATCGAGAAATTGCCAAGAAGCTTTCCCGGCTCGGTGTTATTGCTCAGCCCTTGTCTGACTACTGTATGGGCAAGCGGATGAGCAGAGGTCTACTGCTTGGATACGCCGCTTTTGATGAAAAGGCAATCAAGAAGGGTGTAAAGCAGCTCGCACAGGCGTTGCGAACGTAGAGCTTCCGTGAAAATGCCACTCACTGTTGCTGAGCAAGGATTGCTCGCGATTTCAAGCGAACATGCTGGTCTGAGCTCGAATTTTTCCGGGACACTCCACCACATCGCAGACCTCCAGCGAAAGAAATCCCGACTGGCTTTCGCCAATCGGGATTTTCGTTTTGTGGTACTCCAAGCATTAAGGCCTGTACAGTCATTGATCGCGTCTGTGCAACGAACCCCCTCCTCTTCATCGCTCTGAAACCACCGAACTGCATCTCTATGATTACTTAGGTCTCAAGTTGCAGGTTCAAGTCCGGGGCCCAATATGAACCTGCAACTCCGCCTAGTACGTCTCACAAGGCTCAATGAGAAGGCAGATATTGCATCACTTGTTGAAAAGTACTTCACAGCAAGACAAAACCTTGCGAACGAACGGTAGCCGCTACCTGCGACCAGGTGCCGTGCCGGTGAGTAACCAAATCGTGACAACTTTGCCGCTCAAAGAGGGGTTGCATCGCAAAAACGAAAAAGAAAAATCCCCAATTCAGTTCGAACTGGGCACTTTCAGCTCGATGACAAGCACCTTATTTGATTCAGGAGCTAGTGTCGGTCGAGAACCCAATTCAAGTATGACAAGCACCTCCACCCCCCTTTGGGAAGCAGACAGCTATTCCGGTCTGTCAAGAAGAGAATTGCGGCCATCAGATTGAGTACGGATTGCCAAGTGGGGAACTCTGTGGTTTCTATGCCTGGCCACTCAATCTAGGTCCAGCGTGAACACCAAGCACGAATTTTCAGGGTGCATGAGGATCCCTTTAGGGCTACACGAAATTGCCAATCGATTCTTCGGGATTTCCGACCGAGGCCTTCGTAGTATACGAGTTTTTGCTGACGTGACTCCCGCGCCTCCGCACTCCAGAATCCTCATGACATAGAGCCGTTGTTGTGCGTTTGTCTCATTTGGTTCTAACGAACTGTTATTGCTACGCCTCCCTTTTTATGTCCTTCGCCAACATACCTGTGAGCTTCTACAATTTGTTCCAAAGGGTAGATTCTGTCAACAACTGGTTTGATATGTCCGCCTTCAACCAACTCTTTGACAAAAGCAAGGCGTTTGGAGTCCAACAGGAGCGCTCCATCATCAATTGATGCGTATTTCCCTCCCGGAGCAAGGGCTCTTTTACACGCCTCTTTCAGTTTTGAAGTTTTGTTCCTGCCAACGGCATCAAGTATAAAAATGTATTGTACACCCGGATTGAGTGCGTCCTCTCTGGTATAATCAATGACGGCGTCCGCTCCCAGAGACTTCACCAACTCCACATTTGCCGTGCTGCATACCGCTGTAATGTTGGCCCCCAAGTACTTCGCATATTGAATTGCCGTTGTTCCAGTTGTTCCAGAAGCTCCATAGACAAGCACTTTTTGTCCGCGTTGAATATTTCCCTCTTCCATAAATTGAAATGCAAGAAGGCCACCATAACCAACCATGGTAGCCTCTTCATAGGATATGTTCGTCGGCTTTGTTGCCAAACATCCATGCGTTGAATCTGTCTCTTTCATGCATTTGTACTCAGCATAAGCACCGAGATCAAATCCAGTAAGCCCATAAACCTGGTCACCTGTTTTGAATCTCTTTATGTTTTTCCCCGTTGACTCAATCTCTCCTGCCAACACCAATCCTATAATGGACTTTCTCGGTCTTGTCAAACCCATCATGAGGCGAAATGGTATGAGAACTCGGAGAGGGACTTGAGAGCTTCGGATGAAAATATCACTTGCCGTTACCGCTGTCGCGTGTATCTTTATGAGCACTTCATCATCCTTTGGCGCAGGTTTCTCTACTTCTTTTATTCGAAGAATTTCCGGTGGTCCGTATTTCGTGCAAACAATGGCTTTCATGAAAATCTCTCACGCATTTGGTGCAATATGTTTTCAGAACGCGACCTAATGGTCTGGTTTAGGCGCGTTGCAGAGCGCAGCGGAAGCAACGGCGGGTGCAAACCGGTGTTAGCTTTTGCTATTCTGTTCCAAAGTGATGACAACATTTCCCTTCTTATGTCCTTGCTCGACATACCGGTGAGCCTCGGCAGCCTCTTCCAACAGATACCGTCTGTCGATAATCGATCTGATTTTCCCTGTCTCGACAAGCCCTTTGACGGAGATCAAATCTTCAACACTTCCTGGAGCAATCGCACAGATGACTTTCCTGGTGCCTCCCCTTGAAGTCCAGAGCATTTGAAAAAGTTGTTTCATCTTGAAACTGGCGAAAAGAAGTTTCCCATTTGGTTTGAGCGAGCTTTGACACTGCGAGAACGAACGTTTGCCCAAGATGTCGAAAATCAGGTCATAGGTTTCACCATTTTTGGTGAAGTCATCTTTAGTGTAATCAATGACTTTGTCCGCTCCCAGAGATTTCACAAACTCCGATCTCGGCGTACCGCATACCCCGGTGACTTCTGCCCCGAAGTGTTTGGCAATCTGAACCGCGGCTGAGCCTATCCCGCCGCTTGCGCCATTGACCAAGACTTTTTGCCCTGGCTGGATATTCATTTTGCGCAACAGATTCAACGCCATGATGGCACCATAGGGAACAACGGCGGCTTCCTCATAGGTCATGTTGGCCGGTTTTATGGCCAGCACACCGTCTTCAGGCATACAGAGATACTCGGCATAAGCGCCGAAGCTGGGACCGGGATATCCAAAAACCTGGTCACCCTTCTTGAAGCGTTCTACGTTCTTGCCGACCGCTTCAATGTCCCCGGCAAATTCACTCCCCAGGATGGATCTCTTTGGTTCTCTGAGGCCGAAGGATATTTTCGCCAGGAGCCAGAAGAGAAAAGTCATGTTGAACTCGCGAGGAGTGATTGCTTTGAAATTTCGCGCCATCGTATCACCGAAATTTACCGATGTCGCACGGACCCGGATCAGGACTTCCTTGTCCCTGGGGGCAGGTGTTTCGACCTCTTTGAGCTGAAGAACTTCCGGTGGTCCGTATTTCGTGCAGACAATTGCTTTCATAAGAATCTCCCACGCATTTCAAATGTTGTTTTTTCAAAACGCAACTTAACGATTGGTTTCAGCCGCGCAGCAGAGCAACGTCGGCTCCAAACCGGTCTTAGGTTTTGCTGCTATGCTCCATGGTGATGACTATCTTTCCCCGGGCGTGTCCTTCTCCAAGATACCGGAGAGCTTCAGCCGTTTCACGTAACGGGTAACGTCTATCGATGATCGGTACGACTCTGCCGGCTTCCAGAAGGCCTTTCATAAAAACCAGATCGCCCTGGTTCGGTTTTCCTGTTACGCCCCCCATTTTCTTGCCGCCGGTTTTTGACATCGATGATCCAAGAAGCATGGCACCGAAAATTTGGGCCATAGTACCTCCGACCATGACATAGATGCCCTGGGGAGTCAGGGCGCGTTTATAATCAGAGAGCGGATGATATCCGTTCGCAGCAAGAATCAGGTCGTACTGCTGCCCACGTTTGGTGAAATCTTCCTTCGTGTAGTCAATGACATAGTCTGCCCCAAGCGAGCGCGCCTGGTCCAGATTCCTGGTGCTGCACACGGCTGTGACTTCAGCACCGAACGATTGGGCAATCTGCACCGCAAACGTCCCCACCCCGCCGGATGCCCCTTGAATCAAAACCTTTTGCCCTGCCTGAATTTGCCCTTGATCGCGCAGACCCTGCAACGCAGTGACGGCCGCCATCGGTACCGCAGCGGCTTCTTCGAATGTCAGGTTGGTCGGTTTAAGCGCCAAAAACCTTTCAGGAACAGCTACAAACTCGGCAAAGGCGCCGTCACCGCATGCGACGAGATCCCCGAACACTTCATCACCCGGGCGAAACTGCTCGACGTTTCTTCCAGCAGCTTCAATCCGTCCGGCGATGTCTGCGCCTGGTATCGCATGTTTTGGTCTGAGCAGCCCCCCGCCCATGAGGCGGACAAGGAATATGTCAGCTGTCAGTAGATGCCAGTCATACATGTTCACAGATGCCGCATGAATTTTAACCAGGACTTCATCGTCCTTGGGAGTAGGTTTTTCGACCTCTTTAAACTGGAGAACATCCGGTGATCCGTACTTTGTGCATATGATTGCTTTCATTGTTTCCATAGTATCTCATGTTTGCGTTTGATGGCCTGTTTACAATGACACCTGACGATTCGGCATATTTACCCGACAAGGTTCATCTTGTGTCGGGCGGAGAAGCTGGTGATTCGATCCTGGATGTAGCACTCGTTAGTAACGTCAATCCATATGGTATCAATGCAATCGCTATTGCAACTGCAGCTGCTAGATTGATGATTTCAACACCGTCGGGAGTTCCGATGAAAATGACTCCTACTAAGAACAGTGTGCTTTGCCATGTCGCCAGAATCCTGGACTTGAGCAAACCTACTGCCTGAATAACAAAACCAATGGGCAATAAGACCATTCCCCAGATCAGAATTAACCATCCTTCTTTCCCAAACATAGCGAGTAAGCCGGGCATCATCGTTGAAAACTTGTCTTCCGGTAGAGTATCGAGAGCACTCATTGTCAGGCACAAAGCCCCTTTGTCGGCTGCTAGCATTAATGCACCAAAGATTGCTATCACGCCACCGAAAAGACCAAACCATTCAGCCTTTGTATTCTTTAGCGTATTCATAAAGTGCAATGCAACAACAACCAGCAGGCCTGTACACAGCGTAACCAATGCATGGCCGAAATGCAGAAGTGTCTGATTATGTGCT
>Ga0315277_10002029_pt1 | contig 28552 bp, 28 predicted proteins | sample YL17G05_15_MG_FD_203695 | JGI IMG/M metagenome (GOLD analysis project Ga0315277, IMG submission 203695) | Sediment microbial communities from Yellowstone Lake, YNP, Wyoming, USA - YL17G05_15 | ecosystem: Environmental > Aquatic > Freshwater > Lake > Sediment | place: USA: Wyoming | collected... | reverse complement strand
GAATCCCTCCCCTTCCGCAATAATTCATGAAGCCGGACAGTGATGTTCGGCTTTGTTTTTTTGGGGAGGGTGGGTTACTGAGTGCGCGCACTCCACGGCGAAGCAACGGACCCCTCAGTCTGCGACTAGGAGCGTTCGGTGGAACAAACAAGTTCGCTGGAGTGTTTGAATCTGAGCAAAACCGATTGAGGCTCGCGCTGCGGTGTGAGACGGTCGGGGTGAAAGGCGAATCGACGGTTTTCTTGACATTTCTGAGTGCTTTCGATATATTCCTGTCACTATCAATCAATGAGAGCCATGAAATCTTCGTCTCACCAGGGCCTGGGAACCAAGAGAAGTCGCCAGCGCGAAAAGATCTTGCAGGTCTTGAATGGCACAACCTCACACCCGACCGCGGAATGGGTGCACGAACACGTTCGTGAGCAGATTCCTCGCGTCTCGCTCGGTACGATTTACCGAAACCTTCACATCCTCACGGCGCAGGGCAGAATTCAGGAACTCGATTTCGGAGAAGGGATCCATCGGTACGATGCAACGGTGGATCAACACTACCATTTCGTCTGCGAACGCTGCGGGACTGTGAGCGACCTCCCCGTTTCTCCCAAAAATGACATCCATGATCTAGTGCGCGATGTCGTTCCAGGAGAAGTGAGATCTCATCGCCTTGATTTTTTTGGAGTGTGCTCCGACTGCCTTGTTAAAAACTGATTTCCTCGCACTGTTTCCCTGATCAAGTCGTGCCATTCCGTGCTGTGGTGACTCGCGGCCGCTGAACGGCTTATATTTCCATCGCGGATTCATCATCAGAGAGGGAATCAGGCGGGGTAGGCTCGGGCGAGCAAGCACGTTCAAGACCATCAACTTTCCATCAATACTTAATATGTACCAAATCATTCTGGAGGAACCATGGCTGTAACTGTTGGCAACAAAGCTCCCGATTTCACATTGGTTGACGCCGACCGGAAGCCCCGGTCGCTGAAAGAGTTTCAGGGAAAGAACATCGTGCTCGCATTCTTCCCAGGGGCATTCACCGGCGTTTGCACGAAGGAACTGTGCACATTTCGAGATTCGATGAGCCGCTTCAACGAGCTCAATGCACAAGTCCTTGGAATCAGCGTCGACGCGCCCTTCGCAAACAAGGCGTTTGCGACACAGAACAATTTGCAGTTTCCACTGCTGTCCGACTACAGCCGAACAGCTTTGAAAGCCTACGGGATCGTCCACGAGGGTTTCGCTGGTCTCGATGGATACTCGGCGGCAAAGCGCTCGGTCTTCGTCGTTGACAAGAGCGGCACTGTTCGGTATGCCTGGATTTCAGACAACCCCGGCGTGGAACCGAACTACGACGAAGTAACCAAAGCACTTTCCGCCCTGTAATGCGGGGTGGCACTTATACCAAGGTGAGAATGAAAAACGGAGGCCACGACGATGCTGAAACCGGGTGATCAAGCCCCGACATTTACACTCTTGTCTTCCGAGGGCAAAAAGGTATCCCTGAGGGATTTCAAAGGGAAGAAGGTCATTCTGTACTTCTATCCCAAGGACAACACGTCGGGATGTACGAAGGAGGCTTGCTCGTTCCAGAACAACATAGCCCTTCTAAAGAAGAAAGGCCTGGTGGTCCTTGGTGTCAGTGCCGACAGCGTGGAGTCGCACGCGAAGTTTGCGGCGAAGTATGGACTGCAGTTTCCTCTCTTGAGCGATGAAGCAAAGGAGGTGCTCAAGGCATATCATGTGTGGAAGGAAAAATCGATGTACGGGAGGAAATTCATGGGAATCGAACGCACGACCTATGTGATTGACGAGAAGGGGAACGTGTCGCATGTTTTCCCCCGTGTGAAAGTGGATGGCCATGTGGAGGAGCTTCTCACCATCGTTCAAGGGAAGGCGGTGTGACCATGGTGTATGTGACACGGCGGGCGACATTTAGTGCGTCCCATCGGCTCTTCAACCCGGCTCTCTCGAATGCTGAGAATGAGGCGATCTTCGACAAATGCTCCAACGAGCATGGCCACGGCCATAATTATGTTCTCGAGGTTACGGTCGTCGGTGATCCGCATCCGCAGACGGGATATGTCATCGATCTCAAGAAGCTCAAAGCGATCATGATGCGGGAGATTGTGGACAAGGTCGATCATAAGCACCTCAACTATGACGTGGATTTCCTTCAGGGGATCATTCCGACTGCCGAGAACATGGCAAGGGCATTCTGGAAGATTCTTGAACCAAAAATCACCGAAGGAAAGTTGCACTCCGTCAAGCTGCATGAAACAGAGAACAACGTCGTTGAATATTTGGGGGAGTGAGAATGTCAAAGAAGAAAGCGGACATGCCGTTTCAGGCACTGGTCGAGCAGCTCCTCACTCATCTCGGAGAAGATCCTCAGCGAGAAGGTCTTTTGAAAACTCCGTCACGTGTGGAAGCGATGTACGAGTTCCTGACAAAGGGATATCGGGAGGACCCTGAGAAAGTTCTGAAGAAAGCAATGTTCACGGAGCGGTACAGTGAAATGGTCATCGTGAAGGACATAGATTTCTTCAGCTTGTGCGAGCATCACCTTGTGCCGTTTTACGGGAAATGCCACATCGCCTATGTGCCTAATGGGAAAATCATCGGACTGAGTAAGATGCCCCGCATCGTTGAAGTGTTTGCGCGCCGTCTCCAGGTGCAGGAAAGGCTCACGCAGCAAATAGCTGAAACAATCTTTACGCATCTGAAGCCGATGGGGGTTGGCGTAGTCATGGAAGCGAGGCACCTGTGTATGATGATGAGAGGAGTGGAGCAGCATGATTCCGTGGCCACGACGAGTGCCATGCTCGGGTCCTTCAGAGACGATGTAAAAACCCGAAGTGAATTTCTCACCCTGATCCAGCACAAGTTGGGAACCTGAGTATCATGAACAATGCAAGGAATGTCTGGATCACCGGCGCGAGCTCGGGACTTGGTCGTGCGTTGGCTCAGGAGTTCGTCAAGCATGGGGATACGGTCATCGCGACGGCACGAGGCAAGGAGAAGCTTCAGACTCTCCGGGGGGAGTTTGCCGAAGGGTCGGGCAGGTGTATCGTTCGCGAGTGCGATCTACGAAGCGATAATCAGGTCGCTGCCACAGTGACGTGGGCTCTCTCTGAGGTTGGCAGCCTCGATATCTTGATTAACAATGCCGGCGTAACGTATTTCAAGAATTTCGAAAGCACGACTATCGAGGAGTTTGACGAGGTGGTGGGCACAAATCTCCGGGGTCTGTTCTTGACGACGAAGGGAACTCTGCCGTCGATGTTGCTGAAGGGGAGCGGAACGATCATCAACATTCTCTCCTATGCCGGCAGGACAGTCTACACGGGGTCATCTGCCTACGCCGCGTCGAAAGCGGGAGCAGCAGCGATGATGGATGTCCTTCGGGCAGAGACCAGGCAGAAGGGGATAAAGATCGTGAATGTGTATCCGGGCGCCGTCCTCACGCCGATCTGGCACGCGAAGCATCGCGAGCGGTACAGCGAGCGGATGATGAAGCCGGAGGAAGTCGCAACGGTTGTTTACGAGATCAGTTGTCAGCCTGCCGGCATGATGACCGAAGAGGTTGTTCTGCGGCCGCAGGGTGGAGACTTGCAGGTATGAAGATCGAAGGAGCAGTTGCTCTGGTAACAGGTGCAGGCCGGGGAATCGGCAAGGCCATCGCGCTCACGTTGGCCCACCATGGTGCGGCGGTAGTTTTGACAGCGCGGACCATGAACGAGTTGGAAAGCGTCAAGACGGAAATCGAGCTGGCAGGAGGTAAGGCCCACGCTGTGCTCGCTGACATCACAGATGCTGAGAACGTCCGGCAACTTTTCAGTGAAATAAGTGCGAAGTACCATCGTCTCGACATTTTGGTCAACAACGCCGGCATTGGGAAATTCGCGCCGGTGCGTGACATGCCTCTAGGCGACTTCGAGGCCATGTGGGCTCTGAATGTCAGGGCTGTTTTTGATTGCACAAAGCAAGCACTTCCGGTCATGGAGTCGCAACGGCAGGGTGCAATCGTGAATGTGGCTTCCCTGGCTGGTAAGAACTCGTTTGTCGGAGGAGCTGGTTATTCTGCAACGAAATGGGCTCTCATCGGTTTCGCGAGGTCGCTCATGCTCGAAGTGCGCGAACACAACATCAAGGTCATTACTATTTGTCCAGGTTCTGTCGATACGTCATTTTCATCCACCACCACGGACCCCAAGAGGTCGGAGAAAATCCTTCACCCGCAGGACATCGCGGACACTGTTCTGGCAGCTCTCATAATGCCTGATCGCGCGATGGTCAGCGAGATTGATATCCGGCCCACCAACCCCAAGTAACTTGCTACGAAGTACGAAAGCAGGCTGCTCAGTTCAAGCGGCGATGCCCCAGCCGGCCAAACCTGCGGCCGGCAGCAGTGAAATTCTTGTTATGCCGCCGCGTGCGCGCCTCGATAGATTGTTTTCCCGATAGCGCAGCTAGGTTCTTCTGCGAGACCTCTGACAGATGCTCGATGCGTTGGTCTGTGAGAGACGATCAGTGCGGCTGGCCGGTCAGCTTGCAATCCAGAGCTCAGTTTGATATATTGGAGTTGAAATGCTCAACGTGCGATTGATCCGCGCAATACTTCTCTTTCTGCTCGTACTCTCCATCGTCGGCCTGACCGGTTGTTCCGTGTTCAGCACGGTAGGTGGGTGGATCTCCCAGGGCTACGAAAACACCGTGGCGTATTTCAACGCCTATTACAACGCCAAAAGGCTGTTCGACGATGCCGAGGCGGAGGTTCTGGCTGCAGAGGTCGCGGCGAAAGGAAAAGCGGCTCAGCCGGGGGTCATCGCGCCGATCGCCGTGCCGAAGCAGAAATTCACGACAGTCATCGACAAATGCTCCAATATCCTGGCGTTCTCTCCCTCCAGCAATGTGGTTGACGATGCGCTCTTCCTGATCGGAAAATCCTTTTTCTACATGGAAGATTATGTGAAAGCAGAGAGGAAATTCACAGAGCTGGTTGCCCGGTATCCGAACGGCCCCCTGGCTCTTGATGGAGAACTCTGGCTCCTGAAGACCTTGCAGCACCTCAACCGATTCGACGACGCAACGGGTGTGGGCCAAAACCTCGTGGAGGCGGCCTCTGCCGCGGGCGAGAATGAAATTGCGGCGGACGCGCTCTCGACACTGGGGGATATTGCCGCAGCACGTGCGAAAAACGATTTGGCGTTGGAGGAGTACCACAAGGCCGTCGCGCAATCTGACGACGACAAAAAGAAGGCCGAATTTGTTCTCAAATCAGCAGACCTGTATTTCGCACTCGAGGAGTATGAGAAGGCCGCAGGCGCATATCTTGATATAGCGAGTTATTCCCCCTCCGATTACTCATCCTACTACAGCCAGCTTCAGGCAGCGGTATGCTATCGGTCGATGAGGGACTACGACCGTGCTCTCACAATCCTCGCGACCATGGAATCTGATTATCGCTATTTCGACTATCGAGGAGCAATTCGGCTTGAGAGGGCAGAGACTTTCTCGCAGTCGGGGAAACTTGGAGAGGCGGTGGTCGCTTACAAACTTGTCGATTCTCTCTACAACCGGACTGAGGTGGGGGCGAGGGGGGCCTTCAGACTCGGAGATCTCCTGCAGTACGAACTGGGTGATTACGCCGGCGCCAAACTGGCTTATAGCCGAGCCTCATCAGCCGGACCTCCGGATGCAATCGCGGCCGCTCAGAAAATTTCATCCGCGCTCGACCGCTATTTTGCTCTTTGGCGGGAATATTCCAAAGCTGACAGCGTGCTGTCGATCTATGACATCGACAGTCTTTGGATCGCCCGTGATTCAACAGGTGCTCCGCTGTTGGCGGAGAGGGTGCCCGACACCGCGAGGGCGATGAATGTTGTTTCGAAAACAGACACCGGCAAACAGAAGCCGGATACTTCGCTGTCTTCGATAGTCCGCGGTGCCGTTCCGGCCGAGTCAAAGGGGGGATACCGGCTTCTCACGAGACCTGATCGTGCGACTCTCGCAGCATCGAGGGCTTTGTCGTCCTATCAACTCGGAGAATTGTTCCATTCAGATCTCGATGCACCAGATTCCACATACTTCTGGCTCAACAGGGCACTCCACTTCGAGCTTGACAGCGTGAAAGCCCCTCGGGCCTTGTATCTCATGGCTGGGATAGCTCATGCAGACTCCTTGAAACGCTTTGGCGATCCGAGGGACCTGTATCGCTTCATCGTGGCGAGGTATCCAAAATCGACCCTTGCTGAGGAATCGAGAGTGGCGCTCGGATTTCCTCCGACGATCAAGACGGCCATTCTGGCACGAGAGCGATTCTTCGTCGCGGAGTCATTATCTCTTTCTGGTCGTTATCAGAGTGCGCTGGATTCTTTGTCAGCATTGGTGAAGGATGCCTCGGACACTACGCTTGTCCCGAAAAGCCTTTACACGATGGCATGGATCTACGAGCACGATCTCAAGAAGCCGGATAGCGCTCTGGCGCGGTACAGGATGTTGGCGACCCGGTACGCTTCCACCGTCTACGGTGCAGCGGCAATTCGCAGGATTCCCCCACCGCCTGAGCCTCCGCCGCCTGACTCCACCAAGGGCAAGGGGGCCGGAAGCGCAAAGGGGAAACCGCCCAATGGCGCACCGTCATCAGCGGACTCGACTCTCAAGGCTGCAGCGAGTTCGTCGGTGAAAGTACTTTCGGACACCGCGGCGCTGAATCCGTCTCCGAGAAGCATGGTTCCCGATTCGACGGGATTGAGCACGGTCCTTCGGAAGGCTCCAGGCGACACGACGAAAAAGAAACTCGACGTCGATGAACTCATGAGAACACCTGCACCGCGCGATTCAACCCGCTCGAGGCGCGCCAAAGAAACTCGGGAGAAGCAATGATTGAACAGGGGCGTCACATCGCGCAGGCCCTCATCCCGATCGTCGAACACAGGGATGCCGCCGAAGGAATCTTCCTTGTCCGGCTTCGTTCGAAACATCTTTCGGAGTTTGCTGAACCGGGTCAGTTCGTGAACATTCGATGCGGAGATGGGTGTCTGCCGCTGCTCCGCCGACCGTTCAGTATTTCGAGGGTGGAAGGTGATTCTATCGAGCTGATGTTCAATGTCGTTGGTCAGGGGACCCGGATGCTCGCGTCACGAAAAGTGGGCGACCGCGTCGATGTTCTCGGTCCGCTCGGCAAGCCTTTCAACACAAAAGGGGATTTCCGCACGGCATTGCTGGTGGGAGGGGGCCTCGGTGCTGCTCCGCTGCCGATCCTGACCGATAGACTGACGAGGGAGAACAAGCGTGTGATCAGCTTCCTCGGGGCCCGGTCGCGAACCCAACTCATGGACAAGTTTTTGCTCGATGTCCATGTCTCTACCGATGACGGGTCGCTGGGATACCACGGGACTGTCGTCGAATTGCTCAGAAATTCTCTGACGGAAATGCAGACTGAGAAGCCGAAGATTTTCGGGTGCGGTCCCACAAAGATGTTGAAAGCCCTGGCGGAGCTTGCAGACAAAGCAGGCATCGAATGTGAGCTCTCCCTTGAAGGCGACATGGCTTGCGGCATGGGAATCTGCCAGGGGTGTCCTGTGGAGCGAACAGACGGCAAGAAGAAATATTCGCTCGTCTGTGTTGAAGGTCCGACATTCAACAGTCACGACATTCTCTTGCGCTGAGCGATGAAAGAATCATTCATACTTCGCGGTGTCGAATTCAAAAACCGTGTGCTGGTGGCCTCCGGAACGTTCGGGTACGGCGATGAGCTCAAGGATGTGACGGATGCGAACGCGCTTGGAGGCATCTGTACAAAGTCACTCTCCTGGAAACCAAGGGACGGGAATCCACCGCGACGCATCGTCGAGACGCCAAGTGGGATGCTGAATTCGATCGGACTTGCCAATATCGGCGTGCACAGTTTCATTCAGGAAAAACTGCCATACCTCCGGACCCTTGATACTGTGATCATCGCGAATATCGCAGCCAGCTCCATTCAGGAATACTGTGATGTACTCACGCTCCTTGAAGGGCAGGACGGAGTCGATGGATACGAGATTAACATATCCTGTCCGAACGTCAGAGAGGGCGGACTCAACTTCGGCACGAATCGGGAGATGACGCGCGAGATAACCGCGAAGCTCCGCACACTCACTCAGAAACCCCTGATCATCAAGCTGACACCGAACGTGACGCATATTTCTGAATTCGCGCGTGCGGTGGAAGACGCTGGTGCCGACGCTGTATCCGTCATGAACACACTCATCGGCCTGGCGGTCGATATCTATGCCCGCAAACCAAAGCTCTCCACGATTACCGGTGGTCTCTCGGGACCAGCCATCAAACCTGTTGCGTTGGCAAAAGTGTATGAAGTGGCCCAAGCAGTGAAAATCCCCATCTTTGGCATCGGTGGAATCATGACCACTGAGGACGCGGTCGAGTTTCTCTTAGTTGGCGCCAGCGCGGTGCAAATCGGGACAGCGAATTTTGTCGATCCCTCCGCAGCGATGAAGGTCGCAGCCGGTCTGAAGGCATTCGCCGTGAAACAAGGATTGACGGATGTCGGGCAGCTTGTGGGTGCGATGGAATCGAACGTGAAAGTCTCCATACTTCAATCTTGGCTCTAAAACACTCGTCACCGTTGCTCACCTACGCCGAATCGCTCCGACTACTCTTCCAGCTTGAACGACTTGGGATGAAGTTTGGTCTGGAAGGAATCTCCCGGCTCCTGAAAGGCTTATCCGACCCGCAGGAGAAGTTCAGGACTGTGCATGTCGCCGGCACCAATGGCAAAGGATCAACGGCTTCGATGCTGGCTGCGATGCTCACGAGTGCAGGATATCGCACTGGACTCTACACATCTCCGCACCTGGTTCGATTTGAAGAGAGGATTCGAATCGACGGGAAGCCGATCTCCAAAGCAGCTGTTGCGAAGCTCACCAGCCGGCTGAGAAAGCCGATTCTGAAGAATCATCCAACGTTCTTTGAAGCGACGACGGCACTCGCTTTCGCGCATTTTGCGGATGAGGAGGTGGATATAGCAGTCGTCGAAGCTGGCCTCGGAGGGCGGCTCGATTCTACAAACGTCATCAAGCCGATCGTATCGATCATCACGAATGTAGGTCTCGATCACACTGAAATACTGGGCGACACAGTCGAGAAGATTGCATTCGAGAAAGCGGGGATAATCAAGCGTGGCAGACCGTGTATCACCGGGGTCCAGGATCCTGGCGCGCTCGCAGTCATCAAGCGTGCCGCCCGCGAGAAGAAATCACCATTGGTGGTGGCGACGGACTTCTCGGTGAAGGTGCGGTCGTCCGGACTTGAAGGGTCATCGATTGACTACAAGAGCAAAGATGTTGGACTCAGGAATCTCAAGCTCTCGCTGCCGGGCCGATACCAGCTCAACAATCTTGCGGTAGCCCTTTCGGCGGTCGAGGTCTTGAAGACATCCGCCGGGATCGATGTGCCGGAACTCGCTCTCCGTGCTGGACTCTCGAATGTTCAGGGATTGACAGGCCTTGCCGGCAGACTGACGCTCTTACAGGAGCAGCCCCGCGTGATTGCTGATGTTGCGCATAATCCCGATGCAGTGCGTAACCTGGTGCATTCGATGCGAGGGTTCAAGATTGAGAAACTGGTGACGGTTTTTGGAGTCCTGAAGGATAAGGACTACCTGCCGATGGTTCGCGATCTTGGCGGAGTATCTTCCGAAGTCATCGCGGTCGCGCCCCGGTCGGAGAGGGCGCGCTCTGCCAGCGATGTCGCCGCGGCTTTCCAGAGGGAGGGAAATCGGGTGCGGGCTGCTCTGAGTGTTGAAGAAGGAGTCAAGTTGGCATTGGGTCTGGCTGGCAATCGTGGAGCGATCCTCATCACGGGATCACATTACGTTGTCGGCGAGGCGATGTCCCTTCTTGCCCGAAAAAGGGCTTGACAATCAATGCCTATTGGGGTATATTCAAGGTGAAGTTCATGAGTTTCTTCCGTTCGTGATTCCTTGCATCCATCCCATTCACTTCTAAATCGTCAATTCGTTATTCCCAACCTTTGATAGTTCCACTGAAGGCATTCTCAGCAGTTTCCTGAGGATTTCATCAGGCCAGGTTCCATCATTCCACTTTACCTAAGGATCGTTTTACCATGCCAATGGACATTACCGAACTCAAGTCCAAGAAAATCGCCGAGCTGAATCAGATCGCGAAAGAACTGAACATTACAGGCTACAGTGACCTCCGCAAACAGGAACTGATCTTCAAGATCCTCGAGGCACAGACCACGAAAGATGGGTTAAGCTTCAGCAAAGGGGTTTTAGAGGTTCTCCCGGACGGTTACGGGTTCCTCCGATCAGTCAACTACAACTACCTGCCCTCCCCGGACGACATCTACGTTTCCCCGTCTCAAATCAAGAAATTCGGCCTCCGGACCGGAGATAGTGTCAGCGGCCAGGTGCGCCCGCCCAAAGAGGGTGAGCGGTTTTTTGCCCTCTTGCGAGTTGAGGCCGTTAATGACGACCACCCGGATGTCATTCGCGAACGGACGCTCTTTGACAATCTCACGCCGTTGTACCCAACGAATCGTCTAAAGCTCGAGACGGTTCCCGGGGAATACTCGATGCGGATCATGGATCTTCTCGCGCCCATCGGGAAAGGCCAGCGCGGAATGATCGTTTCTCCGCCCAAAGCCGGCAAAACCATTCTTTTGCAAAAGATTGCCAATAGCATCATCCGGAATCACCCGGAGGTGAAACTGATTGTTCTGTTGATCGATGAGCGTCCTGAAGAAGTGACAGACATGGAACGGACGGTGAGTGCAGAGGTCGTGAGCTCGACCTTTGATGAGCCACCCGAACGGCACGTCCAGGTGTCTGACATGGTGTTGGAGAAGGCAAAGCGGCTTGTCGAGGCTAAGAAAGACGTTGTAATTCTGCTCGACAGCATCACGCGCCTCGCCCGCGCCCACAACACAGTGATTCCTCACAGCGGAAAAATCCTCTCAGGCGGCGTGGACGCCAATGCACTTCATCGGCCCAAACGGTTTTTCGGGGCGGCGCGCAACATCGAGGAGGGAGGCAGCCTGACCATCATTGCGACGGCGCTCGTGGAGACCGGGAGCAGAATGGACGAAGTGATCTTTGAAGAATTCAAGGGAACGGGCAACAACGAGATCGTGCTTGACCGCAAACTCAGCGATCGGCGTGTGTTCCCCGCGATCGATGTCAACCGGTCTGGAACTCGAAAGGAAGAATTGCTGCAGGATCCCGACGAGCTGAACAGGGTCTGGATACTTCGCAAGCTGCTCAGCGATCTGACGCCCGTCGACGCAATGGAATTCTTGCTGGAGAAAATGAGGGGAACGAAGGCGAACAAGGAATTCTTGAAGTCGATGAACAGCTGAGAGTGCTTTGGAGGGGAGATCGCTGCAATGCCCCAAAGCGCAAATCCTTCGCAGTACACTTCTTGTATCTGAATCATTTCCGCGTTTGTCGTTGACCGCCAGCGCGGTCCCTCGGGCCTTTAGAGATTTCTTGTGAACGAAGCTGCTTCGCGGAATTCCATGAGGCGTGGTGACGTCAATGCCATGAAGCTTGCTTCAAGGAGAGAAGTTGATCTATGGGAACTGGACAAGTGAAATCAGTGACGGTGGTGGGAGCCGGAACCATGGGCAATGGCATCGCCCATGTCTTTGCGCAGTACGGTTTCACCGTAGCGTTGCACGACGTGAAGCAGGAGTTTGTCGATCGGGGATTGTCCGCCATACGGGGGAACCTGGATCGGCAGATCAAGAAAGGCACGATTTCAGAAGAGCAAAAGGCCCAGACGCTCGGGCGCATCAAACCGAATCTCGATCTTCAGGAAGCTTGTCGTGGCGCCGATCTGGTCATCGAGGCGGCAACCGAACAAGAAACAGTCAAGAAACAACTCTTCAGGGACTTTGACCGGTTCACGTCACCCGAGACACTGCTCGCCTCCAACACATCGTCCATTTCAATTACTGAGCTCGCGGCGGTCACTTCCAAGCCGGACAAGGTCATCGGGATGCACTTCATGAATCCCGTGCCTCTGATGAAGCTGGTGGAGGTGATTCGCGGCCTCGCCACGTCCGATGACACCTATCAAACCGTTAAGGCCCTTTCGGAACGCCTCGAAAAGGTACCCGTTGAAGTAAACGACTATCCTGGGTTTGTCTCCAACCGCGTGCTGCTGCCGATGCTGAACGAGGCGATGTATTGCGTGATGGAGGGCGTCGCGACCCCGGAGGCCATCGACACGGTCATGAAACTTGGCATGAACCACCCGATGGGTCCCTTGGCACTCGCGGACTTCATAGGACTCGATGTTTGTCTGTCGATCATGGAAGTGCTCCACGATGGTCTCGGCGATTCCAAGTACAGGCCTTGCCCTCTCTTGAAGAAAATGGTCGCAGCCGGTCATCTCGGCCGGAAATCGGGCAAAGGTTTTTATTCGTACACGACTACGTAGGCATCGACATGGATTTTCAGTACTCCGAAACCCACCTGATGATCAGGGATACCGCACGACAGTTCGCGCAGGAGGAGCTGGCACCCACAGTTCTCGAACGGGATGAGAAAGAGGAGTTTCCGTACGCAGCCGTGAAGAAGATGGGTGAATTGGGATTCATGGGCATGATGGTTTCCGAACAGTATGGTGGTGCGGGGCTCGACACCATCTCATACGTCCTGGCACTCGAGGAAATAGGCAAGGTCGACGCCTCGGCGTGTGTCATTATGTCCGTGAACAATTCTCTCGTATGCTGGGGTCTGGAAGCATTCGGGAGCGAAGAGCAGAAGCGCAAATTTCTGGTCGAACTGGCATCCGGCAGGAAGCTCGGCGCGTTTGCCCTCTCGGAGCCCGAAGCCGGGAGTGATGCGACCAATCAACGGACTACGGCGACCCGGGACGGTGACCACTACATTGTCAATGGCACAAAGAATTTCATCACCAACGGTGCCAATGCTGACTGCGTTCTCGTCATGGCTGCGACAGACCGCACGAAGGGACCCAGAGGCGTCAGCGCTTTCATTATTGAACAAGGAACACCCGGCTTCTCCGTCGCAAAGAAGGAACGGAAAATGGGAATCCGGAGCTCGGACACAGTCTCTCTGGCTTTTCAGGACTGCAGGATACCCGCAGCCAATCGAATCGGTGAAGAAGGCGATGGGATCAAGTTTGCACTCAAGACGCTTGATGGAGGGAGAATCGGAATTGCAGCTCAGGCGTTGGCCATTGCCGAGGCTTCGCTGGAGGCGTCGATCAAATACAGCAAGGAGCGAAAGGCCTTTGAGAAACCGATCGCCGAACTTCAGGCAATTCAATTCAAACTTGCTGACATGGCTACAGGCATCGAGGCAGCGCGTGGGCTAATCCTGAGTGCGGCTGCCTTGAAGGATCAGAAACAGCCGTTTGGATCGATGGCCGCGATGGCGAAACTGTTCGCTTCGAAGATAGCCGTCGAATGCGCCCTGGAAGCAGTGCAAATTCATGGCGGCTACGGTTACATGCGCGAATACCATGTCGAACGGTACCTGAGAGACGCAAAAATTACAGAGATATACGAAGGGACATCTGAGATTCAGAAAATCGTTATCTCACGAGCGCTGCTCCGCTGAAGAATCCACCGACTTGATCTGTTTCTTTCGAAAGGGCGACCGTTGGTCGCCTTTTTTTGTGCCGCGCGTCACCTTGGAAGAAGAGCAAGCGCCTTGATTGAACCACATCCAATGCAACGACCTCAGCCATCGGAGCCGAATCTTGTTTTTCCCTGCAACTTTTGCTACTATACTTTTCAGCCCGTTTATTCGGATGACGCAATTGGTGAAAATCCAAAGAAACATTTTAGTGAGCGGGCGTTCTTACTCAGAATCATGACCAATTAACGGAGAGGGAATTGTATGAACCGGTCAGTAGCTATTGTCCTGGGCGTGGTCGCTGCATTGATCCTGGTAGTCTTGATCTTTGTGGGGTGGGGGGTCTCGGTTTACAATCGTATCGTAACGTCGGAAGAAGGCGTCAAGGCTTCCTGGAGCCAGGTTGAAAACCAATACCAGCGGCGGTATGACCTGGTCCCTAACCTCGTGGAGACTGTCAAGGGGTATGCGAAGCAAGAAAAGGAAGTCCTGCTAGGAGTGACGGAGGCCCGGTCTCGCGTGGGCCAAATGGCAGTGACACCAGAAATTTTGAATGACCCTCAGGCCTTCGCGAAATTTCAACAGGCACAGGATGGTTTGAGCTCGGCACTCTCTCGCCTGTTGGTGGTGACAGAAAACTACCCGACGTTGCGTTCGAACGAGAATTTTCTGGCGTTGCAGCAGCAGCTCGAAGGTACAGAGAACCGCATCTCCGTAGAACGCCGCAGGTTCGGGGAGACGGTACAGGAATACAATGTTATGATCAGGAGATTCCCGGCCTCTTTCATTGCATCAATGACTGGGTTCAAAGAAAAGGCTTACTTCACTTCGACATCAGGAGCAGATAAAGCTCCAGATGTGAAATTCTAGGGGCGAGCATGAGAACTTCATTTGTTATGCTCCTGGGCCTGTTTTTGCTGGTGGGAGTCTGGTCCTGCGAGGCGCAAACCGAAATTCCCGTCCTGCAGCAACGGGTCGTCGATTTTACGAATACGCTGAGTTACAACGAGTGGAAAGATCTGGAATCCCGACTCAAGCTGTTTGAGGACTCCACTTCCACACAGGTCGCTATCCTGCTGATCAATTCTCTTGAAGGCGGATCGATTGAGGATTATTCGATGCGCGTGTTCGAGAAGAACAAGCTCGGCGTGAAGGGGAAGGACAACGGCGTTCTCATCGTCGTGGCCAAGCAGGATCGGAAAGTGCGGATTGAGGTGGGCTACGGATTGGAGGGTGTTCTCACGGATGCGTTGACTTCCCAGATCACCACAAGGGAGATCACGCCGCATTTCAAGGCTGGGAATTTCTACCAGGGGCTTACCTCGGGCGTAAACGCTATTATCGCTGCGTCTGCTGGAGAGTATACCGTGAAAGGGAACGGGCGCCTCGCTCCGCTGACATCGCTGATCATGGCGCTTTTTTTCTTCGGTTTCCTCGGAGCGTTCATGCTCCCCATGCTGAGCGCCAAGAGGCGTGCCGTCATCCGGTCGGGTAACTGGTCATACAATTCTGGTTGGGGATGGGGATCCGGCGGATTCGGCGGTGGAGGATCTGGTGGCGGCTCTTTCGGCGGCGGGGGCTTCAGCGGCGGCGGCGGAATGGCCGGAGGCGGCGGAGCGACAGGGAGTTGGTAGAAACACGGGAGGCACAAGAGACGTTGCGTGCCTCGGGTCTTGGAGTCTCGTGATATCGTGAGTGCTTGACTTGACAGAATCGCGTTCAACATATCGATTGAAGAACCAAAAAGGGAGAACGGTGCGGAGGAAGAGTGTATCTGCACGGCGAAGGAACTCGCAGACAACGAAAGATGTCAAGCTTCTCTATGAGACCGCCTTTGCAAAATCATTTATCCCATTACTCGTCACCGACCGGTTTGGCCGGTGCCTCGCCGCGAACGACATTGCCCTCAGGCTTCTCAGCCGGAGAAGAACGACAGTTCTTCGCAGTACGCTCGATACACTCTTTATGATTCATGGGACGACGACCGCGGGGAGTTTCCGGGCCAGACTTTTGCACGATGAACCGCTCGATGCAGAGGTTCGTCTGTTGCAGGGAGGCACGAGCCCCGTGCGGATACGCTTGCGCGCTGACAACCTGGATCACGGCCTGCGCCTCATCAGCCTGAGCAGAATCCACGATTATCCTTCGGAGGGGCAGCACTCCTGGAGAGGTTCGGGAACCAGAGCTCTCGTGGATGAGCTCTTCTTTCTTCCCTGGGGCGACGAGGAGACGGACTACCACGCGTTGTTTCAGCACTCGCCGTACGGGATCTGCGTCCTCCAGAATGATCGGATCGCGGTTGTCAATCCAACATTCTGTAAGCTTATCGGTTATCGCTCCGGAGACGAGGTCCTCGGTCGCGAGATCCGGGAATTTCTGGATGAGGGATCGCGGATGTTCTTCTCTCTCCTGCAGCACAGAATTTTCCGCGGGGAGGCAATACCGACCCGGTTTGAAACCCGCATGATCAGACAAGGTAGATCGACCATCGACGTCGAAACCTCCTTCGCGATGATCTGGTACAAAGGTGCTCCCGCCCTGAACCTGACCGTGAGCGACATTACAGACCGAAAGGAGCTCGAAAAACGGCTGACCGATTCTGAAAGCCTGTTGCGTAATGTCATCAATTCCATGGTCGACGCTCTTGTCATTACCGATCTCCAGGGAAAAGTGCTCGATGTGAATGACGAGTTCCAACGGTTCACCGGTTTTAGCCGGCGGGAGGCATTTGCTGCTGAGATCCCGTATCCATGGGTGCCGGAAGAGAACCTGAGTTTCTTCATGAGCTGGCTCGAGCAATTACGCGAGCACAACGTGCTGCGCGATTTCGACTTCACCTGGCTCCGGAAGAATGGAGAGCAGGTCGCTGTGAGCCTGAACACGACCTTGCTGCGCAATGCCGCGGGCGAACCCGTGCTGATGGTCAACATAGCCCGCGATATCAGTGAGAGGCAAGCATCCCGGGAAGAGCTGAGCCGCCAGCTTCAGCGTCTGCAGGTCCTGTACGACATGAGCAGCGCCCTGACGGAAACGCTGGATCCGAAGGAAATAGCTCGCACCACATACCAACAGGTGGTCAAAGTCATTCCGGTCGACTCCTTCCTGATTGAATTGTATAACGAGGAGAAGAAGGAGGTCCGGCCGCTTTTCAGGGTTGACCTCGTGCATGGGCAGCGCGCGGAAGTGGGGTTGCAGACAACATCAGTCGCGCTCGATGACTCGAGGACCAGCGGCAAGGTCATTCTTTCCCGTCGTCCGTTGATGGAGCTCATGGACTATGCCCACCGCCTCCCTGAGTCAGAAGCGGCTGCCGCAGAGTGGTCAGGCTCTTCCGTCTTGTCCGTCCCGATGGTGTCAAAGCAACAGACCATCGGGGTCCTGTCGGCCTGCTCCTACAGACCGCGAGTGTACTCCGATGATCACTTAACATTGCTGCAGAGTATCGGACACCTGGCAGGCATCGCCATCGAGAAAGCTCAGTTGTATCAGGAGACGATCAGGAAATCGATCGAGATCGAAGCGCGGAACAAGGAGCTCGACGATTTCACATACGTGGTGTCGCATGATCTGAAGGAGCCGCTCATCAGCGTCCAGGGTTACGCGAAGATGATCCGTCACGAGTATCACGAGCTCCTCGATGTGAAGGGAAGGGAGTATCTGCAGGCCGTCATGGATTCCTGCTCTCACATGAAGCGGTTAATTGACGACCTTCTGCTCCTTTCGCGGATCAGCAAACTCGCCGAGAAACGGACTCGGGTCGAGCTGGGAGGCCTGATTGCGGGAGTGCTCGAAGAACTGCGTTTTTCCATCAAGGAACGGAAAGCTGAAATTGTTGTTCAAGAAGCGATGCCCGTCGTTCTGGGCGTCGACACACATCTTCGCATCGTCTTCAGGAATCTCATTGCCAATGCCCTGAAATATTCGGACAAGCCGATCCCGAAGATCGAAATCGGAGCAAGTTCCTCCCCGGATGCGACCGCTGTGTTCGTCCGGGACAACGGGATTGGGATTGACAAGGCGCATTTTGACAAAATCTTCCTCATATTTCAGCGGCTTCATCGCAAGGAGGAATATGAAGGAGTGGGTGCAGGCCTGACCATCGTCAGAAAGATCGTCGAGTCGCAGGGCGGGAGGATTTGGGTGGACTCGAACCCCGGCGAAGGCTCAACGTTTCATTTTACAATACCGACTGGATGATGGAAAACGTGCAGGCGAGCATAGGGCGCATGCGAATACTTTTGATTGACGATAACCGCGACCACGCGAATATCCTTCAATGGATATTTCAGAAGACCGGCCGTGAGGACGAGTTTACGTACTTCGGCGACGGGATGAGTGCACTGGAGTATCTCAAGACGCAGGCCGAGGGTCAGAAGCTAAAGCCCGATTTGATCTTTCTCGACTTCAATCTACCACGGCTCGATGGTCGGGAAGTGTTGAGAATGTTGAAGGAAGAAGAAGCGACCAAATCCATTCCCGTCGTGGTCGTGAGCAGTTCGGAGCGCGACGAAGATGTGCGGAGGGCATACGAGCTGGGCGCGAGCAGCTATGTCTCAAAGTCTGAGATGTTGGAAGATGTCACCCCCATGCTAAAGTCGATTCAGTCGTTTTGGCCAAACGATCCATCGAAGAAGATCCAGGGAGATCGCCGGCTATGAAGAAACATGTGACGGTGTTGCTGATCGAAGACAACGTCGATTTCGCGAAGCTCGTCAAGATTTATCTCAGCCGATTTGACGAAGCGGAGATCGAAGTCGTGTGGAGGGAAAACGGGCGCGATGGCATTGAAGAAGCTGTTCGAAACCCGGCCATCGATGCGATTCTCATGGACTATTTTCTCCCTGGGATGAACGGCCTCGAAATAACGAAGGAGCTCAAGGAAAAGGATGTGCCAATTCCTGTGGTCTTCCTGACGGTCAATAAGGATATGACCCTTGCCGTCGAAGTGATGAAACTCGGTGTGCAGGACTATCTGGTGAAGGAGGAGATCAGCACACCGATTCTTCCGAAGACCATCATGGCCGTGGTGGAAAAGCGAAAGTTCCAGAAGGAGATCGCCGAACTCGAAGTGCGGCAGAAGCGGCTCGAGGCAATGCAGGAGATGATTGTGGGAATCACGAATGAGATCAGCGCTCCGCTGAAGAACATGAAAGAGATCGTCGAAGTGCTGGAGAAAGAGGCGAGCGGTGACAAACGCACCAAATATCTCACCATTGTTCGCGAAAACGTCGAGCGGATCGAATTGAAGATGAAAAAGCTGATCAACCTGAAGGAAGACAAGACCGTTCAGTACATCAAAGACATACGAATGATTGATTTGTCGTGAGGTGAAGTGTGGCAAACCTGGTGAAGACTTTTCTGTCGAAGGAGGATCTCAGTGCCGTTGCGGACGCGATCACGGGCGTTGAGCGCCGTACGTCGGGTGAGATTCGGGTCGCAATACGTCAGAAGCGAGCGAAGAAAGAGCAGAAGCTCTCGGTCGAGCAGCTCGCGCGTCTGGAGTTCGCCCGTCTCGGCATGATGAAAACAGTGGAGCGCACTGGTGTCCTGATCTTCATTCTCTTGGAGGCGCGGGAGTTTTTCATCCTTGCAGATGAACATATCAATGAGAAGGTTGGCCCCTTAACCTGGGATGGGATTGCCCGTGCCATGGCAGAGAGCTTTGCGAAAGCGGAATTCCGGAATGGCTTGGTCGTTGCCGTGCGTTCCGTAGGAGAACACCTCGTGTCGCATTTTCCCGTCCGGAAGGGGGACACGAATGAACTGCCAAACGATGTCGTCCTGTCGTAGTAATCTCGCCATCCCTGCCTCACGACCCACCTGGAGAGACGAACAATAGCATGAAATTCAAGGTCGCACTAGCCCAGATCGATACGAAGCTCGGAGACATTGACGCGAACCTGAAGATTCACCTTGCGTCGATCGCGGAGGCGGAGAAACACGGTGCACAGCTCGTTGTCTTCCCTGAGCTCAGCCTGACTGGCTACACGTTGCGCGACCTTACGTGGGATGTCGGGTTGAATCCGTTTGGCGATCCAAGGCTGCAGCCGCTTCGGGAAGCGAGCAATCGCATTTCGGTCGTCCTGGGATTTGTCGAAAGCGCTGAGGACCACGGTTTCTACAATTCGGCGATGCTTCTCGAGGATGGATTGATTCGGTATGTTCACCGCAAGATTTATCCCCCTACGTATGGAATGTTCGAGGAAGGGCGCTATTTTAGCAACGGAGGCCACGTGGCTGCGTTCGACTCGAAGCTGGGGCGCTTTGGATTGTTGATTTGTGAGGACCTCTGGCACATCTCACTTCCGTATCTTCTGGCGTTGGATGGGGCTGAGGTGATCATCAGCCCGACCGCGAGCCCTTCAAGAATTGGCGTTGGTCCGGGGGAATTGGGGAGCGTCACGGTGAACCAGGAACACCATCGCGCGTACGCGCGGTTGCTGAGCTCCTATATCGTGTTCAGCAATCGCGTTGGATTTGAAGATGGTGTCAATTTCTGGGGCGGATCCAGCGTGACGAATCCAAGTGGCGTGACTGTGGCCAGCGGGGAGCTCTTTCATGAGGAGCTTGTGGTTGCTGAGATCGATGCACTGGAGGTGAGCAGAGCCCGTCGCTTTTCGCGGCATTTCCTTGATGAAGATCTCAGCCTCGTCCAAACGTCGCTTGAACGTATTCGCGGCGCGCAACAATTACGCACTTCTGAAGTGTCGTCGAAGCACTAGACTTCCAGGTATTCCTCCGTTGGATTCTCCCCGACTTGTCGTCTTACACCCAGAAGTTATTGAATCTGCTTCGTTTTTTGCATATCTTTACAAGACCTGCCCAAACTTGGCTATGGCTCTTGGGTAGTTACTAGGGTTATCGAAAGAAAAGGAGAAGGTGAAATGAGTACGGTAAAAACTGTTGGCCTGATGGTGTTGATGATGGCGCTTTTGATGCTCGTCGGCCAATGGTTGGGTCAGGAGCAGGGCCTCTATATGGCCTTTTTGTTTTCGCTCTTGATGAATTTTGGGATGTACTGGTTTTCCGACAAGATTGTCCTGATGAGCTATGGGGCACGTGAGGTCCGGCAGGAGGAGGCCCCGCGTCTCTATGCCATCGTCCAGAAGCTTGCAACTCAAGCAGAATTGCCGATGCCGAAAGTGTACATCATTCCCGGTGATTCACCGAATGCTTTTGCGACTGGGCGCAATCCACAACATGCCGCGGTGGCGGCAACAGAGGGAATTCTGAAGATCCTTAGCGAAGACGAAGTCGAAGGCGTTATTGGTCACGAATTGGCGCATGTGAAGCATCGCGACATCCTTACGGGGACGATTGTGGCGTCGATGGCAGGAGCAATCACATTTCTCACGAGAATGGCGATGTTCGCTTCTGTGTTCGGAGGCGGGAGTCGCGACAGAGAGAACTCAAATCCCATCGGCGAAATTCTTCTCTTGATTCTTGCTCCCATCGCCGCCATGTTGATTCAATTTGCTGTCTCCCGGTCACGAGAATTCGCTGCTGATGAAGGAGGCGCCCGCATTTGTGGTCGCCCACTGAGTCTCGCGAATGCGCTGAAGAAACTTGAAAGGGGCGCCGAACTGATTCCGATGCAGAATGCCGGAACGGCTACGGCTCATATGTTCATCGTCAATCCCTTGCGGGGTGGAGGGATCGTCAAGTTGTTCTCGACGCATCCGCCAACAGAGGAACGGATTGCACGTCTAGAGGCTATGGCAATGGGTGGCATCCAATAGAGGGAAGTCGCCTCGTGAGAAGCCGGGGATTCACATCCTCGCTTGTCTGGAGTTGTTACGGGTCCGATTTCTGTGAATCAGGGCGGCGATTATTGAGAATCTCGAAAAGGTCGGTTCTTGTCTAAACCAATTTCAGGGTTTCGATCAGCGCGTTCCCCCGGACAAATCACGTCCCTCCTCTTACGTGCGATCGCGCTGATACTCGCTTCTGGTTCGACAGATCTGCAGGCACAACAATCTCCGGCTGGTGCGCTCCTTACCCTCCGTGCCCAAGCTGCTAGTATCGCCGGGGAAGCTTGGTCAAGCCTCGCTGATTCATCGCTTCGTCCCGGAGACATTTGGGTGGTGGTTGAGGGGGGCACGGCGAAAAGAGTGGTTGAGAATGCATTCCTCGAGTTTTTGAGCCAACGCGGATACCGTCCGCTACTCGGCACACGTCAGGACCAAGGAGGCGAGAGAGTCCAGGTGACGGTATTGGAGCAGACCGTGTTGTACAAGCTCCTTCAGAACGGCAATTCTGAAAGAGAGATCCGGACTGCAATGGAAATCCGGCTCATCGCCGGCCGTGAAGAGACGGTGCGTCGTGCGGGTCCGTTTCGGCGTGCGATTGTCGATACAGTGGCCATTCGTGATGACGAAGGCCTCGCAGGATTGAGGAACGCAGAGGAGCCATCCTTCGTCGATAGGATTGTAGGCCCTGTGCTCCTGATTGGCGGAGCTTTTCTGGTCATCTATTTGTTCTTTACGGTGAGAAATTGATCTCCGGACTGCGAGGGTGGGTTGTGGCGGCATTGCTCCTCGGCTTCGGAGTGGGATATGGTCAGGGGGTACGCGAAGACGGCAAGGCGAAATTGCTGGTTTTCGGAGATGTCAACCTCGGGCGCGCAGTTGGTCAGCGGTTGATTAGGGGAAACCTCGGGTATCCCTTCGAGCTTGTTATCGACACGTTGCGGAAAGCTGACATAGTGTTTGTCAATCTCGAAAGCCAGCTTTCGAATCAACACGGTGTTACGGAGCATCCGAAGTACAATATGATTTTCACCGGCCCGCCGACGGGAGCGGTCACGCTGAAGCAGGCAAACATTTCAGTAGTTTCGACTGCGAACAATCATGCATTTGACTACGGGATCAGGGCCCTCCGTGAGACTATTGAGAATCTGCGCGACGCAGGGGTCCGCTGGGTGGGGACCTCCACTGATTCAGTGGGAGAGTCGAAGCCAGCGATCATTGAGTGTGGGAACATCAAGATCGGATTCCTTGCCTATACGCAGTTTGTCAACTCGCAAGGGAGTTGGGGTGGTCGCATTGCGCTCTTTGAGAAAGACCGGGCTCGGCGTGACATCGAGGCGTTGAAGCTCAGCGTTGACATGGTCGTCGTGAGTTATCATGCCGGCGCGGAGTATGTAGACGCGCCACCGGCAAAGCTGCGGCAGGAGTTCCGCTATCTAGTAGAGTGCGGTGCCGATGTGGTGCTCGGGCATCACCCTCACTATGTTCAGGGAATTGAGTGGTACCGGGGTAAGTTGGTCTTTTATTCTCTCGGGAATTTCGTTTTTCATCAGCCGCAGCGCAATTGGACCAGGTATGGATTGGGAGTGGAGATTGACCTGGTGAAGGATACGACGGTGGCTGGTATCACCAACGTTGCTCTGCGAGTCGTTCGGTCCGGGCTTCAGCCTTCTTTCGAGGTGACGGAATTAGAGGAATCACAGTTCTTTGATCGCCTCAAATCCCTCTCATCTGCAAGGATTCAGCGGCTTGGCGGTGTGTGGGCGATAGATCAAAAAGGAAATCAATGAATAAACAAATACTCGGATACACTGCCATTGCGTTCTTTCTGTTGCTGGGGGTGTCCCTGACGGCGATTGGTTGTGGCGGAACTCAGGAATTGGAACAGTTGTCAGTTGAACAACGTTTCGATCGTGCGATGATCCTCTACAACGATGGGAGCTACCTCGACGCTTTTGAGGAATTTCGAATCGTGACTCTTCAATTCCAGGGCAGCGCGTTCTCGGACAGGGCACAGTTTCAAATGGGTGAATGCCGATTCAAGAGGGAGGAGTACCTTCTTGCTGCCTATGAATATGAGGTCCTCATCAGGACGATACCGACCAGCAAGCTCGTTCCGGCGGCGCGCTATAAGCGGGCCTTGAGTTATTACCAGCAATCGCCGGAATACTTTCATGACCAGACCACGACGCGTCAGGCGATTGACGAGTTTCAGTCGTTCATCGAGTATCACCCCACAGATTCACTGGTGACCGATGCTGAGGCGAAAATCACTGAGCTGAACGCCAAACTGGCGCGGAAGGAATATGAAAACGGTGTCACTTACATGAACATGGAGTACTACAAATCCGCTGCCACGTCGTTTGACCATGTCCTTGAGAAGTATCATGACACTCCGTATGCCGAGCAGGCGCAATTGAAGAAGGCGGAAGCCATGCTGAAACGGAAGAAGGTGGTAGAAGCGAAGGCGGAAATTGAGAAGTTCTTCGCCCGGTATCCCAACAGTAAGCTGAAGCCGGATGCTGAAGCGTTGCAGAAAGACATTCTCACAAGGGCGGCGGAAAAACCTTCAACCCCCGCTAGACCCCAAGTCCCGTCAGGTCGAACCGATGCCTCGCGCCAGGAGTAATCCCATGTCCCGCCAGCGCATCCGAACGGTGAAAGAATCACAAGTGCAGATGGTTCAAATGGTGTTGCCAACGGACACCAACCGCCTGGGAAATCTTTTGGGCGGCCAGTTGATGCAATGGATCGACATCGCAGCCGCGATCGCGGCGTCCCGGCACACGAACCGTGTGTGCGTGACAGCATCCGTCGATGAGTTGAATTTCCATCACCCCATCATCCAGGGCGATGTCGTGACCCTCCAGGCGTCCGTGAACAGGGTGTTCCGAACATCGCTGGAGATTGGTGTCAGCGTGACAAAAGAGAACCTCCTGACCGGCCAGCGGACCTACACGAATACAGCGTTCTTGACCTTCGTGGCCATCGACGAGAACGGGAAGCCGGTTGTCGCACCGGCCATCAAACCGGTGACGAAAGAGGAAAAGCGCCGCTTTGCCGACGCTGCGCGGAGGCGCGACCTCCGACTCCTGCATCGCAAGCAGCTCTAGGATCACTCCATGGCCGTATCCGTTCCCGTTTCCCGATGCAAAGGTGTCAGAAACCCGTGATCAACCGTTTGGATTCGACTCACTACTCATCTCATTTTCTTGCCGCTACTCTCGTCTCCTTCTGGCTAACACTCTGCCAAGCACCCGCACAGTCGCGGGAAACCGCATTTGGCCAGGTGCGACGTACAGCTCTCATCGGTTCGTTCGAACAGTTTACTCCAGGGGCTGGGCCTCGTGGCGAGTTCGCACTGTTTTTCTGGTCTCGGCGCTCTTCCGTCATCGGCTCTGTTGAGTTCGATTCTTCGGGGAATCCCGGCACGTTGAGAACCCACCAGCTCCTTTCGCCCATCGATGAATTCATGGTTGTCAGCTCCGCCGGCGAAAGGAGGAACATTGGCGTCGCGGTTGACAGGGTCGAACGCCGCCTTCTTTTCTTCCCGAATCTCGCATCTGATACGCTTCGTCCGGCAACCCAGGTCCAGCTTCCCGTTTCACCGGGCCGGGTGGTCTTCGGCGATCTCAACAACGATAAGCGTCTTGATTTCATCGTTGTCGACCGTGAAAACCCCGGGGCGCGTCCCTTCTTCGGAATCGGTAATGACAAGTTCAGAGCGGGGAAGCCGATCGCGGAGGACAACGCGCTGAGCGGGCTGCAACTGGCTCACCTGAACAATGACAGTCTCATTGACATTGTGTGCTATGACTGGATTCGGAGTGAAGTGCATCTCCTCTACGGGATTGGGCAGGGGAAATTCCTCGACCAGGCGGCACTCCCTGTCGCAGGCGACGTGCAAAATCTTATCGTCGCGCTACTGATCCCCAAAGGGAATCTCGATATTATCCTGACCTATAACCATCCCTCGAAGATTGAAGTTCTTGAGGGAGACGGCCTTGGGAACTTCAAACAGGGGGCACGAATAGAACTCAAGGAACCTCTGAGTTCACTTCTCGTGAGCGACATCAATCACGACGGTTACCGCGATCTGATCGGCTATGACGGCTCTTCTGTCATCCGGGTATTCCTGAATGGGGGAGACAACTCGTTTGATGATCGCCTCGACTATGTTGGCGGACGCGGCGGAACAGAGGTGGTGCTGGGGCGGAGTGTGAGTCCCGATCTCCCGAGCGCTTTGACTCTTGATCGAAGTTCACATGAACTTGTCACCCTTGGCAACGGGCAACAGGCGATTCGCATCGTCAACTCAGTCGAGTTTGCCACTCCGTTGCGCCCCCGAGGTGTTGCAATTGCGGACATCGATGGTGATGGCACGAAGGACGTCTCACTCGTGAGCAGTGGGAGCAACTTGTTGACGGTGCATCTCAATGACGGTCACGGCGGGTTGTTTGGACCGACAGGCTACGCGCTGCCGGCCAGCGCACACGATCTGAGTTTCCATTCATACAGGGACTCCACGGCGCGGTTCCTGATATCGTACCCTGAGTCGAAGGAGATTTCGGTCATGTCGCTTGAGGTGCGTGATGGGACCGCAACGAACGCAACGATTGGCACAGAGCGCGCATCAGAGTTTCTGTACTGGGATGGTGAACGAGCGCCAACGATCAACTTCTTCTCTTTCAGTCCGCCGAGCGCCTCCTCAGGCGCGCTGTTAACGTTCTTCCAGGAGATCGAGTCGCACCAGTTTCTGGAGCGAAGCTTTCGGCTACCCTTGACCAGTACACTCCTGGCTGCCGGAGTTGGCTTGTTGAACGGCGATCCTCTGCCGGACGTCGCGTTCGTCTCTCGGAACAATGCAGTTGGCAAGACAGAGTTGGCGGTCTCCTTTGGCGATAGCTCGTACACCTTCAAGCAAAAAAGTGTCATTTACGAGACGCCGGAGAAGAACACGACGTCAACCTTCGTCTGGATACTTCGCAGTCGTCAAGATAGCCTCGCCGACATTCTGATGTTCCAGGCCGGATCGAAATCAGTTCTGGCGAGATTCCGTCAGTTGAAAGAACATTCGTTTGCAAAGCCTGACACGATTGCGGTTGATTTGAGAATAGTGGATCGATCACAATTGCGTCTTGCGGACTTCGATGGAGATGGCACCGCCGACATCATCGTCCGCGACGCTGTGAGAGGGAGCATTGGTTGGCTGAAAGGCAACAAAGCCACCTTTGAGATCTACCGGCCGCTCTGCCGTGCTCAAGGCCGGGTATTCTTTGAAATCGGAGATATCAACGGAGATGGTATTATGGAATTGGCTGTCGTGCTATCCGAGCAAGGAGTGTTGAAGATCTATGATGGAGCAGCATTACTGAAAGCGAGCCGTGAGACAATTCAATAGGATTATACCAGTCGTGTGTGTGATTCTTTTGTCAACCCTTGCAGGCGCACAGGAGGTCGCAGGTGCGCGTGCATCCGCAAGAAGTGTAGACCGAATTTTGGGGTTGACGCCTAAGGAGCCGGGAAAATGTGGTACAAGTGCACTTGTGCTGGCCTATTCACGATGGAGTGAACTCGGTGCGCAGACGCAGCAGGCTGTGATCCAGGCGCTCCAGCGGCCGGAAAAGCAGAAGAGTCGTAAGCGTCCGTTCGGTCACTTCAGAATCCATTATGATACCACCGGTGTGGGCGCTCCGGCTCTCATTTCTGCCGGGCCGGCTGGCCAACGTATTACGGGAACAGCAGAACAGTTCATCGACTCTGTCGACGCCTACTTCGAATCGGTGTGGAAATTGGAGATCGACACGCTGGGATATGGCGCGCCCCCGGCTGATGGAGTCCAGGGGGGAGGCCCGGAGTATGACATCTATGTGGAGGAGCTCGGCACGGACATGTTTGGTCAGACTTTCTGGAATCAGTCTGCCGATCTTCTCGAAGATGGAAGCCGTCAGCGATTCTCGAGCTATATTGAGATCGATAACGATTTCGCGGGCTACCGCACCCCCGGCATGGATGGACTTCGCGTTACGGCGGCGCACGAGTTCTTCCACGCCATCCAGCTCGGAAGTTACGGCGTCTGGACAACAGTGCCACGCTCTGACTTCTATTTCTACGAGTTATCGTCCGTCTGGATGGAACACGTCGCGTTTCCCGGAATTCACGACTACTACTATTACTTGCCGAAGTACTTTCGGTATTTCCGTGACGCGCAGAACCGCTCACTGTCTTTTACGAAGTTCGATGAAACCTACCGCGGATACGAACGAGCCGTTTGGGCTCATTTCCTTTCGAAACGATTTGGGCGTGATGTGTTGAGGCAGATTTGGAACGGCATGAAGCAATCGCCGGTGTTGACAAGCACTTCTGTGGTCCTGCAGCAGAACGGCACGTCAATCAATCAGGAATTTGCACAGTTCAGCATCTGGAATTACTTCACTGCCGACCGCGCAGATCCGCATCGGTTCTACGACGAAGGGCAATTTTATCCCCGCTACGAACCGAATGCGAGTGCCGACTTTTTCGGGAGCCAGGCATCCATTGCATCATCCGCACCTGCGATGTCGACGCAGCTGTATCAGTTTGTAATACCAAACGATACTATCACTGCCGTGGTTACGAATCGCGATGTCGCGTCAGCACAGGTGACGTCGCCGCCGATGTCCGATCTTTCGCTGCAAATGAAATCGTCGGGGATGGAGCCTCCGTATCAACTCGTCGCCGGTGGGATCGGCATCTCGTTCAAATCGGCTGATGCTGACAAGTGGAGCAGGATGTATCTCAGGTCATCGACGAGGTCGAACGCGGTCGTGTCGCCTGGCGCGGCGCCGAATCCGCTTCGATTGAGCAAGGATACGCATCTGATTCTTCCTGTCAGTGGAGGAGTGACACAACCGGCAGACGTGTACTTCCTCAACAGCGCTCTTGAACGGGTTTTTGCCCGTCAGTACGATATCCGGCAATCCTTTGGTATTTCGGTTGTTGAAGTCCCGGTGGCAGACATCCTCACAGTGACTTCGACCGGCGTTTACTTCGTCGTAGCGAAATGTGGAAGTGCGCAGTATAAGTGGAAGGTCGCGATCTTTCAATGAATCTGATTTCCCTCACATCGACTGGTGTTTCAAAGGAGTTCAACCGAAGGTCCATCTTCAGGGATATCTCCTTTTCCCTCAAGGGAGGG
>Ga0315277_10002028_pt1 | contig 28565 bp, 18 predicted proteins | sample YL17G05_15_MG_FD_203695 | JGI IMG/M metagenome (GOLD analysis project Ga0315277, IMG submission 203695) | Sediment microbial communities from Yellowstone Lake, YNP, Wyoming, USA - YL17G05_15 | ecosystem: Environmental > Aquatic > Freshwater > Lake > Sediment | place: USA: Wyoming | collected... | reverse complement strand
TGGCAACAGCAGCTTGCCTTCTTTGATCACCCGAGACACTAGCCTGCCCAGGAAGATCGCCCACAGAATGAGAGCAATGTTCCCCACCATTTGCCGCCCGGGGGACAGACCGCTGGCCGCCTGGACTCCGGTCCCCCCGAAAGCCAGCCACTTCCCCACGGCTTGCAGCACTAGCGGTCGCGCGGCCACGAAAGCCATCCCGGCGCCGACCATCCATACCGCCTCGGCACGAGGTCTGAGCACGATTCTGCACACGCTCAGGGTCAGCAGCAGCGCGAAGACAAGGGTGAGCACTCCCACCGCGGCGATGATCAGCCACCAGGCGATGTCGGACGCCGTCCTTGCAACAAGCGCGTTGCCGGCTAGCCCTGTCGCCATATAGGAGAGGCCGTAGATCAGGGCGGCCTGCGCTGGGTGATCGCGCGACCATCGTTGCGGCTGCGCGGTGATCGGGATGGGCTGAGGTAGTTCAGTCACCAACCGCTCCACGTGCTGTGACAAGATCTGTACCAGCTTCGGAGGCATGAATCCTGCTGCACCCGGCGAACGGGCCGCGCACAGGGGATGCAGACAAGCGGCGAGTGAGGTCGCGCTCAGACGGGCCGCGCCACCAGGCGAACGGGGTAGTTGGAGCCGGCCTGGGGCATGGTCTGCAGCCGCACTCGGCGCACCTCGCCCGGGGCGAGGGCATACCGTGACAGCGGCGCCTCCACGTCTTGCCGCAGCATCGCCGCCTCCACCAGGCGGCCGTCTATCAGCACTGTGCCTCGCGCTGGCCCGCCGGCCGGCTCCATCACCAGGGCAATGCGCGCCTCCTGGGCGGTGGGGTTGACCAGCTCCAGGTCAATGTCATAGATGACTCCGTAGCCGCCTCGCAGCTCGTCTCCCGCCACCATGCCGGGCGTCGGCGTCCGGCCAATGGTCACAAAGGCCCACTGCCGGCCCACGGTGTACTGAGCTTTCAGCTCCTTCCTGGGCTCGGAGTAGTGCCACTGCCCGAGCAGCGGTGACTCCCGGTAGGTGCCGATGGGCCTGGGCAGGCGCTCTGGACTGTGCTGGACAAGGTAGATGCGGACACTGACAGTCTCGGAACTCATCCCCCGAAGCTCCAGCACGCCGCTGACGGTGGCCCCCTTACCGGCACTCTGCGCTACGATAGGGGTGACCATGCCGGCCGGCAGCGGAGCCACCCAACCTACCCCCGCTGCTTGGTTGGCGAGAAACTGGCTGGCGGCGCGATGCCCTGCCCACGCCTCATCATAGGAGGGACCGCCGGTTCCCTCCACTATGTGCACGTGAGCGGTCTGGTCACCCAGGTTCCAGATCTCCACCACCAGGTCGGCCTTGCCCGCGGTGGCATTGACATGGTGGTAGAGCAGCCGCACCGCTTGATCTCCCTGGAGCTTTCCCTCGAACCAGAGGCCGTAGGAGGCAAGCTTCTCGGGCGAGTTGCTGACCATCAGCAAGCTCGGTGACTGGAGTCGGAGCCGGTCGTTGCGCACCAGCACCTGCTGCTCTTGCCGGCAGGTCAGGTAGTGGTCGCCGGTAGCGGCGAGGGAGACAGGCGCCTCGGCGCTCTTGCCCTGGGGCAGGGGACGGAGACCTTCTGCCAACGGCGTCACCCTTCCCCAGGCGCCGGGTTCGAGCACCATGCTGGCGGCCGCCGCCGCCTTCACGGCGCGCGCCACCACCTCCGCGGGGGCGGGGTTGCCGGTGACGCGAGCGGGCAGCATCTGCGTCCAGGAGGCGGCGTACTTCATCACTGCCAGCGGGACAATGAGCACGGTGGTGTCGTCGAACACGACAAGTTGTGTCTCACCCTCCTGGAGACCCGAGACGCGCACCGATTTGCTGGCGTCATCCCAAACTGCGTTCGCCACCGGCGCCTCCACACGCACCTGTACCCGGCCGGAGATGTTGCCCAGCAGCGGAGCGGCCCGGGATTCGCCGACCGGCACCACGCAGCGCTTCATGGAGAGGTAGGGCTGGCTGAAGACGGTGCGGAGGTTCTCGGCCCAGGCGCGCGCAAGCTGGTCGAGGTCTGAGTGATGCGCGGCCGCGATCTCCTTATCCACCACCAAGATGCGCTCGCCGCGCGCTACGATCGCCCGGGTGCGGCGCTCCGTCCACAGGCTGATCTCAGAGGCCTTCAGCCCCGCCTCCGCCAGATCGTTCAGCCGCCTCGCCACTTCCTGAGCGGCCGCCGGCGATTGCGCGCCGTGGCCGGCGAGCGTCATCACGCTCTGGGAGCCGGCGTAGACGCGGCCCTGGGGTGCCGCAGTGTCTCCTCGCAGCGTCACCGCCTGGAAGGTGAGGGTGCTCACCGCGCGGGCGCCCTCGCCGAGCGACATCACCGCCGCGGCGAGCAGCGCTGCCGATATCAGCAACCTATAGCCGTTCGCATATCGAAGTAAGAGCCTGTGAGTCATCCACGCGCCTTCCAGCGCAGTCTGTCTGACTTTCGCCGTGTACGGCGGAGCGCAGACCCGTTGCCTCCCAGCTTCTTTCGGCGAAACTCAGTAGGACCCCGCTACGCGGGGCCGCTGCGGCGGCCCGTCATGGGCGGGCCTGGCCGCCACCGGGATCGCCGCTTACCTTTTCCCGAGGAGGCTGTGGAAGCTTCCTCCTAGGCCGGCGCGCTCTGCCTGAGCAGCGGGAATCCGAGGGCCTCTCGTTGGGCCAGGTAAGCCCGCGCCACCTGGCGGGCCAGATTCCGCACCCGTCCGATGTAGGTGGCCCGCTCTCTTACGCTCAACGCGCCCCGGGCGTCCAGAAGGTTGAAGGCGTGGGAGCACTTCAGCGCCATTTCGTAGGCCGGGAGGATACAGCTTCGCGCCAGCACCGGCGGCGGCTCCCCGTCCGCGCCGGGTGACGGACGGCTGAGATCCACCAGCCGCTGCGCCTCCGCCTCGCACATCTCGAAGGTGCGCTTTACCGTCTCGATATCCGCCGCCTCGTAGTTGTACCGCGACCACTCCGCCTCCGGCATCTGGTAGATGTCGCCATAGGTGATACCGTCGCCGCCCCAGGCGATGTCCTTGAAGTGGCTCACCCCCTGGATCGCCATGGCGATCCGCTCCAGCCCATAGGTTAGCTCGACCGCGACAGGGGACAACGCAATGCCCCCCGCCTGCTGGAAGTAGGTGAACTGGGTGATCTCCAGCCCATCCAGCCACACTTCCCACCCCACGCCGGAAGCGCCCAGGGTGGGGGCCTCCCAGTCATCTTCCATGAACCTGATATCGTGCTGGGCCGGCTCGAACCCAAGGGCCCGCAGGCTGTCCAGGTACACCGCCTGGACATTGTCAGGGGAGGGCTTGAGGATCACCTGGAACTGGTAGTGCCGGTAGAAGCGGTAGGGGTTTTCGCCGTAGCGCCCGTCGTCCGCTCGCCGGGAAGGCTGCACATAGCCGACGTGCCAGGGCTCGGGGCCGAGCACCCGCAGGAAGGTGGCCGGGCACATGGTGCCCGCGCCCACCTCCACATCGTAGGGCTGCTCGATCACGCAGCCCCGCTCCGCCCAGAAGTGGGAGAGGGTGAAGATGAGGTCCTGGAACGTCACCGCCTTACGCCGCCTCCTGGTCACTTGGCTCCCCTGTGACCAGTTCCACCGCCAACTGGGCTAGCAGAGTGGAGACCACTGCTCCCACCATGGCGCCGCCCATCCCCTTGGGAAGGGGCAGCTCCCGCACCGTACGGCCGCCCAGCTTCACGCGCAAGCCCTTGAGCTTGCCCTCCTTCGCCAGGGCGATCGCCCGTCCCACCATCTCGCCGCTGGACTCCGCGCTCTCCCGTTCCGCCCGCATCCGCTCGATGGCGGCAAGCGCCCGCAGCAGGTCTCCCTCCGCCTGGTCCAGCCCGGCCAGCGCCTCCGTGTAGGAGGCATCAACGCGCTTCTTGAGCTCGTCCACCAGCGCCATGTCGTAGCTTGCCATCACGCCACCTCAGTCGGCGCCGCGCGCCGACGCCGGGGTTCGTGCGCGGTCGGCGCACGTGATAGGTTGCACTTGGATTATAGCACAGCCCCTTGGGCCGCCGCAACCAACCGATCACGGGCGCGTGTCATAGAGATGCTCGATGCGCAGAGGAAGCAGACTATCCCTCGCTCGCGCTGCCGAGGCTGGGGCAGGAAGCAACCACGGGGCACAGAACCGTATCATGGGAAGGGGTCGCGAGGTAAGGGCGGTGACGCCCACCGGCCGCAGCCGCGCGGAGCGCCGGGTCGAGAGGAAAGCAGGTGATGAGGGAGATGACCGGACGACGGCGATCAGCGGCACACCCGCCGTGGTCAGCGATGGCGGCCGTGGTGATCTGCCTGGCTTGGGGGTCGGGGTCGGTGCTGGCGGCGGCTCCCAGATTCGCGCAGGTGGCGCTGCGGGAACTGCCCACCACGGGCAGCATCTCGGAGGAAACGGTCACGCTTGCGCAGATGGCGGGCAAGTACCGCATTTCGCCCATTCACCAGGCGGAGTCGCTGCTTGTCTACCTGTGGGAGGCGCACCCGGACTGGAAACCACCCTTGCAGCCGGTGTTCCTCTCAGAGCTGGCGCTGCTGGATGAGAGCCTGTGGGACCGGCGGCTGTCCACGAAGATCACCCCCATCTCGGTGGTGATCGTCTACGGTGACTCGGAGGCGGAACGGGAGCGGGTGTACCGGGCGATACAGCAGTGGGCCCGAGGCAAGCAGCGGATTCCCACGTTCGTGGCGTTGGATGATGTCATCAAGGAGGCCGTGGGTGGCCGGGATGCGTTCATCCCGGCCGCGTTCGTGCTGTCCACGGAGACGCTGGCGATCACCGCCAGTCGGGGCGATGAGCCCGTCCGGGTTAACATCTGGGCGCAGAATCTGACAGCTCCGCAGGGGCCGAAGCCCGATGACCCGCCCGACATTCCGCCTGGATGTGAGGCAAGCTGGTTCCGCCGCCACCTTGCGCGGGTGGTGCGCGCCGGCATCATGGAGGTTCCCAGCTCCGGCCTGAACCCCAAGGCGGGGGTCAGCGATGTGGAGTTCATCGGCTGGCTGAGCAGGATCTCGGCGGAGCGGGCGAGCCGCGTGCTTTCCGACTACGATGTCCAGAATCCACAGCCGCTGTCGCGAGAGCGAGCGATCACCGCCACCGTTCGTTTCCTCTATGGCGACGATCTGAGAGCGGCGCTTGCCCTCTGTCCACCGCCAATCAGTGAGACGGCCGGCGGACAGGCTGGCGATTACTCGACGCTGTGGGAGAAGGCCTTCGCGCGAGTGCCTGGGGCGAGCAACGTCACTCCCGGCCTGCGGACCTACCTGGAGCTGGCGCTGGCGAAGGGACTGCTTTACGACGAGCCGTCACTCCACGCTCGCTGGCCCCTTACTCGCGGGGTGGCGGCCTGGCTGCTCTCGCACGCTCTCGAGCCCGCTGCTGAGAGCCCCACCGGGCTGGTGGTTGACGCCATTGACGTGCCCATCGAGCAGGACCTGCGCTTCGGGCGCGGGGAGATCGCCTGCGAGGGACCGGGGGGGGAGATGGAGGTGCTGTATCCGGCCAGGGCCGCGAACGATCGTCTGCCGATAGTCCAGAGCAGCTATCCATTGGTGCAGTATCTGACCCACGAGGGGCTGACGGAAGCGGAGTCGCCGGAGGCGCAGTGGCTGGTAGGACGGGTCGGCGAGAACCCCCTGGTGGTCCGCGCCACGAAGGTCGGGGGCGGGTGGGCGCTGGCTCGGAGAGCGGTGGTGTCCTCCGAGGATGCGGAGGCGATTCGCGCCCTGAACCGACAGTCCGAGGCGCTGGACGATTGGAAGGTGGCATTCCTCTTCGGGCGGGGCGCCCAGTTGGTCACCCCAAGGGACAAGCCCTTGCCAAGAGATGTGACGCTCAGCGTTCAGTTTAACAGCCCGATGGAGCCGGCCACCTTGGCTCCCGAGAATGTGTGGCTGCAGAGGCACGACCGGGGGGAACGAGTGTCGGCGAAGCTCACCTGGGATGCTTTGCCGCGGCAGCTTGACCTAAAGCCGGAGGGACTGCTTGCTCCCGGAGTTACCTATGATGTGGTGGTAGGCGCGGGGGTGCGCGCGGAGGGAGGGGAGCCGCTCACGCCGCGCCGGTCGGAGGCGCTGCCGGCGGGTGCGTCTCGCGCCTGGTGTTTCACCACCGAAAACCTGCTGCGGCTAACGATCTACGTGTCCCACGCCCCAGACGGGGCGAAAGTCTATCTGCCGGGTCGGGATCAGCCGTCCGTGATGCCTCTAACCGGACCCATCGAGGCGCAGGTGCCACCGGGGTCGCTGGCGGTTCGCCTCGAGTACCCGGACGGCAGAAAGCAGGAGCTTACTTATCAGGTAGCCGTGGATGGTCTGCTAGAGGTCACGGCGGAGCCTCCCGTGCCGGCGCGCGTGCTGGTGGAGGGGGCGCCCAAGTTCATCGCCCAGGGCGAGAGCGCCACCATCACTCTTCGCGCGGTGGACTCCAGCCGCGGTCCGCTACAGTTTCACAAGCCGGTGAAGGTGACGCTGGAGGCCAGCGGATGCCGGGTGTCGCCAGGCCGGTGGCTGATGGTAGCGGAGGGCAAAGCCAGCTTCAGCTTCTCCGCCGATCAGCCAGGGCGTATCCGCATTGCAGTCGCGGAGACCGAGCCGTCGGTGCCGGTGACTCCGGCGGAGATCGTGGTCTATTGCAGGTATGCTGCGCCCCCCTCGGCGGTGGTGTGGTCGCCGGTGGAGAGGCATCGTCTCTCCAGGCCGGAGCGAGGGGGCCGGGAGGTGATGGTGGTGCCGCGTCTCCAACGCTGGCTGGCCCAGGATGCGAGTTACCAGGTGCGGGTGCTCGACAGCCGCGGAGAGGCTCTGACCCGCATCTCCGGTCTCCCCGGCTTGCCGGGGCGAAGAGAGTTCTGGGTGGATGAGAACGGCGCGCTGCGGTTTCACGCGAGCGCGGCGGGCCAGTTGGTGGACATCTGCTATCAGTATCGAGAGGGGAGGGGAGGGGTGCTGGTCACGGGTGTGGGGAAGAGCGACGTGGTGAAGGTGGAGCTGGAGCGGCTGATTGCCAATCTGGTCCGTGAGGTGGGATACCAGCCGATCTCCTCCGCCGACCTGGCCGCGCTGTGGCCTGACCAGGATGCCCAGCTCCATGCCTTCAGCGCGGCCGATGTCAAGCTCACCCAAGAGGTGTTCGGGCTCAGCGAGTTGCTGGTGGCCGATCTCACGGCGATCGGGGAGAACGCATACGAGCTGGGATGGACCATCTGGTCGGTTGATCCCTCCGGCCCCATCCCGTGGTCCTCGCGGACGGCGGGTGTGCCTTCTTGGCGGTTCCAGGTGGATCGTTCGCGCACCCCTCCCTTCAACCCCGACCGCGTGGAGGAAAGCCTGCGCAAGTCCCTGGTGCCCTGGCTCCAGGCGATGGGGATGCGGCCCAGCGCGACCTTGGTATCCCAGCCTTCCCCAACCCCGTTCTAAGGATGTTTGCGGCCGATGTTGGACGCAAACATCACGTCGTCTGCACAGAACGACGCCCACAGGGCCGATCCGCTACCCCCGCTGTTCAAGAAACACCGCAAGGACGTTTAGCGTCGTCTCAGCGCAGGCAGTCAGCGCTCAGATCGGCCAGCCGCGTGCAGTTTGTGCCTTCTCTCGCCCCTTAGGTCATTGCCGCCACAAAGGTGGGCCATTCCGTCGCGCCAGCCCCGACAGGCCGCGGTACCATACCAGGGTAGCACGCCATGCCCTGGTGGGCGCGGCAGGGGGGAGGAGGTGGTGGGATGGGGGACTCTGTCCCAGGGGGCAGGACATCTATGGGGTCAGTACCGTCCGGCAGCGGCACAGGGGTGTTGGGGTTGCGCTCCCATACGCCGCGGCTTGACGCGACCTGCTTGGTGGTCGTCCTCGACTGCGATGGGCGCATTCTCAGCGCGAACGCCGGCTTCCGGAGGATATTCGGCCTCCCGCCGCGCCAGACACCGAGTGAGCCCATCTGGGAAGCTCTTCCAGAGCAAGGGGTGGCCTACAGCTTCAAGGCCATCCTCAAGGGCGTACGCGTCGGCGCCTCCGCTTTCGAGAAAGAGTGCTTCATCGGCACGTCCAATGGGGGCTGGCACCATGTCATCTGGTCGCACTCCCCGATACTGGCCAGCGACGGCGCCATCGCCTGGCTCGTCTCGATTGGGGTTGACGTGGCCGACTATGAGAAGGATGGTAGTGCCTTGCGCCGCCTGAGGGGCGCCGTGAGGGTGATCGAACAGTTCAACGAAGCCCTCGTGCGAGCCACCGGCGAGGCCGAGTTGCTTGACGCGGCCTGTCGGATCGCGGTGGAGGTGGGAGGCTACGAGTTCGCCTGGGTGGGTTTCGTGGAGGACGGCGGCCAGAAGGCGGTAGTGCCTGTTGCCCATGCTGGCCAGGAGAGGGGCTACCTAACCACAATGGCCATCCCTCTCACCGACCCGGAACAGTTCCGCAGCCCAACCGTAACGGCCGTGCGCACCGGACTACTCCAGGTAGCGAAAAGCCTTGGTACCGATCCCGCCCCTGGTCCTTGGCGAGAGGATGCTGCCAGACAAGGGTATGCGTCCTGGATCGCGCTGCCACTCATGAAGGACAACTCTGTCTTCGGGGTGCTAAGCGTTTATGCGCGTGAGCCGGATGCCTTCGATGAGGTAGAGGTGAAGCTCCTCACAGGACTCGCCGCTGACCTGGCCTATGGCATCTCTGCCCTGCGTGAACGCGACCAGCGCCAGACGGCAGAGGCGGATCTCCGCGCTAGCGAGACCAGGATGGGCACTCTGGTGGACGCGGTGCCCAGCGGCGTGACCATCGTGGACACTAGCGGTCGCATCACCTTCGCCAACCCCCAGGCCCAACGTATACTCGGGCTGTCAGGGGATGCCATCACGAAGCTCTACCACAACGATCCCGCCTGGCGGATAACGGCGGTGGACGGCGGGCCGTTCCCGGAGGAGCAATTGCCCTTCGTCCGCGTCATGAGCACAGGTGAGCCTGTGTACGAGGTTGAGCTCGCCGTCGAGCGCCCCGACGGGACGCGCATCACCCTCTCCGTCAACGCCGCCCCCCTGCGGGGTCCGAGGGAGGAGCTGACCGGCGTAGTCACCGCCTTCAGGGACATCACTGCGCTGAAGGAAGCCGAGAGCAGACTCGCCGAGAGCGAGCAGCGTTTCCGCATGCTCACGGAGGCGGCCTTCGACGGCGTAATCGTCCAGGCCGATGGGGTGCTGTTGGAGGCCGACGAGAAAGTGGCTCGCATCTTCGGGTACGAGCCCCACGAGCTGGTGGGCAAGAGCATGTCGAACTTTGTCGCCCCCGAGTCAGGGGAAGCGGTTACTGCCTATATGGCGGCAGGATGGCCCCTCTCATACGAGGGGTGGGGTATTAGAAAAGATGGCAGCAGGTTCCCGTTCGAGGCCTGCGGCAAGCAGGCCGGATACCGAGGCCAGATGGTGCGCGTGGTGGCGATCCGTGACCTCACCCAGAGAAAGCAGACAGAGGCGCAGCTCCGCCGCACCATAGAAGGGGTGGTGAGCGTGCTCGCCTCCACTGTGGAGAGGCGTGATCCCTACACCGCCGGCCATCAGCGGCGCACCGCCGAGCTTGCCTGCGCCATCGCTCACGCGATGGATCTTCCTCCGGAGCAGGTCGAGGGGCTGAGGATGGCCGCCTCCGTACACGACCTCGGGAAGCTGTCCGTGCCGGCTGAGATCCTCAGTCGCCCGGGCACGATCACCCGACCAGAGATGGATATGATCAAGCGACACCCTGAGACCGCCTCAGAGGTGCTGTCTGCCGTCGAATTCCCCTGGCCCATCACAGACATCGTGCTCCAGCATCATGAGCGCATGGACGGCTCCGGCTATCCAGCCCAGCTCACCGGTGACCAGTTGATGCTGGAGGCCAGAGTCCTGGCGGTGGCCGATGTGGTGGAGGCGATGGCCTCTCACCGTCCCTATCGCCCGGCGCTGGGTATCGAGGCCGCCCTCGCTGAGATCTCGGAGCAGAGCGGCAAGCTCTATGATCGGCAGGTGGTTGGCGCCTGTCTGAAGGTGTTCCACGAGGGCGAGTTCCAGTTTCGCGACGCGGTTGTCTAGCACAGCTCAACGGGAGGTGTTCGCCGCCACCGCCGAGAGGAACAGGCTTGCGCCCGCTCCCAGGAGACCGCCGTCGGTGGACAGAGTGAGCATGTTCATGCCGCTCTTCACCCACTTCCCCACCTGCTCCGGGGTGCGAATGGGTATGGTAGTGATCAGGCCGTGCTGGCGCGCGGTGACGAGCACCTTCTCTGCTTCCTCCAGCACCGCGGGATGATCGGGCTGACCTGCATAGCCCATTCCCATCGCCAGGTCGCCGGTGCCGATGAAACACCCGTCCAGGCCGGGTGTGGAGAGGATTGCCTCCCGGTTCCGCACTCCCTTCAGCGTCTCGATCTGCACCATCAGCAAGATCCGCAGGTTGCGCTCGGCCAGAAATGCTGGCACATCGGGAAGGTTGGCGAAGTCGTTGTGGCCGGCGAAGGTGGAGATGCCCCGTTCTCCCTCCGGGCGGTAGCGGGCGGAGCGGACCAGTATCTCCACCTCCTCGCGTGTCTCCACCCGAGGGAGCAGAATACCTTCCGCCCCGGCATCGAGCACGCGTGCGATGAGATGGTACTGCGCCTCCGCCACCCGCACCAGGGGCGAGATCCCGGCCGCCCGCGCGGCCAGAATCGTCTGCCGCACCACGCCCGGGCCGAACGAACCGTGCTCGGTGTCAATGAAGAAGTAGTCGAAGCCCAGGCCGGAAAGAAACTGAGCGATGTCTCCGCCAGCTAGGAAGAGCAGGAAAGTACCCTTGCAGACCTCGCCTCGGTTCAGGCGCTCCTTCAGCGATGCATCAGCCATCAGCCTTTCCCTCCTGCAGCCTCGAACTCGCTCCGCGCCGCGGCCAGCAGCTTGGGGTCCTCGATCAGGTCCAGGGCGGCCAGCGCCAGCGCCTTCGCCGCCGTCACCATTCCCGCCAGGCCGGTCTCGCTTCTCGCCGCCTCGCGGAACTCCACGGTGTGCGCTGGCACTTCCTGTTCGCTCACCTTGAAGTACCCGTGCACCGCGGGCACCACCTGCGAGACGTTCCCGAAATCCGTGCTGCCTGCTCCCTGGCCGGGGATCTCCTCGGCTACTTCTTCACCTAGCCATCGGATGTTGGTCTCATACTGCTGTTCCAGGGTTCGGCTGTGCCGGATGGGGAGCATGGTGAGGGTGGCGGAGGACACTTCCAGGCGCGCCCCCGTCGCCTCCGCCGCGCCCCGCGCACAGGCGAGCAGGCGGCGCTCCAGCTCGGCCAGGTAGTCGGGGTCGAGGGAGCGGGCGTAGAACTCGGCGCGCGTGTAGTCGGGGATGATGTTGGCGGCGTCGCCGCCATGGGTGATGATCCCATGCACCCGCGCCTCATCACGCAACTGCTGCCGCATCAACGCGACTCCGCTGAAGGTGAGGATCATGGCGTCGAGCGCGTTCACCCCCACCTCCGGTGCGGCTGCGGCGTGGGCGCTCTTGCCGTGGAACTCGACCACCACAGACTTGCGCCCGCTTACCGGCCTGGCGCCGATGTGATAGCAGAAGCCGTGCGCCATCAGGGCGACGTCCACCTCCGAGAACACCCCTCGCTCCACCAACTGCGCCTTCCCCGCATACGACTCCTCCGCCGGGCAGCCGATCACCCACACCCGCGCCTGGGCCGGTGAGATGGTGCTTGCCAGAGACACCGCCGCCAATCCCGCCGCTCCTGCGATGAGATTGTGGCCGCAGGCGTGGCCCAGCTCTGGCAGCGCGTCGTACTCGGCGAGGAAGGCGATCACCGGCCTCGCCGCGGGCTCACCCCACCTGGCGACGAAGGCGGTGGGCAGGTCGGCCACGCCCCACTCCGCAGAGAAGCCTGCCGCCTCCAGTGTCTGGCCGATCCACTCCGCCGCCTGCCTCTCCTCCAGCCCTACCTCCGGGTGGGCGTGGAGCTTCAGCGCCAGCTCCCGGAAGGTTGACACCTGCCGTTCGGCAGCTTCCACCAGCGCCCGCCTGTGTTCCTCACTCGCTCCCACTGCTACTCCCTCTCCCAGACAGACAGCTTCTCGGCGAGACCGAACACCTCGCTCACGCTCCTGCCCGACTCGATCTGTTCGACTCGCTCCATCTCTCCAGCCAGATGCTTGTCTGCCAAGTCAGCGATTCTGGCTGCGTCCTTTGCGGGTACGATCACCACGCCATCTCCATCACCGAGGACCACGTCCCCAGGGTTCACCGGCACGCCGCCGCAGGTGATGGGGACGTTGATGGCGCCCGGCCCTCGAGATCCGAAGATGCGGATGCACACGCTCCGGCAGAAGGTGGGCACGCCCTCTGCCACAATGCCCGCCGCATCGCGCACCGCTCCGTCCACCACTACTCCCGCGACGCTGGCCAGCTTCATGAAGTGCACCAGTCGCTCTCCGATCACGGAGACGTCGCGGTATCCGGCGGCGTCAATCACTACCACATCGCCCGGCTTGATCAGCTCGATTGCCTTCTGCACGTACAGCGCATCCCCCGGCCGCGTCAGCACGGTGAGCGCCGGCCCGCACACGCGCATCTCCGGCCGCAGGGGCTTGATCTGGTGGTGTGCCACTCCGTAGCCGGCCATGGAGTCGGCGATCTTGGCCGCGTCGTGCGCGGCGAGGCGCTTGATCAACTCTGGACTTGGCCGCGGAAAGTCGGCGTTGATGGTGCCATGCAACTGGTGCTGTTCCATCACAGGCTCCTGTTAGCGTCGTGCGTCTGTAGGGGAGCCGCTCCGGCGGCTCCCTCATTGGTCTCCATACATCTCATCCGGCCCCAGTAGCTCGGGGAAGAAGGGCCTCAGAAACTCCCGCGCTCGGTAGCAGAGATGGCAGGCGTCCACATATCCGTCTGCCATCTCGAAGCCGCGCTCGGCCGCGAACTGCGCCAGCGCACATGGCCCGCCCTGGAGCAGGATGCTCACGAGGGGGTGCTTCGCGGCGTCGTAGCCGGCGACTGCCTGCGTAGGACCACCTCGTCCCAGGCACAGCCCCTGGCACAGGTGGAGGCGGCCGTAGCAGTCGAGGTGAATCCGAGAGGGCGCGTCGAGTTGCTCGTGCGCGCACTTGGTGAACTCGCCCGGCGGCCGCTTGGGCATGTGCGGAGCGAGGCGCTCGGCGGCCCGCCCGCGGAACATCACCCCCTCGAGCTTGGCCTCCATACGACTGGCGTCGAGCCCGGCCCCCTTGCATACCGCGAGCAGCAGATCCACCTTCTCCACCGGCACGCACTTCTGATGCCACTCATCCGTGCTGATCCCCAGGCTGGTCAGGCCGGCGGCCATCATCTCCCTCACCCGCTCCTGCGCCTGCTCTCGGGAGGTGACCCAGGAGGCGTTGGTGAGCGCGGAGGCACTGAGTCCGCGCTGGGTCGCCGCCTTCAGGAAGTGCAGTATAACATCATAGCGGATGAACGATTCCCCGCCCTCCGCACACACTCCCGTCACCGTCCCCAGGGACACGACCTCGTCCAGGAATTCGTCCACCTGCTCGGCCGTCATCCCCGACTTTTTCCTCGGTGACCCCCAGATGAAGCAATGGTCGCACTCCGCCGAGCAGGCGTAGGTGATCAGGAAGTGGATGCCGGTGAGGGAGGGGATCATGCCATCTTCCCGCGGATCTCTCACGTGAACACCATTTTCCCATCCTCGACACGCGCGCTCACGATGGCCCCTGGGGCGAATGCCCCTTCCAGGATCATCCGGCCCAGGGGGTGGGCGAGCAACTGGTCCACGGTGCGCTCCATGGCCCGGGCGCCGTATCGCGCGTCGAACCCGTTCCTCATCAGCAGTTCGTAGACTGATTCGTCCACCTCCAGGCGCAGCGAGCGGGCCGCCAGCCGCTCCCGCAGGCCGGTGAGGATCTTGTCAATGATCTCCCGCACCGCGCCCTCATCCAGCGGGTCGAAGAACACCACGCGCTGGATGCGGTTGAGGAACTCCGGCGCCAGCGCCGAGCGCAGCGCGGTCATCATCTGCTCTCTGAATCGCGCTCGATCCATGCTTCCCTCGCTCATCTCCTCGCTGCCGCGAAACCCGAGCGGACCCTTCCCCTTACTGTAAGCTGACCCCAGGTTGCTGGTCATCGCGATCACCGATTCGGTGAAGGAGGCGCGCCGGCCGTGGGCATCGGTGAGCCGCCCGTCGTCGAAGACCTGCAGGAAGACCTGCTGGACCTCGGGATGGGCCTTCTCGATCTCGTCCAGAAGCACCACCGAGTAGGGGTGGGTGCGGATCGCCGACGTGAGCTGTCCCTCCTCATCATAGCCCACATAGCCAGGGGGCGCGCCGATCAGCTTGGAAAGCGTGTGCCGCTCAGCGTACTCGGACATGTCCACACGGATCAGGCGCTGTTCGTCCCCGAACAGGAACTCCGCCAGCGCCTTCGCCAACTCGGTCTTGCCGGTGCCGGTGGGGCCGAGGAAGAGGAGAACGCCTTTCGGGCGGTTGGGAGCGGCGAGGCCGGCGTGGGCCGCGCGCATTACCTCGCCCACCGCCGCGATCGCCTCCGGCTGACCTTTCACTCTCCTGCCCAGCACTTGCTCGATATTGAGAATCCTGCTGGCCACGTCCCCGGTCATCTGCTCTATGGGCGCGTTGACCCGGTGCGAGACCGCCTCAGCTATCTCATCGCGGCCTACGGAGGTCGGCGAGACGAACTCGGTGAAGGTGCGCATGCGCGCCCGCGCGCAGGCCTCGTCCACCAGGTCTATGGCTTTGTCCGGCAGGCGCTGCTCGGCAAGGTAGCGCATGGACAGCTCCACCGCGGCGGTGATGGCCTCATCGCCGATGGGCAGGCCGTGGTGGTCCTGGAGGTTGGCGCGCAGCCCCCGGAGCATCTCCACCGCCTCGTCCTTGGTGGGTTCGTCTATCCAGATCACCTGGAAGCGCCGCTGCAGGGCGGCGTCCTTCTCGAAGTGCTGGCGGTACTCGCGGATGGTGGTGGCGCCGATACAGGCCACCTCACCCCGCGCCAGCGCGGGCTTCAGGATGTCCGCCGCGTCCATCGCCGCGCCGCTGGCGGAACCCGCCCCGATCACGGTGTGGATCTCGTCAACGAACAGGATGATGTCCGGGTCGCGCCTCGCCTCCTCGAGCACTCCTCGCACCCGTTCCTCGAAGTCGCCTCGGTACTTCGTCCCCGCCACCAGCCCCGCCATGGACACCTCTACAATGCGTCTCTGCCGGAACTGCTCGGCCGCCTCCGGCTCGGCCATGCGCTGGGCGAGTCCCTCCACCACACAGGTCTTCCCCACCCCGGCCTCTCCCACCAGGATGGCGTTGTGACGCCGCTGCTGTAAGAGCACCTGGCCCAGCCGCTTGATCTCGTCCCTGCGGCCGATCACCGGCCCGAGCTTTCCCTCTCTCGCCAGCCGGGTCAGGTCTCGTCCGTACTGGTCGAGCAGGGGGGTGCGGCTGCGCGGGGCGCCTTTGGGTTGCTCGCCAGGCCGGGCCTCCGGCTCGGTCTGGCTGGACACCTGCACCGCGGGCGCCTCCATCTGCACCCGGCCGGCGGCGGCTGCGGCGGCGAGCAAGTCCGTCTGGGAGACGTGCGTCTCCTGCAGCACCGCGGTCCACGAGGCATCCTCGATCTCGCACAGCGCCTGCAGCAGGTGTACCGGGCGCAAGGGGTCCACTTCCTGGGTGGCGCAGATCTCCTCCGCTCTGGCAAAGGCCTCCCGCGCCTCCGCTGATCGGTGCATCACGCCATCGGTGGGATGGTCTCCTTCTCGTCCCATCAGCGCCCGCAGTCGCCGCCTGACCCGCGTGCAATCCACTCCGACCTGGGAGAACACCGCGCGCAATTCGTCGAGTTCCCTGCTCATCGCCTGCAACTGGCTTCGGATATGAGACTGGTCGCCGGCGCTGGCGAAGTCGTCAGGGCCTAGGTCGGTCAGCTTGCAGAGAGCGATGAAGAGGTGTCCGCGCTTGATGGTGGCGTGGGCGGCCGCCCCCGCCTCGGCCGCCGCCACCTGCCAGGTTAGCACCAGTACGTTGGAGTAGTGGGGCATTACTGGGCTGCTCCCTGCGGCGGTGGTGAAGGCGCTGGCTGCCCGCTCATACACGGTTCGGTGGCCAGGGCAGGCTCTGCTGCCTCCACCAGCGTGGCTGCGAGTGCTTGTTCGTCACCGGCCGGCTTCTCGGCTCCCACGGCAACCACGATCACGGTGATGTTGTCCAGCCCGCCGGCCGCGTTGGCGGCCGAGATCAGCGCCTTCACCGCTTCGTGGGGGTCGGGATGGCCGATGCTGAGGTGAGCGATCTCGGCATCGCTGAGCATGTCCCATAGTCCGTCCGAGCAGAGCACGATGCGGTCGCCCGGCTGCACGGCCACGCACGTATAGGCTGGGGTGACGGGCTGCGGGATGCCCAAGGAGGCGGTGAGGTGATTGCGCAGAGGATGCATGCGCGCCTGCTCCGGGGTGAGTTGTCCCTGGTCCACCAGCGCCGCCGCCACCGAGTGGTCCCTTGTCAGCAGCGTGATCTGATCCCCCCGCCCCTCGACTGAACTCGGGGTGGGGCCAGGCTGAGCGAAGTCGAAGCCCCGCACCCGATAGGCGCGGCTGTCGCCGAGGTTCGACACATGTAACCGGGTGCCGTGCAGCACTCCGATCACCGCCGTGCTCGCCATCCCCGCCCAGGAGGAGTTCTTCTGTCCGAGTGCGACCATCCGCTCGTTCGCCTGCTGAAGCGCTTCGCGGAGCAGGCTCTCCACGCTCTCGTCGCCGGCGGCCAGTGCCCGGGCCAGGCTCTCCGCGGGGAGCAGTTCGTCCAGCGCCTCGATCGCTTCTCCGCTCGCCACCTCTCCGGCAGCGTGGCCGCCCATGCCGTCGCACACGATGAAGAGACACCGCTCCGGCGAGAGCAGAAAATCGTCCTCGTTGTTCGGCCTGTTCCGGCCCTGATCGCTCGCCCCCGCCGCCCATGCGCAGCCGCGCGTCTCGAGCTGTGCGGGCGCGATCGCCTCCACCGGCAGGGCCGGGTCGGTCTCTATCAGAGTCTGCTCTCGCTGGCGGCGGAAGGGCCAACCAAGCCAGCGTGGCATCAGCTTTCTCACCAGCGGATCTCCTGAGTCGTGGCCGCCCTACTGTTCGCCCGGCTCCCGCGCCCGCCGCAGACACTCCTCGGCCTCCTGGGTGCGACCGAGGGCCTGGAGCGCGATGCCCTTGTTATCCCAGAAGCCCCTATCCCCTGGCGCGATCTCCAGGCCTCGGTCATAGCAGGCTATCGCCTCCTGGTAACGGCTCAGCCCGTGCAGCGCCGCGCCCTTGTTGTTCCAGAGGCCGCTGTCCCGTGGGGCGATCTCTAGGCCTCGGTCATAGCAGGCTATCGCCTCCGGGTAACGCCCCAGTCTACGCAGCGCCTCTCCCTTGTTGTTCCAGAGGACGCTGTCCCGGGGCGCAATCTCCAGGCCGCGGTCATAGCAGGCTAACGCCTCCTGGTGCTGGCCGAGCGCGCGCAGCGCCAGACCCTTGTTATTCCAGAGGCCGCTGTCCCGGGGTGCGATCCCCAGGCCGCGGTCATAGCAGGCTATCGCCTCCTGATAACGCGCCAGTCTACGCAGCGCCTCCCCCTTGTTCCTCCAAAGGGCGCTCTCCCGGGGTGCGATCTCCAGGCCGCGGTCATAGCAGGCTATCGCCTCCTGGTAGTGGCCCAGCGCGCGCAGCGCCACGCCCTTGTTATTCCAAAGGCCGCTGTCCCGGGGTGCGATCCCCAGGCCGCGGTCATAGCAGGCTATCGCCTCCTGGTAGTGGCCCAGCGCGCGTAGCGCCACGCCCTTGTTCTGCCAGTCGCCGGCTGTCATGGCGACGGCCTTCGCCTCAGCCGGGGCGGGCCTGCCAGTGAGGGCCGGATATGAGGAGGAGAGCGCGCTCCGCAGCTCGGCGAAAGCCCCCGGGCGGTTCTGAGGCAGAGGCTCGACACAGCGAAGGATCGTTGAGAGCAACCGCTGATCAACGTGGTGGGCCGACGCGTTGGCTCGGATGTAAGCCTGCGCGACACTGCCGCTCGGGGGCAGATCGCAGGTAAGCATCTGATAGAGCAAGATGCCGAATCCATAGATATCTGTCCGAGTGTCCAACTGTGCTCCAGCGATGAACTGCTCCGGCGCCATGTACTGAAGCGTGCCGGCCGGCGACGTGTACTGGGACCGGAGGTCTGTTGGGAACGCCTCCAGTCCCAATGCTTCCTCCTGGGCCTCGCCGAACGCCCGCGCCAGCCCGAAGTCCGTGACCTTCAGAGTGCCGTCCCCTGCGAGTAGGCAGTTGGATGGCTTGACATCTCGATGCACGACGCCCAGCTTCTTGTGCGCATAGCTCATGCCATCACAGAACTGCAGGGCCAGCTCCAGAGCCCGCGCCGGCGCTAGCCCTGCTCCCGCCAGGGCCTGCGCCAGATCGCCGCCGGCGACGTACTCCAGAACCAGGCAAGGGAACCCCTCAATGCGTTCGGCCCAGAACGCGGTAGTGATATTGGGGTGACGATCCAACATCACCCACGTCAGCGCCTCCCGCTCGAAGCGTTCCCGGTCATCATCACTCCACAGGTACTTGCCCTGGAAGGTCTTGAGCACGCGAAGCGAATGATCGCTCTGATCCTCCACGACGCAAACCGCGCCGAACCCGCCCTTCTTTGCCTGAAGAACTCGGTACACGTTGGCGGTCTCCGAGCCGCGCAGCACCTGGCCCACGTCGAAGTCCTTCCGGGTGGCCGGAGGCGGCGGGAGGCCGGCGAGGCCAGCCCGCGCTTCCGCGGAAGTGGGCTCAACATGAAGGGCGCGCAGATAGGCCTCCCGCGCGGCCTCAATCTTGCTGGCCTGCTGGAATGCGCGGGCCATGTTCAGATGCGCCTCCGCGAGGTCGGGACGGAGGTGAACCGCGTGACCCAGCGTCTTGATCGCCTCCGCGACGTGCCCGGCTGCCAGCTCGCGCAGGCCCCGGCCGCGCGCCTCCCGGTACTCGGCCTCGTACTCTTCTGGGAGCTTGCCCGCGGGCGCCGGTTGTGGCTGCTTTGGGGCACCAGCCGGCGGTGATGCCGCCGGCCGTGGTGGCCCCCACCCGCCCACCGTCGAAGGCGCGGGCTTCTTGCCCAACAGGCGCTTCCACCAGCTCGTTCGCTGACCAGACATCTCCCGTCACCACCTATAGCCGGTCGCATATCGAAGTAAGAGTCTGTCAGGCATCTACGTGTCTTCCAGCGTACTCTGTCTGAGTTTCGCCCTCACTTCTTCGGGCGAAACTCAGTAACGAACGCTCTCCATCAGAGCTTTCACTATCGGTCCCGCCGTGCTGCCCCCTCCTCCCGCGGTGTCCTCGAGCACCACAGCAAGCGCCAGCTTTGGATTCTCGACCGGTCCAAAGGCGATGAACACTGCGTCATTACCCCCTAGACCCGTCTCCGGGGTGCCGGTCTTGCCGGCAATGCGCAGGTTCGGGGTCCACGCCGGGTGTCCGGTTCCTCGCGGGCTGGCCACCACATCCTCCATCATCGCCGCCAACTGCGCGGCGGTCTCCTCGGACATCACCCGGCTCAGTTCCCGCGGCGCGAACTCCCGCACCTGGTTGCCTTCTTCGTCTTGTATCGCCCGCACCACGGTGGGGGCCATCATCCTGCCGTGATTGGCAATGGTCGCCGCCCACACCGCCATGTGCAAGGGAGTCATCCGCACGTCCCGCTGTCCGAGCGCGGTCTGCGCCAACCAGACGGGGTCTTGCTCTGCTTTGGAGAGCTCGGAAGCCACTTCCCGGTTCGCCACCACCGCGCTGCTGGCACTCTCGAACCAGTCCCGGCGGCCACCTCGCCACTCCTCAGGAAGCAGCGGCAGGGGCACGTCGAACCAGGCGTCACTCGCAAACTCCAGGAGCCTCTTCCACCCCAGCTCTACGCCCACCTTCGCGAAGATGGAGTTGCAGGAGGGCACCAGCGCTTCGCGCAGAGTGCGGTCGCCATGCCCCGACCATCCGGGAGAGCGCCCGAGCTGCCAGTCCCGTATCGGCCTCACTCCCTGGTAGATGGTGTAGCTGCCTTCACATCGCACCCGGTCCGTCGGACTCAGGGCACCGGTCTGCAGCGCCGCCGCCGCCACCAGCGTTTTGAAGGTCGAGCCGGGAGCGTACACCTTTCGGTAGCAGAAGGGGAGCGCGCCCGGCTTGCTGTCATAGCAGGCGAGCCACTGCTCGACGCTGGCGCTGGCGGCCAGCGGCGGCCAGTTGGCGGCGATGAGCACCTCTCCGGTCTCAGGGGCCACGCCCACGATGCAGCCGCGGCCGCCCCGGCGCGCCAGCTTCGCCTTCAGCAGTTCATAGGCCTTAGCCTGCAGTCGGGGATCGAGAGTGAGCACGACGTCATATCCGCGCTGCTCCCGCGGCTGCCAGGGGAACAAAGCTCCTGCTCGCTTCAGTCGCCCGGAGAGCGCGTCGTTGAGGTAGTTCTGCAGGCCGACCCGTCGGCGGCCGGGGGCTTCGAACCCTGTGAGGTGAACGTACTGCTGCGGGTCGGCGATGGGCTGGCCGCCGCGGTCCAGGAATCGCCCGCGAGGGACCCAGGTGGGGCTGTCCAGCCGCGGGTTCGCCAATCCGGTGCCATCTGCATACAGGTGCAGCCGGGTGGCGGTCTGCTCGGCCGCGGGCCACTGCAGCCAGGCCGCCTTCGCCGCGAGCAGAGCGAAGAGCAGCACGAATCCGATCTGCAGCTTGCCGAGGGAGGCGTTCACGCGCTGGCTGAGATCCCGGGGCAGGGGGAGAGAGGAGGCGCGCAGTTCCGGGCTTCGCCCGGCGATGCCGACACAGATCCCCAGGGCAAGGAAGTTGACCAGCAGCGATGACCCGCCGTAGCTGACGAATGGCAAGGTGATCCCGGTCAGCGGCCACAGGCCCAGGTTGCCGCCGATGGTGAGCGCGGCCTGGATGCCGAGGAGCGAAGCGATGCCCGCAAGCAGCGCCTTTTCGAAGGCGTCTTCTCTGCGCGCGGCAAGAGACAAACCGCTCGCCACCAGAGCTAGCGCCAGCGCCAGCACCACCGCACCGCCCACCCAGCCCAACTCCTCCGCGAGTGCGGCGTAGATGAAATCGGACTGCACCTCTGCAATGTCCTGTGGCGAGCCCCGCGCCAGGCCTGTGCCGAGCATTCCGCCGCCGCTGATCCCCCAGGCTACCCGCGCCAGATGCTCGCGGCCCTGCCGCAGCGAATGCGAGTCGGCCGCGGTCTCGTGCCATGGGTCGCGCCAGATCTCCACCCGCTCGCGCCACCGCGAGGGCACACCGATGAGGTAGCTCACGCTGAGCAAAGCCAGCAGCACGGCCAGACCGAAGGCGCTCTGGCGGCGGTGGCCCTGGGCGCTGAGCAGGCACAGCAGCACCAGGGCGAGCAGGAGGATGGGGCCGAAGTCCTTCATCAGCGCCAGCGTGGCGAGCACCAGCGCGAAAGCCCCGAGCATCCCGCGATAGCGCTCCAGCCAGGGCCTCATCCTCACCACGCGCGTCCGGCCGCCCTGTCTCTCCACCAGGCCCCCGAAGGCCGCGGGATAGGCGGCCGCGGCCACGAAGAACACCAGCAGCAGCTTCACCAGCTCCACGGTCTGCACGACCCCGCCCGGCACCCGCAGCCACAGGCGATGCCCGGTCCCCAGATCGGTTCCCAGGGGGGTGAAGCGAGTGAGCAGGAGCAGCAGCACGCCGGCCGCCACCCAGAACCACCCCAGCCTCGCCACCGCACGCCCGAAGCCCTGCCAGCGCCGCGCCAGCGCGGCGGCCACCCACAGCCCCGCCACGCTCACCACCAGGAAGCTCGCTTGCTTCATTGGCAGGTCGGCCCTCCCCTGGCCGATGTCGGGGGCGAGCCGCCAGATCATCAGCCAGCCCAGCGCGGCAAGGCAGCCGGCTGCGGCGAGCATCCTGCGGGTCGGCGGGCCGGAGTCAGCGAGAGCGCCCCCCGCTTGCGGGCTTGGCCTGGGCGGAAGCAGCCAGGTGGTCAGCATCCACAGACCCACGAACATGCAGGCCACCAGCGCGGCCAGCCTTCCCTGCTGCAGGAACTGGTAGCGGTTCACCAGGCGCAGCTTGACCGTCTCCGCCACCGCCGGCTGATAGTCCGGCGGCAAGGGGCCGAACCGCCACGCGCCGACGGCGGCGCTCACCGCTCGGTCGAGATCGGGGGAGCCCGATGACGCGGTCACACTAACCTGCTGGACGCGCCCGCTCGGCTCCAGCCGGAACTCGAGATGCATGGCGAGCGGGCCATCCGCCTGTGCGAACGCTTGTGGCAAGCGCTTTGCGAAGGGCGGGAAGACGATCTCGTGGTGGGAGCCGAGGGGTTGCCCGCGCCCGGGCTTGAGCTCAAACGCGAAGCTCCTCACTCCACCGGACAGCCAGGCCGGGCCCCGGCCTGCCAGAGAACCATGAACCGCCAGTAAGCCAATCAACCAGACTGCTACAATCAGTACGGCCAATCCTCTGCCAGGTAGCTTCCGGCGCAACCAGATGAGGGCGGTGATCGCCACCAGGCCGCCGACGAAGAGAACGTGGGCAGTGGCCCCAATCGGCAGGAGGTGCGGCGGTCCAGTGGGTCCGCCGCTCATGTCAGGACTGCCATCCCCTCACCGTGCTGCGCTCGCCCACGCGGAAGGCGAGGACTACGATCTCCCGGCCTAGCCCGACGATGGCATCCGGGACAAGAGGTGAGCGCACATCGGGCCGGAGCTGCTCCCCGTTCACGAAGGTGCCGTTCAAGCTGCCCGCGTCGGTGATGTAGAAGTCCCCCTTCACCTGCTCGAGCAGGGCGTGTTTGCGGCTCACGCCAATGGTCTCGTCTTTGATACCGACCTCCGGGTGGTTGGACTCGGTGACCCGTCCGATGGTGGCGGGCAGGCGGGTGAGGGCGATGGTCTCTCCCTTCTGGGCGCCGGAGAGCACCTCAAAGCTGGCGATGGCATCGCCCTTGGGGGGCCACACCACAGTCTCTCCGCTCGGCTCCGGTTTCCGCGCGTCGTAGGCAGCGAATCGGGGCGTGAGCCCTACGTATCCATAGTCCAGCCTTTGGTCCTCAACCAACCTTACGGTCACAGCCCCGTTGACCCGGTAGCCGCGAGATCGGATGTACTCCGCAAGCGCGCGCTGGAGCTCCTGGGAGAGCATCTCCACCACCCCTCCTTCCTCCCAGTCGTCCATGTCCCGGGGCGACAGAGAAACCAGGTAGTCGCAAGGCACCAGGACCACTCGGCCGATCTTCTTGCGGTACTCGTCGGCGGCCCGCGATAGCTCGGTGATGAGCGCCTCGTAATCCACCTTGGGCCTGTCCCCGAGCGGGTTGATGCGCAGCCACAGCCCTCGCACGCGACCCCAGAAGTCAGTTGTCATCTCACCTTCCCCCTTTGAGTCTCTGGCAACACCTCGTTCCAGGCTCTATCACAGCGATTGGTGAGGCGTTCGGCGCCAGCGCTCGGAGTTGTGATAGAGCTTCTTTGCGCGGCCTCAGAACCCCGGCGCCGGCTGGTAGTCGTCCCCGATGATGACCTCAAGCACCCCGTCCGGCCGCTCCCTGTCGGGGACCACCAGACGCCCGTAGCGCAGCGCCTGTGCCACCTGTCCCGCGATTCCCTCGCCGCCTTCCTCATGGGAGCCGATGATGAGCGTCTGTGGATATGGGCCCGCAGGCGCGTTGGCCACCTCCACCACGCTCAGCCCGGCCGCCTGAAGCTGCCTGGCCGCCCGCTTCGCGTATCCGTTCCGGCCGCACCCGTTGAGCACTGCCAGCCGCGGGCCGCCCTCTTCGGGACCTCCCGGTGGGGCGGCCCCCTCCAGCAGCCGCGCGGCCGACGAGAGGTCGGCCGCATAGTAGCTCACGCCGTGGAGATACCGGGGGCGCCCTGGCACGGTGCCGGTGACGATGTCGGCGCGGCTGATCCCGCGCAGGCAGTTCCCCAGAGCAAGCACTTGGCGGGCGGTCAGATCCGTCTCCACCGCCTTGCCCACCGCCTTCCGGACGGCGCCGAGCTTGGTGAGGGCGCCCAGGCTCAGGGACTGCTGTGCGACCGCCTTCACGAATGCCTGTTGCCGCTGCACTCTCCCCAGGTCGCCCAGGCCATCGCTTCGATAGCGCACGAAGCCGACAGCTTGCTCTCCATTCAAGCGCTGCTGGCCGGGACGGAGGTGAATATGCAGGTCCTGGGCGCGGTCATCGTAGTCCATCTGCTTGGGCACGTTGAGGTCCACGCCGCCCAGCGCGTCCACCAGCTCGGCCAGCCCAGCGCTGTTGATAGCCACCACATGGTCTACGCTGACACCGAGCGCCCCCTCCACAGTCTCCCGGGTCAGCGCCGCCCCGCCGAAGGCGTAGGCGGCATTGAGCTTGTGGTATCCGTGTCCCGGCACCTCCACTCGTGTGTCACGGGGCAAGGAGATCACCGTGACCCGGCAGCGCGGCCGAATCTGGATGCGCGCCAGCAGCACGGTGTCGGACCGTGACTGCCCGTGCTGTTCCTGGTCGGCGCCGATCACCAGCACGTTGGCCGCGTTCCTACGGCCAAAGGGATGGGTGAGCAACCAGTGAGCCCCCAGGGCCGCCAGCGCCAGCACTGCACCGCCAATCAGCAACCCCTTGAGGGCCCGCCTTGACCTCTTCCGCGGCGCGGGCGCCTGCGGGTCCTGAAACCGCTTTCTTCGCCTGCCGATCTGCACCACTCGCATCGCTGTTGGCCCCGCCTGGAATCACATACTCCCACTACTGTTCATATACGAACACGGCCACCCCTTCTGCCGGGCGCATCAGAGGAGCAGTTGCCCGTCCTGCGGCCGTGTGCCGTAGTCATCCTCGGGGGCGCCAGGCACTGGCAGGAATGCCCCTCCGCCCCCCTCTCGCCCCTTGCGCCGGAAGAAGGCGAGACAGAACGCCTGCGCCAGGACCACCGCCACTCCTCCCACCGCCCAACCCATCATCTGGACAGAGGGGGCGCCGCTGGTGGCGCCGATGCCGACGGCCAGCAGGTTGCCTGCGCCCTTCCCCGCCACGGTCATGCCCACCCACATGCGGGCCCGCTTCACCTGGCCGCGCAGCACCAGCCACTGCCCGCCGCCCACCGCGGCCCCGAGCACCAACCCGGTGACTGCCCACACGTTGTCCCGACTGCCGGCCACTGTCCATCCCAGGGCGTCTCCCACCATCCATCCCAGGACATTGCCTAGGCTGGTGCCTGAGATCGTGACGATCGGCCAGAGCCAGACGTAGCGCAGGTGTCTGCGCAGGGCCAGCCACTGCCCAGCTCCCAGACCCAGACCAGCCAGCGCCCCGCTGATCGCCCACGCGCCGGGGACCGAATCCGGGGTGGCGCCCATGGCGCGGTGCGCGAGATTGCCCAGGGCTTGCCCCGCCATCACCCCCAGCGTGCCGCCCAGGGCGCTCATCCAGATAAAGCGCCAGAGGAACGCCGCTCTCCGATGCGGCGCCACCAGGAACACATCTGCTCCTGCCGGCCTGGCCAACTGGCGCTGGAACTCCTCCGCGCTCCCCTGCCGCTCCCCTGGGGACATGCTGAGCCCGCGCATGATGGCGTCAGAGACCGCCAGCGGCACATCGGATCGGAGTTCGCTTGGCGGGAGCACGTCTGGGGCATGGTTCACCCGGGAGGGCGCGTCCCGCGGTGGCCGACCCACTAGCAGGTAGTAGGCGGTGGCAGCAAGCGAGTAGATGTCCGAAGAAGGGCCGAGGCGACCGTCGGGGCTGTACTGCTCCAGTGGCGCGTACCCCGGGGTGAGCACCACGGTTCTGGTGTGCACGGCCTCCGGCAGGAGCTCGCGGGCGGAGCCGAAGTCAATCAGCAGCACCCGCCCGTCTGGACGTCTGATCAGGTTCTGGGGCTTCAGGTCTCGGTGGAGGAGTCCCGCCTGGTGTACCACGGACAGCGCCGCGGCCGCCTGCGCGATCAGGTCCACTGCCTCCGCTGCCGGCAGCGAGCCGCCTCGACGCACGAGGTGTTGATCCAGGGCTTCTCCCTCTACCAGTTCCATCACCAGGTACACGGTGTTGTTCTCCTCGAACACCGCGTGCACCATGACGATGCCGGGATGGTGGAGCATCGCCAGCCTGCGCCCCTCCTCCAGCGCCCGCGCCCGATACCTGGCGAAGACCTCGTCTGTCCACTCCGAGCCGGGGATCAGCGTCTGGCCGACGCGGAGGCACCCATGGGGGAAGAACTCCTTGATCGCCACCGGCCGGTCCAGGCCGCGGTCTCTCGCCCGGTAGGTGATGGCGAACCCGCCCGTGCCGAGGCACGACTCGATGAGGTAAGCGCCTCCCAGGAGGGCGGTGCCGTTGGGCAGCGGTGAACGCAGTTCTGCCTGCAACCTGATTGTCTCCCGAAATCGATCGCGTCCTCAGACTACCGTTAGCAAGAACTACCTACTAGCGATCACCTGCCTGCGGATCGGCCACACATCTGAACCCGATGTTGGTGCCCCCGTTTGCCGGCGCCTCGCCGATCCGGAAGCTGCACCGGACATACCGCGGCAGGCTGCTCCACGAGCCGCCCTTTCGGACCTTCTCGGCGCCGGTCTCCGGCCCGGTTGGGTTCGTGTCCGGGCTTCGCTGGTAGTAGTCGGGATCATACCAGTCCGCGCACCATTCGTAGACGTTGCCTGCCATGTTCAGGCAGCCGTAGGGGCTGGCGCCCGCCGGTTGTCCGTATACGGTCTTGACGAACTTCCGCCACTGGTCCTCATGCTTGGCCCTCTCACCAGTGGGATCGCAGTTGCAGCGGGACAGCTCCAACACATCGCCCCACGGATATGTTCGTCCATCGTTGCCCCGTGCGCTCCTCTCCCATTCCGCCTCGGCAGGAAGCCGCTTCCCCGCCCAGCGAGCGTAGGCGCGGGCATCCTCCCACGTCACCATTACCACAGGAAGCGACGCTTCTTCTGAACCGTCCCAGTAGCTGGGCGGAGGATGTCCGGTCGCCTCCACGAACCGGGCGTACTCGCCGTTGCTCACCTCTGTCTGGTCTATCCAGAACCCGTCTGTCCATACCTCATGGGCTGGCTTCTCCTGTGCCGGAACATCGCCGTCAGCGCCCATCACAAACCAGCCCGGTCTCACCCATACCATGGTCTTGCCATCGGTAGGGCATGTCCACTCTAGTGCAACTTCGTTTCCTCGGTCCGGGGGGCTGACGAGGGCCTCTGTGGACGATGCTGGCGATTGCCTCTCCCTGACCCTGGACAGCAGACGTGCAGCGTCTAGGCTGGCGAACACCACGATCGCCGCCAACAGCACCCCCACTATCACCTGCCGCCACGGCTCGCCCGGCCACACCACCCGTTCGCGGCTGGCACGCCCTGCTTTGCTGGGTGCTCGCCTTCCGCCGCTTGGGCGCGGCGACGGCCGGCCTTCACCTCGCGGAGCGGAGGGCGGAGGGACCGGCTTCGCAGCCTCGAGGGTCCGGAGGAACTCCCCGACTGTCTGGGGCCTCTTCTCCGCGCGCAAGGACAGGGCAATCATGACGGCACGTGAGATGGGGCGAGGTACTTCGGGGCGCAGGTCCACCGGGGCTGGGAACGCGGCTCCGCCCGCTCTCGCCGGCGCCTCCGCCGGCGTCTCGCCGCTCAGCAGGTAGTACAGTGTCGCCGCCAGCCCATATACATCGCTGTAGGGGCCGCGCTTGCCCTCCCGGGTGTACTGCTCCAGAGGGGCATACCCGTGCGTGATGATCACCGTCTGAGATAGCACCGCATCGGGAAGGAACTCCCGCGCCGCCCCGAAGTCCACTAGCACGACCAGCCCATCTGCTTGCCGTAGGATGTTGCTGGGCTTCACATCCCGGTGCAGCAGCCCGGCCTCGTGGACCACCGAGAGCGCTTCGCCCGCCTTGCGGACCAACTGCACCGCCTCCTCCACACCCAACCGCCCGCCGTGCCGCTTGGCGTAGCTCTCTAGCGTTTCCCCCTCCACCAGCTTCATCACCAGGTAGACAGTGCCGTTCTCCTCGAACACGGAGTGGACGGTGACGATGCCCGGGTGGTGGAGCTTGGCGAGGGTGCGCCCCTCCTGGAGAAAGCGCTGGCGGTAGGCGTTCAGCTGCTCTCTCGTCCACTCCCGCCCGCCCGTGATCCGCTCCCCGGAGCGCACACACCCCACCGGGAAGAACTCCTTGATGGCTACCGACCGCTCCAGGCCCGGGTCCCCCGCCCGGTAGGTGATGGCGAACCCCCCGGCGCCAAGGCAGGACTCGATCACATACTCGCCAGCACGAAGCTTGGTTCCGTTAGCTAGTGGTGTTCGCCCATCGGCCTGCAAGGTCGCCATCTCGCAGCGCTCTGCCTCTCGTGATAGCAGGCTGTGGCCTTTGTGCTGTCTTCCAGCCTGATCTATCTGAGTTCCGCCATCACCGCCTATGGCGGAACTCAGTAGGAACAGAGTTTACACGCCAACGGGCGACCGTGCAAACGGGGTCCTCTCCTTCCGGTGGGCTTGCTAGGAGGCCGATCCTGAGCTTCCCCCGCGCGGGTTGGGCAGTGCGCCTGGGGCGCACTGCCCA
>Ga0315277_10002027_pt1 | contig 28565 bp, 48 predicted proteins | sample YL17G05_15_MG_FD_203695 | JGI IMG/M metagenome (GOLD analysis project Ga0315277, IMG submission 203695) | Sediment microbial communities from Yellowstone Lake, YNP, Wyoming, USA - YL17G05_15 | ecosystem: Environmental > Aquatic > Freshwater > Lake > Sediment | place: USA: Wyoming | collected... | reverse complement strand
GCCGCCGCAGCCGCTCCGAAGGCGGGATTAAGCCTCAAAGAGCAGAAGACGACACTTTTGGGCGAATTGCAACGGGCACAGGAAGTCGCGAAGAGATTTGAGCAAGAGTACAAGAAGATTGATGCCGCCGAAGATAAGGTGACATCGGTGAGAATAGAGGCGCAGAACAAGGAACTTGAGGAATTCGAGAAGCGCAAGCCAGAACCTGGGCTTGTAGAAGAGAACGAACGGTACTGGAAGGAACGCAATGCAATCGTAGATAAACGCAGCAAACTTGGGCAGGCTGACTACAAGAAATTCGCTGCCCAGCGCAGAATCATTGATGACCGACGTGCTGATGAACTCCGAAAAGAGGGGTTCACCGTTGAAGAGTACCGTCCCGGAAAGTCCGGTATGCCTGAGAAATCATATCGAGTTATGACTGAAGTTCCAGGCGACGGAACATTCTATACGCCGATTGACATGCTCGGCGAAGGAATTGAGCGCATACAAAAAGGATTCCCCACGACAGGTGGAACAATCCCAGTTCCAAAAGGCGGCGGCGCGCCATCTGGTGCAGGACGCGAGGCAAGGCCATACAAAAACACAATCAGCAAGACCCCAGATGGCAAGTACTTCACAGTCAAAGGGGAAGTTCTTATTGAGGGTGAGGCCCCCAAGGGATACAAGGTCGATGAACTCCGCCCCGAGATTCCGCTAAAGAGCGTAAAGGAAATTCTTGGTAGCGGAACGACAGATGCGAAGTTGCTCGGATATGCCATCAAAGACGAGGTTCTAGGTTATGACGCGGTATCAGTCAAAAGAATCCCACCGACTGACGAACAACCATCGGCAATCTTTGAAGCCAATGGCAAATATTACGAGATCAATCAGGACCGACTCAACTTGGCGCACGAGTATGTCAAGAACCCGACATACAAACTGTCAGAGGATGGACGCGCACTCGTTCTATTGGAAAACGGAAAGCCGAAAGCTGCAGTTGGTGGAAGACCGCAAGGTGAAAGCGGTTTGAAGACTGTCACCGGAGTTAGCGCAGATGTGATGCGGGAGCGTTTCGGCGAGCAGATCAACTACCTGATCGCTCCCCAGGAACGAGGCAAGATGCCGCCCGGTCCCGAGGCGAAGAAGGCCGCAGCCGCCAAACCAGCAGAGGCAAAACCAACCTTCGAGGAGCAAACCGCCCGCCGCAGGATGAAGGAAGAAGGACTATCCGCGGAGGAAGCGGCGCGACAAGTAATCAGTGAGAAGTATTCAACACTGAGTGATAAACAGATCGAAGCATCAAAGGGGCACGACTCGCCACTTGGGAGAGAGTATCGCGCGCTTATAGAAGGACTGAAGAAACAAGTTGAGAAGCCCGAATCCGCCCGCCCCACCGGAACCGGATTGGCTACATTTGCTGTCGGTTCTCTTCTCGGCATTCAAAAAGACGACGAAGGCAAGTGGGTCTACAATCCCACTCTAGGGCTTATCGGGGGACTGGGAGGCATTGCACTAGGGATGCTCTCTCAAAAGGCTCTGGGCGCGCTCAGAGAGATAGAATCGGGGGTGGCAAAGCGAGGTTTGTTCCCCAGAGATGCGGCCAAAGCACTGGCTGGCGAGATAGAGACGTATCTGGGCACAGAAGGCAAGAATTTGCCCGAAGCCGAAAAAACTCAGATGCGGAAACTGGTGAACCCTGAGAAGTTGGCTGAGCCCGTAGCCCAAGCCGAGATCCAAGCGAAAGGCGAGTCGAAAGGTCAGCCCACACCAAAGCCAATTGAACCTCTTACCGGACAATCACTCAAGCGCCGGAATGATCGGATCGTTAATGAAATCATCCGTGCCGCAAAGGAAAAAGCCGCCGAGAAAGCCCCGAGGCAGCCATCCAAAACTATCCTCGCCTCGCTCAAGGAGAAGATCCCCGAGTACCGCAATGATGCCGTGAGGGAAGGCTTGAACGGAATGGATGTGATTGAGCGCATCCGCGAAAGGCTGGTTGATGATCTGAGCAGTGCCAGTGAATATTCGGAGATCACAGACGCAAGGAAAGCTAACGCATTCGCACGCTTGCAAACCGAGAACGTCGCGGGTTGGCTCCGCAGGTTAGAGATTCAGCAGAAGCGATGGGAGATTGAGCAGAGAGTAAGAGCGCGACGATTTGAGATTGCAACCGACCTCGCGGACAGAATCATCACGAGGGATCTGTCTGTCGATCTCCAGAAGAAGTTATTGGCGACATCGGCTCAATTTCGGTACACGCCAGATACTCAAGGCAAGGTGTTTGCCGGATTCAAGTCGAGAGTCGCGGTGATGGCTGACTCGTATGGTGCGGCTGGCGGAGAACTCATAAACCGGATGTATCAGGGCGACATCACGCGCGGTCATTTTATGGAGATCGGAAACGATGCCATCAGTCGCGTCCGGGACATCTACGACAAAGTTGACAGTCCATTTGAGAGGCAAAGGATTTCCGATGCGGTGATCGATGCGCTTGAGGACCGGGCGAATCCGCAGAAGCATCTCAAAACAGATACGCAAAAAGAAATCTACAAAATTGCCTCTGGGTTGCTCGATGAATTCAAATCAGAACTGACGGCCAGGGGTTATGCCGTTCGCGAGGACTACTTCACACACATCAAAGATGTTGATATTCTGGAACAAGTATTCAACGATGTACTCGATCCCCGGAAGGAAAGTGTCGGAAGTCTGAACCAGATGATCGCGGCAAGGTCGAGATTCTTGAAACCCCGCCTGGATGTTGAAATGGAGATCCGGCGCGACCTTCCTTACGTACTATCGACGTATGTGCGCTCGGTCTCAAAAGAACTTGCATATCAGAACGGGGTGGAATACTACTACATGCAGTTCCAGAAGGACATCCCCGTTGCGTTGCGCCGGAACAGCATGGAGCGGGCGATGAAGATGATGAGGAACACCTTGAACCCAGAACGGGGCAGGGGAATGTTCTATCGCTCGCTGAATTTCATTCGGAGCAATGAGTACAGGAACTTTCTAGGGATGAACCTCAAGGCCTCGGCTCAGAATATGACTCAGCCGGAATTCGCACGCTGGCGGTGGTCGCCGGAAGCCGATGGGTTGAGGAAGGAGTTATGGCGAAAGAGGAATGATCTCACGGGTCCGCTTGCGGATGCGATTGAAGTTGCTGCGACAGACACACCGAGATTTCTTGAAATGATTAAGGAGCCTGGTGAGGAACGCAATCGGCTTGTGGCCGAGAAATTCAACCAGATCGACACCTTTCAGATGTCAGAACGCCGAAACTGGTCGCAATCAGAACTGGGAGCAATCCTGAACAGTGCGATGAAGGAAAAACCGTATCAGGGGTTTCTCACGAAATTCAACGGCGATAAGTTAAAGGCTGTCAATGAGGTTTTGGGGAACAAAGATGCCTTTGACCGGGCGGTCAGGGATGCAGCGGTCACTTCTGCCGAAACTCAAGTAGCAGCATCGCCCTCGATGCGCGGCGAATACTTTGACCATCCGCTTGCGCGCGTTGCCCTGATGTTCACCGCATTCAGAACGCGACAATTGCAGATCCTCGGTCAAGCACTCGGTCGCCAGGAGGGAATGAACGGCGCGCGCACGAAAGCAATCCTGAGACGCGGAATGAGTGGAGATGTGGCTCCGGTAGAAGTCCTTCGAGAGCTGGAAACGAGCCGCAAGGCAATGGAAAAGATGCTTTCTGAAGCCAAACGAGTAAAGGAGAATCTTGGGATCTCTTACGGGGATGTTCAGAGATATGTGGACTATCTGAGATTGCAGGAGCGTGATCTGAACCGCATCATCCAGAAAATTGAGCCGCTTGGTGGGAGCCGCTTGAGACGCGCTGGGATGGTCGGCAGATATGTTGCAAAAATCGCCGCAATTTCGCTCGGCACGGGGTTATTATGGGATTCGGTTGATCTTGCAATTGGTGACACACAAAAAGATGAAAAAGACCTGATTGCAACCGCACTGTGGAGAGCATTTTGGGATGTTTTCCCGTCGCCAATTTACGGTATGAATCCATCGAAGTTCGCCGTGTCACCCGTCATCCCGAACCTCGAACACGCGACAATCTACGGCAAATTCTCCGGTCGGGGATTGAGCCGCGATGCACTCTCCTATTTGCTCGGGGCTCTTCCCTGGGTTGGACTTGTCGAGCGCGCTACGGGCAAAAGAATCTCAAAGGCCGCACTTAATGTGGCGTTTCCACCGAAGGAGAAAGCACTGCCAAAGGGGACGATGCCCGGTTCGACCGTGCCCAAGAAATCTCCGTATCAGGGATCTTCGTACAAGAAGGCGAAGGGTTATACGTATGCTGTGCCGAACCGGAGTATGCTCGACATCCTGGCAGAAACTCCGGCTTGATGCTGAGACAACAACTCTTTAACGGCGAGGACTAAGATGAGCCTAAACGAAGAAGACCTCGGACGCATTGGTGATGTCGTTGAACTGAAGGTCGGGAAACTGATACAGCCACTCAGAGACGACTTGAAAGAAGTACAACAAACCGTCTTTGGGGCAGAGCGGGAGAAGAACGGCGGCATTGTATCGGTGGTAAAGAGGCATGAAGAGCAGATTATCAGTCTCAGAAAATTCCGCACGCAAGTCAAGGCTATCGCGGGTGTGGGTGTCCCCGCCGTTCAGTTCGCACTGATGATGGCCTGGGATTGGGTGAAAAGGAAAATCTAACAAACAGAAAGGAGATTCAAATGGACTTCACAAAATTCGCTCTTGCGCTCGGGCAGTTGGCCGTATTTATGATCTTCATAACCGCGGTCATCGAGGTCATCAAAGGCATCTCCGCGAAAGGAGTCTGGGGTATCATCAAGGAACTGGCCAAGACGCTTGCAAAGAACACCCCACTCAGTGAACCAACGCTCAAGACGCTGAACTTCGTAGTTGCCCTTGTGTACCTGAGAGCATTCGACTATGGTGTGATGCTTTCGCTCTTGAATGTAGATCTCTCTGGGCTCGGTAGGTTCGCGTGGTGGCTTGATTACATCGCCACAGCCTCAGTCGTCTATATGGGCGCGGATTGGGCGTACCAGCAATTCGCCGCACTCAAGGCAAAGGCGAAAGCTGCGGCCAATGGGACCAATGGCAATGGTGCACGACCCGCCTCATCCACATAGGCCAATTGGATGAAAAAGAAGACTGTCACCTTTCGGGTCTTGGGTGTGAAGATGACCCCGGGTACAAAACTACCCTTGGCGGTTCAGAAGGCTCTTGGCTACCTCGACAATATGAAGTTCGGCGATTTGCTGCCAGGCTATGACTTAGGGGCAAAATTGGGGGTGATGCCGGACACTTTCAGGACGACTGTAGCTTCACATCCAGCTCTTGCCGACTATCGGGTTTTGCAGTCAGTCAAGAAGGAGGAGTCTGCGTCTGGTACACACCGAATGCTCTACGCCAACAAGAAGACGATCAAGGCATACAGGGAGATGGTGAACAATGGCAACAGAGAAACTAAGTAAGATAAAGGAGCAAAGAGAGCGTAAACTGAAGGCGGAACTCACGAAGTCTCTCATTGGCGCGACGCAGCCAGTACTCGTTTCAGAATTGGCCGAGAAGTTCAAGACAGATTCTGAGACGATTCTTAGGTTTGTGAATGAAATCACGAATGAGGGGAAGGTCTTTTCAATGAGTGAGCATGGGATTCTTCTGGTGAAGGAATTTCTGCCGACTCATGATACGATCAAGATTAAGGGCGACGAAATCAAAGAGATCCGATTCGCCGCGCTCGCGGACAACCACTTGGCATCGAAATATAGTCGGCTGGATGTTCTTGAAACTCTCTTTGACTATTGGGTAAGCATCGGCATTAAGAACGTCTACCAGATGGGCAATATCATCGACGGTGAGTCCCGCTGGAACCGGAACGACCTGTACGCGCACGGGATCGAAGATCAGAGTGATTATCTCATTGAACACTGGCCGCAGCGAGCCGGGATGACGACCAGATTCATCACCGGCGACGATCACGAGGGCTGGTACATCCAGCGCGAGGGAATTAATATCGGCAAATACCTAGAACAGAAAGCGCGGGATGCTGGCCGTACGGAGTTGAAATTCGTTGGGCACATGGAGCACAACATTACCCTTGATCGGGTCAGAGGAAAGACGACGCTCCGGCTCGTTCACGGTGGGGGCGGGACGGCATACGCGGTGAGTTACACCGATCAGAAATATGTCGAGAGCTTGCAGGGAGGGGAGAAGCCCCACGTCGTTCTTGTGGGTCATTTCCATAAATGGAATTACGGCTATCCCCGTGAGGTTCACGCCATTCAAGTCGGTTGCGGCCAGGACCAAACTCCGTTTATGCGTAAGAAGCGAATCCAGGCGATGATCGGTGGCTGTACGGTTACGATAAAGCAGGACTTGACCGGGGTGGTACGTTCCTGCAATGCCGAATGGATTCCGTTCTACGACCGGAGTTTCTATGCCCACGACAAGTTGTGGAAGTATCATTGGAAGTAGGATGCTTCTCTACGTCAGTGGCGTATATTCCAACGGAGACATTGACCACAACATTGCAGAAGCTCGCAAAATCTCAATCGCATTGTGGGAAGCCAGACATTGGGTATTGTGTCCACATCTAAATACGGCACACTTCGAGATAGACTGTAAGGCAACCTACGAAGATTACGTGATGGGAGATTTGAGAATGCTTGAAAGCTGTGACGGCATAGTAATGATTCCAGGGTGGGAAAAATCGGAGGGTGCGAGACGAGAATACCAACACGCGGAGAATCTGAACATTCCAATTTGGGAATGGCCGGACTATCCAAGCAGATCGGCAATTGGATTGCCAATGAGTATTTTTACTCAACGAGGTGAGTAAATGGACGTTAAACCGAGCAAGTCTGGTTGGTGCAAGATATGTGGTCAATCTGTGGATTTATCGTCAGATCATCAATCAGTGGGGGCGAACTCGATAGGGGCACATCAGGAACCTTGTTTGCACGTATTTTGTGCGGCGATGTCTGATATGGAGGGGAAGTATCCAGAAACATCTGAGACATTAGAAGAATTGCTTGAAATCGCTAGTTATCATTTGATGAGTCGTCACGAATTGGTTTTACCTTACTTTCACTGGATGGTTGAATTGTTTTTTTACCTGAAGAGAAGGCCCGAAGTGCTGAAAGAATTGGAATCAAAATACAGAGCGATAAAAGTGACTTGAGGTAAACAATGGACATCAGGCAACAACTCATTAGGGACGAGGATTGTAAACTCTACGCTTATCCCGATAAGTTTGGTTACATCACAATCGGAATCGGCAGGCTGATTGACAAGCGGAAGGGTGGAGGAATCTCACAAGAAGAAGCGGACTATCTCTTCGAGCACGACATTCAGAAAATCAAGGCTGCGGTCGCGGCGAACATCCCGTTCTTCAAGAATCTTAACGATGCACGTCAGGGCGTCTTGCTGAATATGTGTTTCAATATGGGGATCAATGATCTCTTGGGTTTCCCGAAGATGTTGGCTGCAATGGAAAGAGAAGACTGGATTGACGCAGGGAAGCATCTACTTGGTTCTCTGTATGCAAAGCAACTGCCAGCGAGAGCGGGAAGACTCGCGCAACAACTTGTGACAGGAGAATGGCAATGAGTAAACGAGTAACTTATATGAAAGTCGTGCCTCAAACCGACGAGGAAAAGTTGAAGATGTATATGAAGCAGCCCAAGAAGAAGCTTGCTGAGATGCTAGTAAATTGCAACAATACGCTTGAGCAATTCCGAGCGTATGTTGACAACAAGGGAACTGAAGGCACGGGGTTTCAGCAACAGGTATTCCCAGACTCTATGAATGATTAAGGCTAGCAGACCATCAGAACCAGGAGAATGGCAATGAACTGGCTTAAAACTTCAAACGACCCAGAAGCACGCGAATGCGCCTTGATTGTGATAGGAACATTCGTCGCATTCGCCGCACTCTTGGTTTTGATTTCTATTCTTTCAGGTAAAATATGAAATCCCTTCTGAAGAAAGTCCTCTCTTACTTCTGGATCATTTTCGGCATCGGAGTCGGCGTTGCCGTGGCCCATATTTTTCTTCCCAGTAAGATCGTGTACGTGGGCAAACCCTATCCGGTCAAGGATTCCATTGCAATAGACCTAGCCCTTGAGCGCACACAGAAGATCGCAGGCGATTCAATAGCGAGTCTCTGGGACAAGATTTCGGGGCTTCAAAAGCGAATCCCGCCGACGGGATACTACGGGACTCCGGGGCACGATCCTTACCCGCCGAGGGAATTCAAGATCAACACAAAGGATTCGATGTTGATTTTGAATGTGATGCCATCGGCGATCGATGCCCCGATTTCTTTGGTGGTGAACAAAACCTCGGTTACAATCACTACAAGGAATGCTTGGAATTTCGGCAGGGGAGAGCCATACATTAAGGCCTATCGCTGGCCGAGACTGGCGAGGGATTTCTCATTCGGACTCACGGAAACGACGGACTATGGCCAGTTGAATGGGATCAACCTTTATTTCGACAGGCGTTGGTTTGAGTTTGACAATTTCGGCATATTGGCGGGGGCAGAATTCCCGAGAAGGTGCTATGTGGGTGTGGATGCGCGATTCATATTCTGGGAGAAGTTAGAGATCAGTCCCCGGCTTACTTCTGTTCCCGCGCTAGCGATTGAGGGGCGGTGGAGGTTCTGAATCGAAGTATCGCGGCCTGTCCCCGGCCCGGAAGTTGTTTCAGAACATACCTAAGAGCGCAAAGAGGTCGGGCGCGGAGTAGACTTATACTATAGAGAGAGACTTGGTAGGTCCGGCTGATTTCCCAATTTGACAACTCTTCATCGGCGAGGGAACGAATCACGTCAAGCAGCAGTCTCGGGCCCAAACAGGCCGTAAGTTCACCTATGATCTTGTCGTCCAGTGGGTCCTTATGCATTGTGTAACGCTCCTGGGATGAATGTGAGGCTGGATTCTGATAGTGATTCAGATTCTTTTTTCTGAGATTCGATTCGCCGTTCTTGATTCTGCAAATAGAAGTCAATGAGTTCCTGAGCACCCGGCGAGAAGACATAGCGTTTGCAGAAGATTTGGGATACGATCTGAGAAACCCGACTCACGGAGAGATGGAGAGATCCGGCAATAGTTTCCAGGGATTCACCGCCGTTCAACGCTGAACCGAGGATGACCAACGCGTTGTAACCGAACTTCCTGACGAAGTTCTCCGCGACTCTATAAGAGGGTCTAAAAGGCATGATGTGCAAGTTTATCCTATATGGCAGTTTTCTGTGACGGCGTGACCCACATCACGCGCCGACATTAGGAATGGTTTGGCACGGACATTGCTTACTGGAAGATTCTTCAGATTCCGCTTGACTCTGTTGTTGCGCTTGGCGATCTTTCGTAGGGTCAATTGGGTTATGTCACCTCAACAAACATCCTCAGTCCATTGCTCTTTCTGCGCGCGCCCCGCGTTTAGCTGATAATATGTAGTACGCGCGGGTAACTGAGGAAGTTTAGAGACCGACAGACTGAAATTTTGAAGTGCCGAAAGCCCGATTGACTCGAAAGAGTTGGTCGGGCTTTTTGATTTCTATGGAAACTTTGAGAGCGCAAGACTTGAATTCACTCATCGCATCGCAAGATACACCTAAGCGATCACCAGTGCAAGTGCCGAAATGGAACAAGAGAAAGAACCCCTAATGACCGTTGAGAACCTGAAAAAAGCATCGGAGGGGGCGCTACTCAGGTTCGCGATGCTGCTGTATGAGCTCGACCATCCCCGCGAGTCTGTGACGAAAGCATTTTGTGAAATCACGGGGATCACGCAACCGACTTTGAATCAGGCAATCGCCGGACGCGGAAGCATCGGCGGTGAGAACTGGTTGAAGATCCAGAAGGCGATCGGTCGCTCACTATATGAATCGTGGTTGAAAGCAAAAAACAATCCCTAGGAGGCAAAATGGACACGACCACATACAAGTTAAAAATCTCTTGTTTGAACTGTTTCACTGTCTGGGAACAGACATTTAAGCGAGGCATCTGTGTGGAGGAATTGAGTGGTTTTACACAGATCGTTTTAGACGAATTGGGCAATCGTATAACCTGTCCGAACTGCGGATGTGCTCATTGTTGGAAGGTGCGTCCGTGAATCGCTCGCGTGGCTGTCTCGGATTAGTTAGAGGGTGTTGAAATAGGATGTCCTACTCCAGCGACAACGCGAAGAAACTCCGATTCTCTCAATTCAACGAGGCTTACCTACTCGTGTTGAAACAGATCGGTGGGCCGCCCGCGATTGTGTGCGAACGCGTAGAGAAGTACCGTCCGCTGCGGCCAATGACGATACGCTGCATCATTGCCTTTGAGAAACTGCTCGGTCAAACGGGGCTCCCCAATTGAACTGGCGCGCTGAAATACTGATCCGCGACTTGAGATTCTTGGAAACCGTGAAAAACCTCACACCCCGAACCCGGGAAGTGATGAGATCTATTGAGCAGAGAGGCGCGGAGAATGCCAGCCGCAGAGAATTCAACGAGTTACAAATAGCCGTTGAGCGGATCAGTAATGGCCGCCAGCAACGCCGGGGAATGAAGGAATGGGAGCGTAGACGGGAGGAGAAACTCTTGAAGCAACTTCATAACGCGGAAAGGATAGGGAAATGACACGAATTAAGTTCCGTGTATTCGATGTAAAAACGGCAACGATGTATCCGGTTATAGACATTGCTTTTGATGACCGGGGTAACGTCGAAGGCGTTGGTTTTCTCGATGCCAACGGGACTGGCCATTACTGGGAAGTCGCAGACCGGGAATTGAAATTGATGCAATTCACCAGATTGAAGAACAAGAATGGGAAGGACTTGAACTGGTGGGTGGGAGACATAATTCGAGGCCAACCTCTTATTCCCCTTGAGATTATTGAGCACGAATTTGGGGTTGGCATTCGGTACTTCGCAGATGGGGCTTGGCGAAGTGAACAAATGACAGAGGAACTTCACGATCAGTTGATGGAAGAAAATGCGGTTGTCATCGGCAATGTATGGGAACAACCCGAACTCCTAGAGGCCAAGCAATGACTCCGATCTACTCATTCGATGCCAAGTTGAAACGCAATGGCGACCCCGACTTTGAGGTGATCGTCACGGCAATGTACAGAATCCCCGGCTGGATTCCCATTGATCTCGAAGTCGTTTCAAAGCAAGACCACAAGAGAAAGATCGAACTCTCTGTAATGGAGAGCGATAAGCTGATTCAACTTGCGGCTGAGAAGTCAGATGAAGCCGAAGCAGAATGGGAAGCATCGCGCTGGCAAGAAGAATTAGACCAGCGGCGAGAATTAGCACAAGACAGATAGGGGGAAGTCGTGCCTGGTTCCGTGGAACCCCGCGTGTGCTGCCCGTCTCCTGCGGTGCAGCCGCGCGGGGGGAAGCGGAAGAAAAAGGAGAAAATATGTATTACCTCTTGAATCCTGAAACCCGACGGGTCCTAAACTCAAAAGAGGACATCGAAGAGTTGAAGCAATTCGTCAAAGATGCAACCAAAGAAACAGAGGTGAAAGCGGCACTGAAATCACTTGGAGCGGTAATCACAACAGACGTATACCCGTATTTGCTTCACTAACCGCAGGAGGACAAAGCAATGGAAACCGAGAAAAGAATCGAATCAGGAGAACTTGAGACCGTCGAAGAGGCCGTAAGGCCGCAGGTGCTCGAACAAGAAGCCTTCTCCATCTCGAAGATCGCCAACGAGAAGGAGTTTGCCGAAGCTCTCACCAAGATCGACAACGCCCTCAAGTTGGTTGACAAGTTGAGGGAGTTCTGCCTTCAGAGATCCAAGCCGAATGACTGGCTTGATACGGGCGGCAACCCCTACTTCACCGATGCGGGTTGCAATCGGTTCCGGGCCCCATTCGGGATGTACGAGCGCGATGTCAAGATGTCCACGGTGGACAGCAATGGGGTGCGGAAGGAAATCAGCGACCGGACCGTCTTCGAGGGTGAGATTGAGTTTGTGTTCTTCGAGGGCATCATCGGCTCGAAACTGCTCGGGGTCGAGGCCAGCTTTCAGGGTGGCAGTCGTCCGAGCAAGGAGGATGCGTTCCGCTCCAAAGAGGATATGCTCTTCTACATTCAGAAGGGCAAGGCCAACTGGAACGGGCGGGGCTTTCGGAAACTGCTCGGCCTTGAGAACTTGACCTGGGAAATTCTCGACAAGGCGGGGATCAAACACGATCAGGTGCGCAAGATTGAATTCGTCACAACCGAGAAAGGCGCGGCTGAGGATGTGAAGAAGTTGTGGGACATGCTGCTTGAACTGAACGACGGCAATCCCGCGAAAGCAGAGGATTATCTCTTCAACCTGACGAACTCCGACCAGTACAAAGGCAAGCGCAAGCCCTCGCAACTCACGGCAAAGCAAATCCCCTGGATCACCAGGAAAGTGCAGGAAGAACGAGAGAAGCGGTTCCCCGAGAAGGTATCGCAGGAACCCAAAGAAACCGCACCGGCGAATGGGAACGGCAAGGTCACGGATGATTCATTCCAGAAGTCCATTCTGAACCTGCGCCAGCACGTCGATGAGAAGGAGTGGTCGAACCTGCTGCAGCGGCATCACGTCCAGGATGTGGTTGAGATCGCTGTCGACAAGCGCAACCCCTTCCTCTTGGAACTGGGGAAACTCGCGCACAAGAAGGGAGGGAAGTAGTTATGATCGAACTCACCGAGAAACAACCGACACCCGCATTGCCCGAGGCCAAACAGCTCGAAGCATTGATCGACGAGGCCATCCAGAAGAAGATTCGCGTCTATCCCCGGAACTCGCTCTGGGCAAGCCAACTGGATCATCCCTGCGTGAGAGAAAACGAGTACGGTCTGACCCGATGGCAAGACCAGAAGTTGACCCCGGGATGGTTGCAGGAGATATTTGAAGAGGGCAGGATTCACGAAGATGCAATCATTGAGAAGTTGAAGGACGCGGGCTTCAAAATCCGGCAATCGCAGCGACCTTTGTTCGAGAAGGTCAGGGTCAACGGGACTGAGTACAAGTACGGGATCTCCGGGCGCTTGGACTTCGAGATCACGCACGAAGCACTTGGCGGCATCTGGTATCCGGTGGAAGCGAAGTCAATGGAGCCCTTCGCCTGGGATTCGATCAATTCCGTTGAGGATATGAAGAACCACAAGCGGTACTATCTGCGGATGTACATAGGGCAAATCCAGATGTATCTATATGCGTCCAGCCGCGAGCACGGGCTGATGGTTCTGAAGAACAAGGTCAGCGGTCGGCTCAAGTTCATCTGGATCACGCTTGACCTCGACGTTGTGGAGCGGATGCTCAAGAAGGCCGAGCAGATCAACGAAGCCGTCGCCAAAGCCCAGGCAGACCCGCAGAAGGCAGAAGAACTCCTGAGTCCCCGCATTGAATACGACGAGCAGATTTGTGGGCGCTGTGCGTTTGCCCATATCTGTTTGCCCGATCAGCAATTCGGCGATCAGGAGATCGACCTGGACAGCGAGACGGAAGCCAAACTGCGCCGGCGCGAAGAACTGAAAACCGCCAAAGACGAGTTCGAGGATTTGGATGAAGAAGTCAAGGCGGGATTCAAGAAACGCGGCAAAGGCAAGTATCTGGTGGCGGCATCGTTCAACGTGGATGTGTCCGAGGTATCAACGACCAAGTACGATGTTCCGAAGGAGTTGAAAGAGCAGTACGCGTCGTCGTCGTCGTACCTGAAGGTCAGCATCAAGGCGTTGAAACCGACCGATGGAAATGCCGAGGAGAAGAAGGCCGAACAGTCTGCCGTGGAAGTTCCAATGGTCAACAAAGACTTCCTGAAAAAGTCACATAGGAGATAATGAACCATGCCAACCACAGAACTGACTCTTTATCAGAAGGGTGAACTCACCCTGCGCGAGTTGCAAGAGAAGGCAAAGACCCTTCAAGTCACAGACGACACCATCGACTTTGCCGCTGAGACGCTGGCGATTGCGAAGCGTCTAGTGACCGTCCTCGACGAGGAGAGAACCGCCGAAACCGATCCGCACTACCGAATCTACAAGGCAATCAATGACAAGTACAGCCTGCTCATCAGGCCCTGCAAGGACATAGCTACAAAGGTCGAGAATCAGATCGCCGCCTACAACCGGGCGAAGAGGGAAGAGGCGGAGCGCAAACGCCGCGAATACGAGCGAGAACTTGCAGAGGCCGAGAGAAAGCGCCAGCAGGAATTGAAGAAGGCCGAAAAGAAGGGCATTGAACCGCCGCCCGCAGTGGTTCTTCCGCCACCGCCCCCAGTTGAAGTGCCAAAAGAGAAGATCGCCACCACGTTCGGCAACGTGAAGATCAAGGAACGCTGGACGTACGATGTCGTGGCCTTCAACCAAGTCCCACGAGAGTTCTTGATGGTTGACGAGAAGGGGGTATTGAACGCGATCAACGCAAAGGTAGGGCCGATGCGAAATATCGCTGGCCTGAGAATCTATCCAGAGGCATAGTCTATGTCTGACAGCATCTCCAACTGTGTCCACGAACTCGAAACCCTGAGAATGAAGTACGGCTATTTCGTCTGGGATTATGCGGTGAAAAAGATAAACCGCAAGAGACTCCAAAACTACGACCGGGACAAACGCGAGCGCTTCCCGGCTCGTATGTATCAGCGGCTCTTCGACAAACAGCACGGGGCCTGCGGGATCTGCCTACTGCCCCTAGATGTTCCGGCGAAATCTCGGGGCAACGTGATCGACCACAAAGACCCGAACGAGGCGAACTTCAACAAGTTCCCGAACCTCCAACTCGTCCATAAGAAGTGCAACGATGAAAAAGCTGCCAAGTCAATGGTTGAGCAGTCGAAGCATACTGGGCGAACAATAGCAGATTTGGTATGAACAATTCAGGCAAGATGCTCTTACCCGTGAGGATAGATGAACAAACGTGGGATTCTACCATTGGTAGCGTCGTAGACGGCCTTTCATTGGAATCCCCGACTCTTGCCTGAGTTTGTTTGAAAGGAAAGAAAATGAATCGTCCTAATGAGATCATCTATTGGTTAGAACGGGGAACGCTATTTCTCAGTGCGGGGGAAACGAAGAGTTTGTGTGACTACATTCACGAACTTGAGGCGAATCAGAAAGAGAGGGAAATAATGAACGAAAAGCAAGAAAAGACATTTGTAGAATACTGGCAGAATCAAGCCTTCTATCCATCAGTTCAACCGACGAGACAATGGATTACAAAAGGAATGGCACGAGTTTTAATCGAGCGTGTGTTGGCTTCGCAAACCAATGTAGCGGGCCAGCCAAGAACTTTTATGTGCGAAAACTGTGAAAGTGCGATCCAAGATGGAGAGGATTACTCTATGTGGGGTGATGGAATCCGTACTCACATTCATTGTCCATGTCGGGTCGCAAAAGGCAACATAGCGAACCAGCCCGATTCAAGTCCGCCGATAGGTGAGAACATCAAGGGGCTTCCAGATATAATTCAAGAATGACGGCATGTACGCTAACGTCCGAGGCAAAACGCAGCGAAGTTGAGCGACAAGTCCGTGCAAAAACCGAAGAGCGACATTTTGCCGATTGTTAGCCACCATTGGCGGCAGAAAGGAAACCGGTGATGGAAGAAAAAAGAGTTAAGATGAAGGTGATCAGAGAGAACGGTGAAATTGTAACGCTTGACTTGGATTACCCCGCATTTATTGGGGCGGGGGATGTGTTGAATAAGATGTTCTGCGCTGATTTGACAGAACACTTTTTTACCAAAGACGGTTATTATGATGGTTGGGGGAAAGCAATGCGACCGCCAATTTCAATGCAGTGAGCCAATCGCGCCTTGTAGCGCAAAGGAGAAACCCAATGAACAAAGAAGGAACAGATTGCAACAGGATGAGAGTAAGCATTGAAGGTTTACGTGAACTTGCAATTTACCTTGAAGGCATAAAACAAGGGCGCGGCGGAAGTCTTGAACCGCTTGGAACAATAGCTATTGATAATTTATGGGAAGCTATTCGAGAGTTGCAACAAAGCCGCGTACCACAAGGCGCTACAAGAAGCACTGACGCCTAACGGTCGAGGCAAAACGCAGCGAGGTTGAGCGACAAGCCCGTGCAAAAACCGTTGAGCGACGTTTTGCCGATTGTTAGGCGTTCGTTACTCAACTGATTCGGGAGGTCGCATGGGAACATATACCTATGGATTTGAAGAACTTCGCAATGAAATAAATGGAAGACTTGAAGAACTTGAGGGCGATTTCGACCTAAAAGAACTTCGTCTTGCTCTCAAGTTAGTTGAGAAAGATTGGATCAGGAGATTGGGTGTGTTGGCTAAGAAAAAGTAATGACGCATAACGGTAAAGCACAACGCAGGCCCGAAAGGCTTGAGGCGGCAATGTTTCAAACGTCCGTGAATTGTCCGTGCAAAATGAGCCATAACAACTCGATTGCCGCCGTCGTTGTGCGGATTGTTAAGTGCCGTTGCTCAAATGAAAGAAACGATGACTCATATTGATCTCTTTACGGGTTTTGGCGGGTGGCCACTTGCGGCACATACGGTTTGGAGAGAAAAATACTTGCCACTCGCATTCTGCGAATTGGATGAGAGTGCAAGGCGTGAACTGCGTAGGTGTTGGCCCAGTGTGTGCATTCACCAAGACGTGCGGAGGCTGAATGGCAAGAAATACCGAGGCGTTGACATACTCACTGGCTCTCCACCATGCCAACCCTTCAGCCGCGCCGGGAGGCGACTTGGCCGCGCTGATGACCGCGCGCTCTGGTCGGAGATGTTTCGCGTTATCAAAGAAGCAAGGCCCGATTGGATTTGTTACGAAAACGTTGATCGAGTCGTGCCAGTGGAGATCAACAATGTCATTGATGACTTGGAGAGTGAGGGCTTTGAAGCGCAACCGTTTATTATTCCAGCTGCGGCTGTCGGAGCGAACCATATCAGGTACCGATGCTGGATTGTTGCCCACGCCAACGGCGCATCTAAGCAAGTTGCAACATGCACACCGCTCAAGAACCAGGCAGCGCGACGGCAAGTCTGGCCCATCGTTGAAAGAAATCCTTGGCAAAGTCCCTTCGCCGGCTTACGTGCGTTGGATGATGGGCTTCCCGAATGGAGCGCAGAATTGAAGGGTTTGGGAAATGCGATAGTGCCGCAAGTGGCGATGAGGGTTCTTGATGCGATACGGCTATACCAACAAAGCAATGGCACTTAACTCACGCATTAACGACACTCAGTAGGAGAGGACATGCCAAACATCAGACCGTTACTGACGTTCCTCGAAATTCAAGACCCGCTCGCTCGTGAAAAAATCTACGCATATTCAGACCGGCTCTTAGAGTGTGGGTATGAAGTCCCCTCCGGTGAACGACTGAGGGCCGCTTTTGAGAGACGGCAGAAACAGGAGCGAGAGGATTCAAACGGGTGGTAAACGCTGGAAATAACTGCCTAGGCCGTGTTGTACCGCGTGAACTTAGGGTGATCCATGCAGTATATCGTCGGAGGGTGCGGCTCGTCCTACGGCGTTTTAAGCGAGGGACTTCGATTAGGAAGATTGCCAAGAGCCTGAGACTCAGTCATCCGACGATCAGAACGATCATTTCAAATCCACAAAAAGCGGTGTCCCGCAAGACGATGATAAGGGTCATTCAAGGCACGGGGATTGGGAAGAAGAAAACAATCACGCGGCCTGTCGTTGGACGATGGTGCAGCGATGCAGTCTAGGTGGAGCGCAAATAAGTCAAACAAGAAAGGCAACCGATGAGCAAGGAAACCTTTAAGCCGACGGTGAGATTTGCCGCGACGAGAAAGCAACTGAAGAGACTTCAACCGCTGAAGAGGGCACTCTTGAAACATCGCGGCTACATTCTCGGTGAGGTATATTTGACATCGAATGATAAGGCCGAACGGATCGGAACGATGAGGTTCCATTACATTCCGACCGAGGCGGCAGACGTTATTCAGGAGGGGATAAAAAAGGCGGCAATAATAGTGATTAAAGAGGGCAGGGAGTAACCTCAAATGAACCGCGCTGGAATCTCAAATGAGCAATACCTGGAAAAAGCGGCAGACGTGTTCTCTCTTGTGATTCGCCGGACCAAGCAAGATCCCATCAAAGCTGAGACGATTCAGGGGCTCACCGGCGTGGACACAAGGATTGTGGCTGATATGTTGCGACAGTTTGAAATACGCGGGATCGGGATTTGCTCGGGGCCGTTCGGTTATTATCTCGCAAGGGACAGGCGCGAATGGGAAGGCCACATCAACAAAGAGCGCGACCGCGGAATCAAGATCATTAAGAAAACAGTTCAGGCGAAGAAGAGTTATGTAGTGGGCCCGACATTGTTCGATCAACCGGAACAAGCGAGGAAGGTCGGCTGACTGTGCATCGAGTAATCAATCCGCAAGCAAATGATTGAGCCTTATTATTCTGAGAATGGAATCACCCTATACAACACGAGATGTGAAGATGTGCTGCCACAACTCATAGAACAGGTGGATTTAGTGCTGACTGACCCACCGTATGGAAGTGGAGGTCGGGACGGTTCTACTCACCTCAGTGATGATGCGATAACGGGGAATCGAATGTTGAGCGATAGTCACATCTGGTTAATGCGTACTGTTGGTGCTCAATGTTGTGGAATAACTAAGGATGATTCGCATTGTTACGTTTTCTCGGATTGGCGAAAATGGAGGGAAACACAGATAGCATTTGAGACGGTCGGTTGGGAATTGCGCTCATTGATTGTATGGGACAAAGGAAATGGAATGGGTGAGTTTTGGCGAAGTAGTTATGAACTAATCCTCTTTCTGACAAAGCGAAAACCGCGCAAACTAAACAGTGGAAATTGTTACAATGTTGTAAAATATCCATCCGTGAAAAATGGCACTCATCCGACAGAAAAACCAGTTGACCTATGTATATTCTTAATGGGTGCGAGTTCTAACAAGGGCGAAATCGTCCTTGATCCATTCGCGGGCAGCGGTACAACCCTCGTCGCCGCAAAGAGACTTGGACGTAAAGCCATCGGCATTGAAATCTCAGAGAAGTATTGTGAAATCGCCGTGAATAGACTCAGACAGATGGAACTTTTCAATCCGCAAGGAGAGCAATGAAAACGAAGAGAGTTCTCCGATACTACTGTGATTTTTGCAAGAAGTCGGGATGTTCAAGGTATGCTATAGAAAAGCACGAAAAGCATTGCACGATGAACCCGCAACGAGCATGCCGAATGTGCGGTTTAATGGAGGGCAACCAGAACGAGATGAAGGATTTGCTCGCCTTACTACCAGACCCGAAAGAATTCGAGCATGTTAGCCATCGAGAATCATTTATTGGTGGATTTGAGGAGAAAACTTGGCCGGGATTTGATGAGATGGTGAAGCCAGCGATCCTCAAGTTGAGAGAAGCGACGGATGGCTGCCCAGCCTGCATCCTTGCCGCTCTACGCCAGAAAGGAATCATAATTGGAATGGTTGCAGAGTACTTCGATTATGGGAAGGAATGTGCGGAATTTTGGAAGGATGTTAATGCCGATAAGACAGTTTATGACGGTTCATTTTAGAGAAACAATAAGTTGCTCAATCCGCAAGGAGAATAAATACTAACTGGGCCGCGGTTGCTGTGGCGGGGTAGCCTAACGTGAGGTAGTCAGTCTCGATAAGCAGCCCGACGAATACCGGACACCGTTGCAGACCAACTGCCAGCAACCAACGCCCAATGTTAAGGAGAATGAGTGGCCAAGCGTTTCACTGATACTGACAAATGGAAAAAGGAATGGTTTGTGGAGATTCGAGGTCGTGATAAACTCCTTTGGCAGTATCTATGCGACAACTGCGATCACGCGGGTATCTGGGATGTCAACCTAGTATTGGCATCCAGGTTGTGTGGTTTCAAATACGTTCGTGAGGATGTAAAACAGATTTTCGGCAAACAAATCAAGGAATTTGACAATGGGAAACGATGGTGGATACCCTCGTTCATCAAATTCCAATATGACTGTGCGGTGGAGCGACTAAACCCAAAGAATATAGTTCATCGAAGCGTACTGAGAACTCTTGTTCGGTACGATCTTTACTCCCTATCGGTTGAGCAGCAAGGGGCTTTCAAGGAGCTTCCGAGGGGCTTCGAAGCCCCTAAAGATAAAGATAAGGATAAGGAAAAGGATAAAGAAAAAGCTGTTAGTACAGGTGTGATTGTCAAAAAAAAGAAAGTATGTACACTTCACGACAATGGGAAGCCATTTTACTACGAAGGACAGTTTTGCCCTAGATGTTTCACGCCAATAGGAGAACCCCAAAATGTCGACTTCTAATAGGTGTCTAGGTTTGATTTTCTTGGGCATCGCGGTTGTTGCCGCGGTTGCAATCATCTTGTGTCGGAGAGTTGGTGATGATCTCGCTTGCGGCTTCGATTTCCGAGACGGCGAACCCATATTTCTCTAACACTGGAGGCGTTATGTTTATCAAGGTCTGTTTGTTTGTGTTCGCGATTCTGTTGTTACTGGGATTTGTGGGTTATCACGACTGGGGCGGCGGCCTGACTGTCCAGGCTCTGGTGTGCCTGATTGGAGCGGGCATCTTTGGCGCGCTATACCGAATAATCCAGCTTCTGGAGAAGTGATGGACAGACTCATCATCCAATGTTGTTGCGGCTATTCGTTCTCGGTGGCGCGCAAGCAGCTCAAAGAAAATCCAAACGGTGTAGTCGAGTGTCCAGGCCGGGGCATGAAGTCCTGTAGGCGGGTATTTCGGGCGAGCGACTTGTTGAAGATGATCGGTGTGCAGGCGGTCTACTACGTCGAAAACAAGCAAGAAAATCTAGGACTGAAAGGATAGGACTATGAAACGCGTACTGATTTTTGTTGGACTCAAGATTGTGGAATTGGCGGGATTAGCCCTCATGCTGTTGATCGCGTGGGATATTGTGGTAATTGCGGGCAGGTACGAGGAGATTGTGAATATTGTCGCTCTTGTCGTACTCGTTCTTATCGGGACCGTCTCAATTGTGGCGGCGATTCGACACAACTGGGTGAAGGCTGGGAAACTCGCCGACAAATGGAAAGGCAAGAAGTTCTTCGGATTGTTTCTGTTGCTCGCCCTGGCATTTTGCCAGGCGAGAGCACAAGAGACGATTGGATGGGTAAGAATCCATCCCGATACGGTGACTTACACACCAGCAAGTGATTTGCAAATTATGGCTGCAGGCAACATCGGTGCGTTTCTCGAACTCTATTCCCGTTACGAACGCGACTGCTGGAATGATTCGACTTCTTTGGGGCGCGGAATGTGGTTGTCTGATATGGGTCACAAATGGTGGTTTCCGCTGGAAAGAAACTTATTGGACACGTCAAAATTTATGCCTGAAGGATGGGAACATCGGCAAGCGACATTTGAAGGCTTCATCTCTTGGTTGCGGAAACGAAAATAACAACGCGAACAAAGGGGACAAATGGTGATCTCTGACAGGCTTAACTTGGGCTCCGGCTTCGATTTTCAAAGCGATTGTTTGAATGTCGATTGCATCCGCCACACAGGACATGAGTTCATCTGGGATCTAAACAACAGGCCCTGGCCGTGGAGGGACGGCAAGATCGAGTATGTAAAAGCCTTTGACGTGATCGAACATCTGGGGAAGCTCACGAAGATTGAAATTGTCGCCGAACTCGCGAGAATCACTTGTCCCGGGGCCGTCGTTCGGGTGCGGGTCCCAAACACCTCTCACCCGTGGTCGAGTTCGCCCCTAGGTCACGAACACGATTTCGGCTACAATAGTTTTGAAGAGGGTTACGATCAACCGTATTTCAAATGCAGAATCGTAGGCGTGCAAATCGGAGATCAGGGCAAGTGCTGGAAGTGGAACCGATTCTGGAGATTGCTTTGTAAATGGACAAGATTTGTCCAGACGATTGAGTTTGAACTCACAAAGAAAGGAGAATCGTAAAATGGAAACAGCATTAGTTGTGATCGGGATGGTACTCGCGATGGTGGGATTTTTTCTCCTAACGGTTCTGGCCGAGAAGGTTCAAGATAGGTCAATGTTGCGAAAGGAAGAGAAACGCGAACGCGAGCAACTTACCCGTCGGGGCATTGAACCGAAATGCGGTCATTGCGGTTCCCGCAATGTTCAACTGGCGACGCAGTATATTAGCCTGTTTGGTGAGACAACGGTTCATCCACACGAAAACCATTGGTTGTGCGCGGACTGCAAGGCGGTTTCTGAAATCTCAGTTTCAGTGTGACGACAATGCAATGGAAATTCTGGAAGCACGATGCTGGTCCGCTGACGCGGTTGGCAATTTTCGCGTTGGACTGGATTCTCTTACCGGCAGATTTTCTTGAGATGGGCAGATGGTGGCATTGGGTACTGTGTGGAATGTGGATCGGGAGTTTCGGATTGATCGGGATTGGCCTGGGGACGATCTGTGTTACCGGGTCACTTATTGCATTTCTACTGAGGGGAGACTAATGACGAAAGTTCTTGTCACAGGCGGTGGGGGTTACATTGGGACTACCCTCGTTTCTCTCTTGCTCAAGAAGGGCTACAGAGTCCGAGTACTGGACAACCTGAGTCACGGCGGCGATCAGTTGATTCCGTTCTTCAGGGAGCCGAACTTTGAATTTCAGTTGGGGGATGTTAGAAACTGGCGCGATGTTGCTCAAGCCGTCTCGCGTCAAGACGCTATCGTTCACCTAGCAGCGATCGTGGGCTATCCGGCGTGCAAAAAAAATCCCGACGCGGCTAAGACTACAAACATTGGCGGGACGATTGTACTCAACCAGTTGCGGTCAAAGAACCAGTTGATTCTCTTTGGCTCAACAAGTAGTGTCTATGGCCACACGGAAGAACCGGTAGACGAGGCGTGCTACGTCTCGCCCATTAGTCTCTACGCGGAGACAAAGTTCCGGGCCGAGAATGAACTCATCCAAAAAGACTCCGCTATCATCTATCGCTTGGCTGGCGGCTTCGGTGTTTCGCCCCGGATGAGACTTGATTTGCTCTTAAACGATTGGGTCTATCAGGCAGTCACAAAAGGCAAACTAACGATCTACGAACCCAGGTTTGTCAGGACGTTTCTGCATGTTCACGACATTGCCAGAGTATTTCTCTTTGGCATCGACAACGCGTCCAAGATGACGGGTCAGATTTTCAACGTGGGCTCCGACAAGATGAATCTAACAAAGCAAGAACTCAGCCGAAAAATCCAGCGGCGAACGGCTTGCCACTTGATATTTACAACAGACAAATCAGATGCCGACAAGCGATCATACACCGTGATTTACAAGAAGATCGCGGCGCTGGGATTTCACGCGCGCGTGACGCTCGAACAGGGCATTGACGAGATAATCAAAGCAGTGCCAGCGATTTCAAAGGAACGAAACTACACAAACCAATGATGGGAGGCACAGATGAAACTCTTCGTTTACGAATACGATGGGAAGCCGCATTTCAGGTTCGCGCGAATTGTGATGAATCCGCCCGGGGAATTCGTCGGTACTATCCCGATAGAAGAGCCGAAGAAGACGGTAACGCGGGAATCTTGTCTTCACCCAAGCAGAGATGAATTGGGGAATCTATATGGTGAATATACGATTCCTGGGAATGCGAAGAACGTCAGATTGGTCTTCGACATCGACGAATGAAACTCTCATTCTCCTGGTTCCGCCCCTTTTTCTGGCGACAGAAGTATAGGTTCGATCTTGGCTACCAGTTTATGACGTTCGTGAACTTCATCTTGCTCGTAGTCGTGACTGCGAAGTCACTTGGATTCCAGGCATTGCCGGTGTTGATTCTTGCGATCCCACTTGCTTTCGTCGGGGTCTGGTGCTGGGGGTATTTCCTAGACAGAGTAATGAACGCGCAGCAGACCAACGAGAAGATTTGGTTTGACCGTTCGCCGATCAATAAAGAGCACATCCGAAAGACAGAAGAAATACACAAGGCTATAATCAAATGAACAACATCCTCTTCCTCGGTTCGATCGCACCCCCACACGGCGGTATTGCCGAACATCTTAAATGGGAGATAGGCAAATACCACCAGCCGATGCTCGTCTTCGACTACGCCAAAGAAACAGGCGAGATGAAATTCTACCTGCCCCGACTGCCGTGGCGAAAGCTGAGGTATTTGCCCGCGCTGTTCAGGATTCACAAACTCGTGGTCGACAACAAGATCAATGTTCTGGCCGCGTATCATACCTACCCCGAAGGGTATCTGGCCTATCTCTACAAAAAATCCTTCCCGCACATCAGAGTCGCGGTGACAATTTTCGGGGAACTCCATACAAACCCGAAGAGGTGGTACAGGAAAATCCTCGCCGGTGTGAACGCGATCTTGGCGACAAGCCATTATTGTGCGAAGGGACTGGAGAACATCGGAATCCCGCCGAGGTGGGCGGAGATCATCCACCACGGCGTAGATTTGGAGAAGTTTCATCCGGCACGAAACAAGTTTGAGCCGCCGATGATCTTATACGTCGGTTATCTGCATCCGAGGGCGGGCTTGGAATGCCTGATAGACGCGACGCAAGGACTGAATCTGCGGGTCGCTCTTGCCGGGGAAGATTACGGCATTCGCAAAGACCTTGAGAAAAGGATTCGTGAAAGCGGACAGAATGCCAACTACTACTTCACTGGTCCTCTTTGCCACGACGAGGTGATTCTATTTTTCAAGTACGCGAGTATCTACGTGTGCCCGATGAATACGAAGGCTCCGTGCATGGGAGCTTCGATCAAGCACGCGATGGCCTGCGGCCTTCCGGTGGTAGCATCGAATGTAGGGGGAATTCCAGAGGCGGTTGTTCACGGCGTAACAGGGTTCATCTTTGAAGTTGACGACGCGGGTGAGTTGCGGAATATGCTGTGCACTTTGCTATATCAACCCGGGCTTCCAGAAAAAATGGGCAAAGCAGCTCGCAAGCGCGCCGAGGAACTATTCGATGCGGCGAAAACAAGTAGAGAGATTTTGGACACGCTGAACAAACTGTAAGGGGGAAATCCCCACACAGACTGTAGCACACCACAATAACCAGATGGAGGCAATATGGAGAGCATAGGAGGAAAAGTTCCACAGGTTCACGAATCATTTGCGAGGTTATGCAAAGCCATCGAAGAATTGTCGGTAGTTGTAAACGCGGTACGCGATGGCATCAGCCCCGTGCTCCACCCAGAACCACCAGTACCACTAAAGGGAGAAGAAAAGGTGAAAACGGCGAAAGCCCCGTTTGCACATCAGATTGATGAGCAAAGGGTACAGGTAGAACTCGTGATTGAGAATCTGAAGGGGATTCAATCACGCGTGGAGATTTAGGTGGTCACTGGCGGCAGATTCTCAAAACTCTGTGAAGAGTACCTAGCCAAAGAGACCGGATCGGCCCGGGCCCTGTTGGTTCCGTCCTGCACGGCGGCGCTAGAGATGTCGGTGATGCTCTCCGGGGTGGGTCCTGGTGACGAGGTGATACTTCCCTCGTTCACGTTTTCTTCCTGCGCCAATGCGGTGATTCTCAGGGGAGGAACTCCCGTATTTGTAGACAGCAGGATGGACACGCTGAACATCGACGAGACCAAGATTGAAGAACTCATCGGGGCGAAGACGGAGGCCATTATGGCCGTTCATTACGCTGGTGTTGCCGCAGATATGGATTCCATCGGCAGGATAGCCAGGGATTATCAGCTTTTTGTCATTGAGGATGGGGCACAAGCGATCGGCAATTTGAGGCTCACAGGCGAGTTTGGCGGCATCTCATTCAACACGGTAAAGAACATTGAGTGCGGTGAGGGCGGGGTATTGCTCTTGAGAGACCAGGAGTTTGTTGAGCGCGCGGAAACGATTCGTGATTGCGGAACCACGAGAGAGAAATTCAAGCGCGGCGACATCAATGACTGGGATTGGGTAGACATCGGAAGCCAATATCTGATGACTGAAATGACCGCCGAGGTCTTGTGGAGAAACCTTCAACGAATCAAGGAAATAACTGAGGGGAGGAAGGTTATCTGGAGGATCTACGCCGGGGAGATCAAAGCCGAGCACAAGTCAACTCAAATCGGCAACGGCCATTGTTTCTGGGTGATGGTTGAGAAGAGGGACGAGGCGATTGTGTGGCTCAAAGAGAAAGGCATCACAGCCAAATCTCATTATACGCCGTTACACAGTCGGCCTCCGGGAATGAAGTATGGGCGAGCTGGAACGATTGTCAACGCGGGCTACATCTCCGAGCACCTATTGAGACTGCCGCTAAACGTGTACGACCACGAAGCCTATGCGATTGCCGCAGAGGTGAACAAACTATGCAAGCAAGAAAAGGAGTATCGAAGTGGCAAGACTAACTGGTCGATATAACATCCGGAATCGGTTGGCCGAAGACACCTTGTATGATATGTTTGAACTCTATTATGAGGTCCGAACTATCTTTGGCAACTTGCGATGGAACCGAGGGGCCTGCTATTCGGCCCCAGAAGCCGCAAAGAACGATTTTCGGAAAATGGTCGGCATAATCAAGAACAAAACGATTGTCGCTGGAGACATCTTTGATGAACCTCGATCACTTTGACACCCGCGCCCGCAGGTTCGGCACAACGGGCTTCATTGATTTCTCAATGGCCTTCTTCGACCAGCGGATGAGATTGCTCTCGGTCGAGAAGTTGCTGGACAAGTACAACATCCGGGGTGGGACTCTTTACGATTTCGGTTGCGGTCGCGGGGATTTTCTCACTCACCTAGCAAATCGCTTTGACAATCTGTGGGGTTATGATCCTTGTGTGCCGATTGCCGAGAATGCTGCACGGCGAGCGCACGATCTTCTCAATATCGACGTAGGAAGCAGGCCGTTAATGGGATTCGAGTCTCTTGACGTTATTCTCTCCATCACCGTATTCCAACACATCCACGACTCGGTTGAACTCGCCACAGAATTACGTCGGCTCTACCAGATGTTGAAGCCCGGGGGTCTGGTGATTGCGCTTGAAAGCATTACGATCGGCGACTACTTCTACCCCGAGCAAGTGAGAGCCCGCCCGAGGTCTGAGTGGGTTCGCCATTTCCGGGATGCAGGGTTCAAGATCTTTGAGCAGATACCTTTCTTCAATGCGATCTACGCCCCGACAGAATCATATCGGCTGTACAGGCGCAAGACGAGGCTGGTCTCATTCATCTACGGCCTCTGGTGTCGCTGGTTCGGCAATACGACGATTTTCAACAGCTACTTCGAGCGCAAGGCCAGAGAAGTTCTCCCCGATAAGGATGCGGCCAACGGTTTTGCGCCGCTGGGATCTATCAACGACTTTTTCATACTGACGAAGTGATGTGGTTCTCTTGGCTGGTTCTCGGAATAGGCGTGTTTTTAATCCTTTGGGCACTGGCAATCTTCGGCCTGATTCTTCTCAACTACAAAGCCAAGAAACTCGGAATCTGGGCAGAGAACAGAACGCTGAAAGCGAATGAAACGTCGGGTGCGGAAAAACAAGAACTGCCTCAGATGCGGCAGGAAACTCCAAGGCAGCCAGAGCAAATGGTGTAGGGTCTGTGGCCCGATCGTGAACTACGAAAACACGCGCCGAGACAATGAAAAGAGCCGACCCTACAAGAAAGAGAAGCCCGTGCCGTTCTGGACGTGGATGGAAAACTATCTCCGGCAGTGGAATACAGATGTCAACAAAGAACCTAAGTCGGGGAGCTGATGAAGGGGAACGGGAAACTGTATAGGCCGATTGAGCCTATTTACACGATGGTCGGGGACAAAATCCGCGACCGCCGCAAGTCGTTGAAGTTGGGTCTGCGCGATGTAGCGAAGGCAAGCGGAGTGGATTTCCGTTACATCTTCCGCGTCGAAAACGCGAATATCAGAGGGTCACTGAGCGCGCTGAGGAAGATCGCAAAGGGACTCGAGACGACGGTTTCAGAACTGTTGCAAGGGATCGGATAGCGAATGACCTCCGCCCGCGAAAGAAGGAACAAGCGTATCGGCGATCTGTACCTGCGATTCCGCAAGGACGGATTATCAGACAAAGACGCGGTATGGAAAATCTACGAGTCCCTGGAGAATCACGACGGCTGGTGTTTGTCCGAGGGCACAATCAGAGTCATAGCGACATTCAAGGATTACGGGAAGAAGAAGAATGAAGTGGCTTGACTGGTATGGTTGTTATAAGACAAGCTCCAAGCCCTGGCTGGTCCCGGAGGCATTTTCTCATCCGGCGAAGATGTCCATTGGCCTGTGTCAAAGGATCTTTGAGTTTATGGAAGACAAGGGGATGATTCACAGGGGCGACGTCATCGTTGACCCGTTCGGCGGTATCGGGACAACTGCACTGGTGGGAGCGACGAAGGGCTATCAAGTCATCTGTGTTGAGTTGGAGGAGCGATTCATTCGGATGAGTAACAAGTACGAGTGCCCTGGCATCTCGAAGGAAGAATGGCTCCGGTGGTTCAACCGTTTCGGGAAAAACATTGTTCTCTGTCCGAGTTGTCAAGGGAAATTGCAGGGAGCGTACGAAGGCAATGGAGTCATTCCATCGAAGAGCGCGCACCTTTTTGTCGGCAACGTGGAGAAGCACCGCGAACTCTGGGAGCGATTGAACAAGCCCATCCCGATAGTGATTCAAGGCGACAGCCGGAAG
>Ga0315277_10002026_pt1 | contig 28568 bp, 25 predicted proteins | sample YL17G05_15_MG_FD_203695 | JGI IMG/M metagenome (GOLD analysis project Ga0315277, IMG submission 203695) | Sediment microbial communities from Yellowstone Lake, YNP, Wyoming, USA - YL17G05_15 | ecosystem: Environmental > Aquatic > Freshwater > Lake > Sediment | place: USA: Wyoming | collected... | reverse complement strand
GATATACGCGGCCGCCGGTCATGGCTCGCCTCTCCGTGCTGCACTGTCGGGGCTCGCGCGCCCGCCGAGTGCCCGCCCCGCTCCCTGCGAAAGAAGTCGTTCGGCGAGGCGCCTTCCCAGCGCCTCGGCGGCGGCAAACGACGTCGCGCCATCCGTCACCTCGTCCCTGAAGTACGCCGTCCCGTCGGGGCTCGCCGCCATCCCCGCACAAGACAGGACCCCCTGCGCCGTTACCCTTGCGTACGCGCCCGCCGCCGCCCGGCACCCGCTCTCGAGGGCATTGAGAAATGAGCGCTCGGCTTCCGTGGCCACCCTCGTCTCGAAATGCTCGAGCGGTCCGCACAGTTGCGCTGCCCGTTCGTCGTCCGAGCGCGCTTCGACGGCCAGCGCTCCCTGTCCGCACGAGGGCAGGAAATCCAAAGGGTCGAGCCGCTCGGTTACCCGGTCGGAGAGGCCGAGCCGCACCAGCCCCGCGCGCGCGAGGATTAGGGCCTCGGCGTCTGACTCCTCGAGTTTCCTGAGGCGCGTCGGAACGTTCCCTCGGACGGGGAGGCAGACAAGGTCGCCGCGCTTGTGCAGGACCTGGGCTTGCCGCCTCGGCGCTCCCGTAAGGACCTTCGCCCCTCTCGGCAGGGCGCCGAGCGGTAGCCCCGACTTCGACACGAGCACATCAGCGGGGTCCTCGCGTTCGAGAACGGCGGCTATTATGAGCCCGTCGGCAAGACGCGTGGGAAGGTCCTTCAGGCTGTGCACGGCAAGGTCTATGCGCTTGTCGAGGAGGGCGTCCTCGATCTCCTTGGTGAAAAAGCCGCTTGACTCAGCCCCGAAAAACGGGTCGTGCGCGCCGGAATCGCCCGACGTACTGATTACCTCCACGGCGACGTCGAGGTGCGGTTGCAGTTTCCGCAGGGCGTTTACGACGTGCCGCGCCTGCCACATGGCGAGGTCGGAGCCGCGCGTGCCGACTCTTACGGACTGCAATGATCGTCCTCCCCCGAGTCGAGCCCGAACATCCTCCGGACGAGATCGAGCGCCTGCGCGTCGGCCGCCGCGCCCGGCGTCTCCCTCGACCCGCGCAGGAAGGCAATCGGCTCGTGAAGCATCTTTCTCGAGAGCCTGCGCGCGAAAAGTTCGAGCTTCGTGCGGTCTTCCGGCCGAAACTTCCCCGCAAACCGCGCCAACTCGGCGGCCTCGATCTCGGCGAGGCGCTCTTCGAGCCTCTTGATCGTTGGGACGACGTCAAGCGTCGCGAGCCACCCGGCGAAGTTGAGCACCTCCTCGCCGACTATGGCCTCGGCTCGCGGGACCTCGCGCCTGCGCCGCTCGACGTTTTCCGCGATAAGGCGGTCGAGGTGGTCTATGTTGTAAAGCGTCACGTTCGCGCCCGCCGCAAGGGCCGGATCGATGTCGCGCGGGACGGCGATGTCAACAAGAAGGACGGGCCGCACGGCGGCCCGCAAAGCCGCGCCGGCGTTTGCGCTCGTCAACACGTACCCGTCCGACATCGTCGAAGAGATGACGAGGTCGGCCTGTGCCAGGGCCGAGGGCAGTTCCTCAAGCGGCAGGGCGCAGGCAAACGCGTTCAAGGCGGCCGGCGCTTTGTCCGCCTGCGTGTCCGGCGCCTCTGTGCGGTCTGAAACGATCGCCGCGGCGTCCGTCTGGGGTGCGCTTTCGGCCTCGCCCTTCGGCGCCCGCGCGAGCCTGCCGACGCATTCCTGGGCCAGCTCGTCGGCCAGAGACTGTGCGCGCGTCAGCGTGCGGTTCGCGACGAGGATTCGCCCCGCCCCGGCGCCTGCGAGTGCGCGCGCAGCGAGCTCGGCGTTTTGCCCCGCGCCGATGACGAGCGCCGTCTTTCCCTCGAGCGTGCCGAAGTGGCGGCGGGCGAGCTCAACGGCCGCGCCCGGGATGCTCGTGGTGCCGCGGCAGAGGAGGGTCTCCGTCTGCACGCGCTTGCCTACGCGAAAAGCCGCGTGCATGAGCTTGTTGAGGAGAAGGCCCGACGTGCGCTCTTCGACCGCCATGCGATACGCGTCCTTCACCTGGCCGAGTACCTCGTGCTCGCCGACCACCTGGGAGTCAAGCGCACCCGCAACGCGAAAAACGTGATTGACGGCCGCGAGCCCCGTATAGGTGAAGAAACCGCAGTCCGGCGACACGCAAGGCCCGCCTTTCACCTCGGCGACGCGCGCGAGCACGTCTTCCAGCGACCAGCCGCGGCCGTTCGGAACGAGGCAGAACTCGGTCCGGTTGCAGGTGTTGACGACGATGGCCTCCTCAAACGCCGCCTCGTCGCGGAAGCGCCTGAGGAGCCGCCTCGCCGCGTCGCACGACAGCGACACCTTTTCCCGCACCGCGACGGGCGCCGTGCGCGAGTTTATGCCCGCTACAACGATTTCCATTGTTCCAACTCTCTCCGAAAGGCCTTCATTTGCCTGCCTGCGAGGAGGAGTGTCGCCGCGCGCGAACTGACGAACTTTTCCATGAGCCGCCTGCGCCGCGCCGCGTCTCCCGGGTACTTCTGCTGCACGTGCCGTCTCAGTTCCAGCGCCGCCTCCAGAAGCCTCGCGTACTGTGACCCGAACTGTCTCTCCAACTGCACGCGGAGGTCACGCGCAAGGGCGGGGCTCGCGCCGCCGGTGCTCACGGCCACCTGGAGCAGCCCCCTTTTCACTACCGAGGGGACCTGGAAACTGCATAGTGCCGGGCTGTCGACGACGTTACAGAAAACGCGCGCTTCCCTTGCGTCGCGGGCGACGGCGCGATTGACCTCGCGGCTGTCTGTCGCCGCGACGACGAGCCATGCGCCTCTCAGATCGCTCCTCCTGTACTCTCGCTTTTCGATAATGACGCCGTCTTTCGCGGCGGCCCGCGCCAGCGACGGCGAAACCTCCGGCGCGACGACGCATATTCGCGCGCCCGTGCCGCCGAGGGCGGTCACCTTGCGCGCGGCGACGTTTCCGCCGCCGACCACGAGGGCCTTCCGGCCTCTGAGGTCGAGAAACGCCGCATAGAGGTCAGCCGTTTTCGCTCGGCCGCGCGTCCTGCGAAGGGCGGTTTTGCCGTGTTTACGATGCATAGCTGTGAAGGCCCTCGAAAATCCTGCCCGCGAGGTTGACCCACACGAGAGTGGCAAGTATACCCGCCCCTCCGGCGATCGCCACAAGGGGCTTCAAGCGCCGAAGCGCCCCCGCCGGCGCCGCATGAAGATGCAGGTACGCCAGGTAGAAAAGCCAGGTCGCGAGCGACCACAGTTCCTTGGGATCCCAGTTCCAGTAATCGCCCCAGGCAAGTTTCCCCCACCACGCCCCGAGGATGAGGCCCGCCGTCAACAGCGGAAAGCCGAGTCTGACGAGACGGTACGTCGCCGCATCCGCAGCGTCCCGACTCCCGGCCGCGCGGCTCCTCAACAGTCCCGCCGCGGCAAGGATGCTCGCCTTCATCAGCACGACGTATGCCACGACGTAAGCCGCCACATGCGGGACGAAAAGCGGACTTTGCAGCGCCGGCGGCAACTCCTGCGGTTGGGACTTAAATACCAGGGCCGCGGGGAAGAGGACCACGAATCCGATAAGCGGATCGAGCGCTTCGCCGCGCGCCGCAAGCACGCGCGTCCAGAAAAGCGAAAGGGGGAACATCGCGACGCCAAGCGCCAGAAACACGTCCGAAAGGCTCTGAAGCGGCGCGTGGCCGCTTTCGACCCAGCGCACGGCGAATGCCCCGGCCGCCGCCGCAAAACCGAGGGCGAAAAGCCCGCGTCCGACCTTGCGAGACTCCCACACCAGCGCGACAAAAGACGCCAGGAAGAGCGTCATCGCGGCGTACATGAACCACGCGGACATCGTTACTTCATCTGACATGCGCGCGCCGCCTCCGAAATACCCGCGCAGCGGGCCCGCCCCACGCCCACCAGAACGTTCCCGCGCACAAGAGACCAAACCCGGCATAAACCGCCGTGAGCCCCGAGTCCGCCTTCACCAGGAGCACCGCGTACGGTTCGTCGCCGGCAAAACCGTAAGCATACTGGTAGATGTGATACCCACGGTAGTGAAAAGGGTGGTTGACTTCTATCGCCGCGCGCGCTGTCACGCCTGTGCGGTCGATCACTTCTACGTCGCTTCTGTAACTGCGGACGGGCATAACGGCGGCCGCCGGCATGGCGGTCGCTTGAGCGTCTCTTTGCGCCAGTCCTTCCGTCGCCTCGGCGTTCGCCAGGAGAGTCGGCAAGAGTGCCGCCCCTTGTGTATCGCTTGCGCCAGCCGCGCTTTCGACAGCGCCGGTCGACTTCCCGGCGCGTTCACGGCCTTCTCGCGCCAAGAGCCTGGCCGTGCGAGCGTGGCGTTCGATGGTGAAATCTTTCAGGAATACGAAGAAGGGCAACTTGCCGACGGCGTTCACGCCCGTCTCGTCGTACAAGACGTTGTCCGCGGCGCCCTGGGCCACTATGAGGCGTCCGGACGAAACCCTGTGCCGGCCGGTGAGGCTTTCGGCGATCCCCTCGACGGTTCGCGAGCCTGCAAACGCCCCCGCCAACACGAGCGCCGCGCCCACGTGAAGCGCAAGGAGTCCCGGCCGCCGATACGTCCGTTCGCCGGCCGCCGCGCCGCCGACGAGGAGCGCCGCAAAAAGCGCCCAGAAGACCGCCATCGGCGCAGAGTTGAAAAAGGCCGCCGCCCGCTCGGCGCCCATGAACGCGCCCGCGATGCATAGCAGCGCCAGCGCCACTGCCGCAATTGCCGTCGCCTGTATGGCAATCCTTGAAAAGGAATTCATCGCGGGCCCCCGAACACTCACCACCTTCCAAATGGCGCCTTTAATTTACGACTGTGAAGACTGACCCTCAGTTCCCGCTTCTTCGGGAATTGACGCCACAATCGCCGTTTCGGATGCCTTTTTGACAAAGTCGGCTCAAAAAGGCGGAAAAACGGAAACTGCCATGTGAATCGCACGGTTAGTAGCCGTGACGGCACACCGGAACCCCGGGGAGCTCTTGGGAGTCTGACGACGGCCGAATGTAGATGTGCCGAAGTCTCTGTTTGCGGGATCGGCTCGAGGGGAGTCCTGCACACCCCTTACGTTGTGCGGGGAATCCCGTTCGACGAAGCGATGTCGCTTTGTTCCCGGCGGCAGGGGCTCCCTGGCCGTTGGCCGCCGGCACAGGCAGGTCCCGGACGCGCGCAAACAGGGAAGGGGAAATGAAGGTGCGGCGACGGACATTCGTCTTGTCCACGCTCGGCGCCGGGGCGGCCCTTGCGGCCGAGGTGGGCACCAATGCATTTACCAAGCTCATCCCGTATGTAAATCCCCCCGAGCAAATCCGCCCGGGAACGTGGGCCTTTTACGCGACCACTTGCCGCGAGTGCCCGGCGGGCTGCGGCATGCACCTCTGGCACCGTGACGGCCGCGTCACGAAGGCCGAAGGGAACCCTCTTCACCCGGTCAACAGAGGCACGCTCTGCGCGCGCGGCCAATCCATCGTCCAGGGGCATTACGACCCCGAGCGGCTGAAAACGGTGCTTTACCGCAAAAGGGGCGGCGCCCCCGTCGAGCGCGACTGGCAGACCGCCATCGGCGATATCGGCGGGCGCCTGCGCGAGGCCAAGGGACGCATCTCTGTCATCTCGGGCCTCGAATCGGGTGCGCTCTCCGAGGTGATGTCCGCGTTTACGTCTGCCTTTGGCTCCGGGCCGACGGTCTTCTACGAGCCTTTCAACTACGAAGCCGAGCGCAAGGCGCACGAGGAAGTCTTCGGCCTCGCGGCCATCCCGAGTTACAGGCTCGACACGTGCGACGTGATCTTGAGCCTCTCGTGCGACTTTCTCGAGACGTGGGTGTCGCCGGTCGAATATGCCCGGCTCTTTTCGGACGCCCACTCGTACAGGGACACAAGGCTCGGCCGCTTCGTGTACGTGGGCCCGCGCCTCTCTATGACTGCCGCCAACGCGGACGACTTCGTCCAGGTCGCGCCCGGGATGGAACGCCGGGTCGGCCTCGCGATGCTCTCTTTCATCGTCGAGAACGGCTTGTCCCGCGCCGACGTCGGCGGGATCAGGCCGCTCATCGCGGGCTTCGACCGCAAGGCCGCCGTCATGTCCGCCGGCGTTGCCCTGGAACGAATCGAGGCGCTGGCGAAGGCGTTCGTCGAAGCGAAGTCGAGCGTCGCGCTCGCGGGGCCGTCCGCCGCCACGAGCACAGCCGCGAGAGAAACCGCCGTCGTGGCCGCGCTCCTCAATTACGCCGCGGGCCGCGTCGGGAAGGAGGTGGACTTTTCGCGCGTCCACGCCCTGGGCCGGACGGCGGCGCGCGCCGAAGTCGAAGCCCTTCTCAAGGGCCTGGGCGGTGACGGCGTCCTCATTATCCATAATGCGAACCCTGCCTACTCGCTCCCCGGCGCAGCCGATCATATCGCGCGGGCCGGCACGGTAGTTTACCTCGGGACGATGCCGGACGAGACCGCCAATCTCGCAGCCTGGGCGCTGCCGGTCGACTACTCCCTTGAGACATGGGGCGACTACGAGCCGTATACGGGCGTGGAAAGCGTCATCCAGCCGACGATGGCGCGCCTCTACGACACGCGAAACGCAGGCGATGTCTTCATCGCGATGGCCGCTGCCGCCGGCAGGCAACTGGCGCGCGAAGGGCACATCGCCCGGCCACAAAACTTCGAAGAGTGGCTGCGCGCCCGTTGGGGGGACATTAAGGCCGCGGCCGACCCCGCGCGACCGTTCGACGATTGGTGGACCGAGACCCTAAGGCAGGGCGGTGCCTGGACGCAGGCACGCCTCACCCAGCCGAAAGTGAACGCAGGCACGATCAGACTGTCGCTTGTGCCGCCCGCCGAGCGCGCGCAGGACATAACCGTCGCCTCCCTTTGGCCCTACCCGTCCATCACGCTTTTCGACGGGCGCGGCTCGAACCGCGGCTGGCTTCAGGAGGCGCCCGACCCCATCACGTTCTTCGTATGGGGCAGCTGGATAGACATTCACCCGAAAAAGGCGGCGGCCCTCGGCCTTTCCGACGGCGACGTCGCGCGGTTGACGGCCGGGACCGGCACGGTCGAGGCGCCGGTCAGGGTCACCGAGGACGTTCACGAAGACGCCGTCGCGATTCCTTTCGGCCAGGGGCACACGGCGCTCGGCCGCCGCGCTGCGGGGGTCGGCGCGAACGCCTTCATTCTTCTTACCGGCGGCGCGGCCGGCGGCGTTTTCGGCACGGTACGCATATTGAAAACCGGGAGACGCCTTGAGCCGGTGAACGTCTCCGCGAACGAGCGCCAGTTTGGCCGTGAGATCGTCCAGTGGGCCGCGCTTTCCGACATCCGAAAGATGCGCCCCGGCGAAGGCGAGAAACTGGTCCTGCCGCTGCCGGAGGGCTACGACCCGCGCCGCGACCTCTACCCGAGGCGCGAGTACGCGGCGCACCGCTGGGCGATGGCTATCGACCTCGAGCGTTGCATCGGCTGCGGCGCGTGCTCCGTCGCCTGCTACGCGGAGAACAACATCCCTGTGGTCGGCGCCGCGCAGGTGAACATCGGCCGCGAGATGTCATGGCTCCAGGTCGTGCCTTACCGTAACGAGACGGACCATCAGATGGTGGCCTGGCTGCCGCTTCTCTGCCAACACTGCGACGCGGCGCCCTGCGAGCCCGTCTGCCCCGTCTATGCATCCGTCCACACCGACGAGGGCCTCAACGCCCAGGTTTACAACCGCTGCATCGGCACGCGGTACTGTTCCCACAACTGCCCCTACAAGGTCAGGCGCTTCAACTGGATCAACATCGACTGGCCGAGACCGCTCGACTGGCAGTTGAACCCCGAGGTCACGGTCCGTTGCCGCGGCGTCATGGAGAAATGCACCTTCTGCATTCAGCGCATCAAGCAGGCGGAATACAGGGCGAGGCGCGAGGGGCGGCCGGTAAGAGACGGGGAGGTTGTTCCGGCGTGCGTTCAGACGTGCCCGACCGGGGTTTTCTTGTTCGGGGACCTTCTGGACCCCCAGTCGCGCGTGTCCGAGGTAACTCGCAACGACCCGCGGCGTTACCACGTGCTCGAAGAATTGAATACCAAGCCCGCCGTGACGTTTCTGCGGCGCGTTAAGTGGGACGAGGCGTGAAGGCGCACCACACCTCCGAGCAAGGAGAGGCGTTTGACGTCTGAGTACGGCAGGGTGACCGACGAGGTGCTCGACGGTTTGAGGCCGCCGCGCAGGTGGTACTACTACGCGGTGACCGGCCTCGCATGCCTTGTGTCGTGGTTTCTCTTCTGCTGGGTCTACCAGGTCAAGAGGGGCATGGGCGTCGCCGGCATCAACCATCCCGTCGGCTGGGGCGTCTATATCGCAAACTTCGTCTTCTGGATCGGGATTGGCCACGCGGGCACTCTCATCTCGGCGATACTTCACCTCGTGCGCTCGAAGTGGCGCGCCGCGATCTCGCGCTCGTCCGAGGCGATGACGGTCTTCGCGGTTATGACTGCGGGCCTCTTCCCGCTCATTCACCTCGGCCGCGTGTGGGTCTTCTACTACATCATTCCGTACCCCTCCCAGAGGCAGCTCTGGCCCAACTTCATGAGCCCGCTCATCTGGGACGTGTGCGCGATTACCACCTACTTCATCGTAAGCGTCATTTTCTTCTATGTCGGCCTCATCCCCGACCTTGCCTCCCTGCGGGACCGGTACCATGTCGAGTTCGGCCCCGGCGACCTGCGTTCGAGGGTGTACCGCGCGCTTTCCCTCGGCTGGGTCGGCTCGGCGAGCCAATGGGGCCACTACGGAAGGGGCTACCTCTTTTTCGCGGCCCTGGCAACGCCGCTCGTCATCTCGGTGCACTCGGTCGTTTCCTTCGACTTCGCCATGGCCCTCTTGCCGGGGTGGCATACGACCATATACGCGCCTTACTTCGTCGCGGGGGCCATACATTCCGGGCTCGCGATGGTAATACTGCTTCTCATTCCGCTGAGGCGGCTCTTACGCCTCGAGAGCATCATAACCGTCAAGCACCTCGAAGCGGCGGCGCTGACCATGATCGCGACGGCCTTGATTGTCGGGTATGCGTACGTCCTCGAGCCCTTCATCGCGTGGTATTCGGGCGACGTCTTCGAACGGCAGTTTTCGGCGTGGCGGGCCACCGGCTCGGCCGCCTGGATGTACTGGCTTCTCGCGCCCCTCAACGTCATCTTCCCGATCATGTTTGTCTTTAAGCGCGTGAGGAGCAGCCTCCGCTGGCTCTTCCTCATCTCGTTGGGCGTCACGGCCGGCATGTGGCTGGAAAGGGTTCACCTCATAGTCACCGCCCTCTGGCGCGATTTCCTCCCGCACAACTGGGGCCCTTACTTCCCCACGTGGGTGGAAATCAGCATCACTGTCGGCTCCTTCGCGTTCTTCGCAGCGTGGTTTCTGGGCTTCTCGAAACTCCTGCCGACTGTATCCGCCACGGAGGTGAAGCAGCTTGTCAGTGAGACTCAGGCGAAGGGCCTCGAGATCGGCCCTCCACGCGACGCCAAGGGTGTGATTGCACGCTCAAAGTCGGGCATCGTCGGAGTCTTCTCATCCGCCGACCGCTTGCTCGACGCCCTTGCGGAGGCGCGCAAGTCGCGATTCTCGCGGCTCGAGACGTTCTCGCCCGTCAAGATCGGCCTTGTCAGCCGTGCGCTTGGCCTGCCGGCAAGCCCCGTGCGGTACTGGGCGCTGGCGGGGGGCCTGTTGGGCCTTATCGGCGGCTTTGCACTCGCGATAGGCGCAGCCCGCGTGAACGGGCTTTTCGTCGGCGGCAAGTGGCCCGTGTCCCTCATCCCCTATTGCATCGTCGGATTCGAGGGCACGATCCTCATCGGCACGCTCGGCAATCTCACCGGCCTCATCGTACACGCGCGGCTCGGCAGAAAGGCGCTCCCGGCCGCGTACGACCGGCGCTTCAGCCGGGACAGGTTCGGCCTCCTCATCGCGTGCGGCCCGAGCGAAATCGACGAGGCCAGGAGAGTTCTCGCCGCGACCGGGCCGGAGGAAATCCATGTCGTCCAGTGAACCAGCCGCCGAGCCGATCCGCGTCGGCCGCGCTTACCGGCCGGCAGTGTGGGCCGCCGTGTGCGCGCTCGGCATCGCAGGGTGGCTCGCGAGTTTCGCGGGCGCCGACCATGCGCGGGTGTGGCGCGCGCTCCTCATCAACTTCAACTTCTTTACGCCGCTTGCCGCGGGCCTTGTGACGTGGTCGGCGATACTTCTCGCGTCGAGAGGACTCTGGCAGCTGGGCATCGAGCGTCCTGTGATGTCTGGCCTTTTCTTCGCTGTGCCTTCAGTCGTCGCGCTTGTCGCCCTTTGGATCGGCAGCCCGGCGTGGGCGCCATGGTACGGCGCCAGGGGCTTGTCCCAGGGCTGGTGGCTGAACAACACCTTTGTCTTCGTCCGCGACCTTGTCGTCCTCGTCGGCTTCTGGATAGTGGCCGCGGCCTACACGTGCCGCAGGAGAGAGGGGAGGGGGACGAGGCTTGCGGGATTTCTCATTCTTGCGTACGGCGTGACGTTCACGGTCCTGGGGTTTGACCTTGTAATGGCGCTTGACCCTCGCTGGTACAGCACGCTCTTCGGCGGCTATTTCTTCGTCTCTGGGATATACGCGGCGCTCGTGCTCTGGACGCTCGACACGGCGAGAAAGCCCGATAGCACCGGCGACGAGCTGCACGACCTGGGCAAGCTTGTGGTTGCGTTCAGCTTGCTCACTACTTACCTCATGTATGCGCAGTTGCTCGTCATCTGGTACGAAAACATGCCGCGCGAAACGGGCTTCCTCGTTCCGCGGATGAACTTCTACCCGTGGGCGGGCGTGAGCATCGCTCTTCTCGCCACGGTGTACCTCGGGCCGCTGGCGATACTCCTGACCATATGGTCGAAGAGGAGCCGCTGGTTCCTCGGGGGTTTCGCGGCCCTGCTTCTCGTCGGGTTGTGGGTCGAACGATGGTGGCAGGTCGCGCCGACCTTTTCGCCGAACCTCACGTTCGGCCTTGCGGAAGCGGCCATGGTGGTCGCCTTCATCGGCGCGTTTGGGCTCGCAACGACACTGTTCGAAAGGCGCACACCCCCCGACGCATTCGGGCGGCTGGTGGGAGAATGACCGAAGGACGCATGACCGCCGCACGGGCTCAAGACCCCGGCGAATGGCGCCGGCTGCAGAGGCTGCTTTCGGCCTGCGTTGCCGCCGCGCTTCTCTTCGTTGCGGTCTTCTACGGCCTCTACTGGCGCTCTGGGATAGGCCAAGTGCAGCCGATACCGTTCAGCCACCGCTTCCACGCGGGCGAAAAGCGGATCTCCTGCCTCATGTGCCACGCGGACGTGACCGACACCCGGCGCGCCGGGGTACCTCCGCTCCAGACGTGCATGCTCTGCCACGAGAGGATCGCCGTCACGTACCCGGCGATCGAGGACCTTCGCTCTCACTACTTCAACAATGACCCCGTGACGTGGGAAAAGGTCACCATCCTGCCGGACTTCGTCTATTACGACCACGACGCGCACATACAGAAGGGCTTCGACTGCTCGAAATGCCACGGCGACGTAAAGTCGATGGACCGCATAGTCCTGGTCGAGGACATACGCATGGGTTTCTGCGTCCAGTGCCACCGCGACAACAATGCTTCACATGACTGCTTCACCTGTCACCGGTAAGGGCCGATTGATGCGGGGATTGGGGTTTACGACAAAGCCGCAGAGCGCGGCGCTCGCATTTCTCGTCGCGGGGGCGGCGTGGTTCGTCGTTGGAACGTTCTATGGGATGTTCTCGGCGATTCACCTCGTCGCGCCCGAGTTCTTCAACAACATCCCGGCCCTCGTTTTCGGCCGCGTGCGGCCCATTCACGTCAATACCGTTCTCTTCGGCTTCGCCACGACGACACTCATTGGCGCCGGGCTTTATTACACGCCGGCGCTTCTGAGAACGCCGCTCTGGTCTGAGCCTCTCGGCTGGGCGAGTTTCCTTCTCTGGAACGCCTCGATCCTGAGCGGGCCGCTCACGTTTTCCTTCGGCATCACCCAGGGGCGCGAATACACGGAGTACATATGGATTTTCGACCTGTGCGTCGTGCTCTCGGTCGTCGGCGTGCTTGTAAACCTCATCATGACGGTCGTGAACCGCCGGGAGCGGCTCCTCTACGTCGCCGTCTGGTACTTCGTCGCGACGTTCATCTGGACGGCCGGCTTTTACCCGATAGGAAACGTAATGTGGCACCCGAGCACCGGCGCCATGCCCGGCCTCATCGACTCCATTTACCTCTGGTTTTACGGGCATAACCTTCCGGGTCTCCTGCTGACGCCGCTTGCCGTCGGGGCGGCATACTACGTCATCCCGCGCGTCACGCGCACGCCGCTATATTCGCACACGCTGTCTCTCGTCGGTTTCTGGACTCTTGTCGCGCTCTATTCCCACATCGGCGGGCATCACATCATACAGGCGCCCATCCCGAACTGGCTCAAGGCGGTCTCGGCGATGGACTCGATGGCCATGGTCCTGCCGGTGGTCGTCGTCCTCGTGAACCTCTGGATTACCGCGCGCGGCAGGGGAGGGCGGCTCCTCGCCGACCCGGGCGGGCGGTTCGTCATCGCGGGCACGATCTGGTACGCCATGGTCTGCACGCAGGGGCCCATCCAATCGCTGCCGCAGGTCCAGCGCGTAACGCACTTCAACAACTGGACCGTGGGCCACTCCCATATCGCCATCCTCGGTTTCGCCGGCTTCATCGCGCTGGGGGCGCTCTGGCACGTGCTGCCGCTCGTCGCCAAGCGCAGGCTCTACTCCGAAAGGCTCGCAAACCTCCAGTTCGGCCTGGTGACCTTCGGACTGGCGGGGTTTCTTATCGTCCTTACCATAGCCGGCCTCGTTCAGGGCAGCGCCTGGAATAACGGCGAGACGGTCTACCGGGTGCTGCCGGAAATCGCCCCTTACATGGTAATGCGCGCCTTTTTCGGCGTGTCGATATTATCGGGCGCGGTCATCGGCCTTTACGACCTCGTAATGACGCTGAGGCGAGGCGAACGCTTCGAGCCTCAAGCGATCGAGGAGGACCAGGGGCAATGAGCACCCCGATCAAAACTCCGCCAGCCGCCATGATGACGCCGGTGGTCCTCATCGTCGGCTCGATAATGGTCTTCTGGGCGTCGATATCCATCATGGTGATACTCCCCATCGCGACCATGGAGGAGAAGCCCTCCGCGAGCTGGCGCGCCTGGACGGCCGAGGAGGAGGCGGGAAACCGCCTTTACGTCGAGAACGGCTGCAGTTACTGCCACTCCCAGTACGTCCGCATCAACGACTGGGACCTGGGCGCGGAAAGGATCGCCGAGAGCGGCGACTACGTCGGCCGCAACCCCATCATCCTCGGCACCGAGCGGACCGGCCCCGACCTGTCACAGGAAGGCGGAGAGCATCCCGACGACTGGCACGCAGCGCATTTTATCAATCCCCGCTACACGCGGCCGCGGTCGCTCATGCCTTCCTGGGAGTTTCTCGGCAAGGACAGTCTCAGGCTCCTCACCGTCTTGGTGCAATCGATGGGCTCGAAGGACGCCGACCTCCGAGTCGCGCGCCAGGCGAAGTGGAAAAGACTCGCCGCGGAGGCGTACGAAAGGGGGCCGGCCGGGAATATCGAGTGGCTTCACTCGAACATCCCCGACGTATGGCGCCCGATGCCGAATCCTTACGCGGCGACGCGCGCCGACCTCCTGCGCGGCAAGAAGATATACCAGGACAACTGCATCGGCTGCCACGGCCCGATGGGGGACGGCAAGGGCCCCGCGGCCGCGTACATCTATCCGCCGCCGCTCAACTTCACCGAACTCCGCGGCCGCCTCGTCGAAGGCAAGTACATCGGCGGCATCTTCTACTACCAGGTCATGAACGGCATCACGGGCACCGCGATGCCGTACTTCAAGCGGGAACTCGAGTCTGAGAAAATCTGGGACGTCTCGAATTACCTGGCGGTCTCTTATCTCGGCTACACCGACGCGGGCATCGCGCCGCGCGGCATCGCGCCGCGCGGCATCGAGGCGGCTTACGAGCCGCAATGGAAGAATACGTACGTGCCGCCGCCTCCCGCGGACAAAGGCGCTAGATGAACGGCAACGACACGGTGTTTCTCGTGACATGGGTAGTGTCCACGGGACTCGTCCTTGCCGGCGCGGCCGGCTTCGTGATATGGGCGATACGAAACAGGCAGTTCTCCAACCAGGACCGGGCGCGCTACCTGCCGCTCGCAAGCGGCATTCCGGAAGACCGCTCGGCGACGGAAACGGCAAGCCCTCGTAATGGCGGCAAGCCCGCCGGCAGGCAGGCAGGCGATGTTCAGTCTTAGCCCTATGCAGAACGCGTGGGTCATCATCGCGCTCGCCGCGGGCGTAGTGTTCGTGCTGGGCGTGTCTCTGGCGTACATGATGATGTGGCGGCCGCGCGAGGGCGAGGTCGCGGCCGAGGAAGCTCGGCCCTCGTGGCGGGCCACCTGGGACGCCATACCGTGGTTTCTGGTTCTCTTTTTCGTCGCGACGGGGGTCTTCGGACTTCTGTACACGATAAACAAGATAATGTACCCCCCGAACTGGTGAGGTCACGATGCGGCGTTTCGAGGAATACGGCGAACTCCCGGTGCGATGGGTGTGGATAGCGCTCATCCTTTTCAGCGCCGCCATTCTCACGTGGGGGATGCTTTTCAACATGCTCGTCGAAGACAGGCCGCGCGACTGGGATTTCGGCCAGCTGCCGGACACGCCGTCGGAGTCCGTCTTCTCGACGACGCCGCACGTCGAGGAGGAAACGCGCCCTCTGCAGGTGGAACCCTTGCCTCAGTTTCCGCCGGAGGCGCCGTCGGCCTCTCCCGTAATCGTGCCGCCCGCGCCTCCCGCGGCGCCGTCCCAGGCCGAAAACGAAGGAGCAGGCACGAAGTGAGTCTCGGCGCTAAAATCATCATTGTCGTCGTGCTCATTGTTTTGAGCGTGTTCCTGTACCTGATTGTCACCGGGCCTCACATGGTCAACCAGCCCCACATAATTGCCTACCGGGCAATCATGCCGCTTCCTCCGCCCGGGTCGGTGCCGGTCGAAAAGCCGACGCTGCTTCCTTCAACCGACGCGGCCCTCACGCTCGCTAACCCCCTCGACGCCACGAGCGACAACGTCGCGCGCGGAAAGCTGTATTACGGTTACTATTGCGGCTTCTGCCACGGCGACAAGGGCGACGGCTATGGGCCGGTCGGGGAGAGTTACGTCCCAGTCCCTTCTGACCTGCGCACAAAGAAGGTCCGGTCGCTCAAGGACGGCGAGCTCCTGAGGGCGATGCTCTTGGGCGCGGGGCACGAGCCGGTGCTCGAGAAAGTCGTTCCGGTCGGCTGCCGCTGGTATCTCGTTCTCTACGTCCGAAGCCTTGGCGCCGAGCCCGCCAAACCCGCCGCTGCCGGAGCCGGCATCCCCGCCGTCAGCGGGACGGCCCGCGCCGAGTAGCGCGAGCCTCCGCGCGCAGGGCGCCTCGGCGAATGTCTATCTTGCAGCGAGGGCCGCGCGCGCGGCGTGGTAGCCGCACAGGCCGTGCACTCCGCCGCCCGGCGGCGTCGACGAGGAGCAGATGTAAACCCCCTTGGCCCCCGTGGCATACGGCGTGATCTTCATCACCGGCCGCGCGAACAGTTGGCCGAAGTTCTGCGCGCCGCCGTTGATATCGCCTCCAACGCAGTTGGCGTTATATGCTTCGAGCTCGGCGGCCGTTCGCGTGCTTCTCGCCAGGATGCAGTCGCGAAAGCCGGGCGCAAACCTCTCCACGTGTGCCTCTATCTTCTCCGTCATGTCCGCCGTCGAGCCGTTGGGTACGTGGCAGTAGGCCCAGGCGCTCTCTTTTCCAGGCGGGCAGCGCGAAGGGTCGAAAAGGCTCTGCTGCGCGAGGATGATGAAGGGGCGCTCGGGGTGAACGCCTTGCCATACGGCCCTCTCGTTCGCCGCGATCTCTTCCGCCGTGCCGCCGACGTGCACGGTGCCCGCCTCGGCGCACTGCCTTGCCCGCCACGGAATCGCCTCGGAGAGCGCCCAGTCGATCTTGAATACGCCGGGCCCGTACCTGTACCGGCCGAGCTCTTTGCGGTACGCGTCGGCGAGCCGCGCCCCTGCGATCTTGACCAGTTGTCTCGGCGTCACGTCCAGAAGTACGATTTCGGCCGGCGGCAGTTCTTCAACCGACGCGACGTTGCGTCCGGTCAGGATCTGACCGCCGAGGGCGCCGAAGGCCGCCGCGAGGGCGTCGGGCAAGTGTTGCGAGCCGCCGCGCGCGACCGGCCAGCCGACCGCGTGTCCCAGAACCCCGATGACGAGGCCGAAGGCCGCCGTCCCCGCCCGGTCGAGTTCGAGGGCCGAATGCGCGGCGAGGCCCGCGAAGAGCGCTCTCGCCCGCCCGTCTTCAAAGTGTTTTTCCGCCAGCGCCTGGGCCGACCGAAGGGCGAGCGACGCAAATCGCATGAACTTCACCGGGTGTCTCGGCACGTGAAGAGGGGCAAGGATGTCGTCGCTGAGCGCCTCCCAGTCCTCCGCGAGCGGGTTCATCAGTCGCTCGTACGCCGGAGCGTCTTTTCCGAGCGTTTCCGCCGTGGCGCCTACGCTTCTGTGAAGGACGGCCGCAGTGCCGTCGTCAAACGGATGGGCCAGCGGCGCGCCGGGGTGTACCCACTCCAGGCCGTTCTCTCGAAGAGGAAGCGTCGCGAAAAAGCGCGAAGCCGCCGCAAGCGGGTGGACCGCCGAGCACACGTCGTGCGTGAACCTGGGAAGTGTCAGCTCGGCGGACCTCGACCCTCCGCCGACGGTGGCGGACGCCTCGAAGAGCGTCACAGAAAACCCACCGCGCGCCATCTCTATCGCCGCGGCAAGCCCGTTCGGCCCCGCGCCGACTACGACGGCTGTCTTTGGCTCGGGCGCGACCGCCACTCTTGCGACCTCCTACTGCCGAATGCGAAACCGAGCGGGCAAAGGCCTCGCGCCTGACACGCCTCCTCGGTCATGTTGCCTCCGCCGCGTTTCACGTCTGCCTGTACCGACAAGAGACACTCCCGCGCGCCGGAAGTCGCCCCAATTTCCCTGCGCCTTGCCCGAGAAAGGGAAATTCCGTTGGAACTTGTGTGCCGGCCTTTTTTTCCTTTTAGAAACGTGACGGAGTGTGAGTGGAGGGTCTTGTTCCGCGGGCCGGGCGCGATCCGCCTCTTGAACGGGCTTTACGACCCGAAGATCGACCACCAATCCGTCGTTGCCGTCGTCGCCCAGTCGGCAAGACAGATGACGGCCTCCTTTCTGACGCACAGCAAAGGCCACAAAGGATAGAGGCGCCGGCGCTGATGCGGCCCGGCGCAGGTGAGTTCGGGCGTTTGCAGAAGGCGGTTTGGCGGTCGTTTCAGGGGGAAGGGAGACGGACATGAAAAGTACCGCAAGTATTGCCGGGCATCCTCTTCATCCGATGCTTGTCGACTTTCCGATCGGCCTCTTTGTGTTTTCGCTCGCCTGCGACGTAATCTACCGGGCGGGCTACTCCACGGCCTGGCAGAGCGCCGCGTATTTCGCCATAGGCGGCGGCATCATCGGCGCCCTGGTCGCCGCGGTCCCCGGGTTTATCGACCTCGTGACGATGCCTGACAAGAAGGCCCAGAACCTCGGCGTCTGGCACATGTGCACCAACCTCGTCATGGTTGTCCTCTTCGCCGTGAACATGTATCTGCGGGCGGCCACAGGCGCCGGGCCGGGGCCGCTCCTCGTGCTGTCGATAGTGGGCGTAGTTCTTCTCATCGTCGCGGGCGGCCTCGGGGGGTCGATGGTCTACGTCCACGGCGCCGCCGTCGGGCCCGTGCACGAGCACGTCGAGACGCCCGAGTCCGGGAGCGGCGGCGGCCGCGTTGCCGCCTGACGCCCCTCGAACGCCTGATTCCAGCCCTTAATCGCACACGGCCGCTTCACAGCCTCGCGGGCGGCTGCGGACGGCCGTGTGCGTCGTTTGAGTTGAGGTCCCCCGTGGCGGCGCGCCGGCGCGAGCGCCCGCGTTTGCGCCGTCGCCGCCGATTCGCCGCGCGACCGTCGACGGCGCGGCATTGAAAAATCTCGGCTCAACGTTTATGCTTTGGCTACGGCTCTTGCGATTTGCAGAACTCGCGCGCCCGTAACCTTGTCCTGTGTAGCGTCAGCTGGCTCGAATACTGATCCGAAAGGGCACATCGTATGACCACAGTAGCCGACGGCACGATTGTCTCCGAATTCATCGCCTGCGTGAAGGGAGGCGTCGCGCGGCGTCTTGCGCCCCTTGCGCTCGCGGCGGGCGGGCGCGACATCGCGACGGATCTCGTGGGCGGCAAGATGCTTCGCACGCGGTTTGCCGCGCGCCTCGCGGCGCATGGGCTCGTCTATTCTGCCCCGCCCGCGCTCGAGCGCGCCTGCGTCGCCGTAGAGACGCTCCACACGGCCACCCTCTGTCACGACGACGTGATGGACAACGCCCTCATCAGGCGCGCCGCCCCGACGCTCTGGCGGGTCACCGGCCCCTCGGCGGCCGTGATGATAGGCGATTGGCTGCTTGCCGATTCCGTCCAGGTGGTCGCCGGAATAGAGAGCGGCCGGTATCTGCCGCTCTTTCTGTCGAAGGTGCAGGAGACGTGCCGCGCCGAGGCCGAGCACGAGATCTCGTACCGCGGCCGCCGCTTCGACGTCGAGACGGGCCTGCGCCTCGCGCGCGGAAAGACCGGCCCCTTCTTTTCCTTCATCGGCCACGTGTGCGGCGGCGACGACGCCGAGCTCGCGAGGGCCCTTGAACTGGCCGGCTACTGCGTCGGCACGGCCTACCAGCTGGCGGATGACCTCTTGGATGTGACGGGGCGCGACGAAGAGGCGGGAAAAACGCTCGGAACCGACGGAGCCAGAAAGAAATTCACGCTTGCCCAGATGGCCCCGAACGGCCCCGCCCTTACGAAGGAGCTCGTGGCCGCCCAGTGCGCGCGCGCGCTTAAGCGTCTCTCACAGTGGCCCCGGGAGCGCGCGGGCCTCGCGGCGTTTCTCCGCGAGGACCTCTTCCCTCTCTTCATGAAACTCGGGATCGCCGCCGAGGCCGCGGCCTGAAAGGAAGCTTCCCGCCCTGCACGCCGAGCGCGCGGACTCCGGGGATGATTCTCGCGTTGGAGAAGTTGCCGCGCCCTACGCGCCCTTCTTACCCTCTTCGGCAGGGTATCCGCCTGCAAGCCAGCCCGCGATCCCGTCCTGATACTCGAGGACGTTCTGGTAGCCGAGCTCTTTAAGGCGTTCGTAGAGCATCTTGCTTGCGGGGCAGTGGACGTTGCCGCAGTATGTAACGATGAGGGAGTCTTTCGACGGGATCGCCTTCGCGATGTCCTTCGGCGCGCTGTCGGCAGGGACGTTCTTGGCGCCGGGAATCCGTTTCGCTTCGTAACTCTCGCGTCCGCGCGCGTCCAGGAGCACGACGTCAACGCCGGCCCGTATGAGCATCGCGAGCGCAGCCGTATCGATCTTGGCTTCATACGGCGCCAGAAGCGACTTGCGGTCGAACATATTCGGGTCTCCTTATGAGGAATCGTCCCTTTCCCCTGACGGGTTTCGCTTCACCGAAGTTCCGCCAAACCTCGCGGCGGTTGGCAGCGGAGGGAGTTCGCGCGCCGGGAAAGCGTCCGGTGCGCCGCCCATTTGTAGGGCCGGCGGTTTCGCGCTACTTCTGCGCGGTCTCTGCCAGGAGCCGTCGCGCGCCGAGATGATTCACGTCGAGGCGAACTGCGATTTCGAATTGCGCTTTCGCCGCATCCGTCTCGCCCCTTCCGGCAAGGCCGAGTCCGATGAGGTAGTGCGCGTGGGCCTTCCGCTCAGACTCGCTCTGGTATGCGCCGAACTTCCCGAAGAAGTCGACCGCCGCCCCGGTGGCAAGGGCGTCCTCTCCCAGTCGGACGAGGCCGTCGAAAAGCGCCCTGGCCTTGTCTTCCTGCCCGAGTTTGCGCAGCGCAAGTCCCTGGTAATAAGCAAGATACGTTCCCTTCTTGTCCTTCTTGAGCGCCGCCCGGTACGCGGAAAGGGCTTTTTCTTTTTCGCCAAGCGCCTCGTACGCCGTGCCGATATGATACGAGACCTCGGGCTCGCGGCCGCCATCGTATGGCCTGCCCATCTCGAAGCGTTCCGGGTACTCCGACGCCGCCTCGTAGTCGGCAAGCGCCGCGTCAAACTTCCCCGCGTCGAAAAACTTCTTTCCCCTCAGCAAGTGCGCGTCGACGTACACGTCATGGACGCTGTTCTCTCCGCCCTCCCAGATATGAAAGTGCCTCGTGTCGAGGAGTTTGATGGCCCGGTCGTACTTGCCGGTAAGGACGTAAAGCACGATCTCGCGCAAGAGCGAGTAATCTCGCTTCTCGACCGTGTCGTGGTTAGCCTCGAGCACGGCAAGCCGTTTCTCGTGGGGAACGCCCTCGTGTCCCATAAGGACGTCGAGTTCGAAGAAGAGCCTCGGATCCTTCGGGTCGCATGCAACGGCTTTTTCGAGGCTTGCGATGGCGCGCCTGTTGTCCTTGTCCATTCGCGCGTATGCAAAGCCGAGGTTCCGGTGGACAGTCGCGAATGCGTCGTCGAGTTCGCGCGACTTCTCCCATGCCGCGACGGCCCTTTCCGGCTGAAGGTCGTAGAGAAGGTTCCCGAGATAGTACGGGGCGCGGGCGTCGGACGGGTTGTGCCGTATCGCGCTTTCGAGCACATGTATCGACTCGAGGCGGAAGGGAAAGCAATAGTCGGGCGGCATCTTGCCGCCGAGACGATAGTGTCGGGCTGACTTCCTCTCATCGCCCATGTTCTCGAAATAATGCCCGAGCGTATAGTGAACCAGCGGGTCGACCGCAGACCCGCCTCCTTCGGCAAGAAACCTTTCGAGTATGCCCGCGGCCTCGCCCCAAAGGCCCATCGCCTCGTATGCGCTCGCGAGCTCGAGGTGCGACTGCGCCTCGCCGCGCATCAGCCTTGCCAGTTCGTCGAGATCGCGCCGCGCGCTCTTCAAGCCCCTGCCTTGACGCGCGAGGGCGAGTTCGTTTCTCGCGAGAAAATCGAGAGGGTCGGCTTTGAGCACGCACGCCGCGAGGTCCGCCGCCTCTTTGTACCGCTTCATTTGCCGTAGGACGACCGCCCTGAGGCAGAGGGCGCGCGTGTTGGCGGCATTGAAACGAATGGCCTCCTCCACGGCGTCAAGCGCCGCCTGCGTATCGCCTTCGCGAAGGGCAATCTCGGCGAGAAGGTACTGGCTTGCGGCGCGCCACGCGACGTCCCACGCCGCCTTGTTGAGCGCCGTTCGCGCCTCGGCGTGCCGGCCCTGAAACTTGAGAGCCGCCCCCAGGTAGTAGTGCGCCCCGCCGTCCTTCGGCCTCGTGTGGTTCTTTGTGGCACGCTCTACCGCGCGGCGCAGTTTCTCCTCAGCCTCAGCGAACTTGCCGCGTTTGAGATAGAGCAGCGCCAACGCCGTGTTTGCCCGGCAGTCGAACGGGTCCCTCCTCAACGCCTCTTCGTAGTACGGGTACGGTTCAAGCGCCGGGTTGTGAAACTGCTCCAGCCGCAGGCCCGCAAGATAGAGTTCCTCGCTTGTCTTGACTTCCTTGGGCGGGGGAGGGGCCTCGACAACCTCGGGCATCGGTTCGCCCTTCGGCTCTGCCGGCCGGTACGAAACGAGTTCCCTGCCCGACGGCGACGCGAGCACCGCGCGAAGGTCTTCCTTCGTCGCGCCCGCAGGCAGGGCGACCTCCTCTACAACGGGCTTCTCCGGTCCGATGTCGATCTTCCGCCTGAAGATCGTTTTTCCACGGAGGTCGAGAGTGACCGTAGCCCCCTTGAACTCGGCCGTAGCGTTAAACCCCACCCTCGCCACGTTTCTCTCGTCGACCTCGAGGTTCACCGCCGCGTCCGCAGTTGCGTTCTTTACCCCGCCCAACTGCCGGACAGGGTACCACCACTCCGTCATCGTGCGAGTCTCGTAAGGACTTATCCAGCTGTAGTCGGGCTGGTTGTCGCTGTACGCTCCCGACATGAGTTCGAGGTACGGCCCGTCCGCGTCGGTCAGGATCTTGTCCCACATCGCGCCCTCGGGCCCCGCGCCGAACGTGAAGAATTTCTTCCCCGGCCAGACGTGGTGGTCGGCGAAATGAACTATGCCGGCGTCTTTCGTGTGGTCGTACCCTCCGAAGAAGTCCTCCTCGTTGTCGATGGTGAATATCGAAATCCAGTGAGGGTGGTTCTTCCACATGCTGACGTCGACGCCGCCCGAGTAGTCGACGCCGGCGTAAACGCTTGTCGCGATTGGCCACCTGACGAACTCGCACTTCGCGTGCTGCGTGCCCCACTCGGCGCTTGGCGGGAAAATGACCTGATAACCGGGGTTCACGTGGACGGCGGCGTTTGTGAAGTAAAGCATCGAATGCGCAAACGGCGTCGGGTTGAAGATCTTAGCCGTCACCTCGAGGTATGACCTTCCCGGGAAGATCGTGAGGCCGACTACCCATCTCATCCGCTGGCGCCGCTCCGTCTCGCCGACCCAGAGCGTCCTGGCGCCGTCCGCGCCGCTTTCAACTCGGTAGTCGACCGGCATGAACGTCGACACGCGGTGGTGGTGTATGGCGTTCCACTCGATGCCGCCGGAAATCCACGCGCCTGCCATCCCGATGAGCGCGGCCTTTATGACGCTCTGCCGGTACAAGAAGTCGTAGCCGTTCGTCTTGTCGAGGCCCGAGAAAATCCTGCCGCCGACCTCGGGCAGCACCGACAGCTTGATGTACTCGTTTTCAAGAACAACCGCCCGGTACGTCCTGTCGCGCTTGGCGTCCGCCAGCTTGTCCAGGAGAGGATACGGGTATATCGGCCCCTTGGCCCCCTGGTAGCCGCGCCCGGCGAAAAACATCGGGTTCTTCTCCGGGGGCCCGACTTCGTACGCCGGAATTGTCAACTTTTCTTCCCGGATCGCCGCGCCGCTTTTGGACATCCTCGCCTCTCGTGCCGGCTGTCGTGTGACTTCACAGTGCCCGGGCGCGCGCGCCTCGTCGTGCGCGGGCCTTTCGCATCGCCCCTCCCATTATAGGAAACTGTCCTTGACGGTCCTTATTTTTTGCGCGTGCCGGTAGACGATTTGCGGGCGCGCAAGGGCGCAACGGGGCTGGGCATGTCCGACGAGAAGGTTATCGTCCGCGAACAACTGACCGTGATCAGGGACGCGCCAGGGGCGGCTGACGACATCAATCTCTCGTCTTCGCCTTCTTATCGAGGAGGTAGTGATTGTAGTAAAAGTCGGGCCAGCCGAGTTTCCTGCGGTTCATCATCTCGCCCCTGCGCGCGGCAAGGAGCCGGGCGGCATCAGCCGGCCTGCGCCGCCACGGGAACGTGTACTTGTGTTTTTCCCAGACGAAGTAGTTCCCGACGGCGACGGCCTCGCGCGGGTGGAAATAGCAGTACTGGTTCTTGGCCATAGCGAAGTCGACATTCGCGGCGGCGGCTTCCGGGGCTTCTTCTTCAAAGGGGCCGACGGGCCTCACGTCCGCCAGTTGCGCCCGGCTCTGCCGCTCGAAAAGAGTTGGATCTCTCACCAGGTCCCACGCGGACGCATATGAGCCGTCGTCCTTATACGCGTAACAGCCGCGCATGGAATCAATCCACCACCAGCGGCCGTCGACCTCGACCTCGGCCATCATGTGCCCGGAGATGTGTGAGCACACTATCCGGGCCCGGAGTCCCGCGACCTGGCAAAGGCAGACGAAGACGCGGCTTATCTCGTTGCACATGATTGCCCCGCGCTTCAGGAGTTCCTCTTCGGACCCGCCCACCCAGTCGCCGCCCTTCAGTCCGTGGTCCCGGTTGTCGCGGCACCTTCGCATGACGGCAAGCGCCTTCTCGCGTTCGGACATCCCCGGTGAAAGCACCTTGGCGACCGTATCCTCCAAGAGAGGCCGCGAGCCTCGGACGTACGAGATGCCACCCGGCGTGAAATCTCCCTCGTAAATGTACTCGCGCGTCTTTTCGTTGAGGGCGAGTTGCCCGGCGATGATCTCGATGTCGACGCCGCCGTCTTCGCCGTAAAAGCCCAGGCACCGTTCGAGCCAGAGTTCGACGCCGCGCCGCGTCAGGGGGTCGTCGATAAGAGCGGCCTGGTTGAAACCCATCTTGTCTTCGAACATCGGTCTGATCCCACACGCGCCCGGGGACGCAAAATAAAATGGTACGCCCGACAGGATTCGAACCTGTGGCCTGCGGTTTAGGAAACCGCCGCTCTATCCTACTGAGCTACGGGCGCACCCTGCGCAACGTGTCACATTATACCCCGCCGCGGCGCAAATTGGAACCCTCGACGCCGGTTGCCGCGTCAGACCTTTTCAAGGACCTTTTCGATGAGCGCCCCCCGGCGGAGGGCGTGCTTGTCATTCGCCGCCTCCTGCCTCCGGCCGTTCAGGCGCGACCGGCCGCGGAGGAATGCATCGTTCGCCGCGTCGCCCCGTTATGTTTTAGGGCTGGATGAGGCCCGGAGCCATCTCCCCAAACCGCGACTTACATCTCCTCTTCAGACTTGTAGTCGATGAGGGAAAAGACCTCGTGCTTGGCGAGTTTCTTCCGCCCCGGCAGAAAGGACAGCTCGACCACGAACCCGCATCCGACCACCTTGCCCCCGAGCTGCTCGACCATCTGCGCGCAGGCCTCCATCGTCCCGCCGGTCGCCAGCAGGTCGTCGACGAGGAGCACCCGTTGCCCCGCCTTCACCGCGTCCCAGTGCATGGTGAGCGTGTCCTGGCCGTACTCGAGGTCGTACGTGTAAGAGAGCGTCTTCGCGGGCAGTTTCCCGGGCTTCCTCACCGGCGCAAACCCGACTCCTAATTCGAGCGCCACCCCGGCGCCGAATATGAAGCCCCTCGCCTCCGCGCCCACGACGAGTTCCGGCTTTTTCGACTTGAAGTGGTCTGCGATTCTCCTGCACGCCTCCTTCAGGGCGGGGCCGTTTGCCAGAAGCGGCGTTATGTCGCGGAAGACGATTCCCTCCTTGGGAAAGCCGGGAATGCTGCGGATGTAAGTCTTGAGGTCCAGGGCCATTTCCTCCTCCTTCCGATGCTGCCCCTGTCTTCAACGGTCTCCCAACGTCCTGCCCGGCATGCTGCCTCGGCGTCCGGTCATGCGGCCGTTGGGCGAGGAAAGGGTAACAGGGAGTGCGCGAAAAATCAATAACCCGGTCACGTGCGCGGGATGCTGCGACCTCGAGGCGGCGGGGAAACCGCGGCTGGCAGCCTCAAGGCGCGGTTTCGCCGGTCATCGCCTCGTAGAGTTTCTTCAAGGCTTCGCCTTCGATCTGGCGTATCCGCTCGCGCGTGAGGCCCAGGCGGTCGCCGATCTCCTTCAAGGTCATCGGCGTGCCCTCCTCGAGGCCGTAGCGCATCTTGAGGATCTTCTGTTCGCGCTCGGTTATTACGGCCATCCCTTTGTGCAGGAGGTCCTTGGTGTGGTCGTCGAGGACGTAGGAATCGGAATCGGTCGAGTGCGGGTCCTCGATGAGGTCGGCGATCGTGTGTTCCGGGTCGTCGCCGATGGGGTGGTCCATGGACGTGAACGTATTGATGGCCTTCTTTATCGCGAATATCCGCTTGGGCGAAAGGCTCATCGCTTCCGCTATTTCCTCTATGCCCGGCTCGCGGCCGAGGCGGTCGGTCAGTTCCGCGGAAGCCTGCTTGAAGTGCGTTATCATCTCGACCATGTAGGCCGGGACGCGGATGGTCTTCACCTTGGAGATAAGCGCGCGCTTTATCGCCTGCCTGATCCACCACGACCCGTAGGTCGAGAACCTCGTGCCCGCCTTAGGGTCGAACCCCTCCGCCGCCCGAAGGAGGCCTAAGTTTCCCTCCGACACGAGGTCCATCAGGGACAGGCCGCGGTTGGTGTAGTTCTTGGCGATGTTGACCACGAGGCGCAGGTTCGCCCGCACCATGTGGTCGCGCGCCTCGCGGTCGCCGTTCTGAATGCGCGCCCCGAGCTGTTTTTCCTGGTCCGGCGTGAGAAGCGGTATCTTCTTTATGTCTCTCAGGTATGTCTGAAGGACGTTCTCGCCAGCGATTGCGCGCCTCCTTGGGGAAAGCTTCGGCCGTCGGCGTAAGGGAGAGGCCGGGGGGCCGGCCTCTCCCCGATCCTTGCGCTACTGCTCTGGGGCGGGAGCGCCGGCGTCCTGGGCGGCCTTGGCTTGGTTCTGCGGCTTGGCCGCCTCCAGCCTCGCCCGGATGTCGACCGCTCCTTCCACCTTTGCAGATTCTTCGGGTGTGACGCGCTTCACGCTTAAGCCGATTTTGCGTTCTTCGGCGTCCACGCGCAGAATTTTCACCGCCAGAACGTCCCCCTCGCGCAGGATCGTCTCCGGCTGGGTGATTTCCTCGTCGGCTATCTCCGAAACGTGGAGCAGCCCTTCCAGGTTATTCTGCAGCTCGACGAAGACGCCGAAGTTTGTGAGTTTCGTGACCGCGCCCTTGACGACGTCGCCGGGCTTGAACATCTCGGGGATCGTCGAAAGCCACGGATCCTGCTCGAGCTGCTTCATCCCGAGCGCGACGCGCTTGCGCTCCTGGTCGACCGAGAGCACCACGACCTCGACCTCGTCGCCTTTCTTGAGGATTTCGCTCGGATGGGAGACCTTCTTTGTCCAGGACATGTCGGACACGTGCAAGAGCCCGTCGATGCCCTCCTCGATCTCCACGAACGCCCCGTAGTTCGTGAGGTTCCTCACGCGGCCCTTGATGACCGTGCCCGGGGGATACTTGCTCTCGACCTGGGTCCAGGGGTTCGCCTCGATCTGCTTCATCCCAAGCGAGATCTCCTCCTTTTCCTTGTTGATCCCGAGCACCACCACCTCGATGACGTCGCCGATCGCGACCATCTCCGACGGGTGGTTGACCCTTCTGGTCCAGGACATCTCGCTTATGTGGACGAGCCCCTCGATCCCTTCCTCGAGCTTGACGAAGGCGCCGTAAGGCATGATGTTCACTACCGTGCCCTTGACGCGCGAGCCGACGGGGTACTTCTGCTCGACGTTATCCCACGGCGACGCGCTCTTCTGCTTGAGGCCGAGGGCGATCTTTTCCTCTTCCTTGTTAACGTTGAGGATCACCACCTCGAGCTCCTGGTCGATAGCGACGATCTCCGACGGGTGCGACACGCGGCCCCACGACATGTCGGTGATGTGGAGGAGCCCGTCTATGCCGCCGAGGTCGACGAACGCGCCGAAATCGGTGATGTTCTTGACGACTCCCTTTCGGACCTGGCCGATCTGGATCTCGCCGAGGAGCTTGGTTTTCTGCGCCTCGCGTTCCTCTTCGAGCAGCCTCCTGCGGCTGACGACGATATTGCGCCGCGCCTCGTCGATCTTGAGTATCTTGCAGCGGATCGTGTGGTCGATGTAATCGGCGATGTCGGCCGGGCGCCTCAGGTCCACCTGGCTGGCTGGCAGGAAGACCGGCACGCCGATGTCCACGAGCAGCCCGCCCTTGATCTTCCTCATGACGCGGCCGGTGACCGTGTCGCCTTCGCGGTACTGGTTGATGACCTTCTCCCAGCCGCGGATCCGGTCGGCCTTGCGCTTCGAGATGACTATCAGGCCCGAGTCGTCTTCGACCGCCTCGAGCAGCACCTCGACCTGTGTGCCCGGCTTGAGGTTCGCCAGGTCCTCGAACTCGTTCGCCGGCACCACGCCTTCCGACTTGTAACCGATATCCACCAGGACGTCGTCGCCCGCGACGCCCACGACCCTGCCTTGGAGGATCGTGCCCGGCTCGAACTCCCTGACCGACTCCTCGCAGGTCGCCATGATGGCCGCGTCGCCCTGCTGGCCGAGCGCCTCGGCGACTTCCTTCTCGAGTTCGTCCTTCGGGATGTCATACTGCTTCACTTTGGGGTTTACTGCCATAAAAAGGTCCTCTCTTTCGCGCGGGAACGCCCCGCGACGCCCTGTGTCGTTCCGGCCCGACAGTATTCCGTTAGGGCCAATGAAAGGCGGCTTGCCGGACCGCCGCCGTCAGCGCTTCGAGATCTCCTCGAGGCGCGCGATAAACTCCTCAATGATCCAGCCCGGCGTCGAGGCACCCGCGGTCACGCCAACCTTGCGCTTGCCCTCGAGCCAGGACTCGTCCAATTCGTCGGCCGATTCGATGTGTCTCGTCTCGACCCCCGTCGACCTGCATATCTCCGCGAGACGGTTGGTGTTGGCGCTGTTGCGGCCGCCGAGCACGAACATTATATCCACCTGCCCCGCCAGTTCAACAGCTGCCTCCTGCCGGACGACCGTCGCGTTGCATATCGTGTTGAACACCCTGAGCTCGTCGAAATCGCACGAAATCACCCTCTCGATGACCCTTCTGAAGTCCGCCGGGTACTGCGTCGTCTGCGCCACGATGCCCAATCGGGCATGGCTCTTGAACTTCGGAATCTCGTCCTTAGCCTCGACCACCACGGCGCCCGGCGCGTGGCCCAGGAGCCCCTGGACCTCCGGGTGGTTTCTGTCGCCGACGATAATGACCGCGTACCCCTCTTCGTAAAGAAGCCTCGCGCTCT
>Ga0315277_10002025_pt1 | contig 28569 bp, 21 predicted proteins | sample YL17G05_15_MG_FD_203695 | JGI IMG/M metagenome (GOLD analysis project Ga0315277, IMG submission 203695) | Sediment microbial communities from Yellowstone Lake, YNP, Wyoming, USA - YL17G05_15 | ecosystem: Environmental > Aquatic > Freshwater > Lake > Sediment | place: USA: Wyoming | collected... | reverse complement strand
ATCTGAGCTACTCTCCGAATAATGATAACTACTTAATTAACAACACTCTGCGACCTTCCCTAAGGGACGCTCTAATCCAAGCTGAGCTACTCTCCGCCATAAAAGGCCGATACTATATGCCATCGCTCAAAAAAATGCAACTACAATACGTGAACGGGGTCAACGTCATAATAAATCTGCACCGCCGGGCGAACAGGAGTCTGCGTCCGCAGATCGGCAAATAATTTTTGCAAATCCACCGCCGCGGGCGCCTGGAGGATAATCTGAAGGCGGTGGAAACGCTGAATCCGACCAATTACCGCTGGGATAGGGCCGCGAACCTTAATTTCCAGCCCCAACCGCCTAATCGTCCGCTCGAGTTGCTCATACACTGCCCTGGCCGCGGCCTCCAAGCGCTCGTACCGGGCGTCCCGCATCTGAATGATTGCCATTCTCCAAACCGGCGGCAGGAAACAAACCTCGCGATGTTTCATCTCGTCTTTGACAAATCCGGCAAAGTCATTCCTGAGTGCATACTGGATTGCCGGGGCATCGGGCAGCCAAGTTTGTACAATCACCAGCCCCGGCTTATCCCCCCTGCCGGCACGGCCGGCGACCTGACTGATAAGCTGAAATGTGCGTTCATTGGCACGGAAGTCCGGCAGCGTAAGGGCCGTGTCGGCGCTGACAATACCAACCAGCGTCACATTGGGAAAGTGCAAACCCTTGGCCAACAATTGGGTACCCGCCAGAATGTCGATTCTCCCGGCGGCAAAATCGTCCAGCACACGATAATAATCCTGCCCGCTCATCGAATCGCTGTCCACCCGCCGGATGCGGGTCTGCGGCAGTCGGGCGGTCAGTTCTTCTTCGAGTCTCTGGGAACCCAAACCAATCATCGTCATTCGTCTGCCGCACAGAGGACAGCCTTTGGGGACCAGTGTTTTGGACAGGCAGTAATGGCAAAGGGCATAACCACCTTCAATATGGCCGCCGACAGACGTATCTTCGGGTTTTTGGATGGACTTTTTATGAAAGGTCAGGGCCACATCGCAATTCATACAACGCAGGGTATGGCGGCAGCTTGGACAATAGATATAGTTGCTGTAGCCCCGGCGGTTGAGCAGGACAATTGCCTGTTCGCCGCGATGGAGGGTCTTTTTCAATTCCGCAAGCAGCGTCGGGCTCAGAATGTGCGGTCCTTTTTGTCCCGTACCGACAAAGGCGGTGGTCATATCCACAAGCTGCATTTTCGGCATCGGCTGTTTCGTGACGCGGTGTGGCAATTTCAAAAGCGTATAAAAAGACTTGCTTTGACAATTGGCCAGCGTCTCCAGCGACGGCGTGGCCGAGCCAAGCAAACAATAGGCGCCGGCCAACTGGGCGCGTTTGATTGCGGTATCCCGTCCGTGATAACGGGGGACGGTGTCCTGCTTGTAGCTGGGTTCGTGCTCCTCATCGACGACAATCAGCCCCAGACGGGACAGCGGCGCAAAGACCGCTGAGCGGGCGCCGATGACGACATCCGCCCGCCCGTTTTTAATCATCTGCCACTGGGCGTTGCGCTGCGGGCCGGTCAGGGCCGAGTGCAAAACCGCGACGTTTTTAAATCGCGACTGGAACCGTTCCACCGTCTGTGCCGTCAGGGCGATTTCCGGCAGCAAAACGATCGCCTGTTTGCCCTTTTGGATGCAGGCTTCGACGGCGCGAATATAGACCTCGGTTTTTCCGCTGTCGGTGACGCCGAAAAGGAGCGTCACGCCAAAATCGCCGGATTGCAGGTGGGTTATGATGTGCTCAATAACTTTTTGCTGTTCGGCGTTGAGAACTACATCTTTTTTTTCGAGCAGCAGCCCTTTGGGAATCGCCGGCAGCGTCAAGATAATGCGCCGCGACGTAATTTGGACAAGGCCGTTGCGGATGAGCTGCTTTAACGGAATCGCAGTACACTGGGCCTGTTCGAGAAGGGATTTTTTCCCCACCGCCGCGGACTCATCAATGGCCCCCAGCGTTCGCAGAACGTCGAGAATTGCCTTTTGTTTTTTGCCTTTTACTTTGACTGACGTTTCGGTGTTTATTTCGGCCAGATAAACGAACTGTTCGGTCTTTGCGCCGGCGTCTTCTTTGACCGCCGCCGGAATCATCGCCGACAGTACCTGGCCAAGTGGACAAACATAATACTCGGCAATCCAGCGGGCCAGGGCCATCAGTTGCTCGTCCAGCAGCGGCACGGGGTCGAGGATTTCTTTGACGGCTTTGAGTTTGAATCGCCTGCTCTTTTCGATTTCGTCGGAGTCCGTCAGTACCTTGACGACAAAGGCGGCAATGAGTTTATTGTTTTTGCCGAAGGGCGCCTGTACCCGCTGTCCCTCGACGACGTTCCCCACCCGGTCGGGCAGGAGATAATCAAACTCGCTGTCGGCGCCGGTATCGGTCGCCACGCGAATCACCTGCCCCGGCTGTGCGCCGCTCGGCTCTTCCAGCGAGTCAAATAGATTTCCTGCGGTGCCTTTCATGATTCATCATGCTTCATTTAAATTAACCGCAACGCGCATCTTGATTATTACTGCCATCCCTGAACATTTACGATGGGGCAAGTTTCATAAGGATTCACAGGTTTATCCATTCCCGGCGTCATAATCTGATCTGTTATACCATGAGATACGATATAGTAGCCGACATACCTGCTCCATGTATCTGTGTACGCGGATTCCGCCCAGCCATAGATACCGTAAGGGGCCGGCGGTAACATCTGAGGCAAATCATTTTTCGGTGGAATATTGAGCCCTCCTACTATCCACACCGAACCGCCGGATTTCAAAGTCCTGGAAATTTCCGACAGGACCGGCCCAACAGGATCAATAGAAGCCATTTTTGCTTTGAGTAAATCGTAACGGTGTACTTTATGGTCTTCGATGGGCGGCAGCGTAGTAAAAGAAGCCGGGCCATGATAATACCGCTGAAAACTAACCGCCAAATACCACGGATTTACTATAATCAGGTCGTCTTTGCCGGCCGATTTCTCCAGTGTTGACGCAACGACATCCATATTTGTCTGACGGACGTGGGCAGTTTTCCAACCGGCGCCGAAAGTCGCCGCCGCCGCCAGTATCGCCAGGACGATTCGCAAAACGTTCCACCGATTTAAACCGCAGAACATAACATCCAGGAGTACCGCCGCCGCCGCCATCAGAGGCAAATAATACCAGGCTCGAACCGTAACGCATACGAATCTCAAAAAAAACAGGTATAATACCGCATAAATCATCACCGTGGCTGCGCAAAACAGAGCAACGTCTTTTCGCGGCCTCGAAATAGCCGAGTTTAACCGGACTACTTGAAAATAAATGAATACGCATGTCCCAAGAATAAAAAGACCTATCCAAAATTTGAACGTTATCCATCCGGAAACATTTAATGTTTCGCATAGCGTGTCCCAAATCAATGGAAAATCGATAGGACTTTTTATAATCATAGACCAGTCGGAGGACTTTTTTATACTCTGATAATAAGGCAAAAGACTGACGGCGGCGGCCATTCCCATCGCCGCCAGCAAGACAGCTCTTTCCCATCGTTTATCGCGAAGGGTTATTATGATACCGGCAACAATGACAGCCAAAACAAAAAAGGCGTTTTGATAAAGGCATTGCACGCTCAAAATCGCAACGATGGTTCCAGCGGCAATCTGCCATGGTCGAGCTTGTTCCGTCACTTTCCATGCCAGGCCAAACGTAAGCAGCATGAGTAATATTCCGACGCCGTAAGGCCGGATCGAATCTCCTATCTGAAGAGACAGCGGATGAAAGACAAATAATGCCACCGACAGCAACGGCACACGATACCCCAGCCAGCGACCGTTGAGCCATAGCGCCCCTAACATAGAAACGCCAACCAGAAAACCGAAGACTCTGATTCCCAACTCGTTTCCTCTTACGATCCATATCCAGGGACGAAGCACAACGGACAAGAGCATGGGAAACGAATCATATCTGAGATGATACCATGTATCGGACAGGGACGGCATCGTTGCCATCGCAATACTGTTGACTTCGTCCCGCCAAAACGCGCCGGCGTGCCGTAAAAAAAGGAAATGGAAGAAAATCGCTGTTAAGGCAAGCATTGCTCCTGCAATAAATTCTGTTTTTCGAATGAAGGGATGCGGAAATTGAAAAACGACAGTTTTATTCATCTCTTTTTTTTTTGACATCGACGTCGCCTGTTCTTTGAGAGTTATGTGAATTTTTTAAATATCTCGCGTCAATTCTTTGTTAAAAATGATTTTACCAAATTATTTAAAGGAATCAATGTTGTCCGCCATTTCGGGTACAACCCGCAATCCAGCCTGGAAACCGCCCGGCTTCCGTCCGGTTTCGAATGCTATGGATTGACGTTGCGTTCAAATATAACGACAGAGAACGGCGAATCGATTGAGGCCGGAACATCCGGAGCCCAGTGATAAACCGTCTGATTGCCATAAATCGCAGTGACTCCCGTCACCCGGAAATTTTTCTGGTATTGATCGGCCCATTCAAAAAGGAGGTTGTGAGAATCGGAACGCCGCAGCCAAGAGAGGGGCACATTGACAAAGACAAGATATTTGGGTTTTTTCACCTCAGTCTCTCGGATAAAATCTTTTTGCATTTGAAGCGCAAAGGAGTGATTCTCCATCAATGGATACATATAAATATAGCCGCTGGCGGAGCGACGCTGCGAATAGAAGCAAATTTGCGGCTCTGAGCCAAGAATGGCGATAGTGTCGTTGGGGGTTGTGTGGCCGCGGATGAAAGAAGCGATTTCGAGCGATTCCGGGAACGGATTGATACTGTATGCGGCACGACACGCCTCGGTGGGTGTCATCAAGAACAGGAACTGACGCTGCTGATACGCCGCCTGTCCAAGACAGATGATAATCAGTATCGCCGGGACAAGTTTAGACAGCCAGGCAATCCGCGACAGCCACTGTGAAATCGCATAGATTGCCGCCGCCCCCAGCAGGGCCGCACAGGGCAATAACAGAACAAAATAATGCGGCCGAAAATAGAATCCGGGACAGATGGCCGCAAACGATAAAATGGCATACACCAGTAAAAATCGTCTTGCACGCCCGTGAATGGTCCGTGTCACCAGACAACCGATCCCAAAACCAATCAGAATCCACAGCAGTACGGCACAGCCGGCAATCGGAGAAAAACCGTAAGTAAAACTATTCCATGCCTGACTGAGCGGCACCTGAGCCACATAGGTCCTGGCGTAATCGACCGTCCAAAACCAGAATTTCTTGAAGACGCCCGCCCAGACCATCACCAGACAAAGCCCCGCGACGACAACGACGATCCCGCCCGTCAGCGACAGCAATCTGAGGATTAATTTACGCCACGGAACCGGTTTTTGTCCCCATGCATCCAGCAGAATATACACCCCCCCGGCCGCACCAAACGCAAGTCCATGCTGTTTCATGATAAAAGCGATTCCCAGAAGAATTCCTGCGACAAAGATTCTCCACAGGCTGTCTTTGGACAGCGCATGCCAGAGCATCAGCAAACCGCCCACGGCAAAGACGATGACAAAATGCTCGGCGTTGGCGAACACCCCCTCCACCGACTCACTGACCGACAGCAGGGCGAATATCGCCGCCGATGCGGCCGCCGCCGGCAGATTGAATAATCGTCGGGCCAGCAAAAACACAAACAGCAGTGTCGCCTCGTTGGCCAGCAGGAGTCCCGCGTGAATCCCCTGATGGGTCTGCCCAAAGACCACCATAATCACCGCATAGATGGCGTAAATCCCCGGCAGCTTCATATTATAGACTTCCTGATAGGGCGGAACCCCTTCCAGTATCAGTTGTCCGGCATAGGCATATTCCCCCTCGTCACGTTCCATCGGCACACTCAGCAGGCGATACCGGATCAGCCCCGTAAAAATCATCACCAGAATCAACACAACCCATGCGATACGGTTTTTTGAGATGGGTTTTGATGTCGTTAGAGGACCTGCTTTCTTTCTTTTTCGGTTCAAGATTTTTTTTCTCCAATATTGCCGGCTGCAACAACGTCTCTGACACCACTTTTGTCTGGCATTTTACCGGATTTTGGGGCGGATGTGGACTGTTTTTTGTCTGGGGATTTTGAAGGGAGAGGCCGAAAGCCAAAAGAAACCATTAGTTTTGGATTTTGACTTTTTGTTTTATCTTTTGGGTTTTAACTTTTAAATTTATATCCGTCCGCGCAATGGCATTATCAATACATAATCGGATAAAATGATGGTACTTGATTCCTGCTGCGGCGATGGCGGCGGCAACGCCATCCTGAGGGCTGAGATCGGGGTTGGCGTTGACTTCCAGAATGTAGGGGCGATTTTTCCTGTCCACACGGAAATCCACACGGCAGTAATCGTCGCAACCGACGGCCGCTGCGGCCTGCGCCGCAAGAGCAGTCAATTGTTTTGCCATCACTTTTGAGATTTTGGCCGGGACGACACGGGGCGTATTGTGAAACTCAAAGCTGTCCTCCTTCCATTTGGCTTCATAACCGACGATGCGGGGCTGATGCGAACTAAATGCACTAAAATCAATCTCCGCCACCGGCATCACCATCGGTTTCCCGTTTTTACACAGGACGGTGATATTGAACTCGCGCCCATCAATGAATTGTTCAACAATAGCGGCTTGCTTGAATTGTGTATGAATCCGGCGGACGGTCTTATCGAGGGCGATGCCGCGGGTTTTGACGACGCTGGTATTGTCGATGCCTTCGCTGGCGTCGGCAGCGACGGGTTTGATAATATATGGCCCGGCAAAATGGGGATGAGCTTTCTGTTTCGGTTCAACCAGAATCGCACGCGGACATGGCAGGCCCGCAGCGGACAGGACGGCTTTGCACTGCCATTTATCCGTCGAAATCAGGAGGCAGCGGGTATCACATCCCGTATAAGCCTTGCCGAAGGTTTCGCACAACAAAGGGACAAAGCAGGCTCTGACAGCGGAGCCTTCGAGCGCCTCGATGAGATTGAATATAATTTTCTCCGGCGCACGCGATAAAACACGAATCACTTCCTTCGTTGAGCCGACGGAACTAATGCCGTGAGGGATTTTGAGTTTCTCTATCGCTGCGGCGACAGTTTCAACCTGTTCCCATACGTCCGCATCGCTTTCGGAACAGCCCATTCGGTCAAATCCTCTGTCCGGACGGTTATACAAAATAAGAACTTTTGTTCGCGTACCCATCAAGTTTATTCTGTCAGATAAATTCCAAATTCCAAGAACAAAATTTAAAAGTATTCCGATTATTTCTTATTTTGGATATTTGTCCGGCATTCAAACTTTGGCATTTATTCTCTTTCCAGTGCGCCGGCGATGATAACACTGAGGAGTTGTTTGTAGCTCATTCCTTCCTGCGTGGCGATCATCGGCAGGTCGGAATGCAACGGGTGCAGACCCGGCAGCGGGTTAATCTCTATAAACGAGGGATTGCCTTTGGCGTCTAATCGAATATCCACACGCCCGGCATCGCGGCATTCCAGCGCACGATAAGAAGCCAAAGCCAATATCTCAACTTCATCGCGTTTTTTATCTTTGGGCATCGGAAAGTATTCGACAAACTTTTCGCACAGTTCCTTGACCTCGTAGGAATAATCCTGCGCCGGGGCGCCGGCTCTGACGCGAATTTCCATCGTACCCAGTACGCGGGCTTTTGAACCGGTTCCCAAAATCGCCGTGGTGGACTCCCGTCCGGACAGATATTCCTCCACCAGCACTGGCTGATGAAGTTGTTTTAATAAATTCGCGCAGACCTCGGCAAGCTGGGCGGGCGAGGTGATTTTGGAGCGGGCATCTACGCCTTTACCCGTGCCCTCGGCTACGGGCTTGGCAAACAACGGATAACTGAGTTTCACATTTGCTGCATCCGCCTCGGACCGTACCAGATACGACCTGGGCGTATTTAAACCGGCGGCCTGAACGACCTTTTTGGCCATTGCCTTATCGAGCGTCACCGCGCAGACCAGCGGGTCAGAAAAAGTGTACGGGATATCGTAGAGTTCCAGAATCGCCGGCACCTGGGCTTCGCGGCTTCGGCCTTTGACGCCTTCGGCGATGTTGAATACCAAATCCCATCGTTTGCCCGATACGAGCTGTTTGATGAGAGATTTGGCGTTTCCGATTCGTTCGACCCGACAGCCTAATTCGATCAATGTCCGTGTGATGGATGAAATGGTGGACTCGGTATCAAACTCCGCCACCTGCTCGGGTGAAAAACCTTCCCTGAGATAGTCGTCGCGAAGGTCATAAACAAAACCGACGTTGAGATTTTTGAAGTTCATAGTATCAGACAAGAGTCCAGAGAAAAGAGTTCAGAGACAATAAAAAGTCCACGGTCTGCAAACAGACCGTGGACGAAACCGTTTTTATATCTCACTGCCCGAGCAGTTCATTGGAGTCAACATGATGACAGCAGGCCTGTCGGCGGGTCTGGCGAATGGTCTTGGCCGGCTGAATATGGCTGTATTGGCCGCTGGCCAGTTCCCAGACGCCCGGCGCGGTATCGTGATTCGGCTCGGCGCTGGGTACGGGAGCGTCCCGATAGGCCGGCTCCGGATACGAAATCAGCATCCCCTCAAAGTTGCGAATCACCGTATGCGTCGGACTGGTCGAGACCACATAGCTGGGCAGAATCGGGATTTTCCCGCCGCCGTGCGGTGCGTCAACCACAAACATCGGTATCGCAAGCCCCGACAGACGCCCGCGGAGATATTCCATAATCTCGATACCTTTGCTGACGGGTGTGCGGAAATGCTCGATGCCGCGAACGAGGTCGCATTGATACAGATAGTACGGCCGCACCCGCATCTGCACCAACGCCCGGCAAAGCTGCTCATACACCTTTGGGTTGTCGTTGACATTGCGCAGCAGCACCGACTGATTGCCCAGTGGAATCCCCCCGTCGGCCAGCTTGCGGCAGGCCTCGGAAGACTCCGGCGTAATCTCGTTGGGGTGGTTAAAATGCATATTGACCCACAGCGGATGGTACTTTTTGAGCATATTGACCAGAGCATCGGTAATCCGCATCGGCAGCACAACCGGCATCCGTGTGCCGATTCGAATAATCTGCACCGACGGGACTTTTCTCAGGGCCGACAGAATCATCTCCAGCGACTCATCGCTCATCGTCAGCGGGTCGCCGCCGGAGACAATGACATCCGAAATTTCCGGATGCGCCGTCAAATACGCTGTCACCTGCTCCAGGCGACGGGTTGAGATGCTCATCTCCCGCGTGCCGGCGACGCGTTTGCGCGTGCAGTGTCGGCAGTACATCGAACAAGTGGTCGTCGCAATCAGCAGCACACGGTCCGGATAGCGATGTACCAATCCCGCCACCGGCATATCATCGTGCTCTTCCAGCGGGTCGCTCGATAAAAACGGCGGGTCGTACAATTCACTGAGCTGCGGCACGCACATCTGAAACACGGGGTCGGCCAAATCCACTTTGCGGATCAGCGAGGCATAGTACGGCGTAATGGCCATCGGGTACCTGGCGACGACCGGCTCAATGGACTGGCAATACGGCTTGTCCGGGAAATAGCCGAACAACTGCTCCACCGACCGGATTCGATGGCTCATCTGCCATCGCCAGTCGTTCCATCGGCTGTGGGTTTGAATTAAAGGTTTGGTTATTGCCGCTGGGGCGACAATGGTGGTAGAGGGCGGTTCATCCTCACTGACAACCGCAGCTTGGGAGGGAGGTTTATCAGACGCGTCAGCAGACTCCGTGTTGAATTGTGTCATTGTTTTTGTTCCTTAAAAAGAGTTTTCTGTTGTTCCTTTATTTCATTGGGCCAGGAACTTGGCCATACTTTCTACAAAGGCCTTTTGCAACGGCCTTAAACTATCCTGTATCTGCTGGCGGGACAGTCCCAATATGGCAAACGAAAAAAATCCAAAGATAAATCCCGCCATTGCACAACTGAGTCCGCGAATCTTTGCCGCTTCGACATCCGCATTAACAAAAGGCGTAATCTGCTGCTGCAGCATGTCGAGGTATCGCAGATACGGAGCCTCAATCTGGCCGGTCGAATCGCGACCCGGTTTTATAAGCATACGCCCCTGAAAAAGCAATATATATTGCGGCGTATGCTGCAAAAAAAACTCTGCATGTTCGTCAAAGAGCCGTTCCAGAACCTTTTCAAGAGTACCTGGAACATTCGTACTATCGGCAATCCGAACGCTCAGCTTTTCTATGGCTTCTTCAATCAACGCCTGTAAAAGCTGCTGCTTGTCGGCAAAATGCCGGTAAAACGTTCCTTTACCGACATCTGCCTTCTCTGTTATCTTTTCAATCGATGCCGCATCCACACCCATCTCAGTAAAAACCGCTAATGCCGCATCGAGCAATTTCGTTCTTGTCTTGCCGGCTCTACGCTGTGCCCGCCCCATTGGCCAAAGCGTACTCGTATCCACACTATTCATATATGACTATATAGTCGCTATCGACCAATAAGTCAACTATGAATGCATTGTTTTGTAAATTTTTTAAAAAATTTCCATATATCTGGATGCTCAAGTGCTTAAATTAACCCAAACCAAGATTATCAATACTGAAAACCGTTTGGCTGGTGTCCCTTTTGAACATATTCTTTCGCATATTCATAGCGTTTCTGGCCGAGGCGGCTGCAAAGAGGATAATCGGGATACATTTCTGCAAATTGTTTGCGATACTGGTCCTCAATTTCTATCGCCCGGCGGAAATGTTCCACCGCTTTGGGTGACTGTTCCATCTCTTCAGCCAGTATCCCTAATTCAAAAGCAATGCGGTCGGAGCCGGGATACAGACACTGCGCCTCCATCTCGGCCTGATAAGCCGCTTCAAGAAATTTCCGCCCGTTTTCCTTTTTGACCCCTGATTCATAAACATAAACTTTTGAGAGCGATTCGCTGTAAGCGTAATTGTGGGGATTGCGATGTTGTGCCTGCTGCAAAAACGTCAAGGCTTGTGTCAGGTACTCTTCTCTCTTTATCGGCGAAGATACAATCCGACTCCGATTCAGAGACCACTGAGCTGCATACAGCCAAGGCTCCGGATCGAACGAATCTATTTGGGCGGCTTGTTGAAAATACTCCTGCGGACTGTCATAGTTTCCAAGGGCTTTTTGAAATTCTCTGCCAGCCAAGACGGGAACCCATATACACGAATACAACGCCCCTGCCACGACTAAAAACATCCCGGCAGCGACAAAAAATCTCGCCGGTTTTTTGCTGGAAACAACCGTTCCCTGTGAATCTCCCATTGCCATCAGCAGTGCCATCAAAAGCCAGAACACCGTCCACACCCCCGGCTCAAGCAGAGCAAAATCAATCAGGTTGTGAATCAAAACACCGATAATGGCGCAAATCAGTCCCGTCGTGAGCCCTTCCCGACGAGACACTATCGTCGGGTCCGTTCCTGTCGCCCACAAAAGACCGAATGGACAGACAAAGAAAAACGCTGGCAAAAGATACATCACAACAAACACCGATTGGCGGATAATAGGCGTTGGGCCGAGAATACCGCCCTCGCTGACAAAAGGCCGGACCAATAACAGCGCCGCTGTAATACCCGCTAATGCGCCAAATGGGATTATTTTATCAGGCTTATCCGACAAATTTGCAACCGTATGATTCTTAACGCAATTTTTCAAACCCCGCCAAAGGGCTGCGAAGACCATTAACAGAAATCCCAACAATCCGAGCGGACCAAATTGGCACAAGAGGGACAACACAAAATTATGCGGGTCGCGGACAGTCTCCGGTGCGGCGGGGATTTTATACTGCGGATAAAAAATACCGAAGTTGCCGCCGCCAACGCCCAGCGGATGCTGGGCAGCCATCTTTGCAGCGCCGACCCAGTACTGCCAGCGGACGTACATCGCGTTGGGGCCGGGAAGCCGGTCGTTTTTTATACCATAAGTGATTGCAGCTGCCCAGACACCGACAAACGCCAATAATAAAACAACGAGAATCAGCCTCCGATACCGCCAGAACGGTCGGCCAAAACAAACCAACACAATAAACAAAACAGCCGACAATCCGCCCGCCGCCAAGGCGCCCCTGCTTTTGACGATGAACAATCCGGACAGCAGTGTTAGCAGCACCAGCATTAACACAACCAGTCGAGCGGCAAAACCGGGGTCATTTTTCCGATTGCGAAAAGCATTCATCACTAAGCCGGCGGCGATAAAAACACCTGTCAGCAGAAACGTTGCCGTGGAGTTGCTGGTCGTCAGGAATCCACGGACATCTTTGGAACGCAGGCGATGTTCATATTGAAACTGCGCCAGGCTGTTGGGTTCGATACCCAGCATCTGTAAATGTCTCTGAGGGTCCCGTTGATAATCTTCCACGACCTTCTGATTGCTGTCGAGAACCTGGTCAACGCTCACATAGACCGCCGCGCAGCCCATCGACAGCATCATCCACAGGACAACCGCTGTTCGTCGCGGCGAATCCAGCCAGCCAAACAAAACCATCGCCGCCAGCATCGGCACAACCAGGGTAAAGCCTTCTGTGATTGCAGTGCGTTTGTCGGAGGCGGCAAAGCCGGCGGATATCGCTGTCGCCAGAGCAAAGAGGATCCATCCCGCAATCATTACCACGCCAAGTTTCCATCGGCCCTGCAATACCTGCAACAAAAACCCCAGCATCGCAACGACAAATATTACAGACGACAGAATCAGACTTATCCCTCGCGGCGTTGTCCACAGGGCGGCATTTTGCATATTATTCTGCGGCATTTCGATGAAACTGAGCCGCAGAGCGGCAACACACAAAACAACGGCCAAGAGAAGACCTTCCAGCCAGCGAAAGGAATGATGTTTTTGTAAATCATTTGTCTTTTGCCTGAGCATATTCATAAATAGAATTGACGATCCCTTGGGGATAAATTATCGATTTTCGATTATCGATCGAACGACTCGACCTCAATCAATCGTCAATGGTTCTCTTTGTTTCCCGTCGCCTCCAGTATTGCGACGATTCCCAGCACCATAATTGTCTGAACGAAAATTAAAATTGCGCCGATGAGATTGACCTGCCGCAGGAAAATCGCTCCCAGTCCCGTGCACAGTGTCGCCAGGTACAGCGTCAACGCTACTTGCACATCAGAAAGTCCACGTCTTCGCAGACGATGAGAAAAATGCTGCGTGTCGCCGACAAATGGGCTTTTGCCCTGTTTGAGCCGCAGGAAGGTCACACTGACAAAGTCATATAACGGTACAGCCAGCGCCAGCAGCGGCATAAAGACGGCGTAAAGTCCGCCATCCTGGGCCTGTTGATAATAGGTGGTTCGCAGACTCAACACCGCGACGAAAAATCCGACGACCAGCGAGCCGCAGTCACCCATAAAAATTTTGGCCGGCGGAAAATTCCAGACCCAAAAACCCGCTACGGCGCCGAGAAACAAAAGCCCCAGCCCTGTAATAAAAACCTGTCCGCTGCCGACGGCGGCGGTCAGGAGCGTCCCAACGACAATCGCCGACATCCCCGCCGAGAGTCCATCCATATTGTCAAGAAAATTGAACACATTGATAATCCCGACAATCCAGAGAGCGGACAGCGCCGTCGTAATCGCTTTATTTTCAATAAACATTTCGACGCGCACATCGGCCAACAGCGCCGCGGCGACGGCGACGATGAATTGTACCATCAATTTGAAATACGGTCCCAGCCGCCTGGCATCGTCCCACAGACCCAGCAGGTGCAGCGTCGCGGCACAAGCCAAAACGATCAGCAAGTCGTCGGTTCTATGCAGAAATCCTTCTGTATGAATCGTGACGGATTTGTCGAGAAAGGGAAGTTCGCCGCCGGCCACAAGCCAATGCACCGCCATAACACCAGCCAGGACAAACAGGGCAATAGTCCAGAAAATGGCGATACCGCCGCCCATCGCGACGACCCGCTGATGATAGCGGTCATTGGATGGATATGCGCAGAAGCCGACTTTCAGCGAAATTCGCCGCACCAGTGCCGTAAAGACTGCGGAAACCACAAACGCCGAGGCCGGCAAAACCAGCGATAATATCGTCAAATGAGAAATTGTTATATTCCTCAAAAACAGGTTCTATATTCTACAGACAAAATAAAAAATCAAAATGTAAATATCAAAATGACATATCAAATATCAAAATTATTTCCTGCCCTTTAGCGTTAGAATACTTGAGGCGAAGATATTGCTTATTTCGGCAAGCTCTTTGAGGAACCAATCAACGTTTTCTCTCTTCGCCCGATTAGTATCCCTCAGGAGAGCAAACCACAGCTTGCTTTCCTTGGCAGATTTCAGAGAAGAATTAAAATAGTTGGTAAAATCCTTTCTACTGCTTGCGGACTGACCTTCAACGTAGTTGCCCAGAATGCTTGTTCCGCTGCGTAATAACTGATCGCCAATACGTCGTGAGACATTATCCTCCGGTAAGGCGTCAAGAAACTGCACCCTCTTCAGAACGAAGTTATACAATCTCGCCTTGAAATCTTTTTTGAATTTTGATTTGTCATTTTGCATTTTAATTTTTGATATTTAATTTTTTTAACTATTCTTGTGGTTTCAAGCGAAGTTGACTGACCAGTTTTTCTCTGACTTCAGACAAAAATTCACTGTACCGTCCGCTCTTGAAATCCGGGAATGTATAGGGATAGACCTGCCAGAGACCCTTATTATAGGTGAGCGTCACCTCGGCCCAGATGCCGGAACCGATATAGACGCGGTGCGCGAAATTTTTGGTCGATGCCAGTACCAGTTTGCTTGGCTCCACATAGCCGGGGTCAAAGTTGACCGGACGTGGAAAAGGGGTCTTGAGCGATTCGGCCAGCTCTTTTTCCATTTGATTGGTTTTGTGTTTGATCTCGGCCAGCCGGCCGGGGTCAATCAGTTGTTCGATGCTCACAAACTGCCGCAGAATATCGGCCCCCGTCTGTTCCTTATAATACTCCGTCATATCAAACGGATACACCGGGCTGACCAGGTCGGCCTGCCCAAACGTTTCGATGACCTTCAATCGAGCCATCTCGAGGCATTGTCTATCCGCCGCCAGAATGCCAATAATCAATTTCACCGGCTGCGGCCGCTGAACGTCCCACATCTGTCACCTCGTTCCGTACCTGTGCTTACAGATTTCGGAAATTTTCACGCGGAACGGACGGCAAGCCTAATTGCTGCTGAAGCAGTTTTAACTGTTTTTGAATCGGCCATTCGCTGAAGGCCAGTATCAGCATCATAATGACATCGACTACCGGAATTAACATCAGGAATCCCATCGCCCAGGGATACCCGGCCCTCGAATAAATCTTGCAGAACACCAATAGTTTAAGGATACTGATCGCCAAAGCAATAAAAATAAACAGGATAAAGCATACTCCGAACACCGGCATCATTTCTGCACCATTACCGTGTACCATTTTTGCCTCTTGATTTTAATATCTTTTTTTAAGCAACTGCAAGAGTATATTATTGTTCCACCCGACGAGCAAGAAAAAACACGCCAGCCGTCTCTGGCGGATTTATCCGCCGGTTGGTTGGGCTGACCGGTCTTTAGTTCGTATCAGGACGACCCAGTCTTTATCGGGGTCTGCGGGCGGGTTGCCAATGGCCATCCTGCCGGGGCCAGCGATGGTCTTTACAGAGCCGTCAAGCAATTGTCCGCCGGTTCTGGGGTTATACCATTGAACTGAAAATTCTGTCTTGTGATTTTCCAAATCGATTTGGGTCGTACCGCCGTCTTTGAGATAAGCCACATAAATCTTCCCCGGCCTACACAGGCACCAGTTGCCGCCGGCGACGAATTCGTCTTTGCAGGTCATATCTTGAAATGGAATGGCGTTGTTCTTAAAAAATTCCAGCGCATATCGGCACTGATCCCACATCTTATCCCTGCTGCGGTAGTCCTGACAGGTCATATCGGACTGGGCAAACGCGTAGCCGAAATAAAGTTCCACACCCGCCCCGCCGCCGGTGATATTGCCCCATAAAACCAGCTTGCGTATTTCATCGTGCATCGGGTCGTTGGCATCCGGCAAAACCCCGCGATTGGCAACTCCCTGTTCATCATTGGCGACGACCCAGGGTTTCCCCGCCTGTGCAGACAATGTCACCCACATCCGCGTGTCGCCGCCGACATCTTTGGGGTCCGACTGCAGCGATACGCCGGTCAGGTCGGAGCCTGAATCCGGATTGGTTTTGCGCTCTCCCAACAGCGGGGTATAAACCTTCTTTTTGTCCTGGGGGAAGGTATGAATCACAATCAGGTGCTGGTAAGGGTCGTGATCCTTGAAAAATTTCGAGAATGCCCGAATCTGAGCTGTGGTGTTGGTCGTCTCTTCGCCGAGATTCCAGTTGAGGGCAAGATGATGAGCAAACCGTGCGATCAGTTCCCGGTAATACAGTTTTCGCTCGATACCCAGTTCGCCGCCGTCGAGAAGCCGGTCGTTTTCCGTTTCCTGGGTCTTGAAGTGCAGATACATCCCCAGTGTATCGGCGTGTGCAAAGACAACTTCCCATTGCGATAGGCGCGAGACATCCATCCGGAAACGCTCATTATAATTCAAATAAGGAAATACATTCCGGTCATCGCCTTCAATATTCATCGTCAGGAAAGAAAATACGTTCATTCCCTTGCCCGCAAGGTAATTGATTGCGCCGATGATGGCCTTGCCTTTGCCGCCCGCCCAGGTCGGGTCGCCCTGTTTCCAATCGCCTGAGTGAGGAGCCCATGTCTTGACTAAATTGTCGTTGTGCCCATCGGTCTTGAAATCGCCGTCAAAATCCGTATAAGCGAGGAAATTTTCCGGCGCATCAGCCCCGGCCTTGAGAAAAAATTCCTTTGAGTCGGCAAATTGAAGGTGGTGTTTGCCGACATATTGAAGCACCCCTTTGCCGCGAAAATCCCGCCCCGTTTTATCCGAAGGGCCGATATCAAAAGACCCTGTCATCCCGTCGCAAAATTCCGCGCTCCGCCCCGCGAGGATGTCTTCACTGACGGCAATATTATCGCCTTTGCGGAAGGAAACTGCGTATTTCCACGTCCCCGTCTGGCTGGGAGCAAAGTGGATTCGCCATTTATTGCCCGACCCGGCCGAGGTATTGGCCGCATCGCCGTCGGCGGCGTAATATCCCGGGACGATATAGCGGGTCTTTGCGGCCGGGTGAGTGAAAGTCACATCCAGCCTGTAATACAGAAATGGATTCGGCTCGGCGGTTTCGCCGGTCTGCGGACCGTCAAACGTCAGCGTTACGCAATGCCATTTTTTCAACTGGCCATCGATTTTGACTTGGTTTCCCGCAGCCGCCAAAACGGGCAACGCCGTAAAAATGCAGAGCAGTAAAATGGAAACAAAATTACGACAGGTTGGAACATTGTTTTGTTTTTTCATCGCCAAATCCTTTCTTGTATAGGCCATCGTTTGTATCTGACGCTTAATTCTACCTTTTTTTTCTCATATTCAAACAATTTTTTTTCAACCTTTCGGCAAGATCCCCTCAATTGCACTTCCGTCGACAAACTTGGTTCGGCAGGATCACCACAGGCGGATTCGACTTCGCTCACCGCAGGCGGGATTTTTAAAAATGACAGGCGTTAAGATTAAAAATTGAGAGACATATAAGCAGTGATTATATAAATGGTTATGAAAAAAAGCGTCTGACCCTTTTATTTCTCTCCAATTGTCATCAACGGATAGCTGTTTTTGCAGCGTCTCGGTCTTTTTATCAAACTCCATAAAATAACGCAGCAGCGGCGTGCCGACTTCACTGAAAAACGCCCCGATAACCATATTGAGCTTCTGAAACTTGGATCGTCTTTCCCGTTCGTTGAGAAATTGTTCAATAATCATCGTTACCAGCAGAACCTGAATAAACAAAAACGCGATATCCCCAATCAGGTACAGCAGGATGTGACGAAAATCTCGAAATATCAGCCAATGAAGCAGATACACCAGAAAGGCCAGGATAATCAGCGACACTCCGAAGGTGATTCGATAGATTTTATCTTTTTGTCCCATAAGAAACAGCACATCCTTCGCAGGCTAATTTATCCACCTTGCATTTCAAAACGTTTTGTGAAGATATCAAATAAGCCCATTAACCCGCAATTATACGTTCCCCCTCTTGATTTTTCAAATCCCATTTTCTCTCTCTTTAACCTCTGTGCCGCTCGGTGCTCTCTGCGGCAAAAAATTTCTTTTCGTGTCTTTCGTACTTTCGTGGTAAAAAACCGCCCTTCAGCGTTCCCTGTCTTCCTGGGTTCCTGTATCCTCGCATTTTACAAAACGAACCCAATCCTCTGATAAGGACTTGTGAATTCAAGACAAGTCGTTACAATTTCGTTGAAAAAGCCGGAGAACCGGCATGTCAGTAAATGATTGAGAATACAATGAAAACAACCATTGCGAAATTGAACGAATTTGTCGGTCAGGAAGTGCAGTTGTCGGGGTGGGTGTATCACAGCCGGCACAGCGGCAAGGTGGCGTTTATCGTGCTGCGCGATGGGACGGGGCTATGCCAGTGCGTCATCGAAAAAGGCAAAGTCGCCGATGAATTGTTCGACCAGCTTATCCGGCTCGGTCAGGAATCTTCGCTATCCATTACCGGTATTGTCCGGGTCGAACCGCGCAGTCCCGGCGGCTATGAACTGGCTGTTAGCGACGCACAAATTATTTGTCCCACACAGGATTATCCCATCACGCCCAAGGAACACGGCACTGACTTTTTAATGAAAAACCGCCATTTGCACCTGCGCAGTCAGCGGCCGTGGTGCATCGGCCGCATCCGCCACACCGTTATTGACGCTATCCGGCAATTCTTCAACGACAATGGTTTTACGCTCGTCGATACGCCTATCTTTACTGCCGCGGCGGGCGAGAGTGAACAGACGCTCTTTGCGGTCGATTACTTCGGCAAGCCGATGTTTCTGTCGCAGACGGGTCAGCTTTACCTCGAATGCGCCGCGATGAGTTTCGGCAGGGTTTATTGTTTTGGGCCGACCTTCCGTGCCGAAAAAAGCAAGACCCGCAGACATCTGACCGAATTCTGGATGGTCGAGCCGGAGGTGGCCTATATCGACCTGCCCGGCCTGTTGGAACTGGCGGAAAACTTTGTCACCCATATTGTCCAGCGCGTCCTGAAGGACAATCGTGCGGAATTGGAAACCATCGGGGCCGACACCGCACATCTGGAGACCATCACACCGCCGTTTGTCCGGCTGACCTATACTGAAGCGACAGAGATTCTGACCAGTCAGCGTACGGTTGACTTTATGGCTCAACAATTAGAAACGTTCAAAAAACAAAAAACTGAGATTGAAAAACAAATCGCCGAGATTGAAACGGCGGAAAAGGCCGGCGGCCTGAAACAATGGCAAAAAGACAAGAACGCCAAACTGCTCATCGACCTGCGGGCGGAACTGGCGGAGCTGGAGGTCAAAATCGAAAACAATCCCAAACACGCGCAACTGGCCGCCCAATTCCAGTGGGGCAAAGACTTAGGCGGCTCGGACGAAACCATTATTTCCCTGATGCACGACAAGCCCGTCTTTGTCACCCATTATCCCCGCGATGCCAAGGCGTTTTATATGAAGACAGACCGCGGCAATCCGAAGGTGGTGGAAAATTTCGATCTGCTGGCCCCGGCAGGATTCGGCGAAATCATCGGTGGCTCAGTCCGCGAGGATGATTACCAGTACCTGCTTAACCGTATCCATGAGGAAGGCTACGACCCGGAAAATTATTCGTGGTATCTGGACCTGCGCAAATACGGCTCGGTCCCCCACGGCGGTTTTGGCCTGGGCGTTGAACGCACCGTCGCCTGGATTACGGGTGAACGGCACATCCGCCAGTGCATCGCTTTTCCTCGCCTGATGGATAATGTGTGTATATAACAGAAAGTGAAAAACATAAAATCCAATACCATATTTAGATATTGCATATCTTATAACACATCTTCCCCCTCGAAACTCGGAAAGAAGGCGATATAAATTGCGAACAATCAATATCTTTCTTGACACAGACTATCCGAGCGGAGATAATGTCACTTTCGTGCGCTGTGGCGCAGGACAACCAAAACATTTTTCAGAAAGGTAACTTGTATGAAATTTTTCGTGTCGCTTTTGCTCGGTCTCTCCCTGTTGTCCAGTGGATTCTTTATCAGCGGCTGCAAAGCACCCGCCAAAACCGCTGAGACCAAAAAAGAGGTCCCGCCGGCAACAAAGGAAGTCGTAAAGAAAGCTGTAAAGGAAGCTGCGAAAGAAGCCGCGGCCGCACCTGAAACTCCCAAGCCGGCTCAACAGGTCAAAGAAACAACGCCCCCCGCAACCGTCGAGGTTGACCCTGAAAAGGTGGTCGTGACCGTTAACGGCACCAAAATTCGGGAAAAACAGGTAACGGAAGAATGCGATAAGAATGTCGAAAAGCAGGCGGCACAAATGGCGAAGAACGGCTGGCAGACCGATGAAGCTTCCAAGAAGATGATGCGCGAGCATTTTCGCGACAATGTCTTGAATATGTTGACAGAAAAGGCGTTAATTACCGAACAGCTCAAAGCCAACAAAATTGAAGTTGCCGTTGCCGACGTGGACGCTCGTTTTCTCGATGCGGTCAAGGCTGCCGGCCGAACGCCCGAACAGGCCGAACAGGACGTTAAACAACAGGGAATGACCCTTAAAGACGTCAAAGAACAGATCTACTGGCAGGTGGCCATAGAAAAGCTGTTCGCCGCCAAGACCAAGGAAAAAGACGTTACCGAAGCCGACGCCAAAAAATTCTACGACGAAAATCCAAAGTATTTCGAAGAACCTGAGCAGGTCCAGGCCAGCCATATCCTCATAAAGCCGAATACCTCTGACCCTAACGTCGAGCCTGCTTCGGCAAAAGCGGCCGCCAGGATAAAAGCTGAGGGACTGCTTAAGCAAATTAAAAACGGAGCCGACTTTGCCGAGCTGGCCAAGGCCAATTCCGATTGTCCCAGCAAGGAACGCGGAGGCGACTTGGGATCCTTCGGCCGCGGGCAAATGGTCAAACCCTTTGAGGATGTGGCGTTTGCGATGAAAGTCGGCGACGTCAGCGATATCGTGGAAACCCAGTTCGGCTATCACATCATCAAAGTGACCGGTCATAAGGACGCCAGGAAACATAGTTTTGATGAAATGAAGGCGCGAATTACCGAGGAACTGAAGCGGCAGAAAATCGGCCAGTTCTGGCAGCAGTTCAGCGGCGAGTTGCACAAAAACGCCAAAATCGAATGGTCGCCCGAAGAAAAGACTCGCCGGGATAAGAAAGAAAAAGAACAGCGTGAACAAATGGAAATTCCGAAGCAGCCCCAACCGCAGGCCGAACAGAAATAATCTGTTCCATTCAATATATCAAAGCCGTCGAGGCGAATCCTCGACGGCTTTTTTCTTTTTTGACAAGCATTTCCCGCAGATATTATTTCCACCTCCTCAACAACGTCCGGGCCGCTTCCACAATCAGCACAAAACTCAGACCCAAAAGAACAATTCCGCACACGCCGGAAATCAAAATATCCCCAACGATTCTCCCCTGCATTATCTCCGGCAGAGATTGGATGAACGGAGAAGTCAAATCAAACAACGACCAGACAGTCATAACCATCATAAACAACATCGGCACCAGCGTATAAAGCGGATTACGTCCGCACTTCATCAGCCACACTGAAACGGCCAGCAGGGTGAGGCTGGCCAGCAATTGGTTGCTGGCGCCGAAAATCGGCCAGGCGACCAGATATCCCTTTTCCTTTGTCGCCATCAGAAAAACAAACGGCACGGCCAGACTGACCACCGCGGCCCAGAAACTTCCCATTCTCGACCGCCAGCCCGTCAATTCCTGAAAAATATACCGGGCCAGCCTCGTGCAGACGTCCAGCGTATCATAGACAAACGTGGAAAACGCAAGCAGCGCAAAGGAAAATGCGGCGTTGTAAGAAATTTTAACCAAACCCAGATACTGCGCGATACCGTTGGCATAAACCAGATTGGGGTCCATTCGCAGAACGTCCGAGTTGCGGGGCAGCATCATAACCGTCGCAATAGCCAGAACGGCGACCAACCCTTCCAGCAGCATCGCGCCGTAACCGATGGGCAGGCTGTCCTTGTATTTGCTGACCTGTTTTGAAGTCGTGCCCGAACTGACGATTCCATGAAAACCTGAGCATGCGCCGCAGGCCACGGTGATAAATAATATCGGAAAAATCATTTTGCCGTTGGCCGTACTTTTCATCCCGGTTAACGTCCAGGCTGGATATTCAATCTTAAAACCGCCGAATAAAGCGCCGATCAACCCGATGATGATAATCAGATATAAAAACCATCCGCCCAGGTATCCCCGCGGCTGCAATAACAACCACATGGGAATCAGGGATGCAAACAGACAATACAATAAAAGAATCGTATCCCACTGCTTGATGGAAATCGCGGCCATAAAGGTCAAAAGCGGCGCCGGTAAATGCGGCCCGACCCAGACGATAAATAAAGTCAGCGGCAAAAAAATGACCGTCGCCAGCCAGAGGTTGATTTTAAAGCGATACAGCATAACGCCCATCACAATCGCCGCCATCAGATAGAGAAACGAAGAACCCGCTACCGCGGAACCGAACGTGTTTTCTTCGATAACGGTTTTAAAGGTATGTGCCGTAATGTCCGTAAAAGCGATAATCACGTAAAGCAGCGCCAGCCAGACAAAAACAAGAAAAAATTTATGCGACGTCGGAGACATATATATTTTGACAATTTCGCCGATGGAAGCGGCCTTATGCTTCAGCGAGGCCACCAGACTGTAAAAATCGTGTGCCCCGCCGATGAAAATGGCTCCCAGGATAATCCATAACAATGCGGGCATCCAGCCAAACCACAGGCAGGCCAGGATAGGCCCGACAATCGGCCCGGCGGCGGCAATGGCGGAAAAATGCTGCCCCAACAGCAGGGTTGCTTTGGCTGGAACATAGTCCACGCCGTCGTTGATTTCGCAGGCCGGCGTCGGAGAAGTATCTTCCAAATCCAGCCTCCTTGCCAAAAAACGACCGTAAATAACATAGCCGAGTAAAAAAAACAGTATTGCAATCAGAACCAGATAACTTATCATAGTTATAAATTTCCTTTCTGCTGCAATTCCTGGAGCCACGCTCCGCAGCGAAATCATTCTGCGATATTTCGCCGACTTCTTTCACGCAAAAGCAGACGGATCGGCACTTCCTCCAGCCCCAGCAGCTCGCCCAGCCGATTGACCGCGTAGCGGCGAAAACTTTCATCGAACAGCTTGATTCGATTCACAAACAGCAGCAGCGAAACCGGGCGGACGGCGACCTGTGTGCCGTAATAAATTCGCGGCACGCCGCTTTTTTTCGAGGTCGTTCTTTCTTCCCGCAGCACTTCAATCGCCTTGTTGAGTTTGGCGGTGGGGATTTTGACCGAGGACTGTTTGAATAACTCCGTCGCCAAATCCAGGACGCTCGATACGTTCTTGCGGTCTTTGGCTGTGGTAAAGGCGATGGGGGCGTGCGGCAGGCCCGGAATCATCTTGCTCAGATAATCCGCGTAATCGCCCGTACAGGCAAACCCCTTGGCCAGGTCCCACTTGTTGACTACCAGCACACAGGGTTTATACTCGCTGACAATCAAGTTAATCAGTTTCTTATCCACCTGCGACAACGGCGTCGTCGCGTCCATCAGCAGCAGGACGATATCGGCGCGTTTGATACTGCGCTCGGCGCGGGTATAGCCGTAAAATTCAATGCTGCCGTCCATCCTGCCTTTTTTGCGTACGCCGGCGGTATCTATCACAATGATTGTCCGGCCGTCTTTTTCAAACCGCACATCGACCGCGTCGCGCGTCGTGCCGGGCACTTCGCTGACGATGACCCGTTCCTGGCCGACAACGGCGTTGACAAAGGTGCTTTTGCCGACGTTGCGCTTGCCGACAATGGCGATTTTCATCGCCGCGTCTTTGGGCTTCTCCCTCGGCAGATAATCCAGACAACTGCAAATCTGCTCAAGAATGGATGTCTTGTTAAAATTATGAGTGGTGGACACGCAAATCGGCTCGCCAAATCCCAGCGACAGAAATTCCATCGCCCCGGCGGCATGCTGGGGAGTATCGGCCTTGTTGGCCGCCAAAATCACCTTAAGGTTATATTTCCGCAGCAACTCCGCCATCGTCTTATCCAAAGCGGCCATTCCTTCCTGTACATCCACGACAAAAATGACCACTGCCGCCGCCGCCAGCGCCTGAAATATCTGGTTTTCGATATGCTTGCTCAAGTCCTCGCTATCGACAATACCATAGCCGCCCGTATCGACCAGCTCAAAATACCGGTCGTCGTGACAGACAATCGCCGAAACCCGGTCGCGGGTGACTCCCGCCATCGGGTCAACAATACTGATCATCTGGCCGACGATGGCGTTAAACAAACTGCTTTTGCCCACATTCGGCCGCCCCACTACCGCAACGGTTGGTAATGCCATAGGTTATCTTTCAAGATTCATTTTGTCCCGGAGTACAAAATAGCTATTATAACAGACCTCCCGCGGGGAAAAAAGAGGTTTTGGATAGGCGGCATTCGCCATAAGGTCGCAGGGACAAGGTATTTTACAGCCATTTGACCGATTTGTCCGAAATAATAATAAGAAATCGATGGTTTTACGGATTGATTGAGAAAAGAGAATGGAAGCGACCAAAAAATGCCCATTTTGCGGCGAACGGATTAACGTCGAAGCGATTAAATGCCGCTACTGCAAGGAATTCCTCGAAGACAACCGGGGTCTGCCGGTGTCCAACCACGCCAAAAAAAGACTCCCGCCGCGCAGGGAAGAACCCGAGGAGAAAGAGTCCGACATCCCGGAGTCTATTGTCGCCGTACCGTCGTTATGGAGTATTGCAGGGACATTTTTCTCAGGGGCGATATTTTTCGCCCTCGGTATGGTTCTGCTGCTCTGGCCGGTCGCCCAACTGCTGCAGAAAATTCCCAATTTCCCGCAAAATCAGAAAACCCTGACGGAACAATCCATCCGGTTTGCGGGACTGGGCGTAATGTTCATCGTAATTCTGGTTGTCGCATACAAAATCGCAAAAATCAAGAGCGTCCGCTATGAAATCTGCGCCGACCGCATCGAATGGATTCGGGGAATTTTCAACCGGAAAATTGACAATCTCGATATGTTCCGCATAGTCGATATTAAACTCCACCGGTCTTTTAAGGATCGTATTCTTGGTATTGGCAAATTGAGGTTAATTACCAAAGGAGATAAAACTGAGTCAGATAAAAAAAAGTTTATGGCTGAGAAAATATCCCGGCCGCGACAGGTTTATGACTTCATCAAGGCCGCCTCGCTGAAGGCCGACCGCAGACAGAACGTCATCCACATAGAATAACCTTCTTTGTCCTTAGAGCTTTAAGTTCTACGCGAAAAGGAGATTATTTCGCCGCCTCGTCTGTATCCTGTGTCGTGGTTCGGCTCTGCCGGGCCATCGCCACTGTGCCGGTACGGACCATATTTTTAATCCCGTAGGGTCGGCAGGCCTCGATGAAGGCCTCAATTTTGCTTTCCGGGCCGGCGACTTCCACCGTGATATATTTAGGCCCAACATCGACGACCTTGGCCGTGAACATCTCAATCATCGCCAGGATTTCCGGTCGCTTCTCCGACGGACAGGCCACGTTAATCAGCATCAGGTCGCGGGCCACCACATCCTGGCCGACAAAGTCCTGCACTTTGACGATGGCAATGATTTTGGCTAATTGTTTGCGAACCTGTTCGACGGTTCTGTCGTCGCCGACGACCACAATGGTCATTCGCGACAGCGATGGGTCTTCCGTCCGTCCCACCGCCAGCGAATCGATATTAAACGCCCTGGCCGCGAACATCCCGGCCACGTGAGCCAGCACGCCCGGTTTATTCTGCACTAATGCGCTGATGATATGCTTCATAGTTCACTCCTGAAAATCAAAAACAGTTCCGCCGAAGGCGTTCCTTAATTTTGATTTTTGATATTTAATTTTTTATTTTTCTTTATGCTATTTCGAACACATCCAGGCCGTCCATTTCGTGCAGACCCTTGCCGGCCGGAACCATCGGCCAGACGTTTTCTTCCCGTTCCACGCGGAAATCGACCACGCACGGACGGGTTTCTTTGAGCATCTTTTCGATGGTGGGCGCAACCTCTTCTTTTTTCTGGACCGTATATCCGACCGCGCCAAAGGCCCTGGCCAGGTTGGCAAAATCCGGATTTTGCAAAGAGCTGTACGAGTACCGTTTGCCGTAAAACAGTTCCTGCCATTGTCGCACCATTCCCATATAGCCGTTGTTGATGATGCAGACCTTAATCGGCAGGTTGTACTGCACGGCCGTGGAAAGTTCGGTCAGCGTCATATTGAAGCTGCTGTCGCCGTCGATGTCGATGACCAGCTCGCCGGGTCGGGCGATTTGCGCGCCGATGGCCGCCGGCAGACCGAAGCCCATCGTGCCCAGACCGCCGGAGGTGATGAGCTGCCTCGGCCGGCTGAATTTGTAAAACTGCGCCGTCCACATCTGATGTTGTCCGACGCCGGTGACAATCGTCGCCTGTCCTTTTGTCTGCCGCCAGATTTCCTCGACGACATACTGCGGCTTAATGGTTTTGGCGTTGGTATCATATCGCAGGGGAAATTTCGCTTTCCACTCGGCGATCTGTTTAGACCATTCCTCGCGCGGACGGTGTTCGATTTCTTCGGTCATCGCCGCCAGCACTTCTTTGGCGTCGCCCACCACCGGGATGTCCACAGCGACGTTTTTGGAGATACTGGCCGGGTCGATGTCGATGTGAATAATCTTTGCGTGCGGAGCAAATGTTTTGATTTTTCCCGTAACGCGGTCGTCAAAGCGCGTGCCGACGGCAATCAGCAAATCACAGTTCTGCACGGCATAGTTGGCATACGCTGTGCCGTGCATCCCGAGCATATCCAGCGACTCGGGACGATTCTGGTCATAAGCTCCCAGTCCCAGCAGAGTCATTGTAACGGGGATATTGGCTTTTTGCGCGAAGGTTCGCAGTTCTTCGGAAGCATTGGAGATAATGACGCCGCCGCCGACGTATAGAACCGGCTGTTTGGACTCGTTGATTGCCTGTACCGCCATTGAAATCTGGCGGGCATGTCCGCGAATGTGACGTCGAAAACCGGGCAGTTCAATTGGTTCCGGCTGGGAAACCGGAATCTGAGCCAACTGTATATCCACCGGCACATCAATCAGCACCGGCCCGGGCCGACCGGTTTTGGCGATATAGAATGCCTCCCGGAGGGCCTGCGGAAGTTCCATCGGGTTTTTGATAATCATATTGTGTTTGGTGATGGGCCGGGTGATGCCGGTGGTATCAGCCTCCTGGAAGGAGTCGTTGCCGATCAGTTCCGTGCGGACCTGTCCGGTGATAGCGACTATCGGCACCGAATCCATCATCGCCGTGGCGATACCGGTTGTCAGATTGGTCGCGCCGGGCCCGGAGGTGGCGATAACGACGCCGACCTTGCCGCTGGCGCGGGCATAGCCGTCGGCCATGTGGCATCCGCCCTGTTCGTGCCGGGGAATAATGAATTTAATCGGCGCATCATAGAGCTTATCAAAAAGCGGCAGCACCACACCGCCCAGATAGCCGAATATCACCTCGGTGCCCTGTTCCTGCAGAATATCGACGATAATCTGACTGCCGGGCTTGCAGACGGCATTATTTCCTGTTGACTTGTTTTTACCCATTATGTTCTCCTGTTCTATATCTATCCCGTCGCTGACGCTCAGGGCTTCTTCTTTTGGTGACGTGGTTTTTTTGTCTGACGATAGATTGACTGCCTGGAGTTATCGGCAGGGGGGACACGGCGGCATATCCGCCGTAAGCGGTGGGAACTTTCATTTGTGCATCTCCCGATAAACATATTCGTTATTCCGACGGCTGCGATTTTGATGGGCCTTACCGACCGGCCGGCCAAAAACCCCAAGTTTTTGACCTGCCTAAGCCGGGATTGATTGCCCGACCGCAGTGCCGTAACCACAAGTGTTTTTGTGTCTCAGGCGGCCTGTCGAACCTTTCGAGCCGACAAGCCTGAAACCATTATTATAAACTTATCGGCAAAATAGTCAAAAGAAATCTGGGGACTTTGCAGGACAGGTACGTGCGAGAAGGTGTAAAAGGTTGGAAAAGCTGGTCTTAGAGAAAATAGTCGGTAGTTTTACCGATATACGCAAAATTGAAATTTTGGAAAATTATATGTCTGGAGAAGGCGTTTCAAACGGTTGTTTGAATTGGTAAGTTCTTTCTGTAAAACAGGTTGTGTTAAAACGGTTGGGAAAAATCAGCATAGGCGATATTGGGGGTAGGAAGAGGAGGTTTTGTTGTGGGTCGGGATTGGCGGTAATTGCAAGTCGTTTAGTCATAAGATATTATAAAAAGCGGACAACGGGCGGCGGTTTTGGGATTGTTTGGGATTACAGTTGTAATCCACGGATTAACTCCTTTGTCCGTAAGGGGTTAAATTCTGGATATGGGAAGATATGCTACAAAATGACGACAAAGTGAGACAAAACGATGCGAAGTGAGTAAGAAGTTGG
>Ga0315277_10002023_pt1 | contig 28581 bp, 18 predicted proteins | sample YL17G05_15_MG_FD_203695 | JGI IMG/M metagenome (GOLD analysis project Ga0315277, IMG submission 203695) | Sediment microbial communities from Yellowstone Lake, YNP, Wyoming, USA - YL17G05_15 | ecosystem: Environmental > Aquatic > Freshwater > Lake > Sediment | place: USA: Wyoming | collected... | reverse complement strand
TGGCGGGCTTTCTCTTGCTGCGGCTCTACGACGTCGCGGTGGCCACCTTTGTCGCCGCCGCCGTCAACGCCACCGTGGCCCTGGCCGGGCTCGGCCTGGCCGCGGTGAGTGCGTACCGAGCGCCGGCACCGGCCAATCCCGTGGATGGAACGCTTCCGGCGGTACATCCCTGGTCCGTGTACGTGGCGATCGCGCTGTCGGGATTGTCTGCGATGGGGGCCGAGGTGATCTGGACGCGCCAGTTGTCGCTGTTGCTGGGGGCCACCGTCTACACCTTCTCCGTGATCCTAGCCGTGTTCCTCGTCGGGCTGGGGATCGGCAGCAGCGTCGGCTCGATGCTGGCCCGCGGCCAGAGGTCTCCGCGTCTCTTGCTGGGCTGGTGCCAGATGTTGTTGGTCGCCGCGATTGGCTGGACGGCCTTCATGATCGCCGGCTCGCTGCCCTATTGGCCCATCAATCCGGCACTGACGTTTGGTCCCTGGTACGATTTTCAACTGGACTTGGTGCGGTGTCTGTGGGCCATGCTACCGGCGGCGTGCCTCTGGGGGGCCAGCTTTCCGTTGGCATTGGCAGCCGCCGCGTCACCCGGCCAGGATCCGGGGCGGCTGGTGGGCCGAGTCTACGCGGCCAACACCGTGGGGGCAATCGCCGGTTCCCTGGCGTTCAGCATCCTGGTGATTGCCTGGTGGGGTACGCAGCGGGGCCAGCAGATCCTGATCGTGGTCGCCGCCTCGGCAGCCGTGCTGATGCTCGGCCCGGCCCTCTGGAACGCCAGGCCGGCGAGGTCCGGGCAGGAGAGGGCAATGCCGGCCAACGGCCTGTTGGGCTGGTTGGGGCTGGTCTTGATGGCGGGCCTGACCGGGATCGTGGTCTGGAGCGTTCCCGTGCTGCCGGACGGGCTGATCGCCTACGGTCGCAACGTGGCCAAGAAGTTCCCGCCCGAATTCATGTTCTTCGCCGAGGGGATGAACGCCTCGATCGGCGTTTCCGAAGGATCTGACGGCTCCAGGTGCTTCCACGTCAGCGGAAAGGTCGAGGCCTCGAACGCGCCGGCGGACATGCGGCTGCAGCGGATGCTGGGGAACCTGCCGGCGCTGGTCCATCCCCGGCCCCGCTCGGTGCTGGTGGTGGGCTGCGGAGCGGGGGTCACCGCCGGTTCCCTGGTGCCGCACCCCGAAGTCGAGCGAATCGTGATCTGTGAAATCGAGTCGCTGGTCCCCAAAACGGCCGCCCGGTTTTTCAGCGAGGAGAACTACAACGTTGTGGACGATCCGCGCACGGAACTCGTCTACGACGACGCCCGGCACTACATCATCACTACCCAGGAGAAATTCGACGTCATCACGTCCGATCCGATCCATCCCTGGATCAGAGGGGCCGCCAGCCTGTACTCGATTGAGTACTTCCAGCACTGCAAGGAGCATCTGAACCCCGGCGGCGTGATTACGCAATGGGTGCCGCTGTATGAAACCAGCCTGGAGGCAGTCAAGAGCGAGATCGCCACGTTCATGGAGGTGTTCCCCAACGGGACTATTTGGAGCAACGACATCCACGGCGCGGGTTACGACGTTGTGTTGCTGGCGCAGGTCGAGCCGACCAGGATCGACGTGGCCGCGATGCAGAAGCGCCTGGACCGCGACGATCACCGGCGCGTGCGGGAATCGCTCAAGCAAGTGAGCTTCCCCTCGGCCATCACCCTGCTGGCGACCTATGCCGGCCAAGGCCCCGACCTGGCCCCCTGGCTCGAGGGCGCCCAGATCAACCAAGACCGCAACATGAGGCTCGAGTACCTGGCGGGCATGGCGCTGAACTCCTCTATCGAGGACGAGATTCTCCAAGACATGCTGAAGTACCGCCGGTACCCCAAGTCACTCTTTATCGCCTCGGATGCGCTAGAAAGCGCGCTGAAAGCCGCCATGGAACCTCCCGAGGAGCCGAGCGGCCCCTAGTCCCGTCGGGCACGGTTCAATGGTTGCGACCGGGGCGATCGGTGGTCAGTTGTCAGTTGTCAGTTGTCAGTTGTCAGTTCTCAGTCACTCGTTCTCTTGGCGGTGCTCCCAAACGCCGAAGGCCCTTTGAAGAGCCTCTCCAACCCGCACTTGCCCGTATCCAGGCACAACCATCGTAGCAACTGAGAACTGACAACTGAGAACTGACGACTGAGAACCCCGCCACTCGCCATGCTGCTTGCGATCACCCACTTGCCGTCGCCGCGCATCGAGCACTGCCAGCTCACTTACGTCGCGCGAACTGCGATCGACTATCAGCGGGCCTGGCAGCAGCACGAGGCCTATTGCCAGACCTTGCGAGAGTGCGGAGCGACGGTCCGCCGGCTGGACGGCAACCTCCAGATGCCCGACTGCGCGTTCGTCGAGGATACGGCGATTGTGCTGGATGAGATCGCGGTGCTGGCCTCGATGGGAGTTGCATCACGGCGGACGGAAACTGCAATCATCGAGAAGGAACTCGCGCGGTGCCGCCAGGTCCATCGTATCGACTTGCCCGCCACGATCGAAGGCGGCGACGTCCTGCCGGTCGGCAGAACACTCCTGGTCGGCCGGTCGCCGCGAACCAACCAGCAGGGCATTCGGGCGTTGGACGGCATCGTTCGACGTTTCAACTACCGCGTGATTCCCGTCCCGGTGCGCGGTTGTCTGCACCTGAAGACCGCGTGCACCGCGCTGGACGACCAGACGCTGCTGGTCAACCCCCGCTGGCTTGAAGCGCAGCCCCTGGCGGGCTACCGCCTTGTCGAGGTCGACGAAAGGGAACCCTGGGCGGCCAACGTGGCGCGAGTCGGTGGGCACGTGTGCCTTGCGGCGGCCCACCCCCGAACCGCCCAGAAGATCGCGGCCCTGGGCTTTTCGGTGAAGACCATCGACCTTTCCGAGTTCGCCAAGGCCGAGGCCGGCCCCACGTGCCTGAGCATCCTGCTCAACATAGAGTGGCCCCCTGCCGCCGGGGGATTTGCCCTGCCGGGCAGTCCAACCTAGGATTGTGGTGGGTGTAGGGCCCGGTAGAATTGCGGTCATGCGGACCATTTCCAGTCGGTCCGCCCTGGTAGTTTGACTCACCTGAAGTGTCGCGTTGGGTGGCTGGGGTCGACGGGCACCGACGCGAAGCGTTGGTCGGCGAGCCCCCAGGGTGCGTCGTCTGGGGGCGGCCTTGGGCCGACCCCAGCCACCCCACAGTCAAAGTGTGTCAAACTACTGGTGCAGAGAAAGTCGAGGAACCGATGTCGATCACCGGAAGCGATCAAGTCGGCATCTGGGCCGCGCAGGTCCCCAGGGAACAGGTACCGGTGTCGGGGATCTCGATTGGCGACTACCTGATCAAGCGTCTGTTGGACTACGGCGTGCGGGATCTGTTCGGACTGCCGGGGGACTACGTCCTTTCGTTCTACGCCCAGCTTGAGAAGAGTCCGATCAACGTGGTGGGATGCACCCGCGAGGACTGCGCCGGTTTTGCGGCGGACGCCTACGCGCGGGTGAGCGGGATCGGGGCGGTGTGCATCACGTATTGCGTGGGGGGGCTGAGCCTCTGCAACTCGATCGCCGGGGCCTACGCCGAGAAGTCGCCGGTAGTGGTGATCAGCGGCTCGCCCGGAATCCGCGAGCGGTACCACAACCCCCTGTTGCACCACAAGGTCAAGACGTTCCGCACCCAGCTCGAGGTCTTCTCGCGGTTGTGCACGGCGGCGACCGACTTGACCGACCCTGCCATGGCCTTCCGCGAGATCGACCGTGTCCTGAGCGCGGTGGTCCGCGTCCGTCGTCCCGGCTATATCGAATTGCCGCGCGACATGGTGGGCGTCATTCCGGAAGGCACGTACTGTCCGACGGCCAAGCAGCCGACGAGCGAACCGGAGGCGTTGGCAGAGGCCCTGGCGGAAGCCACCCGGCGGATCTCCCGCAGCCGCCGGCCGGTGATCGTGGCCGACGTGGAGATCCACCGTTTCGCCTTGCAGGACCAGCTCCTGGCCTTGGCGGAAGGCGCGGGGATTCCCATTACCACCACCATTCTGGGCAAGAGCGTGATCGGCGAGACGCACCCCCTGTTCGCCGGAATCTATGAAGGCGCGATGGGGCGCGAGGAGGTCACGCAACTGGTGGAGGAAAGCGACTGCGTGCTCCTGCTGGGTGCGTTCATGACCGACATCAATCTGGGAATCTACACCGCCAACCTGGACCCGGCCAGGTGCATCTACGCCACCAGCGAATCGCTGCGGATCAGCCACCACCACTTCCACGGCGTCTTGCTGTCGGACTTCCTGGCGGGTCTGGCGGCCGCCGGGCTGAAGGTCCCCGCGCGAAACTTGCCGCCCCGCCCCAGCTCCGAAGATCTGGTCTTCCGGCTGCGGGAGAACGATCCGATCACCATCCGGCGGTTGATCCGTCGGCTCAACGAGTCGCTGGATGCCAAGACGGTGGTGATTGCCGACGTGGGCGACGCCCTGTTCGCCGCCAGCGAGCTGGAGATCCACCGTCAGACCGAGTTCCTCAGCCCGGCGTACTACGCGTCGATGGGATTCGCCGTCCCGGCCGCCCTGGGGGTGAACGTGGCGCGGCCTGACCTCCGCCCGGTGGTGCTGGTGGGCGACGGGGCGTTTCAGATGACCGGGATGGAGCTTTCCAACATCGTCCGCCGCCGCTTCAGCCCGATCGTCATCGTGCTCGACAACAAGGGCTACGGCACAGAGCGCCTGCTGCACGCCGGCCACCACGCCTTCAACGACATCCATCCGTGGCAGTACCACAGGCTGCCGGAGGTCCTCGGCGGCGGGACCGGCTACGAGGTCCGCACCGAGGGCGAGTTCGATCTGGCGCTCCGCGCGGCGTTGGCCGATTCCAGCGGCATGAGCCTGATCCAGGTCCACCTGCCCGTCGACGATTGCAGCCCCGCCCTGGCACGTCTGGCCCGAAGGCTCCGCGCACGGGTATGAGAGGCTGCGGGACTCGCACGCTACCTTCACACAGAAGAGTTGACAACAGAGGTACCACATGATGAGAATCACACGTCGGGATAGCGCCCAAAAGCTAATGGACTACCTCTATCACAAGATCACCCTTGCGGAACTGGTGGATTGGGCGGAAACGGCCATGATGGAGGGAGAGTTTGAAGACGAGCATCTGGAGGTGCTGCGAGATGTCGTCGCGCGCGTAGGTTTGGCGGACGTAAGAGCCTTTGGATTGACCTGGGAGGACTGCGAGGGCTTCTTGTCTCGGCTCGGATACAAGGTCAGTCTGACTGTCGCAGAACTGTTACCGGGGCGATGAAAGACGAACTGCTGAAGATCCTGCGTCCTTACGGGCAGGAGCATTTGCTGGCGTTCTGGGACCAGTTGGAGGTCCACGGCCAGGAGTCGCTCGCCCGCCAGATCCGGGCGATCGACTGGGCACTGATCGAGCGGCTCTATCGCGGCTGCCACGATCAGGCTGACTTCGGCCAGTTGGCCGAGCGGGCGAGTCCGCCACCGGCCTTTCGGCTCCAGACCACCGGGAACCGCTTCACTCCGCGCCAGGCGGGGGAGCGGGGCCAGCAGGCCCTTGCCGCCGGGCATCTGGGGGTGATCGTGGTGGCCGGTGGGCAGGGAACCCGGCTGGGTTTCGACCACCCCAAGGGGATGTTCCCCATCGGACCCGTTTCCGGACGGTCGCTGTTTGAGGTCCACGTCGAGAAGATTCTGGCCGTGGGACGGCGCTACGGCGTGCGGATTCCGTTGTGGTTGATGACCAGCCCGGCCACCCACGACGAGACGGTCGAGTTCTTTGCCCGACACGACCGCTTTGGACTGGGCGAGGACGACCTGAGGGTCTTCTGCCAAGGGACAATGCCGGCAGTCGACGCGGCCACCGGCCAGGTGCTGCTCGATCGGCCGGACCGGCTGGCGCTGAGCCCCGACGGGCACGGCGGCACACTGGCGGCCCTGGCCGGCAGCGGAGCGCTGAGGGAGATCGGGCAGCGGGGCATCCGCCAGCTCTTCTACCTCCAGGTCGACAATCCGCTGGTGGACATCTGTGGTCCCGAGCTGATCGGCTACCACCTGCTCTCCGGCTCCGAGATGACCACGCAAGTGATCGCCAAGCGGGAACCGCTGGAGAGGGTCGGAAACGTGGTCGAGGTCGGCGGCAGGCTGCTGGTGATCGAATACAGCGATCTGCCCGACGACGTCGCCCAGCGACGCAACGCCGACGGTTCCCTGGTCGTCTGGGCGGGCAGCATCGCGGTACACGTGATCGACACGCGGTTGCTGGAGCGGATGGTCGACCGTGCCGACGGCCTGCCGTTCCACCTCGCCCACAAGAAGGTGGCATATCTCGACCCGGCCAGCCGGCGGATTGAACCGGGGGAGCCCAACGCGATCAAGTTTGAGCGATTTATCTTCGACCTGATCCCTTGGGCGCACAATGCGATCGTGGTAGAAGTCGATCCGGCCGAGGGCTTCGCCCCGTTGAAGAGCGCTTCGGGAGCCCGGCAGGACACGCCGGAGACGGTCAAGGCCCAGATGGTGGCCCTGCATCGCAACCGGCTCCGCCAGGCGGGCGTCGAAGTGGCCGACGGCGTGGACGTGGAGCTGAGTCCCCTGTGGGCCCTGGACGCCGACGAGCTGGCCGCGAAAACCCCGCGGGGAACCCGGGTAACGGAGCCGACCTATTTCCGCTAGAATGCTCCTATTGCGCAAAGTGGGGTGCCATGCCCACGCTCGTGTGGGCATGTCCGCAATGGCGGCATGGCCAAGCAAGCTTGGCCATGGTACCCGGCCAATCCCAAATCCAAAATCCTAAATCCGAAATCCTAAATCCCTCCCATGCTCCACGCAGTCATCATGGCCGGCGGGACCGGCACGCGGTTCTGGCCCGAGAGCCGCGCACGGCGGCCCAAGCAGTTGCTCAGGATGGTCGGCCAGAAGACCATGATCCGGGCGACGGTGGATCGCCTGGGCGACCTGGTTCCGCCTGGGCGGGTGCTCGTGGCGACCACGGTCGAGTTGGCCGGAAAGATCGCCGAAGAGCTTCCCGAGTTGTCCCGCGAGGCAATTCTCGCCGAGCCCTGCAAACGCAATACGGCGCCCTGCATCGGCCTGGCGGCACTCCACCTGAGCCGCGACGACCCCGACGCCACCATGGCCGTGATGCCGGCCGACCACGTGATCGGGCCGGATGAGTCGTTCCGGGAGGCAATCCGCTTGGCGGCGGCGCTGGTCGATCGGCGGCCGGAGCGGATCGTCACCTTCGGCATCCGCCCCAGTTATCCGGCCGAATCGTTCGGATACATCGAGCGGGGCGAGCCGTTGGCCCCTCTCCCTCCGGGAGAGGGTTGGGGTGAGGGCAAGCCGTCCCCTCTCCCTCTGGGAGAGGGCCGGAGTGAGGACGGGCCGTCCCCTCTCCCTCTGGGAGAGGGCCAGGGTGAGGGCGAGGTGCCGCCGGTACACCACGTGAAGCAATTCCGCGAGAAGCCCGACGCCCGGACGGCCGCGAAGTACATGGAGTCGGGCAGGTATTACTGGAACTCGGGCATCTTCGTGTGGAAGGCCCGGACCATCCTCGCCGCCCTGGCCGAGCACCAGCCGGAGATGTACGGGCGGCTAAAGCGGATCGCCGCGGCGGCCGGCACGCCTCAATACGACGAGGTGTTTTGGGCCGAGTTTGCCGCCATCAAGGGCATCTCGATCGACTATGCAGTGATGGAGCACGCCGCCGAGGTGCTCGTGATCGAGGCGCCCTTCGATTGGGACGACCTGGGCAGTTGGCAATCGCTCGCCCGGCTCCGCGGCACGGATGAACAAGGAAACACGATCGCGGCGAAGCACCTGGGGCTTAAGACCACGGGCACGATCGTCCGCGGCAGCGACGAACACCTGATCGTGACGCTGGGCTTAAGCGACTGCATCATCGTGCAGACGCCCGACGCCACGCTGGTGGCCAACAAGCAGGATGAAGAGTCGATCCGCCAGATCGTGGAGCTGCTGGAAGCCCGCGGATGGTTGCAATACTTATGACGCCGCGACCGGCGGTCGCGCCAAATCGCAAACGGCGCACTGCACGCCGGCGCGACCGCCGGTCGCGGCTTTAGGGGGCCTCACTCGCCTCCGCCTGGGCCTTCGTGCTTGAGCTTCTGGAACTCGCCCACCGGGCCGGTCGGCTGTGCGGGCTTCTTGGCGGCGGTGCCGGCGTCGCCAGCATCCGGTGCGACCTTCTCTCCGTCCTTTTTCTCCACCTTCTTCTCTTTCTTCCTGACGATCTGGTCGTGGCCGAGGTGGATCTTCTGGTAGACCTCGTCGGAGATGACGTAGTACCAGTCGGCGAACCGGTCGTTGAGTCCCGTGACCTTCTTCTTGCCCGCCGCGACCTTCTCGTCGTACTCTTCCTGTTTCCGCTGGTTCTCCTTCTTGATCTTCTCGCGATTTGATTCGATGTCCGACTGGTTGTCGGCCTTGCCGCCGCCGGTTGTCTCCGGCTTCTTCTTCGGCGCTGCCTCGTCGGCCTTCTCTGGTTTTCCTTCCGCCGCTTCGTTGCCGTCTTTCTCTTCCGTCGACGGGCTGTCGGCCTTCTGTTTCGCCGGTTCTTCTTCCGTCGACGGGCTGTCGGCCTTCTGTTTCGCCGGTTCGGCCGCCGGCGTCTCTTCGTTCTCTTCGGGCGGGTCACCGCCAGTCTTCTCCTCCGCCGACTTGTCACCCGCCTTATCTAGGGCCGGTTCGGCCGGCGGCTTCGCTGCCGGTGGCTGGTCGGCAGCGTCCTTTTGCTTGGGGGCTTTTTCTGGGGCGGCTTCGCCCTTGGGAGTCCCGCCCTCGGCTGGCTTCGGTTTTGCCTCGGGGAGGGGTTCCAGTTTGGGCTTGGGGACGGTGTCGGGGTTGAATTCGGTCATCACGAAGATGTAGCGGTTGAGCCCCGTGCCGGCCGAACCCTTGTCCTCACCCTGCTTCTTGTCGGGAGTCGACGAGCCGAGGCCGGCGATTTCGCCGAAGCGGAGCACGTACTCAACGCCGTCTTTCATCAGGCAGCGGATCTCACCTTCGTTGGAGAACAGCTCCACCCGGTTCCCCACCCGGGCTACGTAGAAGCCGTTTCTGGCCAGCGACTGGACCGCCTGCTGATCCTTCATGAAACCGGTCTCGGCCTTCAGATCGCTGCTCAGCCCGGGCGGCTTACGGCTGACGTCGACGATTTCCAGGTCGTCCAGGGCGTTTTTCATGGCGTCGAGCTTCTCGGTGTTGAGCTCTTCGTCCGGGGCCATTTTCAACGGTACCCACTTGCCCTCCTGGAACTTCTCGTCCTTGGCCAGCTTCCACTTGGTCTCTGCGGCGTCGTCGTATTCCAACGTCGTCTGGCCTCGCTGGATCAGCTCCATGTTCAGCTCGTCGACCGAGTGGTCTCGGATCTGTACTTGCTTGACGTCCCAGGCGTTCAGCTTCAGCAGGTCCTTCTCGATCCAGTCCTTGAACTTCGACGAGAGCTTGTCGGTCGAGACCTTGACGACGTAGACGGGGTCCTCGCCGACCTTGCGGACGTAGCGCAGCCCGGGGCGATCGGGCACCTCCTTGCCGACAACCAGCGACATCAGCACTCTGCCTCGTTTGTCCTTCATGGTCACGCGGGTGCCCACGCCGGTGGTGGTCCCTTTGCGCTTTTTGGGGTCGGGGTCCAGCACGCCGTAGTATTCATGGTCGCCCGGACCGCCGCCCACCACTTCCAGGATCGTCAGTCCCATCAGGCCGGAGGCCGCGTCGGCCACCCGGTCTCGGGCGTCGGCAGGATAGTTCTGGTGCGTGGGGATCGACCAGCGCGGTTTCCCTTCCTTTTTCACGTCGACCTGGGCCACCGTGAACGGGTGCACCTCGGCAGTCGCCTTGTCGAACTCGACGATTTCCATACTGGTGGCGGCCAGCGGGTCGTTGAAATCGGGAAACAACCGCTTCTCTCGCTGGTCTTCGGCACCCGTGGTTGGCGCGGCCGGCCTACTCAGCCAGGCGATCGACAAGACCACCACGGCAACGCCCACGAAACCTGCCGTCTTCAGGATCTCTCTCATCTCGAGTCTCCTCGTTGACTTTCCGCACTTCCACGCACGCGCCGCAGGATGCGCCCCCCGGGAACGATCCGCCACGCCTGCTCACCGCATCCGCGTCCGCGACACTCCTTCCAGTTCCTGGAGGCGTCGGTAGACGAACACCACCACTGCCAGGCCCAAGGGGAGGATCAGCGGGAAGAGCGGGGCGCCGATCTTGTACGAGCCCTGCACCCCACGTATCTTCAGGTTCAGATCGGTCTCTATCTTGTCGATCGCGGTGTCCCGCTCGCGCTCGAATCTCTCGGTCTCGGCGCTGAGCCGGCGCCGGCCCGTCTCCTCGGCCAAGGCCACTTCGATCAGCATCTGTTGGGGGTCGATGTTCTTGCGGTTTCTCAGGCTCTCGATTTTCTTGTCAAATGCCTCCTGTTCCCGCCGCTGGCCCTCGTTGAACTCATCGATGAACTCCTTGCGGGCCCTGGTGGCGTCCTTCCTGGCCTTCTCGGTCTGCTCTTCGATGCGGGTCAAGGTGCGGTGCACCGGGCGGCGCTTGCGAAGCTCCAGGAACTGCTCCTCGCCGGCCAGGGAGTCCAGGACGTTCAGGATGAAGGTCACGTTGTCGAAGTCGAAGTGCACTTCCGCTTCGGGCCTCTCACCTTCCTCGCGGATGGCGAAGAAGGCCGGGGTGAGCATGTCGATGTCGGCCACCAGGACCACGTTGATCTTGCCGGCACGCGGCGGCTTTTTTTCGGTTTCCGACGACGCGCCCGCGCCGCTGTCGCTCTTTTTTGGATCACCGCTCTCCGCCGTCTTCCTCTTGGTCGCGGCCGCTGCGTCGCCGGGATTTCCCGGATTGGCGCTGCCCTTGCCGCGGATGTGGGCGGCCAACACGTACTGGTCGGCGGTGAACGCGGCGTACAAGTAGCGGTTGGGATCCAGCCTGGGGCGGAGAAACGGCAGGCTGGCCGTCATGAGCCGGTCGTGTGGGATCGTGCCCGTCCTGTCCCCAGTCCGCACCAGGGGGATGAACTGGAGATCCGCGGAAGAGGAAGGCAAGGGGCTGATCGAGCCGGGGAAGGGGAACAGGACCTGCTGGAGCTTCGAGCTGATCGGATCGCCCTGGTCGAACACGTCGCGGTTGCCGCGCTGCCGGCCGTCACCGCCGTCCTCCGCTTGGCCCCGCGGCGCGCCCTCGTCCACGAACACGAACTCCTTGTCGGTGCTGAACAGTTCGACGTTGGGATACGGGTTGTACTCTTGCCAGACGATCTGTTGTTCGGCGAAGATCACTCCCAGGACGTCCCAGAGTTTGGCCCGGTCGCCCTTGGGAGGACCCGGTTGGCGGCCGAACATGGGGTTCATCCCGCCCGGCGGACGCCGCTCCTCGCTGGTTGCCGGCACCGCGCCGGCCAGATACGGCATGGGGTCCTCGAAGATGGCCGTCGGCTGGCCGCTTTGAATCGCCGCGATGAAGATGTCCATCTGCTCCGGTCCCAGCGACGACGGCTGCACCGCCAGCAGGACGTCGTAGTGTTGATCGTCGGGGATCGGCTTGCTGAGGTCGACCCGCTCGACGTCGTATTGCTTCTCCAGCTCGTCGATGATCGGCCAGTTCGAGCCGGGAGAGCCCGTCTGGAAATCCATCTGGCCGTAGAGCTGGGCGTCGGTGACGATCACGCCGATCCGCTTCCGCTTCTGCTGGCTGACCGTGGCGATGGAGCGGACCAGCTCATATTCCGTGGGGATGCCGCGGTCGAAGAAGACCGGATCGACCTTCTGCAGCCCGCAACGGATCGCCACGTGCATGAAAATGTGCTCCATCGACCAGACGCCGCGGCTCATCGTGGCGACTTGGCGCGGCGTGATGCCGTAGAGCTGCTCGGCCCGGGCGGCCTCCTCGCCGAATCTCTCGGTGTCTCTGATCTGCAACTGGATCGCATCGCCTCCCAGGGCGGCCAGCTCCCGCAAAGCCGACAGCAGGTTCAGCCGCGTCTGGACGTAGGACTCGGGCACGGTGGGGCTGATGAACGCCTCGATCTGCACCGGCCGCTGGACGTCGAGGTTCGCCAGCATCTCGCGGGTCGAATCGCAGAGCGAACTGAGCTTTTCGCTGGTGATGTCGGCCCGCAGGTCGTGCCGTTGGAAGAAGACGTTCACGCCGACCAGGACGATCACCAGCACCAGGGCCCGCAACAGGTAATGGGCCGGCATGGTGGCCCCGACACTGCCCGGGACCGCGTAGTGCCAGGCGCAGAGCAGCCCGGTCTGGACGACCAGGTAGAGCAGCGTCAGCCCGCAGAGGACGCCCAGGCCGTGGAAGGACTCGCTTAACAGCAGCCACCAAGCGAGCACGAGCACCGCGGCCCAGACCAGGTGCATGGCCAGGTGGAACAGCCAGGAGACGGCCGCCGAGTAGGTGCTCCGCCAATGGCGCTGGCCAATGAGCACCATGCTCAGGTAGAGCATGACCAACACGATCATGCCGAAATAGGCGACGGCGGAGAGGCTGACCACGCCGCGGCCGAGGCCGGCAAATCGGTCGCCGATGCTCCAGGATTTCAACGCTTGTGCCAGGTCGGGGCCGAGCACGGCGTCGGCCCACACCACGGCCACCAAGGGCCCGTTCAGTAAGGCGCCCAGGATGAACGCCACGGTGAGGTTGCTGGTCAAGAACGAGGCCACCATGCCGACGGCGAGCATGGCCAACCCCACCAGCCAGTACCCGACGTAGGTGGCCTCGAACAGCCCCGGGTCGGGGCTGCCCAACCAAGCCAGGACGGACCAATGGGAGACGCCGGAGAAGAGCAGGGAGACCGTAAAAATGGCCACGGCGGCCAGGTACTTGCCCAGCACGATGTCGAAGTCGCCGGCCGGCGTGGTCAGCAGCAATTCATCGGTGCCTTGACGCCGTTCGTCCGCCCAGACGCTCATGGTGATGGCCGGGATGAAGACCAGCATAATAAACGGAAACCAGTCGTTGAGCTGATCGAGATTGGCCAGGTTGGAGTTGAAGAAAGCGTCCGGACAGAAGGCCGCGATCGAGCTGAGGAAGACGAATACGCAGATGAAGACATAGCCGGTCGGGCTGGCGAAATAGTTGACGAAGTTGCGCGCGAAGATCGCCCGCGACGCGAACGTCGTGCATACGCCCACCCCCAGAACCACCAGCCCCGCCAGCCAGTGGCCGAAATAGCCGCCCAGGTATGTCCGCATGGCGACCACCCCGGCAATCCGATCCAGCGCCACGAAGGAGACCAGCAGGCACAACCCCAGCAGCAGGGTAAAGAGCAGGACGGCTGCCAGGTACTTTCTGAGAATGATCCCCAAGGCCCGCCCGCGGAGGGCCCACGAGTCCCTTCGCCCGGCCGTATCCGGCGATTTGTCGCTCTCTTCTCGTCGCTCCCATGCCCAAATGCTGATCAGAACCGACGTGGTGCCCACCACCAGCACGAGCAGCAAGCTGGCCATGCTCGCCGCTTCGCTCAGTCCGATCAACATGCTCAACGCCACAACCAGGCCGATCAGCACGTAGTTCCACGGCTGGGTGACGTAGGCGGCAAGATTGCCTGTGAAGACCGCACGCGGCGCGTTTGTACTCATGGTTACTACCGCTCGCTCAATTGGTGGAAATGCTGGTCCAAAGGCCTGCCGTCGCGGGTCAATTCCCTGATCGTGCCCTCGTACACGAGCCGGCCTTCGTTGATGAACAATACGCGGGAAGTCATCGCCTCGACTTCCTGGAGGACATGGGTCGACAGCAGGATGGTCTTGCTGTTGCCGAGTCTGCGGATCGTCTCGCGGACTTCATGGATCTGGTTGGGATCCAACCCCGCAGTCGGCTCGTCGAGAATCAGCACGTCCGGCTCGTGCAGCAGGACCTGGGCCATGCCCACCCGCTGCCGATAACCTCGCGACAGCTTGCCGATGGGCTTGCCGATCACGCTGCCCAGGGCACACAACTCGACGACGGAGTTGATCCGCTGGCGGGCCCGCTGGGCCGAGAGCCCCCGGGCCTTGGCAAAGAACCGCAACAGGCCCCGGGGAGTCATGTCCGGGTAAAGGGGACCGTTCTCCGGCAAGTATCCCAGCCGGGCTGAGCCGGCCAGCCGATCGGTCGACATGTCGTGTCCGGCAATCCGCGCCTCACCACCCGAGGTGGCCAGGTATCCCGTCAGCAGCTTCAAAGTCGTGCTCTTGCCGGCGCCGTTGGGTCCCAGGAACGCCACCACCTCGCCGCGGTGAACCTCAAACGAGACGTCCCGGATGGCCGCAAAACTGCCGAAGTACTTCGTCAGCCCTCGGGCCTCGATCATCACGGAATCTTGCTGATGGCTCATCGGAAGTTGCTCCGGGGGGTGGGGGAAACCGGGGGACGCTGGTCGATCGGGTGGCCCCGGTCGCGGCATGGTCGAACCGGCGATTATAACCGGCCGCCACCGGATGGCAATAGATGAGGAACGGTGTGTGTGACAAGTTTTCCTGGCAACTTGGTGCTTGGGGTGGCTGGGGTCGAGCGGAGCGAGCCCCCAGGTAGACCTGCTGGGGGCAGCCTGCGGCTGACCGCCAGCCACCCACGCGTCCGCCAGGAAAACTTGGCACACACGGAACGGTCGCGTCAGGCAAACAGCCGATTGCGCAACGCGGCCACTTCGGCTGCCCTCCGGCGGAGGGCCGCCGGCAGCTCGGCCGGGTTGAGCCACTTCGGCTCCGTGAACAAACGTCCCGGCTGTCTGAGGTGGTGACGGCGGGCGACCTGCCTGAGCAGCCGTCGGGCGCCGCGGTCCAGACCGTGGGTCCGGCAGAGGCCCTGAAACAGGCTACGATGGCTGTGCTGGCGCCGCCGGTGTTGCCAGCGATAGACCAGCCAAACGGCCAGACACAGCAGGGCAATCATACCGCCGGCCGCCGCCAGCCAAACCCACGTTTCACCGGTGTCCACCCGGTCGGTCCGGCGGCTGGCGGCGCCCAGATTCCCCGCGGCGAGCAGGAGATTCCCGGCGAGCATTGTCGTGGCCAAGGTGGAACCGGTCATAAGGGGATTCCTTCCGGTTGCTTTTCCGGCTGCCCTTTCGGCTGTTCCTCCGGACATTCCTCCTCCGGGGCCGGCCGCGTCAAGTACTGGCTGATCTGTTCGAGGCTCCGTTCGGCGGCCTGCTTGACGACGAAGCTGTGATCCAGCAGGGCATCGCGGAGTGCCTCCCAGGTGGGCATGGACTTGCAGTCCGCCAGGGCCTCGGCCGCCGCCGCCCGGACCACGTGGTCCTCGTCGCAAAGCAGCCTGATGAGGGGCTCCTCCAGCTCGGGAACCAGTCCCATGGCGCTGGCAGCCACCACGGCCCGGCGGCGGCCCACCGGCGAGAGGACCTCGAGTTCCGCAGCCAAGTGGGCCACGATGTCCGCGTCGATCTTTCTGACGAGGTGGCCGGCTGTGGGCCGCAGCTCCTCGTCCATGTCGTCGAGGTTGGCCAGGAACTGGCCGAGGGTGAATTCCGGCATGGCCTGGCGAAGGGCCCGTTTGACCTCCTCTTCCGGGCTGTCGACCATGCCGACCAACAGCGAGAAGGCGTCGGGGATTTGTCGCGGGCGGAGTTGCACCAAGAGTGAGGCGCGGACCTGGGGGTCCTGGTCGTCGAGGGCTTCGACGACCAGGGCGGAGACCTCGGGGCCGTCGAACTGCTCCAGGGCCCGGGCGGCCGCCCGACGCCCTGCCGGCTTGCCCTCCCGCAGCAAGTATTCGATCACCTCCTGTGCCCTCTGCCGGTCGACCGAGGAGATCTGCATCAATTGGACCGCGGCCGCCTGGGCCGCGTCGTCCAGGGTGTCGAACAGCCGGCTGTTCGTTCTGGCCCAGGCGATCGACTTGATCCGCGCGAGCGTTCGGGCGAGGGTCTTCGACGGCCTGGGGCCGATGGTCCACAGCAAGTGCTCGACGAACTTCCTGTCGCAGCGGTTAAAGATCACCTTGCTGACCACGCGGGGCATTTGGGGATCTTCGAGGAAACCCAGCAGCAGGCGGATCACCCCGCCCCGCGAACTCTTCGACAAGGTATCCAGGATCGGCAGGTGGCTGCTCTCGTCGGGCCGCTGGAGCAGTTGCCTGAGGGTGGCGTTCTTCGGCTTGGCCACCAGCAACCAGGCTTCTACAACCTCCACCCGCTTGTGCCGGTGGAACATGCGGACCGCCCGTTCCAGGCAGGAGGTGATCCGGTCACGGAGGCTGTCCCGCTGTTTCCGCTTGGGCTGATCGTCGGCACCGCTTAGCTCGGCGTAGAACAACTCGGTGAGCTCCAGCGCCGTTCTTGCCAGTAGCTCGGCGTGCGCGGTCTTCGTGTCCACCAGGACCGAGGTCAGGGCAGGAAGCAGACCATACAGGCGGAACGAGACGACGGCGTGGCAGGCGGACTGGCAGGCCTGCGGGCTGGGATCCTGCAAGGCCTCGCTGACCGCGCCCGCCAGCCGCTCCGGGCGCTCGTGGATGACCTCCCGGCACTGCTCGTCGAGGGTCGAGAGGCGGCGGAACAATTCGCGATGCCCCGCAGGGCACCAGCGATCCAGCAGGGCCCGAATCGCGTGGCAGCGGATCGTCTGGTGGGGATCGTCCAGACCGGCAATCAGGACGGCCGTCGCTGCTTCGTTCTCCGTCTTGGCGAGGAACTGGAAGGTCGCCCGGAGTCTCTCACTCATGATCCACTCGCCCGCCAAATGGTCTTGCGTGATTCCCGGAAAAAGGGGACAGGTCCAATTTGCCGGAACGGCCCGGAGGGTGCTTCGCACAAATTGGACCTGTCCCCTTTTTCCTCCCGAAATCGTGCAAGTTCGTTTAGAAGCGCCCCCTGAACCGTAGGTCATGATTGCCGTCCGCGCCGTGGAACCGGGTAACGGTTGTGCGGGATGGGACAATTGTGGCGCGCGAACCGGCTGCGAGGGGGACGGCAGAGGCGCTGGCCGGGGCGCACGGTACCGGCAAGCCGCGGCCGCAGAAGGGTTCCAGCGGGCCCCCGTTTTCCCCCCGAGCTTCCGCCAAACGGACTTGCGTGACTCGGGGAATTCTGGAGTATTTATTGAGGGTCAGGTAAGTAATGTCGCATGGTTTAGCCGTCGCCGGTACGTCGACGATAGCGTTTTCCAGGCCGACGTGCCGTCGGCCGCTAAACGTCACATGACATTGCTTTTCTGAGAGTCAATAGCCCCGGCGGCCACGCCCGGGAATTGCGCCGCGTGGCCGCGGCGGCTAAACCGCTTTCCTCCCGGAATCATGCAACGTCATTTAGCCGCCCGGGGCTCACCCCTGTTCCACGCCCCGCCGAAAGGTGATGTGCCTGTTCCATTCTGCGTCGTCTGTCTGTGGGAAATCCGTGCGGACGTGGGCGCCGCGGGTTTCCTGGCGAGTGATCGCCGCTGTGGTCATCAGGCGTGCCACACACAACATGTTTTGCAGCTCCCAGCCGGCGGGGTTGGCCAGTTGCCGAGCCAGTACGTAGCCGGACCAGCGGTTGATGTTCTCCAGCCCCTCGCGGAGACCTTCCGCGTCGCGGCGCACGCCCACGTTGCGCCACATCAGGCTTTTCAGGGCGTTGCGGACGTCGCCGAGGTTCAGCGGGTCGCTGATGGCTTCCACGGGCGGGTTTTCCAGCATCAAGGCAGAGAAGCTGTCGGCCAGTTCGGCTGCGGCCCGCGAGGCCTGCTGGCCCGCACGCGACCCGTAGACCAACGCCTCCAAGAGGCTGTTGGAGGCCAAGCGGTTGGCCCCGTGCAAGCCGCTGGCCGTGACCTCTCCGGCCGCCCACAAACCCGGCAAGCTGGTGCGTCCCTGGCGATCGACCGTCACCCCGCCCATCATGTAGTGTGCCCCGGGCCGCACCGGAATCCGGTCCCGCGTGATGTCCAGCCCGAACTCCGCGCAGATCGTTACGATGCCTGGGAATCGCGCCCGCACCTTCTGGGGATCGAGGTGCGTCAGGTCCAGGTACACGTTGGGATGCTGGGTGCGTTCCATCTGGGCGACGATCGCGTTGCAGACGACGTCCCGTGGCGCCAGCTCGGCCTGGGGGTCGTAGTCGGCCATGAAGCGGCGGCCGTAGCGGTCGACCAGGTGGGCCCCTTCGCCCCGGGTGGCCTCGCTGATCAGGTTGCGACTGCTGCCGGCGATGTACAGGACGGTGGGATGGAACTGCATGAACTCCAGGTCGCGCAGCTCCGCCCCGGCCCGATACGCCATGGCTATGCCGTCGCCGGTGGCCACCTCGGGATTGGTGGTTTCGCGATAGAGCTGTCCCGCCCCGCCGGCGCAGAGGATCGTCTGCTTGGCCCAAACCATGGTCTTGCCGTGTTGATGGTTCCAGACCAGCGCGCCGCGGCAGGCGCCCTCGCAGGTGAGCAGATCGAGCGTGAAGGTGTGCTCCCAGATTTCGATCTGGGGCGTCTGCAAGACTCGCGCGGTGACCACGCGCATGATCTCCTTGCCGGTGGCGTCGCCCAGGGCATGGACGATACGGTCTCGGCCGTGTCCGCCTTCGCGTCCCAGGGCCAGGTGCAGGCCCACCTGGTCAAAGTTCGTGCCCCAGTCGATCAGTTCGGCGATCCGCTGGGGTGCCTCGCGGACCACCTCATCGACGACCTGGGGATCGCACAACACTCCGCCCGCCTGCAACGTGTCCGCCGCGTGATCCTCGCAGCGATCGTCGGGAGCCAGCACGGCGGCGATGCCGCCCTGGGCGTACGCGCTGTTGGACTCTTGCAGACCCTCCTTGGTAGTGACCAGCGCCGACAGCGCCGGATCGACCGCCAGGGCCGCCCGAAGACCGGCCAACCCGCTGCCGATAATCAACACGTCGGTGAAAAAGTGGGGGACCCGCTTGGGATGGAAAGGGACTAGGTAGCGTGGCGTGGCGGTAGGCATGGGAAGATGGAGGATCAATGGGGCAAGGGGCGCAGGCCCAACGCTTCGAGGGGATCGGGCAGAGATCAGTCTATCATGCCGGACCGGGGACACAAAGCGAGGGTGCGTCGCCAGTCTTCCGAATCGCTTTCCCGGAGGTTTGCACGGGTGATCCCCTTCGTACTCCTTACGAGGGGGCTTGCACCAATGGCCGATATTTCGTATAAACTACTACGGAAAAAGGGGAACGCCATGAAACCGACCGGCCAGCGAGCTTTCACGCTGATTGAGCTGTTGGTGGTGATTGCCATCATCGGCATTTTGATCGCGCTCTTGTTGCCGGCTGTGCAGGCGGCGCGGGAGGCCGCCCGGCTGGCCCAGTGCGGCAACAATCTCAAGCAAATCTCGCTGGCCATGTACAATTACCTGGATGCCCACGAGTGCTTTCCCTCGGGCAACGTGGGCCGGCGGGAATGGCGAGATCCGAATGGCGACCTGCCCTGGGGGCATTTCGGCTGGCCTGCCCTGATCCTGCCGTTCCTGGAGAATCAGGCCCTGCACGACATGATCAACTTCAACGTGCAGGCCTATGCAGAGCACATTCCGGAGGACTCCAGTTGGGGCCCGCAGCGCGGCCCGGCCGGAAATCCGGTCAACAGACCGGCGGCCTTGAGCATGCCCTCGACCTTCGTCTGCCCTTCAGCCCACCGCGTGCAGCCGGTCAACGAGCAGAAGGACTACGGGATCAACGCGGGGACGGGCATGTGTTGTCCGGAGCGCAACAGCGGGCACCTCGGGATCGCCTGGTACAACAGTGCCGTGGCCGCAAAGGACGTCAAGGACGGCCTGACCAACACGTTCATGTTTCTGGAATTCGCCCACTTCGGCAACCATAGCTGGATCAACTACGACCGGGGCTCGAACCAGTTCTTCTGGATCCACCACACGTCGCAAGGTTACGTGGTCTCCTCCCACCACGACGGGGCGCCTACGCCACCGAACGACACCAGTTGGAACGGCCGGGCGGCCCATAGCGATCATTTGGGCGGTATCCAGACCACAATGTGCGACGGCCACCTGGTCTGGGTCAGCGACAACATTGACTTCACGATCTACCGGGCGGCGTTTACCAGGGCCGGGGGCGAACCAGTTCAGCCCCCTCGCTAGTACCAGGTCACGTTATGCGAAGCATTGGCAGGCGCAGCGGATGGGTCGCGATGGTCTTGCTCTCCATGACCGCGGTGGCGATGCTGGGATGCGGGCGGGACGGGCCGAAGATCGTGCGCATCTCCGGCAGGGTGACCCGGGGCGGAAGACCCGTGGCAAATCTGAAAGTGAATTTTATCCCCGCCAGTGGCCGCCCCAGTTGGGGATTCACCGATCCCGACGGACGCTACACTCTCCACTACACCCGCGACCGGGACGGGGCCTGCGTGGGAAAGCACAAGGTGTTTGTGAAATACTCGCCCCGCCCCAGCGATCCGGGCGAAGAAATGAAAATGCTGGCCGGGGGGTTCAAGATGCCGCCGGACATCAATGCGATCGAAAAGAGGTACGGCTCTCAGGAGACCACGCCCCTGGAGTTCGATATCCAGGAAGACCGGGACGACCTCGACCTGGCACTCGACTGAACACCTGACGCGTTGCAGCGCCGACGAAACATCTCGTTTAGCCCGAATTATTCATGGGCCGGGAAAAACGCCGCAGTGTGCCACTGCTTCGTCAGAAGCAGTGCCGTGCGTAATAGCCGTGCACCGGAACGTGTCAACCGGGGGGCGGGCGGAACTCCAGTCGGGCTACGCCCTCCTTCCGTTCCGCCCGCCACCGCTTCTTCCAACCCCAACATCCTTGCTCTCTCCATCCTTCTTCTCCCTCCTCGCCCTCTACTGTGATAAACCAGGAGGCAGTTGTCTCACCCATTATTGGCACGGAGAGCCGGATGATCACTGTGTGGCACGACGCGAGAAACGCAGAGGCACCGAGCACTCTGGTTGAGTCGTGACGCTTCCTCCGGGTACAGGACTTGATGCGAGGAGATCGTACATGAATCCGTATCAATCACCACGTGCCGCACTTGGCGCGCCCTCAGGCTCTGCAGAGCAGAGGCTAATACACTGGAACTGGCTGGTATTCCTCAGCCTCGTAGCTGCGATCCTCATCGAGGTGCTCCCCACTGAAGCAAGTGTTCTGTACAGCTTGCGCACCAAGGGAACGCTAGTCGTTGTTGCGGCGAAGACAGGCTGCGTAGCGGCGATCCTGTTACCTTTGGTGCTCTTCGTTCTGCGGAACGGGTGGCGAGGTATCATGACTGTCAAAGTGAGGGTTGCGGCAATAGTCGTCATACTCCTGGCAAAGTGTGTCTTTGATATCGCGTGGTTGTTTCTGTGAGGACTGTCCTCGTCCACCGAGCAGTGGGGGTCAACTCTTGAGATAACGTCCGGAATGATGCGCACGGGTGCCACTCCGCCATGAATAATCCGCGTTTCGCGGCTTACCTCGCCCGCCGCGGGACTTGGGGAAAACGGCAAACCGCTGCGCGGCGGGCAAGGTAAGCCTGCTAAAACGCCCAACCGTCGCGGCCCGCGGAGTAGCGTTAGGCGGGACAGTAGGTCGGGCCATGTGGCGCCGAGGTGTCAGTCTTGCGGGGCATCGCGTGGCAGATTCCGGTCGATCCACAAGCCCGGCCGCGCCGCGGCCAGCTTCCCCACGGCGTCGTCGGTCACCTGGGTTCCTTCCACCCACAGGTGTCTGAGCCCCGGCAGCCGGCCGATCTCCGCCAGCCCGGCGTCGCTGATGCCCGTCTGGCGGAGATCCAACAGTTGCAGATCGTCGAGGGCTTTGAGCCGGGAGAGTCCGGCGTCGGTGATTCGCGTGCCCCCCAGCTTGAGCGTTTTGAGGTTTTTCAGTCCTTGGAGACTCGCCAGGCCGGCATCCGTGATGGCCGTGCCCTCCAGCGTGAGATCTTCCAGCACCGTCGACGCCGACAGGTGCGCCAGCCCGCGATCGGTCAACCGCGTGTTGGCAACCGACAAGCTCCTCAGCCCGCCGAGACCTGCGAGGTGTTGCAGGCCCGCATCCGTGATCTGGGTGTCGGCCAGCGACAACGTCTCCAACCGGGTCAGAGCCGAGAGCGACTGCAGGCCGGCATCGCTGACTCCGGTCTGATCCAGGTTCAGGCTCCGCAGTTTCGTCAGGCCGGCCAGCCGGGCGAGACCCGCGTCGCTGAGCGAACTCCTGGTGAGAATGAGTTCCTCCAGGTTTTTCAGCCCCGCCAGCTCAGCCACCCCGGCGTTGGTCACCTGCCGACCACCCACCCAGACCTTGCGGAGGGTGGAGATCGGCTTGACGTACACTCGCAGGAACTCGTCGTCACACCTGGCCGGCACGCTCACGCCCACGAGGTTCGTCAGATAGCCGCTGCCGATGAGACTGCGCAGCCAAGCCGGGCCAATTGGCTCGATGTCGGTGACCCCGACGCGCTTCCTGGCCTCGGCCGTCAACCGCTCGCACGCGGCATGATACCGGCTGCGAAACCCCAGCCAGACAATCGGCACCAGACACGCCAGAAGGAAGGCCAGCAGTACCCATTGCCAAGGCTTTCTCCGGCGCGTCGGCACAGAGGAACCCTGCGGGCCTTGGGGCGCTGGTGCGTTGCTGCTCATGGGTACGGCAACCCCCACCGGGAGTGTTGTGGGATCATACGCCCCAGATTATCGTCTGAACTCGGCCGGAAGTCCACCGCTCTGGAACAGGACAGAGTCCTTAGGAGCCTGTGCCAGAGCCAATAATTAGGGTGGCTGGTGGTCGACCGGAGGCCGCCCCCAGCCGAAGGATTCCGGGGGCTCGTCACGCTCGACCCCGGCCACCCAGAGCGTTCCCATACGGCTCTGGGACTAGGTCTAAGTCCATCCCCTCTGCCCGGCGTATCGCCGGCCAAAACCGAACGCCCGCGGCCCCGGGTGAATTTCGGGAGAAACTGACCCCCAAGAGGGTTGAACTGCCAATCCATTTCGGGTATAAAGCGATCGTCGACCGGCTGTCGCGGCCGGAACGAGAACGCCGACGCGATCGGCTGCCCCGCAGGTCTGGTCATCGAAAGGTCCGGCACGCGACTTTCGGCGGGAAGAAGCGACTGCCACAACGGTCGTGATCCGTCGTCTCGGGCAGCCCGTGTTCCGGCTGCGCGGGTTGCGGCCGTCCACCCATGTCAGAGCGGAGGACACGTCATGAGGCACTCCTCTCAGCGGGCTTTCACGTTGATCGAGTTGCTGGTGGTGGTGGCCATCATCGGGATCCTGATTGCCCTGTTGTTGCCCGCCGTCCAGGCCGCCCGCGAGGCAGCGCGGCTGGCACAATGCGGGAACAATCTGCACCAGCTCGGCATCGCCTACCATAACCGCATGAGCTGGTACGAGGGCGATCGGAAAAAGGGGCAACTGCAAGTCAGTTCGTGGATGGGTGCGTTGAGGCCCTTCGTCGAGAAACAGACGACCGTGTACCTCTGCCCGAGCGATCTCGGCGGCGCGAAGCAAGTCGGGGGAGTCGCGGACCATTCTTTGCAGGTGCACGGCGGCGCCAACTTGAAGATTCCTTTCGAAGAGGGGCCCTACGTGATCCTCTACCAGGATCCTACCAGGTTCCCGCAGTACAACCAGTGCACGTTCAAAGCAGCCACTCCCGACAGCTACATCCTCTCGATTGAGGACGGACCGAGGGACAACTGGACCGATTGTGTGTGCATCATCGATCCCTACGAGGACGGCCCGGTGGAAGGCGGCTACACCTGGGAAACCGGCCACGCCTACTGGTATGACCTGCTCGGCCCGGATGACGAGGTCATGACCGACCTCAGCGGCAGGCGGTGCTCGCCGTTTCTGAGAGGTCAGCGGTGGGAATTCAAGGGCGCCGGCCGCTGCAGCTACGGCATGAACGTGGCCGTGGATCGGTTCAAACGGGACGGCAACAAGATCCTCCTGGTCGAGTACGGCAAACTGATTGCCAGGGTGGTGGACCCCAACGCTACCGACTTGGCCAGTGGCGGCTGGAAATACTGGGTCCGCCCGCGACACGGAGGCGTGCTCAACGTGCTGTTTGCCGACGGGCACGTGGAGACCATGATGCCCAGCCCGATCGACCCTTCGGTGCTCAAGCTGCAGGACGACTACTGGCGGCCGGCGAGCGATCTGAGACTGGCCAGGTAGCCCTCCGACAGGAACAAAAACACCGGTAGAATCTGCAGGTTGACATGCTCAGGAATCGCACGGCCCGATCCCCCGTCGTGGTTTTCGCTTTGGTTGTCCTGCTGGCACTGGCGGGCTGCCAGCAGCCACCTTCACCCGACGAGCTGGCCCAAGAGGCCCTGGAGGCGGCCACCGCCGGCGAGCAAGAGTTGGCGGCGGTCGAACTGGCCGAGGTGGCCAACGACAACCAACTGCAACCGCAGCTCCGCCAACAGGCAAAGCAGTGCCTACAGCGCGTGCTGAAGGAGAGCCCATCGCCGCAGGTGCGGGCAGCCTGCATACAGGGGCTATCGTCCCTGTGGGATTATGACAGCATGCCCGCGTTCCTCGACGCGCTGGGCGACGAATCGGACCTGGTCCGCGGCCGCGCGGTGGTGACGATCGAGCGGCTGATGTCGGTGAGCCTCGCGGGCTTCGGCTACCACTACGATGATCCGTCCGCGAAACGGGCAGCGGCGATCGAACGCGTCCGAAAGGAGTGGGACGCGACGCGCGATTCACCGATCATGAAAAAGTGGAGAGAACGACTGAAAGAAAAGTCGTAGACCTTGGCGGGCGGCCTACTCGCGTCCCCCGCCGGCGACCCCGCGGCTGTACGCCCGGAAAAGCTCAGACCAGTCGCTGGGCGGGTCAAAACGGCTGGCTTCGCGCAGGCCCTGCAGCTTGTCGGTTGTGGTCCCGCCGCCTTTGAGCTGCGTGCCGCGCGGACGCAGCCCGAGGCTCTTCAACGCCCCGTCGAGCTGCCTCCGTGCAGCCTCGCCCTCAGGGCCGCTCTTTGCAGCCTCGCGCTTCATCTGCTCCCACTTCTGGACGAACTTCCTGGCCTCCTCCCGCGTCCAGCCGAGCTTCTCCAGCAGCGCCGAGTCCTGCTGGTTCATCTGGTCCTTAAGATGTTCCAGGGCCAGATCGGTCGCCCGGCGGGCGTAATCCAGGTTCGGCTCGTCGCCGCCGGTGGTGGTGGTCTCTGAGGGCGGCGGACCCTCGGGTGGTTCACCCGGCCCGCCACCGACCACGGGATTGCCCTGGCCCCGGGCACCCGGGCCGGAGGAAACACCGCTGCCGGCCTGGCCGCCGTCGCGCGGATTCTCCTGGGGGCGCTGGGCCCCTCCAGGATTGCTGCCGTCGCTCTTCCTCTCGCCCGGGCCGATGCCCCCGGGCTCTTCCCGCCCGCCGGAGCCGGGACCGCCGCGTCGCGTGGCTGAACTGCCCGTCTTCCGTGCGGTCTCGACCTGGTTTCCGCCGCGGGTGCCGGTCTGGCCGTCGCCTCGCTGTTTGGCCGCCGAGCCGCCCCGCTGGGCCTCGGTCTGGGAACCGGCGGCACCGGCGCCGGGCTGCTTGGACCGCTGTCCGCCGCCCTGCTCGCCGCCGCCGGAGCGGTCGCCCGACGTGTCGCCCTGAGAGTCCGACTGGTCGCGGCTGGTGCTGGGCGATTGGGCCGACTGTTGGCTCTCACCGGGGTTCTTCCCCGGCTCGCCGGGCTGCTTCTCCCGAGGCCGGTTCTCTCCCTGTGCTGCGGGAGGGCCGGTCTCTTCGCTCGACGGCTGGCCGGCGCCGGGCGATTGCTGCTGACCGTCTTGCTGCCCTCCGCCCTCCGGTTTAGTGCCGCCTTGCTCCTTGCCCCCGTCGGGTTTTCCACCCTCTTGCCGCTTGCCGGCGTCCGGCTTTCCGCCCTCTTGTTCCTTGCCCGCGTCGGGCTTTCCGCCCTCTTGTTCCTTGCCCGCGTCGGGCTTTCCAGCCTCTTGTTGCTTACCGCCCTCCGGCTTTCCGCCCTCTTCTTGCTTGCCGGCGTCCGGCTTCCCACCGCCTTGCTGATTTCCGCCACTGGGCTGTCCACGGTCCGGCTTCTTACTGGCGTCCGGCTTTCCGCCCTCTTGCTGTTTGCCACCGTCCGGCTTCCCACTGGCTTGCTGATTTCCGCCGCTGGGCTGTCCACCGTCCGGCTTCTTACTGGGGTCGGGGTTTCCGCCCTCTTGTGGCTTGGCACCCTGTTGGCCGCCCGGCTGTTCATTGCCCTGCTTCTGCTGGTTTTGCTGCTGTTCCTGGCGGTCCTTGAGGATCTTCTCGAAGGCGTCGCCGGGCTGCGTTTCGGGGTTAACTGGTTTGCCGGGCTGTTCGGATTGGCCGTCGGGTTGTTGCTGCGGGTCCTTGCCAGCGGTGCCGGAGTCCGACTTGTCGCCGCTTTTGCCCGGCTTAGACGAGTCCCCCTCCGCTGCGGGCTGGTGGCTTGAAGTGTCCCCTTGTTGGCCCTGGGGCTGCGCCCCGCCCTCTTCCGCCGCTGACTGTTCCCCTGCTTTCGGCTTCTCGGCCGCGTCTGGGGGGTGGTCTTCCCCGGGCTGTTGGCCCTGGTCGTGCTGCTGGTCCGGCGACCCCTTCTGGTTGTCCTGTGAGCGTTGCCCCGCAGCCTGGCCGGTGCCGTCAGGCTGCTCCGCCGGGGGCTGCCCGCTGGAAGGTTCAACGATCGTGATCCACTGTTGGGCGCTGGTGCCGCGGCCGGGCGTGGGCTCTTTGTTGTCTTCGGCCTCGGCCCAGTAGCGGACGCGGTCGCCCGCTTTCAGCCCCGCCGCACCCGGCTGAGAAGCATCGCCATCGAGCCTTGCCCGAGCCGGCTCGAAGAGGTGACTCTGCTGGAATTGACCCTGATGCGGCTTCTCCATCAGGGGCGGAATGACCAGGCTTCGCCCGCCGCACTCCGCCTTCAGCACCACCCTGCGGAGGGCGAAATCGGGGTCTTCGGCACGAACGCGGATCTGAAGCCGCCCGGCCCTGTCCAGTTGCACCTCCTCCTGCTGCGGCTCGACGATCTGGATCTCCGGCGGCAGGTCGCGGACGACCTCGATCCGGTGGCGGGTGGGCCGGGGGTTCAACCGCCCGGCGTCGTCTCGAAAACGCAGTTGGTAGGAGTCGTACTCCGGCAGGTTGGGGTCGTTCGGGTCCAACCGCAAGGTAAACCGGCCCGTGGCCGACCGGGTACCCTCGGGGTGCTGCGGCTGCATCGACAACTCGTGCAGGCCGGTACACCCCAGGTCGATCTCGGCGCGGCGGATCGCCCGGTTGGCCGCCGCGCGGATCGTGATCTGCGTGCCCTCGATCGCCCGGACGTCGCCGATTGCCCGGAGGTCGCCCTGGCGTTTCACAGTCCGCGTGGGAAGGCCGGTGTAGGCCGGGTAGTTGTACTCGATCTGGTCGACGCCGATCGTGGGGGCGGTCTGCACGTCGATCGTAAACCGCCGCGTGGTGTAATCGCCGGCGGTCAGATAGTAGGAGACGTTCTGCTGCAGGCCGAGCTCTTCCGGCGGCAGCCGGCACTCGTAGCGGTGACCGTATCCGTCCGCGGACGGCATCATCGGGATGCTCTGGTCAATGCTCTGCCCGTCGGCCGTGGAGTAGTAGAGGGCCACCGTGTCGCCGTTCACGCCGCGGACCTCCGCCGAGACGGTGACGAACTCGCCGTGGAAGGCCGCCGCGTCGCCCGGCTTGACGTCCTCGATGGTCACCCGGGTGGGTGCAGCAATGCCGGACCAAGGCCAGAGCACGCGGGCGGCCGAACTCAGCAGGCTCTTGGGCGAAAGGACCAGGTAGAGACAACAGACGGCCACCATGCCGGCCAGGACGTAACCCAGCCGGATCACGTGCATGCGATCGACGGCCGCCTCGATCTCGATCTGCGAGAGGTCGGCGGCCGCCCGCTGTTCGATCGCCTGGTAGACGGGCGGCGGCACCTCGCGGCGATGGGCGCGCAACAGCAAAAAGTTGATCAGGCTGTTCTTCAGCGACCGGCTGCTCTGCTCGATGGTGTAGGCAGCGAAGATCGGGTTGATCCGGCCGATCAGGGGCATCGAGACGCGGCGGGCGAAGTACCAGCCCGCCCCCACCACCAACCCCAACAGCAGCCACAGCCGTCCCCAGAAACCCAGCCCGCCGGAGACCACCCAATGGTCGACCACCGCCGCGGCCAGCAGGTAGGCCAGCGTGCCGATCAGCAAGACGATCAGCCCGCCGCCGACGTCCACACCTTTGACCTGCCGCCGCGTGCGGCGGAGGCGGTCGTCGATGAAGGCCTCGTACGAAGGCGGGCCGGGCTGCGGTTCCGCCGGCCGAGGAGGTGGGGGTACTGTTCCGCTCGACATGGGGACCTCCCGTCCGCGTAGATCTCTCCACACTATTATAGACGCACTCGGCCCTGCCGGGATTCCCCTTTTTCTGTAAAGCCCGGTTGAGAGGTGCGCTTGGGGGGGACGGGTAAGGGGTGCAGCGCTGCGGGTGAGTGGTCGAGTGGGCCGAGGGTGGTTTCCGCGGCTTCCGGAGTCAACCGGTCCGCCCCTCCTCCGGAGGAGGGGCAGGTTGTGTGGGTCATTTCGACCGCCTCAACCTGGATTATTCACGGGCCGGGGAAAGCCGCCGCAGTGTGCCACTGCTTCGCCAGAAGCAGTGCAGTGCGTACCGTCGATGCACTGCTTG
>Ga0315277_10002020_pt1 | contig 28590 bp, 27 predicted proteins | sample YL17G05_15_MG_FD_203695 | JGI IMG/M metagenome (GOLD analysis project Ga0315277, IMG submission 203695) | Sediment microbial communities from Yellowstone Lake, YNP, Wyoming, USA - YL17G05_15 | ecosystem: Environmental > Aquatic > Freshwater > Lake > Sediment | place: USA: Wyoming | collected... | reverse complement strand
TGGCAGAAAGCTGGGACTATGTGTACAACAATATCCGTCCTCACATGTCTCTTGGAAATCTAACTCCTATGAAGTATTATGCAAGTATTAAACAGGAGAACCGTTCTTGATGTACTGAACTAATACAGTTTGTTGACATTATGGGCCTGTAATGTTAATCTTCGGTTGAGCTCTCGGGTCGACCCACATGCTTTTCGTATACCCTTTCAAGGAGGGGGCTATGAAAAAGAAGAGTCTGAATGTGTTGGCCATGAGTACCGGTCCGCCGGCGTCAGTTGACACGCAGGTAGACCATCTTATCGACACTGACTGCAACGTCGACAGCAGCACGGCCTCCCTGGCCCGGCACCGCGACGCGATCTGGTGACCGCTATTTAGCCTGGGCGCCGCCGGCTGGACATCGACATCGTCCGTCAAAAGCGGACAGTCGGATGTAATGATCGGTGACTGATCTTTGTCGCCGGGATTTTTCCATGGCTCGTTTGAACATTGTCGTCTGCCGTGGCGGGGAGGTTGTTATTGGCTTGCTATTTGTATGTATTACCACAAGCCAGCGCCTCCCCGATATTTTTCCAAAAAACTATTTACAACTATAGGTATACCTGTTACACTAACACGCTAGTGCAGAAAATTATCGGTTATCGTCAATAGCTTGTGATCGTCCGGCCCTGAGGGTCGGTTTTTTTATACGCACAAAGAAGTGCACGTTGACAAGTTCAGGGTTACAAGAAAGGGTAGGAAAGGAGGACCTTTAACGTAAGTCAGCTTCAGCTCCGGTCGACTGGATTCAAAAACTATTAGTTCAAGTCGGGAGGAAATCAAATGAAACGCGTGAGTTTGACCTTTTTTGTCGTCTTGATGTTGCTGACCACACTCGTTGGGCTCGCCCCACAGTCTGTGTCGGTAGCTAGCGCGCAGAGTCCCGTGCCTAGCCCCACCCCAGAGCCACCACTGATCATCGGTATGGAGTACATCAGCCCGGTTGCAATCCCGTGGTCGGCGGCGCATTTGGCCGGTTACGGCTGGGCGCTCATGGACATTTTCGGCCCGTCGTACCTGGTTGTTCCTGATGGGGACGGCTTTAAGGTCGTCGATAGAGGAGGCAAGGAGGTCGTCAGGACTGTGTTTTGGACGGCAACGAAGCCCGACGACTTTAGCCCCACGACCTCTGATCGCGTGGCCGAAGACCTGATCCGGCAAGGTGCCAAGTTGATCTTCAATACGGCCGAAAATTGGTGCCAGAGCCTGTACGAGAACGTGGCGCCCAAACATCCCGATGTAAACTTTATGTGCATCCGCGGTCCTGTGGGGCCAAACTTTGGCAGTATGTATCCCCGGAGCTGGGAGGGGTTCTATGTAGCATGCGCGGCTGCAGCATCGATAGTCGATGAGCCGAACCTTGGTATGCTTGGGGCCTATGAGACAAACCCGCAGGTGGCCAGCAATCATGGTGCCTGCGCGAGAGGTTTCGCAGACTCCTGGGCCGAAAATCATACCTCTACGCCCAAGATATCAACTGTCTACATTGACAATTGGGCGAATATGCCAGACGAGACGGTTGGGGCTGAATCTTTGGCGGCAGCGGGAGCTAGGGTGGTGGCCGTACATCAAGACAGCACGGCGGCCGCGTCGGCGTTAGCGGGTGCAGATCCCCGTGTTTGGGTGGTTGGCTATGATAGCAATTGGGCCAATTTCACCAAGCCCAACGGCCACATCCTAACCAGCGTAACGCTGGATTGGACGGATGCGTACAGTCGGGCCATTCGGATGACGCTGGATAAGAACTTTGTGGGGTTCAAGTGGAATCCAGGTTTGAAGGAAGGTGTGGTCAAATTGGCACCATTCTCGCCCGAAGCGCCACCCATTGCTCAGCTAACTGCCGACAGGTACACGCAGAGAATTATCAATGAGAAGTACCCCTGTGGCAGACCGGACAACATGTGGGCGATGGACAGCTGGAAGACTTGCTACAACTACAAACAGTAACTCTGAAACAACGTCGTCCGTGGGAGAGGGAGCTTATGCTCATTTGCATTTCTCTCTCCCGCGGAACCGACATTTATAATTTTCACAAAATAATTAGCAGGGTTGATCTGTCGTCCCAAAATACCTATCCCCATAGTCGCCAATACCAGGCAGAATGTACTTTTTATTATTCAAACACTCGTCCACCGCGGCGGTAAAGATGTCTACGTTGGGAAACTCTTTTTGGATCAACGCTATTCCTTCCGGTGCCGCAATCACGCACACCACCCTTATATCCTTAGGTTTAAACCCCTTCAATTTTCTAAGTGTTTGCAAAATAGACCCACCTGTGGCCAGCATGGGGTCGGTAATTACTACAACGGAATTTGCTGTTATTCTTGGTAGTTTACAATAGTATTCCCGAGCCACCGCGGTTTTTTCGTCCCGCTCCAGTCCTAAAAATCCAATTTTTGACTTGGGAAGCAGTTTCATGGCGCCAAAGAGCATGGCCAGGCCGGCTCGGAGAATGGGGATTATAATAACTTCGTCTTTGAGTTTTTTTGTTTTAATTTTTACTTCCAGCGGGGTGGTTATTTCTATTTCATTAAAATCAAGTCCTCTTATGGCTTCCGCAAAAAGAAGCTCGCAAAGGCGGTCGGAGTGACGTCTAAATTTTGCTACATCGGTTTCTTTGTCGCGGAGATGACTTAAAGAGTCTGTAATAAATGGATGGTCAATTTTATAAACCATTTTAAATATAAACCATAATTTTCCTTTGTAAGTATACATGTTTTGTGTTTTCGTTCCAAATTGCTTGATGGTTAAGGTCCCGCTCTGTATACAGAAAGGGAGCCGTATGCAACATGCCTGATTGGCTATGCCGCAGCGGCTCCCGGAGCTTGTAGCCATTGGGCTACTCGACAAATTCGACGAGGCAGACGCATTCTTCGTCTCTGAACATCTCATCGAAGTCAAGCCCGAATCCCCCCACAAAGCCCTCGATGTCCATGCCTGTGAAAATGTGGTAGCTGGGGGGTAGCGCTACACACCGTCGAGAAGGCTTGTTGAGCAAGGCGCAGACACCAAGGTATTGAGGTTTTCTTCTCGACAGGATGCTCATGACATAATCAAGGGTTTCCCCCCTATCAATGATGTCCTCGATGACGAAGGAAACAGTTCCCGCGAGGGTATCTTGAACATCCAACAGTGTTCTGACCTCGCCGCCAGAGGTCCCGTGCCCATAGCTTTCAGTTCGGTAGAACTCGAGCCGGGTTTGTATGCCCCTCTGATGTAACTCCTTCATAACGGCCATACCGTACACAACGGCGCCTTTGAGGATTATGATCAGGTGAACTGGCTCTTTTCCAGTGAGGACATCTGGGGCGTTTGCTGCGCATTCTGCGCAAATCCAATCCGCCGTCTTACAGACGATCTGTGCAACCTTCTCTTTAGTAACTAGTACCTTGCCTAGTCTTGCTCTTTTCGCGTCCATAAATTTCCTCCTTTGGGTAGTGTAGAAAATGGTCGAGAGGCTAAAACGATGCAAATGAGCACGCGCTCTAGCCTCCCATAGATAGATGTTACTCACAGACTACTTGAAAGTGGGCGACCCGCGGTCTACCAGGCGACGGCGTGGCACTGGCCGGTCGTGACGTTGACGAAACCTGACTTGCAGCCCGCGAATGGGGTGACAAGGACCCATTTCCATGGGTCGCAGGTCAAAGTTGCGAATCGCTGCCGCAACTCCGACACCAGCTTACCCAGCCACGTGTACGCCCCCAGCTTTTTCCAGAAGTTCTGGAAGTTGACGGCCGTCTGCGCGGCGGGTGTGGCGGTCATGAGGCCACCCACTTCGAGTGCCACCTCGGCCACCACCTCGCCATCTTTGACGAAGATATAGCCCCCGCCAATCTGATTCAGCCGGTTGGTCGCGAGCAGTGCCGCTTCGTCGGAGGTGGATAAGCACTGCAAATAGTGGTTGTCGTGGCTTTCGGTTTCACAGAAGGCTGCACCGTCTTCATCTGGCCCGACGCCGGTCCAGATCATGCTGGCGACGTTGGGTGTGCCATGGTAACGGTCGATCATGGAGAGCTTCACGTAGCCCGCTTTGTGATCAGACTGCACCTTGCCGTCCTTCACGGGCAGCACAGTTGTCATGTAGTCGGGCGCAAAGTAGAAGGGTTGTAACACTGCCACGGTGGCGGTTACAGCGGAGTTGTCCACCTTGATGGCGAAGTCGTCGACGGTCAGCTTGCCGGTGTTCATGGTACCGGTATATTCTGACCAATCCGCTGCCGGGATCGTCGCAATGAACTTGCCGTCCTCGACCGCGTGAACCCCGTTGACCCAGACATGCTTGATGTTGAAATCCTTGGGGTCACCCTGCAGTACCAGGAAGGAAGCGAACTTGCCGGGCGAGTCTGAACCCTCCAGCTCTGCCACATCGGAGTAGCGGGCAGGGTTGATAGAGGCCATCTGCCAGGCAACTTCAACTGTTGCGCCTGCCTTGACGGCACGTCGTACGTTATCCACGGTGCCGCCGATAGCAGGGTTCAGGGTTTCGTCCGGCGCTCTATCATCCGTTGTCAGCGTGACTTTTGACCAGTCCTTCAGACCCTTCTGAATCAGGTAGGGAATGATCTGGTCGGCGTCGGCGGTCCGCAGAATCAGCGTGACTCCATGTGTCAGCTTGCGCCACGCCTCTTCGCCCAAACTCACTTGGTCGGTGCCGCGGGCGTTCTCGTGGTCGCTGCTTAAATGCATGTCCCCGGCGGCGCTGATGTCGTCAAAACTCGTATAGAGCGACATGTGGCCTTCGATTGGGTTGCCGGTAGAAAAGGCGGCTGCAAGAAGGCCGAGCAGGACTTTGTGACCGGGGAAGTTCCTATTCTTCCATACCGGCCCGTTCATCACCTCGTCGATATCCCTGACGCGCGGATCACTCTGGAACAGCTTCATGAAGCTGTCGTAGTTGTATGAATCTCCGGCGCCTGTGAACTCAAACGGTGTGGGCGGTGCCGCACTGGCCAAGTCGGGATAGATGTTGAAGGGACAGCCTAGGTCCCAGCACTTGAGGAAATACGCGACCATCTTCTCGACTGGCCAAACGTTGGCCGCTTCGTGACTGGCTTCGAGTACCCAGCCTTGGCCGTACAACGTCTGAAATCTGGCGGCCTGGTCGGGCGTTTCGCGCGCACTTTCCAGGTGCGTGTGCGATTCGCCGAACACTGGGCCCAGGGTATAGGCGCTGTAGTCGATAGCCTGCTTAGCCTCGTGTTTCCACTCGGCGGTCGGCCCGACCCAGCAGATGTAGTTGCCTTTCACGGCGATGGTCTGGTCTTCGAGCCAGGTGCCAGTATTCGAGTCGAATAGCTTACCGGCCCGAACCGCGAGATCGGCTGGCATCTTGCCGAGCGCCACGTCCACGCAATCTTCCCACTGCGCAATCTGTTTGGCGACCCAGGGATTCTGTATCACCGGGTCGGGTGGCGCGGCGGCAACGGAAGCTGGCACAAGTGTCAGCAACAGTACCAGTAAACCAATCAGACTAAACACGCGCTTCATGGTAATCCTCCTCGGACTTTCTGATAGTTGATCGATCTTCCAATTGTGTTTGCTTAACCCTTTCAACAGTTCAGTCTTTGTCCTTTCCTCCTTTCAATTAAAGCCTGTGAGTAGAAGAACCTTTGGAACGGCCAAACGTCTTTGTTTGGTGATATTTGGTAATCCCAATTTTCTTCTACTCAACTATTAAATTTTCAAAGAGCAGTGGAGAGCTTACTTACAATGCCAAATTGGCCACCGCGTTCAGCTCTCTCCCTTCTAATACTCACAGACTCCCAACTTAGCCTCCGTAAGGCTGGCCGAGGTTCTCGGGGGCGGGCTTGGGAGCCTCGCCCTTCACTCCGTCCACAAACCAGTCCATGTTCAACAACTCGGCGTCGGTCAGGCATTTGCCCTCGGTCACCACAGTGACACCGTTTTGACCGATGACCGGCCCGCAGAAGACGTCCCACTTCCCGCTCATGATCGCGGCTGTGTAGCCTGCAATGCGGTAGCGGGCAGTGGCAGCGACTTTGGGGGAGAGGGGCGACAAGCCCACGATCCCTTCGTTCATGCCGCCGTAGTACTGCTCGGTCTGGTAGGTGCCGTCGATGGCCTTCTTGGCGATTTCCACTTCCTTGGGGCCCCAGTTCCAGGTCGGGCTGACGAGGACGGTATCGCCCACGAACTTGCGCATGTCGGAATCGTATCCAATGGATACCGCACCCGCTTCGGCAGCTGCCTTCTGCGGTTCGGTGGTGTCCTGATGTTGGGCGATCACGTCGGCGCCGGCGGCGAGTAGGGCGTCAGCGGCTTCCTTCTCTTGCTGCGGTCCGAACCAGGTATTGGTCCACACCACATGCACCTCGGCCTGCGGGTTCACTTCCCGGACTCCGAGTGTGAAGGCATTGATGCCACGCACGACCTCGGGGGTCTGAAACGCTGCTACAAACCCAATGTTGTTACTCTTGGTTGCCGCGCCGGCTGCCAGCCCTGACAGATACCTGGGCTGTTCCATGCGGCCGAACACCGTGGACACATTCTTGGCGGTCTTATAGCCGGAGATGTGCACAAACCAGGTGTTTGGGAACTCCTTGGCCACGGCGATGGTAGGGTCCATGTAGCCAAACGATGTGGTGAAAATCAGCTTGTAGCCTTTCTGCGCCAGGTCGCGGATGACCCGTTCAGCCTCCGGTCCCTCCGGGACGTTTTCGATGTAGGTGGTCTGGACCGCGGTGCCAAGCTCCTTTTCGACGTACAACCGGCCCTGGTCCTGCGCCCAAGTCCACCCCATGTCGCCGATCGGCGCCACGTAAACGTAGCCAATCTTCAGCGGATCGGCGGCCCTGACTATCGGCTGTGGGGACACTGACGCCCACACGATGGTCGCCAGCATTGCGGCGATGAGAAGGATGGTCCACAAGCGTTTCATTTCGTTTCCTCCATTTGAGTTGATCTGATTGATTTGCCTTTGCTTGCCACAAACGAATGATCCTTTGTCCTTTCTATCTCTCCTTTCTACCCTTCTTGTCTAATTGTTTGTCTGTGAGAAAGAGAACTTTTGGAAGTGCCAAACGACTTTGTTTGGTAATCCCAATTTTCTCTTTCTCAACTATTCATTTGTCAAAGAGCGCAAACTTTAAACAGAAACAAAAAACCGCCTTAGGTAGAAACTAAAAATAGCGGTTGTATGTAATTTGCCAATTTATAATGAAGCATAAGCTTTTTCCTCGGCAGGAAATATTGTTCTGTTACGCCCAATTTAAACTATAGGCATTCCTAAATCAACTAATCTTTATAATTCCTTTAATCTTTATAACTCCTTAGTTATGTAGCGGTCTGATGTCCGCCGCTTCTTGGAGTTCTTTTATATTTTTAAAACCTTGTTTTTGTAAGCTTTGTTTAACTCCGGCAATAAGTTGAGGAATAAAATTATAGCCTGAACCTCGATAAGGTACTTTTATTACCTTACCTTCAGGAATTTTAATTTTCATTCTTTCGACGCCATATCTTAAAGCTCCCCCTTTCTCCATTGCCTCGACTGAACCCATTCCCCGATATTTTTTAACCATTCGATTCTCTTCGTAGTCAAATTCTTTTTCCCCAGGCGACTCATCTGAGCCAGCTAATAAATTCCCCATCATCACTGTATTTGCTCCCAAGGCCAAGGCCTTAGTTATATCTCCGGGTTTTGCCACATCTTGATTTTCAAGATCAGGAATTTTTATGCCGCCATCGGCAATAATTGGAATGAATCCGTATTTTGATTTCAGTTTTTTTACGGCTTTTGCACAATCCCAAACCGCTGAAGCCTGCGCCCGGCCGGTACCAAGTTCTTGTTGAGTAATACAGGCGGCCCCCGGTCCAACCCCCACTCTTAAGGCGTCGCAATAATTTCCCCCTCCCGCCTTTATTATTTCTTCAACCATTTCGGCTGAATCAATATTTCCTAAAACTATCTCTAATTTTGGGAAATTTTCTTTAGCCCATTTAGCAATCAGCAACTGCTCCTTAAAGGCAACTCCGGCATCAATAACAAAGCCATCAATGCCAGCCTCAAACCCTTTTTTAATTCTTTCTTGAGCTGGGGCTAATCTTGACTCAACCGCAATAAACACCCTCAACCTTTTATTTTCATCAGTTGTTGCCAAAGGAAATTGTTCACATTTTCTTATGTCCGAATCAGTAACCAAAGCAACAACTTTATCTTCGTCATCCACGATTGGCAGAGTATCGAGGTTATGTTTTCTTAGAACTTCAATCGCCTCCTTTAAAGCGTTTTTATTAGCTGCTTTTGGCTTCTTAGCAAAAACCAATTTTTCTCTAGGGATCATCACATCTTTTAGTCTGGTATTCATATCCTTTCTGTATCTAACATTTCGATGAGTAACAATTCCCATTAACTTTGAATTTAGTGTTCCATCTTTGGTGATAGGTACGCTAAAAAAACCGTGTTCTTCGTTGATATTATAAACATCCTGAATTGTATCTTGAGGAGACAGAAGAACTGGATTGAAGACAAATCCGGCTTGAGATCTTTTGACCCTTTCTGCCTCTTTGATTTGTTTATCAATTGTAGGAAAATTATAATGAATCACCCCAATCCCACCGTGTAAAGCCATTAAAATGGCCATTTCAGATTCAGTAACCGTATCCATTGGCGAAGAAATAAAAGGAGTTTTAAGAACTATTTTTCTGGTAAAGTTGGTGGTTAAATCAACCGCATCTCTCTCAAAATCAGGAAGCCTGTTAGGAATTAAAGTAATGTCTTTATACCAAAATTCCGTACCCTGCAGAGGGTCCACCCTTTTTCTACAGGATTTATTTTGTAGTTTTGGATGCAGCTTTGCCATCTTCGATAATTATATACTACTATTTTCCCCCTTAAGTAGAGGAAGCTTGGATAGATAAATGAAGTTTGGAATATCCACTGTATCCCCGTCGCCTTGTTTAAAAATAGAAATCACGCAAACAACCTTGGCGTCCAGCTTTTTTAAAAGCGTGATTATTTCCCGCGTGGTTCTTCCAGTGGAAACAACATCATCCACAACCACCACTTTTTTACCCCGTAACATTTCCGCGTCGCGCCCGTCCAAAACTAACTTGTTCTTGCCCTCGGACTGAACAGGCTTTACCATATAACCCATAATGTTTTTCCTGAAAATCACATAGTTTTTTGACTTGGTAATTCTCGCCAACTCATGTATCAGCGGCACGACTTTAACTTCTGGACCCACCAAAACGTCAAACTCAAAAAATTTAATTCTTTTAGCAATTTCTTTGGCGGACTTGTTTACCAGCTCCACATCTCCAAGAAGGTTAAAGGAAGCAATCTTTATTTTTGGTGAAATGGAAACAACAGGGAGTTCTCTTTTTATCCCTAAAAGATCCAGTTGATAATAATTCACTGTAATAACTAGGCGTACTTTTCCGCGTAGTCGCCAATAACGGGTACTTTAAACTTTACCCCCTGGTAAGCCTTAACCATTAAGAATATAACTAGTATCAGTTCGCCTAAACTAACCAACCCCGTTATCATACCAATGTATGGTATATACCCAAGAACAAGATTTACAGCTACTACTGCCACCGAGACTATGATTGACTGCATAGCGTGAAATCTTACGAACCTGTCCTTAGAAGTTAAATAAAAAAACAAACCGGTAATAAAACCGACAAGATACGACAAGGTTGCAGCAACGTTGGGTTGCAAACCAGATGATTGCGTAGTCTGCGGTGTTTGAATATTTTGATCGTTGTCCATAAATGAACCTCCTTTGTCAAAGACTATTCCGTAAGAGATTAATTGTCAAGTCTTGGCTTTATTTCACTGGGTGTATAAAACAAACACTGTCTGGCTAATTCATTAGCAAACCTGCCGGCTTTTTCCAGGCTGTGTGTTTGTTGATAACGATGGGCAAATCCCGCACTAAAAATGTCGCCCGATCCTACCGAATCCACAACTTCACTTTCAGGAACAGCCTTTGTTGGTAATGGGATTTCTTTCTCTTTTGTATGGTGAGCTTTTTGTATTCTGGCTCCACCTTTAGTTATATTTTCATAGACTAGGGTATTTTTACCTGAGGGTTTTTCCGGATATAGCTTGCCGTTTTCCGCGTACTCCAAAAAATCTGCCCCATATGGGGCAATAATTGTTAGCTGATTATCGGGCAGTTGCCTAAAAATTTTGTTCATGAACATAGCTGGGCTGCCAGCCGCAGTATATGAAGAATTCTCCGAAGTGTTTTTATCTATACAAACGTGTCCTAATATCGTAATTTTCATTAAAACGGTGTACCAAACGATTCGAGCACCGTAACTCTAGTTTCTAGCATCTTTACTTCAAAATTACCATCTAGTACAATAATCAGTGGAAAATGTTTTGTTCTAAGTGCGGAGCAAAAATTAAGGAAGGCGCTGAATTCTGTGAAAAGTGTGGTAAGAAAGTAATCAGTGGGGAAAATTCAAAAGAGGATTCGCTAAAGGAAGAACTCAAAGAGGAAATAAAAGACGAGATCCGTAAAGATGAACTCAAGGAAGAAATCAAGAAAGAGCTAAAGAAAGAAAAGCCCAAAACTAAATGGAGCTGGGCCAGCTGCCTCGCTATTGTATTAGTTTTCTTTTTTGTTATCGGTGTGGTTACTGTGGGTACCGGAACCGCGCAGGACAAACAAATTTCTATCGGATTGATGGTATTTCCGGCCGTTATTTTAGGCATTTGGTTTGCGGTGTGGTTAATAATTAGACTAGTTAGAGCGTTTGCCAAGAATAAGCGCAAAACGTTGAAGGTTGCGGCAGTGATCCTGGGAGCTGTCTTTATCACCGCCGTTGTACCAGCGGTAAGTTATATTTTCCTCGCCCGTAACAAGGTCACGGATAGTTTCTCTACTTTCCAAAAAAGTTTTGGCGACGTTATATACGCCAAATATTTGGGTGACGACATTATTGCCGGCAAGGCGAACGCAAACTTAAATACCGTCAAAGCTACTACTCAAACAGCAATGGACAGTATGGCAAAGGTAAAAGATGACGACAAATATTACAACGCTGTCTACGATTGGGCGGAAAAAATTAACAAGGCAGCTGCAAACAGGGTATGGTGGAATCTTCCTGACTTACCGAGCGGTATAGGCGAAGTTATAAGTAAGGATTTGGCAGAAAGTTACTATCAAGCCTCGCTTAACCACGTGGCGGTGCTTAAGGACTACGGAGATTGGGCAATTGCCAAAGGCGATAAAGATGCCATGCGACAAGTTGCGGCCGAGTTAAAAGCGGAAGAAGTTTGGCAGAACAACTTATCGGATCAGCTGACTTTTGATTATGATCGACAAGCCCTTGCGGCAACCAGCTCAATTAAGACGCCAAAAGCCAATCTGCCCCGAGGCGGTTGTAAAGGTGTGGTAGGTTGTCGTAAACAAACAAGTCCGCTCATTAAAAATCTTTCTCAGGCGGCGCGTAATTATTCTGTTGGCACTCCGGACTCGGCCAAGGAGTGGAAGGGCGGTTGGGATGAGATGTTAAAAGTCATAACTATAGAAAACGGCTACAACCTTGAAGGTATGGGTGTGATTCAAAACGGTGAGGTAAAGCAGCAGACATCACCCATGGAACAAGCGTTTAACGACGACTGCAAAGCCAAAGGTGGCACCACTGGCGGGACCGGCGGGGTCAAAGACAGGCTGCCTACAACCCTGACTGCCGGCACTTTAAATTGTGACTACAAAGACAGCGGCCGCACGTGTTGGGATGTGATGACCAGAACCGGCCAACGGTTTATGGGCGGCGAAAACGGTTGTACGGAGCAGAATCTGTTACCTAAGCCTGCGCCGGTGCCAGAGCCACCAACGCCGGTAGAACCCACCGCATCCTGGGATGGGACCTACCACGTAGCCTACTCAACAATGACCTGCAATACCAACGTTTCTACGGGTTACAGTCAAATGTTTAACTCTGCAGGTTTTAACGATACAATAGTGGTTAGCGGCAACCGGGTACGCAATTTCGACGGCTCAACGTCGCAAATAGATTCTGCCGGCAACGCTACATACGTTTCTACTACAAGTTATAGTATGGCCAGCTTAAGATACACCACGACCTATCATTTGAGTGGTTCGGGTATCAGCGGTAGAATTACCATGGTGGTTGGTGCCAGCTATGGAGGTGCTTCTAGCTCGGTAAATTGTTCGGAAACATTTTCCGGATCCAAGTAGCGGCTGGGTGAATTTAGAAAGATGGGAGGAAAAATGAAAACTTTAAAAATTTTGACATTTTCTGCCTTGATTACGCTTTTATTTTCTGCAGCAACAAAGCCGGCCAAAGCCGACGGCGGGATTTTTTATCCCAGGGATTATTATTCGGCCGAAACAACGCAAAAGGCCTTTATCTACTTTGCCGATCAAACGGAAAATATGGTTGTACTGGCCAGTTTTAAAGGCAACGCCAAAGATTTTGTGTGGGTGATTCCCACGCCAAGTGAGCCGGAAATTAATAAAGGGAGTGTCGATCTTTTTAACACCTTAGCTTCTATTACCAAACTAACGGAAACCGGTCCCGACGTAGTCTATAATCAAGGCCTTCTGGGAGTGGGGGCGGGTGCTCCTAAATCTCCTCCAGTCGAAGTGATTTCAGAAAAAACGGTTGACGTCTTTGATACAGTCGTTTTGAAAGCAACCGACGAGAATGCTCTTGCCAAATGGCTTTCTGACCACGGCTATTCCTTTCCGGAAGATCAGTCCTCAAACCTGAAAAGTTATGTTGACGATGGTTGGTATTTTGCCATTGCTAAAATAAACTCCAATATAGTTAGTGGAGGCGGGATTGTTCCACAACTGGAAGAGGGTACACTGACACCGCTTCGACTCACTTTTCAGACCGATAAAATTATTTATCCCATGAAATTGACCGGTATCGCACTGGCGCAGTCAGCGTCGCCAGCGATGATCTTGCCGCCTATGGATAATCCAACCAATCAGGAGCCGTTCAATATGTTCCGTATTCCTATTACTTTGTATGTTCTTTCCGACCACAAAACCGAGCAGAGCATGCTTACCACAATTTGGGCGAATTGGGTTAGTAAGTCAGACATACAAACATTAAATCACGACCTTGAAGCCAATATAATTTCCGGGCAGAAGCTCTTTCTGACCAAAATGGATAGTACTGTAGATGTTAGAGATATCACTGACGATTTTATTATTACTTCTGCATCCAATGATACCGTTTATCCGGAACCGCGCTACACCATGCCCGGGTTTTGGCTGGAAAATCTGTTAGTCCTGGTCCTGGTGCCACTGGCGTTTGTATTCTCACCTCTTCCTTTAGGACTTATTTTTATCGTTTTTGTTATCTTACAAACACACATCAAGAAGAAATGGCTGTATATTCTTGGGAATATTTATGAGGTTTTTACCTGTTTTATTCCGCTCGCGGTGTGGGCTGTAATTTTATTAGCAAACGACTTCAATCTGGCTAAGCTTTGGTTAGAAAATGGTTTTATTGGGGGTTTGATCTCCTCCACAGCACTTGAAGTCGCCATAATTTATTTTACTGCTAGGATGATTAAGCGTTACAAAAAAGTTTTTTCAACCCCAGTTTAGTTGTAACGACAAGGAAAACTGGCTCGAGAATCATAGCTCTAATATAACCACAGAGTTAGCCTGTAATTATCAAAGCTCTCTCTGATTTTAGACCCGTAGCTCAACTCAGAGAGGAAATAGAATGGGCTAATCTTTTTGAAAGCCAGTCTTAAAAATTAGCTTTTTGATAATTAACCAAGTCGCGCTAATGGATATTAGAGAGATTATAAAAACTTGAAGATTATACCACCAAACCCGCAAACAAATTGGTCGCATGAAAGTATATATAAAATCAGGATAGGGGCAAAACCCTGGACCAACATCTAGTATCCAGTCTTTCGTGGTCCACCAAAGATACAACCAAGTAAGAATAAAGGAAACAAGAAGTATAATTATTAATTCCCTAAACTTCATACTACTATAATAGCAAATTTTAGATATATTAAGTGCCAACTGGCTCCGAGTTGTAAGCGATTCGCACCTGAATTCTAGTTCAGATCCCCGCCTTTGACTATTTGGCTTACCTATAGTACAATAAGGGCATTTACCCATCAAACTGTCCAGAGAGAGGCAAAAGGAAGGATTGATTGCCATGGACACCCTATCGACGCTCTCCAGCGTTGGGGGACCGCTTACCGATCCTCGGAAAAAGCCGAAAATCTTTCGGACCGTCGAAATCGGCACTTGCCAAAATGTGGAGTTCCTGCGCAGGGCCCTGGAAGAGTCTGATGCGTGGGTTGGGAGGTGTGCCAGGGATATTCTCAACAGGGCGAAGTTGAGCAAATCCCGTCAATCCCTGGGTCTGGTGGTTTTGTCTGTCAGAGAGCTGGGTTTCCCCAGAGGCGCCCAACTACAGGATATTTATAGAGCCGCCGATAGCCAAGGTTTGGGTCTGTGCCCGGCCGAAGTTGGCCCGCAACTGAGACTGCAGTACCCCGACCAGCCCAATGGCGAATTGCTTGAAATTGCCATGGAGCCTATCCGAGACTCCGTTGGTGGTCTGAACCTGTTCAGCGTGAGGCGCTTCGACGAGGGTCGTTGGCTCAGCTCTATCGGTGGTAGGCCCGACCGCTTCTGGGATGCCGACCGCCGTTTCGTGTTCGTTCGCCGCGAGTAGGCTCTTTGAACTAGGTCACTTGGATTTTTTCACTTTAATCCTTTGACCTTTGTGCTTTGGGCTTGCTCCCTTAAACTCCGTTTCTTGATCTCCCCAGGACACGGAGTTTTCTTTGTTAAATAATTCTTGATCCCCATCCTTAATTTTGCTGATAGTCAATCATGGCTCCCCTTGGCAGAGCTTACGCGAACTAGGGATTTTATTAAGGAAATAGTTTTGTATAATTAACTTACGACAAATAAATGGTCAGGAAAAGTCACAAAAACTAGTAATGCCCTGGATCTGGAAAAAGGTGTTTTTACTTGGGATAACCCAAAGGATATCGCATTAAGCCTTAAAAGGTCGGCAGAGCAAAGCAGCAGGAGGAGAGCCTCTCCTTTTCAGTCGGCAATGAGCATGCTTAATTTTTATATTAACCGCGCAGGTAAAAACTTGACTGCTAAACAAAAGAAAACCCTAAATAAGGCGAAGTTAGAATTGAGAATCCTTTTTAATATGAATTAGTCAGACTTCTAGGCTTGGGAAAAGGCTGACGAGAAATTGTTGGAGGAAATTAAGCAAGTGCTTTTAACAAGGCTTCTCGGATGTTTTTTCCGCCAAACCAGTTGTTAAGGAAAACTATCGCGTGTTTATTTCTGTTATAGCTCTCTAAGTAATATTTATTAACATGCCCACCTCTTTTTCGCAGTGTCTCAACTAATCTGTCAAGTGAAAGATCTGTATTTATATGTCTATGATAGCATATAAGTACAGTGGCGAACGGAGCAGTTAATAAGGTAAAATTTAACCCTAGTGGTTCGCTAAGTGGAACGATTATCGAACTTTGGAGGCTAGTACTGATATGGTGGAAGAGGTTAAGTGTTTGGCTGATACTTAACTTTGAGGGAATAAAAAAAAGACAGCGTTGAGATAAGGGGAATTATTACATAATATAAACACCATCCCCCTCTCTAACCTTTTCTTTTACTTTTACACCAACCTCCTGACCCTTTTTTCCTTCTGGAATACTTTCGTGTTCAAGCTGGATTTCGGATATTTCTTGCTCGAAATTGGTTGTTCCACCCTGTATTCTTACTTTATCTCCAACTTTTAGCTTTCCATCGAGTTTAATAATTCCTACACTAATCCTGTCGAAGAAATGAGTGATAGTTCCGATTTTTTTGTCTGCCATTTTTGTATTTAAACACCTCCCTTTGAGGTATCAACTTTACTAAGGTTATTATAGCAGGAAATTATGTTTGAGTGGCTCCGAATCGTGGACAATGTTAGAACCGTAATCCAGAATCAAAGTGAGTTTGTATATATTCCAGAGTTAGTTTAGTTTACCCCACCCCCGATTACATTATAGTTTTGTATGTTATTATTTCCCCATGGAAGTTGTTTTTAAGTACAGTTTAATAGAAGAAGCTAAAACCCTGTACGACTTTGTATTTCATTATGAGAAAATTCGGGGCCTACGCTCGATTGTGTCTCCATCGCCGATAGTTATTATTAAGACTAAAGTTAATCATGGAAATGTTGTGAAGGATATGATTGACATTTGGGAGGTTATTGGACCAAAGTTCAATAGTGCTTTAAAGGAAGTCGGCCTAAGCTGGGACAAGGGAACTGTGACCTGTTTTATCCACACGTTTAGATGCGAAGGCTGGTTTAATCCCTTTAGAAATGAAATCCACGCGCGAATTACCGAAAGCACTGGAAGAAATACTGCTGAAACAATCGTTCACGAGCTGCTGCATCTTGTCACTTTTAAAGACGATTTGAGTTATCAGCAAAGGGAGGATATGGTTGATAAATATATCGACATGCCGTTATTTAAGGACATCCTTCTTGCTGTACCGGAAAAGTAACCTTTGCACTGGGGTGTAAAGTTGACGTGTTATATCTCTCCAATTATTATATAGGTTACGAAGTTTACTAGAACTAATTGTGGTTCTGGAGTTTCGTCATTGACAATTGAATAAATCGCAGGTGCGGTACGAATCCTACTTAGGGTAGGTTAATTTGATGTTGATATAACGGGCTAAATTGGTTGGCTCCCTAACCCTTGTATTAATATAAATACAGATAAAATACTTCAAGCAATCCAAAATGTTGCTTATATGGGGGTGCTAAAACAGCGGTGGGAGGAGATAAAAAGGCTGTCTCACCCTCCTGCACTAGTTGTAGCGGAGACGATATGAGAAAGTCACAGCAACTACAGCCAGCCACTATTGATGAGAAAGTCAAAGAATTTAAGTCTGTTATCGATCCCATCTTAAGAGAAATTCCCAGTGAGGAGGATATAATCCTAAAAAGGTTTCTATCGAGAGCGGGTGAGATTGATGGCGATAATCAGGGCAAACAGCCAACACCTCTTACTGCAAAGGATATGACAGCCTACTACGAAGCAACCGCAGTTAAAAACGGACACTATCTTAAATTAAGCATTCATCAAAACGACAGGCTCTACGCCCAATCTGTTAGGAACAGCCTCATCGAAGAGTTCAAGCCAAATACCACCTTCGCTTTAATGATTTTGGATACAGCGATAAGCGCTTATTTTAGAACGATGCGTTCAACTTATATCTACAACATTCTAGTTCAAAATCCTGATGGTACAGTTGAATGGAGTAAACAAAAAACTAACCTGATTAAAGAAGTTAGCAGTCAGATAAATATTGCCAATCAACAATTTATCTCCTCAATTAATTTCTTAAAAGAAATGAACTCAGGCTTGCCGAGCATCAAAGTGCAAACAAAAAACGCCTTTATTGCCCAAAACCAACAGTTCAATGCGGACGCAAAACCTTAATGATTTAGGAAAAGTTCACTGTGCGTAAATTATTAGTGGAAGATTGCCAAAAACTACCCGTTTCATTTTTACAGCTTGATTCTGAAGCAGAGCAAATTTATATTGAGGGACAACAAGTAAGAGTAATCTCTACGAAATGTAATTACGGCGGGCTAAGGAAGTGGTTTGTATGCCCTCAATGCGGGCGGAGGGTTGGTGTGCTCTACCGAAAACCACTTCTTACTAAATTTCTGTGCCGCCATTGCCAGAATCTAGCCTATCGTCTAACCTTGTATCATCGCTCTAGACTTGAAGGATTTTATAGAGAGTTACACTGACAGTAGCTATCCCGAACTGGTAGACGATTTTTGTGTATAATGTATTTGTGCTTTCAAACAGTTGATAAAGATGATTAACAAAAGTTCTCCAGACAAAGTCCAATATAAAAAGAACTTTCTAACGGATGTAATTTTTAGGATTGATTTTCCAATAATCCTAGATATTGCCGAGAACACGCCGAAGGAGTTTCAGAATAGAATCCTTAATGACTTTCCTATTCTTGAGCCGATACAGCAAGTAGGGATAGGAATCGAAAAAAGGGACTCTGATATAAATACCTTTACTGCCAATAAAACAATATGGAGATTTTTGTCTTCCAAAAGAGATTACATTGTAGAGTTAGACTCGGCATTTTTGGCTGTAGTTTGCAAAAAATACGACAATTTCACCGATTTCAAAAAAACTGTGTCTAAGATGCTGGAAAGCTTTATTCAAATCTATCCCAACCTCATGATTAATAGGCTAGGACTGAGATATATTAATCAAATTCAGCTAGAAGAGGACGATTTTTTCATCTGGGAAAAATACTTAAATAAATCTCTAATAACAAATCTGAATTTTTTCGAAGAAAAAAGCAACCTGAGAAGAGCAATGCAGGTTTACGAAATCGTGCCAGAAAATGAAGTAAGTATAAACTTCAAGTGCGGGATTTTTAATAGTAGCTTTCCCGCGCCCGTTAATAGGAAGGAATTCACCCTTGATTATGATTGTTACACCAACACTCAGCTATCAAGCGATCAAATAGTTGATAAATTGGCTAATTTCAACGAGATTGTTGGAGAATATTTTGAAAAAAGTGTAACTGATAAATTAAGAGAGAAGTTAAACAATGAGTAAAAATCAGACACCCTCTACATCTATATCCACTAGCCCGAGTACACAAGTTGAGTTTTCCTCAGAAACAACATTGATTCAACCAGACGAAAAAGCTAAAACCAGCCCCCCTTCTTATCCAGAATACCAACCGATCAGCTCGGATAGCTCAAAATATTACAATTCAAAGACGATTAAAGCGGAGAAAATAGTATTTAAACTTCGTTAAATATGTATGTTAAAAGTACAGGAAAAAGAGTTGGGCAAGGCGATATCCTTGAAAAGGTAATATATAGTTACCCAATATTTCAAGCAGATCAAGTGACAGTAGCGAAAATTACCCTTCCTTATGCTGTGGTTCTAACACAAGATTGTGATTTAGAATCGGATTTCAATTGTAGGCTTGGTTCAAGCAAGAAAAATCCATCCAACGACAAATTTCTCCAGTCTATACTTGTCTGTCCTGCATATCTAGCAGAGCAGTTTAGATGTGGAACGCATTTAGAACCCATCGGCTTAAAAATGAACACTTGGACAAGTGAGCAATGGAAATCAATAAAGCAGAATCAAAATCAAAGGTTTCACTTCTTAGGTGCGGATCTAGCACTTAAGATGCAAGATCTAGTAATTGATTTCAAAAACTACTACACAATTACTAGAGATGAAATATATAAAGATTATAGCGAACTCTATTTAGTATCTCTGGACATTTTGTTTAGAGAAGCCCTTTCTCAGCGCTTTGCATATTTTCTTTCAAGGATAGGTTTGCCAACATTAAAAGAGCCCAATCATGCCGATGAAAATACGTAAGTGAGCCTATAATGAAGTATTCATCTTAACGGACGATTATTAATCTCGTTATTTTAGAGGGTTTTATCCTGTATAAAGCTCTTTAACCTCTATTTTTAGAGATTTAGCAATCTTATAAAGTACATAAGCGCTAGGAGAATAACGGGCGTTTTCTAGATGTCCGATGTAAGTTCGGTAAAACCCCGCCCTATCCGCCAACTCCTCTTGAGACATACATCTCTTCTCTCTCCACTTTTTAATCTTTTTACCAACCTCGATAGTGAATTCATTCTTTGAGAGCATAGTAGCTCGATTCTCAAGCAACTATCAGGAAACGACAACGCAGTAAACATAGACTTTGAGAAGAAAAGGATTTACAATTTAGTCAGTGAAAATAAAAATTAAACTGATAGTTGCTGTTCTTGTTCTTATCGCCACGGGAGTTATAACAATCATATTTTTTACGAATTTTAGGAAAAGTGGAAGCAACCAAACGGAAAATGAAATCCAACAAATAAAACCGTTGGAATGGGAAACAAAACCCGAATACTATGTAACCATAAACTCCGTTCCTATTCTTAGTACGCTTGGCTTTACATTTGGAATAACCATTAAAAACATATCAGTAGAACCATACATAACCAATTTCGGCTTCGGCACTTGCAACTTTAGTGATGGAGGTAATAACTATTCTGGTAGCCTTAACAACGAGTTTGTCCTTGATAAGGCTGTTTTACCAAATGAATCTGGTGATTTTATTGCCAACGATGTAAATGTAAGTATTAATGGGTTTGAAAGAACTGGAGATGGTTTTAGAAAGTGTCGCTATGACGATAAAGGGAACCGACAATGCAATCTAATATCAAAGCTGAAAATAATTGATTGTGCTGGATATGTAACTACCGATGGAAAACAGGCTTCTTACGGCTGGGGTAATTTTCCTATTAATATAGAATTCCCATAAATATAATGATAGAACTCAAGTGGCTGACTTTTGAAGGGGTTCGGTTTTACAGCGCAAATTTCTACCCCAACTCTTTCCGAAAAGATGTTCTATTATGCCATTTTGAACTAATTTTCTGTTAAGAGTTTAATTGGCTTGTTCATACTTTTTGAGAATTTCCTCAATCTGCTTCTGGCTTTGAGCTCTGGTTTCTTCAAGCTCTTTAAGGAGTTTAGTTTTTTCTTTCTCAATCTCATCTTTTCTAATCTTCTTATTGGGTAAACCGATTAAAAAATGTTGTATTCTTGTACTAAGAGGTTTGTTGTAAATTATCTGTATTCTCACTTTAGCTAACAATTCTATTGTTTCGTCTTGTAATTCCATCAGGAAAGCTTCTATGTGTTTTAGGTTAGTAACCATCAATTCCGCATTGACAATATAATCTGGTTTCCCGATGTTTTTTTGAATTAAGGCGTTTTTAATATCTGAGTAACCATTAGAGGCGGTGGTGATGTCATCGTTTATCTTGCGTGTTTGATATTGATAAGAAAAGAGAGCATTCATTAAGTCCAAATTGTATAAGTTATCGTAGTGGCTTTTATCTACTGGAAGAATATGTAGGTTGTTGAAATAGATATTTCCAGATTTAATTACTCTCATAAAATTTGGGAGGATGTATAAATTATCGTGGATAATACCCATAACCTCATTTAACTGTGTTCCAAGAAGAACCAGCGAGTTATAATGCTTAACCTCTCTTTGATACAGCTTGGTAAGAAACTCTGCCAAACGCAGAAAAAGAAAGGCAAAAAACGCCCCAGCAAACGCACTAAAACCTTCAATTAAAAGTTGTTGACTCATATTCTTTGTTGACTAATTCAAGCAACTCTCTTTGTTGTGCTTGCAAACCAGCGTCAAAAATTATGCGATATTCAAAGTTTTTATTTATTTCTTGAAATTGCCTAAAGCCTACTTCTTTAGCAAATACTTCGTCAAACAACTGCTCTCTGTTCCCTCTATATTCATCTTTGTTGTGCTCATAGCCCAATCTCTCGGTATTTGATTTAACTTCTATTACTAGAAATCGTCCCTTGCTTGTTTCTATAAGGAAATCTGGAAAGTAGCGAGCCACCCTCTTGGCTAGAGGGCTGTAATATTCAAAAAAGAAGTCGTTGTGAACAGCGTCCGCAACCCCACCAGTAAAGTAAATGTCAACGATCGCTTCATCGGCGTCTAGCACTTCCCGTAAGTAGGTAAATAGGCTTTTCTCGTCTTTGCTGTCAAAATTGTAAGGATTAATGTGAAATCCCAATCGGCTCTTTTCTGCATCTTGTTTGTAAACCACTAAATCATTTCTTCTCTCGTCAACATTGATTTTAAATGGATATTCCTTGGTTAACTCCAAATCTTCTTCAACGATTTCTGTTTTTTCCTCATACTCAAAAGCTTTTTTAAGAATGTTTTCTGTTACAAAGGGAAGTAGCTCTGTATTGGAATTTACTTTATTGGTAATAGAATCCCTGCTCTCGCCATGTAAAAGTATTTTTTCTATAACTAAACAGGGAAGCATGGAGTAACGATTAATAATCTCTACAATTTCGTAAAAGGTAAAGCCCCCTTTTGTTGCAAGCTGTTTTCTGGCGTGGGATTTTAGATATTCCGCTTTTTGTTCTGGATTTAACAGGATGCCACTTTCCAATAAGTAGGGAAGGTATTTATCTGCCTTAAAACCGCCCCAATCGATGTTTATTTTATCGGCATTTTTGACTGTTGCTGAAACGATTTCCTTTAATATCTTTTTTACTTTAATTTTCCTTTTTTTCTCGATCACAAGTGTATGCTCACGGCTTTTCTGCTCTTGGTTTTTAAGTTCTTCAATAGTCGTGGCGAAGTTATTTTTTAATTCTTTATCCAATACTTGATAGTTTTCTTGAGATAAGAAGATCGAGGCGACTGTTGAATTGTCACCAATACTTCTTAAGCATCTGGTTGAGGACTGGAGGACAAAGATAGAGCTTTTTGGCTTACGATACAAGGCGCAAGCAACCAACGAACGACAATTCCAACCCTCTGTACCCTTACCAACTAATAGGACGAACTGCTTTACGCTGTCTGGGGTATCTAATGTTCGAAATTCCTCTTTGTTTTTCTCTGCTTCCGTGTGATATTCAAGGATTTTATCTTGACTAATACCATGCTTTAGTAAAGTCGCCTCAAGTTTGGGCTTTAACTCTTTTTGCAGATCTTCAATATTTGACGCGTAGAAGGCAATTTTAGGAAGCCTGTTTTCTAACCTGTTTTCGTTGTATTCGCCCCAGAACTTCTCAACAATATCTTCTATAAAACCCCCCGTTTTTACATTGCCGTACTCAAAGAACCTAACCTGTTTTAAAATTCCTTTTTCAATACCTTGTTTTAATCCGAAATGGAAAACCACATCGCCTATCATCTTATTTTTGATATAAGGTGTTCCAGTCAAGTTGATTACCCCCACCAATGGTGTTTTTCCCTCTTTGTGAATAAAGTTAATTGTCTCTTTAGTCTTTTTTAAAGTACCCTCTAAAGTTGTACCAAATGAGTGGTGAGCTTCATCAACAAACACGATTAAACTTTGTAATTCTCGGATTGCCTGTAGCCTCTTATTTTCGACAGCCCTACTTTTTAAGAAACTTTCATCTCTAAATAATCTTGCTCTGCTATCCTCTTTGTGGTGGGTTTTTAGGATAATCTTTTGAGAGTTTGAGATGATGATGTTGTAATTTCCAATAACTGTAACTGGCGTTTCTGTACCTTCAAGATAGTGATATTTAATATTCAAAACTATTGCTTGGTATTCTTTTGGAAGCACCTTGGTGTAGTCAAATGTTTTAATTTCCTTTAAGCTGTCAATAATTGTTGTATCAGGAGCGAAAACAAGAGCGTTTTTGCCAAAACGAGCATCGTCTGGGTGATAAAAGGACAGCACAAAATCATAAAGAATCATTGTTCCCATTAAGATTGTTTTACCTGCCCCCATTGTCAAAGCGTATACTTGGTTAGAATAATCAGCGCCGTTGTATTTCTTGTGAAGCAAGTCGACGATTTTCTTTTCTTTCTCCTTATCAAAAGCTAAATCGAAAGCCTCTTTTTCGCTTAACCCAAGAGACATAATCAAATCTTTTTCGTCTGCAAAAATATTTTTAACCATGGCAACAAATGGCTTATTGCCTAGAATTTCTTTAAGGTACATATAGGTTTCAAGAGCTTCTACTTGGGGTTGATGAAGGAATCCAATTCTTTTTATGTGTCTAAGAATATTAACTGTCTCTTTTTGAGCGCCTTCATATTCACGAAATCGCCAGTCTTCGACTCGCTTTTTCATGGCTTGTAATAATACATTGTCCATTATGTCTATGCCTCGACATTAAATGTTTCAAAATACTCTTCTCCCAAAACATCAACAATTTTAATTGCTACCGTATACTCACCTCTTTTAGGATAGTTGTATTTGTACTGGGCTTTGATAACCTCTTTTTTGTCTGGCAGATCAATAATTTCGGCATTAAAGAGTTTGGCATCATAATCTGTATCTATTGCCACACTTTCAATCACTTGCTTAAAATCTTCTACTTTTGCTTGGGCTTTTTTATCTAGCATTTTTTCATTCTCAAGCTCCAGCTTTCTCATTAGAAGTGGCGAGTGAAACTCCTTTATAGTTACCAACAACTCGCTGTCTTTTGTTGTAACCTCAATCTCGGCTTCGGGTTTCTTTTTAAAGATTAAGTTTTTCTTATCCTTGAGGATATCTCGAACAGTTACCTTCACGCCTGTGCTGTTCTCTTTTCTTAGGTAATCTTCTATATCAAGTTCTGCACCAGAGCAAATTAAAGTAACCCCCTCTTGATAGACTTCCTCCCCAGATTTTGAAGTTGCTTTGGCGGTAAAGCTACCTATACTCTCGTTTATATCCCTAAGAACATTTGTTATATCCAGTTTGTTTAGAACTCGATTAAGAGGCATTACTTTAACAAAATTGTTGTCTAAAGTTCCGTCAAAACAGCTTCTTTTAATTGGTTCCACGCCGTACATATCCATTACGATATCTCTTGCTTCTATCTCATTCTTAAAAATATCGTAGTCATTAACATTCAACACCTTAAATGCGTACAACGCGCCAGGTGCGTCTTTAGTGAGCTTTATTGTATCTTTCCCTAGTTGCTCTTCAATAATCTGTGTTAAACGCTTTGTAGTCGTTTGTATGGCTCCGATATTGATATCGCACCCAACCCATCTTCTTCCAAGCTTTTGAGCCACTGCCATTGTTGTTCCACTTCCGCAAAAACAATCCATCACCAGATCACCGCTATTTGAAGAAGTCTCGATAATTCGTTTAAGTAGCATTTCTGGTTTTTGTGTGGGATAACCTTGTTGTTCTACAGCACCACCTTGTACAGCATTGATATCCATCCATAGATCTTGTAGCGGCACGCCAGGACTTCCATCAAGGTATCTTTTCTTCTGGGGAACAGTCCCTGGTTTTAACTGTACAATCTTTTGTTCTTTATAAAGTTGTTCCATCTTCTCTTTCGAATGTACCCAGTATCTTGATACTCCTAGGAATTCATAATAAGGATTTCCTTTTGAGGCTCCACCTGGGCCGAGAAGCGATACTAGTCGATATTTTCTACCATCTGGTTCAGTGTATTTATAAAAATCGTCAATATATTTTTGTGTATACTGTGTGTAGAGAGTATTCATACTGAATTTGGAGGTTTTTGAATAAAGCAATATCATGTCGTGCAAGCGCCCAAGATGCTTTGCTCCCTGCCCAGTATCCCCGTGCGAAAAAGTTCTCTTCCAAATTATTTGATTAATAAAGTTTTCTATTCCGAAAACCTCATCCATGATAATTTTGAGATAATGTCCTCTTGTAGGATCACAATGCAGGTAGATTGTTCCGTTATCACTTAACAATTCTCTTAATAAGAGAATTCTTTCGTACATAAATTGTAAATACTCGTCGTTCTCCCAAATATCCACATATTGTTTTTCTTCAAGTAAGCCTTGACTTTGTCCTTCAAGTTGAATCTCTCTTAACTTCACTCTTTTTACATACTCGGCTTTACTATCGAAAGGTGGATCGATGTAAATGAGGTTAATTTTTCCTCGATATTCCTTTAGAAGATGGGATAGAACTTGAAGATTGTCGCCCCAAAAAAGCTTGTTAAATTCCTTGGAAGATTTGTCGCCATAAACCTCCTTTTCTTGAGCTGGGTAATACTCTACCTTGTCCAGTGGCTTTTTTCCAACCCAAGTTAACATTGGTTTACCTTTAGCCTTGCTTACTGCTTGCAGTTCTGTTTGTTTGTCCATATTTTTATATCTATGTGTGCCTTTCACTTTTACTCGTGCATTAATCTTTGTATATCCTCTAACCTGTAACGCCTATCACCAACACCGTGCCTTGTACCAATTCTTACGGTTTTTATCTTACCGCTGTTACTCCAGCGTCTCAAAGTGGCTGTATGAACCCCCAACAAGTCCGATGCCTCTTTAATCTTAAGTAGTTTTAAAGGATTTGCATTAGTTTTGTCCATAGGTAGTTCTTAAGTCGTAAATTATAATAAATTATGCTAAATTCACATTAACATAGCTTGTTTATAAATACAATAAAAATGGGTTTTGAACCGATAAATATAAAAATCAAAGACGCTAAGTTGTTCACAGAGATTGCTTATGTTATCGATAGCCCCTCTTTTATTAAGGAAGCCTATAAGATCAGAAAAAAGTATAAAATTACCGCCCCCTTGCGGAATGGGAATTACCAAGATTGGCTGATGACTAATGTAGGGGAAAAGAACATCCCCAAGTTTTACAAAGATGTTACCGATTTACGCTATTACCTAGGCTACGACGCAAACTACCAAACTGTGTTTGAAAATGCGGTTTTAGGTTGTGATATCGAAGCTAGGGATTATCATTCTACTCATTTAGTAAATTTTGCGAAACTTCCTCCTTATTTGGAATACGGGAAGCCTAACCTCTTTGCGATAGTTATTACTCCTCAAACCGACAAAAAAGATGTTGACGAGGCGTTTAACAGGTATAAACAGATAGAAAATGAGTCTCAATCGTTACCCGAATCATTTATTGCTACTTCCGAAAGAGTCGACAAGCGGACTGAGATTGAAAGAGATAGAAAATGGTATTGGCAAAAGCAGAGAGGAATGAGTTACCTAAAAATTGCTTTAGAAGATGGACAAAGCAGGGATGATTATTACGCATATTATAAATATACGATCCGGGAAGCGATAAGATCATATAAACGAAAACTTAGTTAGAAACTATAAACTGGTAAACTTTACACCCGTCCAAGACACCACTATTTACGCTACCGACTCGCTAGTAACATCGTCTTAAGATGTAAGTCTTGAGGCTATGAAAGATACCAACGAATACAAATCTAATGCGGGCACTGTAGAAATTCCCACGCTTGAGAGCATTGCTGAGTCGTGGGTTAGGCTCTGCCTATTTCAAATTAAGAGCGCAAAAAAATTGGTTAATCATTATAAAAATGAAAAAAGTGGAATCAAAGCATTTTCATAATAAATCAGTATTCTCTACGGACAACTTTGCCTTGGCTGTTTTTCTCAAAACAAAAGCCTTCAAATGCTTGCAAATTTCCAAGGATAATCCCAAACACGCTTTTTTTCATTTCGAAGACTCTTCTGAAAGAGAGAAATTAATCAGTGAATTTTGGGAGGGAACTGCATCAGTTGAACCCCGCGCCTTTTATAACAACCAAAGAGAGCTTAAAACACTGCTGTATGACAACAGTTATTCGGGGTAATAGTGGGCGTATAAAAGAGAATCAATATAAGTATGAGAAATTTTACAGTAATACCAAACGAAATACTTGAGGAATCGCAACTATCCGTTCCAGCAAGGTATTTACTGTGCGTGCTTTTAAAGTATTGTGGGCAGAATGACTGGTGTTATCCAAGTCAGGAGACGCTTGGTAAACAACTAGGCTATACCGCCCGATATATTAGAGATTTATTAAATGAGTTGGAATCTAACAGGCTGATAGTGAGAAAAAGACTGGGTTTTAATAAAACCAATACCTATAAAGCAACAAAATCGTTTTTAAAAACGAGGAACCAAAATGAAAGTCATCTGGGAAGTATGATTCCGCTTAATGAAGGAATTGTAGTTCCGCCTAATAGTACTTATATAAAAGCAAAAGATAAAAGAGGAATGGAAAGTATGAGAGACATATTAGTTAGAAAAGAAATTTTGAAACCGAGCAAGGTTATCTTGAAATCAAAGTTTAGCGGTGAAACAAATTAAAGAAATCAAGGTTATTGTATAATTAAATACAATATAATATAATTAAATTGTTTGATATGAATAGGAGGACAAAATGAAAAACTGCTTCATTTACATACGAGTATCAACTGATACACAGGCTACTGAGGGGTACTCGTTAGATAACCAAAAGAGAGCCTGTAGAGAATACGCGACAGGTAGAGGATATCACCCAAAGGAAATGTTTGTGGACGACGGTAAATCGGGAAGAACGGCTAACAGACCGGAATTCCAAGAAATGCTTAAAAAGTTAAAGGAAAAACAAGCAGAAGTAGTAATTATTTATAAGATTGATCGTTTTGCTCGTAATGTAACTGATTTCTCAAGGATTAGAAAAGAGTTTGTGGAGGCAGGGATTGAATTCCACTCTGTAATGGAAGGAGATTTAAGCAATGGCTCGAGTCTCATCTGTAATATTTTTGCATCAGTGGCTGAGTGGGAATCAGAAGTTAATAGCGTTAGAACGATAGATGCGTTGGATCAAAAATTTAGAGGCGGTTGGCAACCCACCCCACCACCAATTGGTTATAGGACTGTTGGGGAAAAAGATGAAAGAAAAACTTGTGAACCCGATCCCTGTACCGCCCCTATAATCAGAGAGTTATTTGAGCTGTACGCTACAGGTAACTACTCTCTGTTGGAACTTCAAGACTGGCTGAGTCAAAAAGACATTGTATCCAAAAATGGAACCGTAATCGGGCATTCGGTAATCAACAATATTCTAAGAAACCCCTTTTACTACGGGTTTATAAGATGGCGTGGGAAATCAAAAGTGGGTAATCATAAACCAATCATTAAAAAGTCGCTTTTTGATACTTGCCAGTATGTTTTGGCTAAACATCGGAGTTTCCTTATCAGAAAAAGAGTGCACGATTTTTTACTACGA
>Ga0315277_10002019_pt1 | contig 28593 bp, 21 predicted proteins | sample YL17G05_15_MG_FD_203695 | JGI IMG/M metagenome (GOLD analysis project Ga0315277, IMG submission 203695) | Sediment microbial communities from Yellowstone Lake, YNP, Wyoming, USA - YL17G05_15 | ecosystem: Environmental > Aquatic > Freshwater > Lake > Sediment | place: USA: Wyoming | collected... | reverse complement strand
CGGCGGCGGGTTAGGATCCGCGAGAAGAGCATTCTTGCCCAGGCACTCCGTTCCGAGGTTCGTACCGCGATGACGCCGATCCTTGCCGTTTCCAACGCCCACAAGACGTTCGGAAACGGGCGCGCTCGGCGGGGCCACCCTGTCGCTCGACCCGAGCGAGCGGCTTGCGCTGGTCGGTCCGAACGGCGCGGGCAAGACCACGCTCGTTCGGGCCATCTCCGGTCGCGTCAAGCTCGATGAAGGGACGATTACGCTCTTTGGGCAACGACTCGACGCCGCGTGCAACGGCCAGGCGCGGCGACGGCTGGGCGTCGTCCCCCAGGAGATCGTCCTCTACCCCATGCTTACCACCCGCGAAAACCTCGAAGCCTGGGCTGCCTTGCACGGCGTCACGCGGGGCGAGATGCGCGTCTTCTGCGGGAGAAGCACCCCGACACCACTCGTTACGTGATCACCCGAGGTGTGGTGAGGCCCTTCTTTCAGGAACGGAGTCTCCGCGACGGGACACCCCTCGCGCAGCCTCGCCTGCGCGGCCGGATCGAGATTGTCCCCGACCGAATCTTCGTGCCGCGGCCCCACAGCGAGGCTCTGCAGAGCCTCCGTCGCCGCGGTGATCGGAACCAGGAGGAAGCGGAGGCAAAACCCCGCTTCGCGGTGACGGTGTCGTGGGGGGCTGGATATGAACCCTGGGTGCAGGGCGTTCGCATGTTGCCCGCAACCGATTCCGGGCTGAAGACCCGTTAGCGGGGCCGCTTGCGGCCCGCTTTGCTATACACCAAGACCCGACAAACACGGGCGGCAAGCCGTCCCGCTAAACTCGCCAATAAGAGTGTTCCGCAGCACTATTCGGCAAAGACCCCCAGCTCGGGACCTTCTACTCTCACCTAGAACTGTGAATCGTTGACAGCCTCTGGTCTTGTAGGGAAGGCCTGTGAACCACCTTATCCCCAACCGGCACTGCTGGACAAGCCAGGAGTGGCACCCGCACGCGTCAACCCTTGACCCACAAGTGGCAGTGCCGTTCGGGACTGTCCCTCTTTTTCCGCGTTTCAGGCGGCCACGCGGGCGGAGCGGCGCATGGCCAGCACGCGGCCGGCCCAGAACGTTGTGGCTTCCGCTTTGTCCGGTTCCGGGGGATCTCGACGATCGGTGCCGCGACCGACGTCCTGCAGTTTTTCGTGCGAGCCGTCGGCCCGCAGAAGGCACAGCCAGGAGGGCCAGGGCCCGGCCGGTGGTGCCAGCGTACCCTTCATGTTTTTCTCCCCTTTGCGGATTCTCAAGCGGCCAGGCGGCGTCTGCGGGTGGGCCGCATGCCGGTGACCCTCACGGGCAGCGCCGCGGCCCCGGTGCAGTGCCGATAGCTCTTGGCGCGCTGGACCGCGCGGTGCCTGGCAGACTCCGGATGGGGCTCCGAGAGCTCTAAGCGGCGGTCCAGCTCGCGGTCGATCGCCTCGCTGACCTCGAGCAGCTCGTCGTCAGCCAGTCTTCGCAGTCGTTGTAGTACAGCGTCCATCGCTCGTTACCTCCTTTCAGGGAAGAACTTCAACAGTCTGGTGGTGAGAGACGTTTGCCGGCGGTGCTTTCGCAACCAGGCCTGGGGAATGCCACCGTTGGCTTTCGTGTAGCGCGGCGCGAGAAAGCCGTCCAGACGGATCCGGGCCGCCGATTGCAGCATCTTTTCCAGTTGCGCTTCCCAAGGGGCGTCGCTCATCGGGCCAAGCAACAGGGGCACACCGCGAACGCGGACGAACAGCTCCAGCCCCTCGTGCATCGCCTCGGTATAGACGGCCACGCACTCGGCCTCCAGCGCGGCAATGGCCTGAGCGAAGGCGGCCATCGCGCGGGCCGGGTCCTCCGTGGCGTCGACGATCGTGACCGCCGTCCGCCGCAGCACGCTGCGGATCTCGTGCAACGACTGGGCGAACGACAGGGTGAAATCACAGGCCGGATACCGTACGGCCCAGTGGGATACTTGGTGCATCAGAGAATTGACCGGATAGAACACCGTGATCACCCGTGCCGATTCTCTGGGAACCTGCTTGGTCATGGTCGAAAGGCCGGTTGCTGGTTTGTGCAGGGCCGCCCGACGGCGCCGAACAGCCGCGTTGTCTTCCCCCCAACGATTCGGCCTTTAGTACAAACCGCGTGCCAACCGTCGAGTGCCGCCCGCACAATCGCGCAAAGGCTGAACCGCAGCCGGGTTGCCGCTCGATCTGTTTGTCGACTACTCAGCGTGAGGCACTCGGACGGCCGCAAGGCGCGACCGACGGGCGGTCGCAGAGCGCGACAGGGATGCCACCATAGGAAGCCGGCGCGGAGTGGACCGGGAAAAACCACGGCGGCACCGCATAGGAGCTTGTGCTCAGAGTATTCCGCACATTCCGTGTGCGGGGCCGCGGCACACGGAGTGTGCCGCCTACGTTCCTGTGCGAGTCCACTCAGGTGGACGGAGCCGACGGGCACCGACGCGAAGCGTTGGTCGGCGAGCCCCCGAAGTGCCGCGGCTGGGGGCGGCCTCCGGCCGACCGCCAGCCACCCCGTTCCGCGATAAGCTCGTGCTCCGAGTACGTAGCTGCGCAGGGTCGAGGGGCGCGGGACCCGACCTAAGGAGTCGTCAGCTTAGGTCGTGTTTCTTGAGCTTCCGCGCGAGGGTTGCCCGGTGGACTTGGAGCATCCGGGCGGCTTTGCGCTGGTTGAAGTCGGCGTGCTGCATGGCGTGGACGATCGCCTGGCGTTCGACCTCCTTGAGGCTTCTCGGCTCGGCCGAGGGGGCACTTCCCAGGGAATCGGTCTCGCTCAGCAGCATGCCCAGGAGCGTTGCCGGCTCCAACCCGGTGGCGTAGAGCCGTTCGATCCAGGCTGCCAGCTCGCGGACGTTGCCCGGCCAGTAGTAGCTCGTCAGCAGCGAGCGAATGTCCGGATCGATGGGGACCTGTTCGCGCTGGTAGTGCCGGGCAAACAGCGCAGAGAAGTGGTCCAGCAGGACGGGAACGTCTTCGCTGTGATGGCGCAGCGGCGGCACCTCGATCCGCACGATGTTCAGCCGGTAGTAGAGGTCCCGGCGAAACCGCCCCTGTTCGACGGACTCCCGGAGGTTCCGGTTGGTGCCGGCGACGAAGCGGGTATCGACGTGCACGGGGATGGGCTTGCCGACGGGCATGACCTCCTGCTCTTGGATCACGCGGAGCAGCTTGGACTGGAGGTTCAGGGGGATCTCACCGATTTCGTCCAGGAAGACAGTCCCGCCGTCGGCCGTCCGCACCAGGCCCAGCATGTTCTGCTCCGCCCCGGTGAACGCGCCGCGGACGTGCCCGAAAAACTGGCTCTCGAAAAGCGATTCGCTGATGCCGGCACAATTGACCGGAATAAAGGGGAAGTGCCTGCGGGGGCTGCGGGCCCAGAGTCTGCGGGCCATCAGCTCCTTGCCGGTGCCGCTCTCGCCCTCGATCAGCACGCAGCAGTCGCTCGGGGCGACGGTATCGACCAGTTTGACGACTGTGCGGATCGCAATGGAGACGCCGACGATCTCGGGGATCAGCGGCTGTTGCGTAGATGTCCGACCCATGGTGCAGACCACTCCCGGCCGCCATCGCGGGAAGATCCTCCCGGACGACCTTCCCCTTCTCGCTCCCTCGCCGCTGCCTCCGGAATTCTCTTGAGAGCCTCTTGTCTCGTTCCTAGGTGCGGTACCGCCAAAGCGGTCCGGCGTGATGCCGATTGCCCTGAAGATGCGAATGCGGGCAATACCCTAAGAATAATTGCTTTGTAACAATTGTCAAGGATTTGCTTGCCTTGACAGGGTCGGGGGAAACCCGATGGCCTTCGGGGGGTGCATGGGCAATGCTGAGGACTACGCGCCCGTCAAGGGAGCTGCCCCGCCCGGAGGATTGATCTGCGGTTTTACCCGTTGACAACTACTGATTAAACCGTAGAATGACGGCAAGGCCAACGTAAGCCGTCGGCAGCTCACTCTGGGAGACCTGACCATGCCCCGACCGCCGCATGAGCATCCCACGCCGGGCGAACTGGAGGTCCTGAAGATCCTCTGGGAACGGGGTCCCTGCATGGTTCGGCAGGTGATGGAGGTACTCAATGAAACTCGGCGGCGGGCATATACGTCGGTAATGAGTCTGCTGGGCGTGATGACCGACAAGGGCCTGGTGACCCGCGAGCCCAAGGGCCGCGCGTTCCTGTACCGGGCCAAGGTCAGCCGGGAGAGGACGTTGGGCCGGATGGTGGACGACCTGCTGGGTCGGGCCTTCGAGGGCTCCGTCAGCGCCCTGGTGGCCCGGCTGCTCGATCAGTCCAGCCCCTCGCCGGAGGAGTTGGAGGAGATCCGCAAGGCACTTGAAGAGTACCGCCGGCAGCAGGGGGAAAAATGATGTCGCCGCTGGACGTGTTCACTGAGCCGGTTGGGCAACGACTGACCTGGACGTTGCTGCACTTTCTCTGGCAGGGGCTGGCCGTGGCGGTGCTGCTGGCAGCGGTGCTGCGGTTGTTTCCGGTGCGTCAGGCACGATCCCGGTACGCCGTGTGCCTGGCCGCGATGTTGACCATGGCGGCCTGCCCGCTGGTGACGTTCGCACTGCTGGGGGCCAATGCTGCTGAGGTCGAGTGGGACGCAGCGCAGCGGAGCCCCACCGTTGCTTCAGGGGAGGTGGGACTACCTCCCAGACTACCGGCTCCACGGGAGCGCGAGACTGTGGAGGAAGTGGTCGTCGCGCAAGGGCCGCTCGAGTTGCGCGGGGATACGATGCTCGGTGACCGGACGGCAGCGGATCGGCCGATTGCGTCAGTGGATCGGCCGGTGGCTGCGCAAGAGGTGGGACTTCGTCCCAGCCTACGTCTGCTCCGTCCTTTCCTGGGTGCCCTGCAGCCCTATTTGCTGGCCGGCTGGATCGCCGGAGTAATGATGCTTGCCGGCCGGCTGCTTCTCGGTCAGGTCGGCGTGCAATGGCTTCAGCGAGGTCGGCGGCCGATCTCGGCGGAGCTGGTCTCGCGCGTGGCCCGGCTGGGTGAACGTCTGGGCTTGCAGGCCGTTCCCAGGGTATTCGTTTCGGCGAAGGTCCGCGAAGCCGTCGTGGTGGGCCTGCTGCGGCCGATGGTTCTGCTGCCGACGTGCTGGCTGACGGAGATCACGCCCGAGGTCCTGGAGGCCGTCGTTGCCCACGAGCTGGCCCATATCCGGCGCTGGGACCTGTGGGTAAATCTCTTCCAGCGGCTGATTGAAACGCTGTTGTTCTATCACCCGGCCGTTTGGTGGCTGTCGCGCCGGGTGCGGTTAGAGCGGGAGATGTGTTGCGACGAACTGGCCGTGGCGGCGACCGGCCAACGGATGGCTTACGCAACCGCCCTGTCACAGGCGGCCCTCAGGCGGGCCGCCTCAACCAAGCCCTTACTTGGGGCTGCCCTAGGAGGAACAGAGATGAGGCTGCTCCGTCGCGTTCAGAACGTTTTGGGATTGTTGCCCGGGCGGGAACGGGCCCGCTGGTGGCCCGCAGGCTTGGTGGCGCTGTTGGTGCCGCTGGTGATCTGGGCCGCTTCGACCGGCGTCGCCCGGCCGGGACCGGGGGAAGCCCAAGCCGAAAGGGAAGAAACTCCAAGCGTCGCCGTTGCGCCGGAAGCCTATCGTGTCCGGCCGTTCGACCTGCTAACCATCAAGGTACTGGGAACACTTCTCGACTATCCGATCGATCAAACCTACTTCGTGGACCCGGCTGGAGACGTTGCGATGGGACGAGTCTATGGAAGGGTGCAACTCCGAGGCTTGACACTCCGGGAGGCCGAGGGTGCGATCGAGGAACAGCTTCAGAAAGTCATTCGCGAGCCGAAGGTCCAGGTGAGCTGGACGGGGCGAGTGACAACATGGCATTCCGTGGCGGTGCAGCAGACATCCGATCGAATTACCCCGCCCACCTTTCTCAGGCTCCAAGTGACCGGAACGTTGACTGACCGGCCGATCGACGGCGAGTTCCTGGTCGATCCGAACGGGCAGATCGCCTTGGGCCCAACCTATGGAATGGCCAACGTCAAGGGCCTGACGGTCGAGCAGGCTGAACGTGCGGTCGCAGCACACCTCGGGCAATTCCTCAAGGAGCCAAAGGTCTCTGCGTCTCTGATATCGGATCGCAGAATCGTAGCCCATCACGTCTTGCCGACCTCTCCGCATCGGATTACCACCGCCGACTTGCTCGATGTTCAGGTCCTTGGGACACTCCTCGACTGGCCGATTAGCGGAACCTACCTGCTCGAGGCAAGTGGCAAACTCGCTTTGGGACCAGCATACGGTAGGGTGCCACTGCAGGGCCTCACGCTCCGAGAGGCTGAGGCCGCCATTGAAAAACAGCTCAAAAAAGTCCTTCGCGAGCCCAAGGTTTCCGTGAGTCTGGCGGGCTGGAAGAGTGACCAGGAGCAGACAACCGAAGCGCGCCTTCGGATTCGGGATCTCGAGGAGGAGGTGCAGCGTCTCAAGACAATCATTCAGAGGCTCGGAGGTTCGCCTCGCCGGATTCGGGATCTCGAGGAGGAGGTGCAGCGTCTCAAGACAATCATTCAGAGCCTCGGAGGTTCGCCTCGCTCGATCCCGGCCACCCCCAGCCCGAGCGGAGTCCCACCGTCTTGGGAACCAAGGTGAGACTTCGTCCCAGCCTACGGCTGGAACTTCTTGCCGGTGAGGCGCTCGTAGGCCTCCACGTATTTCTCGCGGGTCTTGGCCACGACCTCGTCGGGTAGCGCCGGCGGGGGGCTGTTCTTGTCCCAATCGGTCGACGTGAGCCAGTCGCGGACGAACTGCTTGTCGAACGACGGCTAAATGGAGTTGCGTGATTCGGGGAGTACCCCAATGATCAGACAAACGAGTGGCACCGGCGTCTCGCCGGTGTTTCGCGGGGTCTGAGTCTGTCCATGTTTTCCACCGGCGAGACGCCGGTGCCACTGGCCTCCCGGAATCACGCATGGCGATTTAGCCCTCGGGCGATTCTGGGCACGTTCACGCCGGTGGATGGGTTTCCTCCGGCAAACGCCCGAGCACGAAAGCATAGACCTGCCGCGCGGTGTCTAACGCCGCGCGGGCCTGTTCTAGCGACGGGGGTGATCCCGAAAACGGATACCGGAAGCGGACTGCGTATGCGGTTAATGGTACTGCGCTGCTCACAAATCGAGTGAAGACGTCGTCCTGCTGAGCGCACAGTTCCAGCAGGAGGCCAATCTGGTGTGTCCACGCAAACTCCACCTGACGATAGACCAGGAAGGCCTTCAGGGCCTTCTCCACCGCCTGTTGGCTATGGAAACCGGCGTCTTCGCATAAGGGAGGTTGGTCTGCGAGCAACACCTCCGCGGCCCGCAGGTCCGAGCGGGCGCGATCCAACCATTCCCGAGCCAGTTGCAGCTCAGGCAGCATAGACCAGCTTCCCTCTCTGCGTCGCTTCGTAGGGCAGCGAGAACTTCACGGGCGCCCACCTGTCCATCTCCCGCCGGTACTGGACAACCAGATCAATCGGCACCGCCAACCCGTAAAGGGCGATATACCCGCGCCCCGCCAGGTCATGCCGATCGCCCGCGTCGTCGGGCACCACCACCAAAAAGTCCAAGTCGCTATCGGGATGCGGCGTGCCACGGGCGTGAGAGCCGAACAGATAGATCTCCAACGGATGAAGCGTCTCGACGAGCCGCCTCACAATTTCATCCAGCATCCCCGGCGGAACCTCTTTCATAATAACATTCTACCACACCGCGCAGACGACACCAAGGACATCGTCGGGTGGCTGTGGTCGACGGGCACCGACGCGGAGCGTTGGTCGGTGAGCCCACAGTCCCGGTGACTCCGGGGGCTCGCTTCGCTCGACCCCGGCCACCCGCCAGCCTGAGCAGAGTCCCACCGTCACGGTAACCAAGGTGGGACTTCGTCCCAGCCTACGGCTCGAACTCCTTGCCGGTCAGGCGCTCGTAGGCCTCGACGTATTTTTCGCGGGTCTTGGCCACGACCTCCTCCGGCAGTGCCGGCGGGGGGCTGTTCTTGTCCCAAGCGGTCGACGTGAGCCAGTCGCGGACGAACTGCTTGTCGAACGATGGCTGGCTGCGGCCCGGCTGGTAGCCTTCGGCGGGCCAGAAGCGGGAGCTGTCGGGCGTGAGCACCTCGTCGATCAGGATCAGCTCCCCGTCGACCTGGCCGAACTCAAACTTCGTGTCGGCGATGATGATCCCCCGTTTCAACGCATACTCCGTTCCCCGCCGGAAGATCTCGATGCTGCGGCGGCGCAACTCTTCGGCCAGCTCGCGGCCGACGATGGCTGCCGTCCGCTCCAACGAGACGTTCTCGTCGTGGCCGGTCTGGGCCTTGGTGGCGGGGGTGAAGATGGGCTCGCTCAGCCGGTCGCTCTCGGCGAGTCCCTTCGGCAAGGGAATGCCGCAGACCGTGCCGCGGCCCCGATACTCCTGCCAACCGGAGCCGGCCAGGTAACCTCGCACCACGCACTCGATCGGCACGACCTCGGTCTTGCGGACCAGGCTGGAGCGCCCTGCCAGGGCCCGGCGATCGATCCCCGCCGGCAGGTCCATCCGCTCCACGTCGGTGGTGATCAGGTGGTTCGGCTCCTTCAGGAGATCGAACCAGAAGGCGGCGATGCGGGTCAACAGGCGCCCCTTGTCGGAGATGCCGGTCGGCAGGACCCAGTCGAACGCACTCAGCCGGTCGGTGCTGACCAGCAGCAGCCGCTCGCCCAGGTCGTAGATGTCGCGGACCTTGCCCCGACGAACGGGCAGCCCGGCCAGCGAGGTCTCCAGGACGACAGATCTGCTCATGCGGGGATTCCTTCCTAGCGGGGGCGGGTCGCCTTGCCGGCGACCGCCAAAGACACAACATACCGGCGGCCCCGCTTCTTGGCCAGCGGGGGTCGCGGGGGTGTGTGTGACAAGTTTTCCTGGCAACTTGGTGCTTGGGGTGGCTGGGGTCGAGCGGAGCGAGCCCCCAGCTAAACCTGCTGGGGGCAGCCTACGGCTGACCGCCAGCCACCCACGCGTCTGCCAGGAAAACTTGGCGCACACGCGGGGGCGGAGTGCTTGAAGGCGCGGTGGGAGTCCGATAGACTTCCCTTAAGGAACGAAGCGACTCCCCCACAATCCTGCCTGGGCATCGAGGGCGGCCGGGTGCAGCGGCCCAGGGGAGAGGCGGTCCGCCGAGGCGTCGTAGACCCCTACCTTGGAGTCATCGGTTCCCGCCAACTCGATCCATGCCTCCCGGCCCCCCCGCAAGGATCTCGACCCGATGGGCCTGATGCGGTTTGTCGTCGTACCGCCCGAGCGGATCACGGAGGAGACTCTCCAGCAGGCCTACGTGTCGGGGGTCGATCGGATCGCCTGGCAGGTCGACCTGAGGATGGAGGGGGGGCAGTTGGTGGTACGTCGGGCGGTCTCCGAGTCGGGCAACCTTCAAATTCCCTGGCCAGTGCAGGGACGCGGCCGCTTGACCCTCTCGACCGGCAGCCTGATGGAGCAGACCCGGCCCTACCAGCTCCCCCTGGAGCTTGCCCGGGGTACCATCGGCCAGCTCAGCAGTCAACTGGCGGAATGGCGGATCATGGGCCTGACCGTGCCCGAGAAGGTTACCCAAGGCTTGTCCGAGGCGATGCGGTGTTTTGGCCGTGCGGCGGTGGGTGAAGAGGGTCCCTGGGAGTCGGCGAAGCTGGCCGAGCAGGCCATCGGCGCGGCCCTGGACGCGGCCGATCTGATGGTGGCGTCCTATGTCGATCAGGCGGCTGTGTGGCACCGGCGTCTCGCCAGTGGCACGGTGGGTGGCACTGGCGTCACGCCAGTGGCACGCTGGGGCGGGGGCGAGAAGCCGTTGGCACTCTTGGGCGGCAACTTGGGCTCCCGGTTGCCTGACCAGTCCGCGGCCGAGCAGCTCCTGCGTTGTTTCAACGCCGCGGTGGTGCCGGTCTGCTGGCGCGAAATCGAAACCGACCAGGGCAACCGGCGCTGGGACCTCTGCGACCGGCAGATCGAGTGGTGCAGGGCCCACGCACTGAGGGTTTGCGGCGGTCCCTTGCTCCAGCTTGATCCGCGGAGCCTGCCCGACTGGCTCTACCTCTACGAAGACGATTTCGACAACCTCTGCGCGTGCGTGACGGATTTCATTCGGGCGGCCGTTACCCGCTATCGCGGCAAGGTCGATTATTGGCAATCCGCCGGGCGGCTGACTTCGGCCGAGATCCTCTCGCTTTCGGAGGAAGAGAAGCTGCGGCTGGCCGCCGGCACGATCGAGCTGGTCCGCTCGTGCGACGGCGAGGTTCCGATCCTGCTCTCGTTGGACCAGCCCTGGGGCGAATACCTCAGCCACCGGGAGACCGACTTGCCGCCGCTGTATTTTGCCGACGCCTTGGTGCGGGCGGGACTGGACCTGAGGGGCGTGGTGCTGGAGATCAATCTGGGCTATCACCCAGGCGGCACGCTGGCGCGGACCCCGCTGGATTTCAGCCGGCAGTTGGACCATTGGGGCCTGTTGGGCCTGCCGCTGTTTGTCTCGCTGACGGTGCCCAGTGCGGCCGACGACGACCCGCTGGCCCAGCGCCGGGTGCAGATTGCCCGCGACAGTTGGACGGCCGCTGCGCAGCAATCTTGGGTCGCCCGCTACGTGCCGCTGATCCTCTCCAAGCCGCTGGTCCAAGGGGTGTTCTGGAACCAGCTCTACGACAGCCAGCCCCACGACTTTCCCCACGGCGGGCTGTTTGATCGACACGATCGGCCGAAGCCGGCGCTGGGCAGCCTGGCCTCGATCCGGCAGGCGCGCGTGGAATAGGCGCGTGGGATCTCCCCTGCGACAAGTTGAGTGCTGTGGCCCATCTCTCAGCTCACGGTGACGCGAAGGCGCAGTGAGTCTCGATTCTTCGCAGCGCGACCCCCCCGCTGTTCGTTTGGACTGTCGGTTGGTCCTGCGCAGGTCGAGCTTCTTGCCGGTCTTCTCGGCCAGTCGTTGGCTAGCCTGCCGGAAGTAGGCGATCTGTTCCCGTAACCGTGATACTATCGGTTTCTCGGGCACCCTCCTGCTTCCCGCTCGTTTGCGCGTGTGATAGAATCCCAATAGGAAGCCGCCGGAAGCCCCCTGGCGCTCCGCGGCTTGGTTCAAAACTGGGTTTTATCGGTTATTGCTCCGCCACGACACAATACAAGCCTACTCGTTCGCCTGACTATCAGCTTCTGGCCCGGACGGTGTGAAATCCACGCGCGTTCTGAAATGAGGTGAAACATGAATGTGGTCACGCTTAATGAGGCAAAACGCAATCTCGACTTGCTGATTGCCAAGGTTGTTTCGAGTGCGGAGCCAACCATTATCACCACGGATACCGGTCAGCAGATCGTTCTCTTACCCTTGGACGAGTTCAACGCCTGGCAAGAAACGGCCTACCTCTTGTCTAACCCAGCCAATGCGGCACATCTCCGCCAGTCTATCGCAGAGGCACAGTCGGGAAAAACAGCCGAGCGTGAGCTGATTGAGCCATGAGGTTGGTTTTCACCGAATCCGCCTGGCAGGACTATCTGTGGTTTCAAGAGAAGGATCGTCAGTTGTTGAAACGCATCAACCAGTTGATTAAGGACGCGCTACGTACACCCTTTGACGGATTGGGAAAACCGGAGCCTCTGAAGGCAGACCTGGCGGGCTATTGGTCGCGGCGAATCAATGACGAACATCGTTTGGTTTACGGCCTGACCGAAACAGACCTCGTGATCATCTCTTGCCGCTATCACTACAGCAAGTAGTCGATGCGCACGGCAACTTGTATGTGGACGGTTTGGGGTCGGGCTCAACTCTTGGCCCTTGGCACAGTGCCCGCGGTCCTCACATGCGCCGGCGGATGGCCTTTGGACTCCAGCAGCGCGTCCGAGCCGTTTTGTTCTACCAGTCGCCGGCCGGCCTGGCGGCCGAAGGTCCAGAAGAGGGCGGGGCGGACGAGGGACTCCAGCAGCGAGCTGCTGACCAGCCCGCCGATGATCACGGTGGCGATCGGATAGAGGATTTCCTTGCCCGGCTGGCCGGCGGCCAGGGCCAGGGGCAGCAGGCCGATGCCGGCCGTCAGGGCGGTCATCAGCACGGGGGGCGGCCGTGGTCGCCTGACATACGCTGAGAATGCAGTACGCCAGCACGTTCGCTGTGAGGAGTAGTGCCCCTCTGGTGCGGCAAGTCATAAAAGCCCTCTTTGGGTGGCGATTCCATGTCTTTCAGGTCCGGTTCGTGGTGATGGTGTTTCAACGCGCGTTCTGCCGCCTTCCGGCCGAACGTCCAGAACATGGCCGGGCGGACGAAGAAGTCCAGCAGAGTACAACTGATAAGTCCGCCCAGAATGACAGTGGCCACCGGGTAAAGGATTTCCTTGCCCGGCTGGCCGGCGGCGAGTGCCAGCGGGATCAGTGCAATCCCCGCGCACAATGCCGTCATCAGCATGGGGGCAAGCCGCTCCTTGCCGGCACGTTCGATCATCCGCGGCGTGAAATCCTCCCCCTCGTGGCGAACCAGGTGCATGTAGTGGGCAATCAGGAGGATACCGTTGCGCGAGGCGATGCCGGCCAGGGAAATGAACCCGACCATGCTTGCCACGGTGAGCGATTGGCCGGTGACCACGAGTGCCGCCACCGCCCCGATCGCAGCCATCGGCAGGGCCGCCAATACCTGCAAACTGAGATTCAGCGAATGGAACAGCGTATACAGCGTCAAGACCATGCAGGCCAGGGATACCAGGCTCAACAGGCCGATGGTTCTGGTGGCCGATTGTTGGCTCTCAAACTGGCCGCTGTAGTGAATGAAATAGCCCGTGGGCAAGGACGCTTGGATGGGGGCCAAGCGCTCTTGGATTTCCGCCACCAGGCTTCCCAAGTCTCGGCCCGCGGTGTTGCACTGGACGATGATCCGCCGTCGCACGTTCTCCCGGTTGATCGTGTTCGGCCCACTGGAATCTACGACCTCCGCGACCGCGTTTAGGGGGATTTGGCCGCCGCGTGCTAGTTCCAGGGTCATCCGCCTCAACTCCTGCGGATCATTGCGGAACGGGTCGTCCAGACGCACCAGCAAGTCGAACTTCCGTTCGCCCAACACGATCTCGGAAACCACCCGGCCGTTCATGGCCGTCTCCACGAGTTCATTCACGTCGGCCGAGTTCAGCCCGTTCGCGGCCAGGGCGTCGCGGTTCAGGTTGATCCGCAACTGGGGTATTTCGATCTGCGGCTCGACCATCAAGTCCTTCACGCCGCGGACATCGGCGATGGCCGCTTTGATCTCGTCGGCCTTGGCCCGAAGGATGTCGAGGCTGTCGCCGTAGAGCTTGATGCCTACCTGGGCCTTCACGCCGGAGAGCATCTGCGAGATGACGTGCTGTAAGGGCTGTTCGACGGCGATGGCCACGCCCGGCACCTGGGTCAACTCCTCGCGGATGTCGTCCAGGACTTGTTCGCGGCTGCGGCCCGAGTTCGGATCGAAGCTGACGATGATCTCGGACATATTGACGCCTTCGGCGTGCTCGTCCAACTCGGCACGCCCCGTTCGGCGGCCAAAGGCGACCACGCCCGGAACGCTCTTGAGGCGTTGTTCGACCATGCCGGCGAGCCGGTTGGAGGTCTCCAGGGAGTTGCCCGGCGGCAGGACCACGTTGATCTGAGCGCTCCCTTCGTTGAACGGCGGCAGGAAATCGCGGCCGAGTTGCGTCACGACCAGGCAGCTAACCGCCACGGCTGCCGCGACGACACCCAAGACCGGCCAGGGACGCCGGATACTGAAGCGGATCGCGTATCCGACGAGCCACTTGAGCCACCGCAGGATGAAACTGTCCTTGTCGTGCCCCATGACCTTGGCCTGTGGCAGCAGCCAGTAAGACAGCACGGGTGTCACGGTGAGCGACACCACGAGCGAGGCAAGAATCGAGACGATGTAAGCCACTCCCAGAGGCGTAAACAACCGGCCTTCCATCCCGCTCAGGGCAAACAGCGGCACGAACACCAGCACCACCAGGATCGTGCTGAAGACGATCGAGTTCCGCACTTCGCTGCTGGCTTCGTAAACCACGCGCATGGCGTGCTTTGGGTGCGGGGAGTGCCGGTTTTCCCGCAACCGCCGGAAGACGTTCTCCACACCCACGATGGCGTCATCAACCAACTCGCCAATGGCCACGGCCAAACCGCCCAGCGTCATGGTATTGATCGACATCCCGTACCACTTGAAGACCAAACCCGTGATGACGATGGAAAGCGGGATGGCCGTCAGCGTAATAAACGTCGTGCGGAAGTTCAACAGGAACAGTAACAGGATGACAACGACGAGGATGCTGCCGTCCCGCAGGGCGTCAATGACGTTGTGAATGCCCAACTCGATGAAAGACTTCTGTTGGTAGACTTCCGTGTTGATGCGGATGTCGCGCGGCAAGCTGGCCTTCAGCTCTTCGAGGGCGGCCGTAATCTGGTCGGTCAACAGCCGCGTGTCTTTGCCGGGCTGTTTGGCGATCGTCAGCATCACTGCCGGAGCGCCGCCCACGGCCGAATCCCCGCGCCTCACTTGGGGTGCCTCGGCAATGCGGGCGACTTGGCTGAGGAGCACCGGCCGCTCCGTGTCCGGTTTCACAACCACCTTCTCAATGTCCTGAATGCTTTGGAGTCGCCCGATGGACCGCACCAGGTATTCGTCGCCTCCTCGGTTCAGGTAGCCGCCGGTGGCATTGGCGTTGCTAGCGGACAAGGCCCGTTCGACCTCGTGCAAAGTGACGCCATAGCTCCGCAGGGCATTCGGGTTGACCAGCACCTGATACTGTTTGCGACCGCCTCCCATCGTAATGACCTGGGCAATCCCGGGAATCGTCAGCAATCGTTGCCGCACGACCCAATCGGCCAGCGTGCGGACCTCCATCGGGGACGTTTTGCCCTCTGCGCTCCACATGCCGATAATCATAATCTGGCCCATGATTGAGGAGATCGGCCCCATCTGAGGCCGGACCCCTTCCGGCAACCGCTCGCCGGCCAGCGCGAGTTTTTCCGCCACGATCTGCCGGTCCACATAGATGTCGGTTCCCCAGGCGAATTCCACCTGGACCACGCTGAGGCCGATTCCCGAGGCACTGCGGACGGCCTGCACGCCCGTCGCCCCGTTGAGCACGGACTCCAACGGGAAGGTGACGAGGGTTTCGACTTCCTCTGGGGCAAGTCCCTGGGCCTCGGTCATCACCGTGACGCGGGGCCGGTCCAGGTCCGGGAACACGTCGATGGGCAGGTGATACAGGATGTAGCCCCCATACACCAGCACCACCAAAGCCACGGCAATCGTCAACAGCCGATACCGCAACGAGAAACGAATAATGGCGTTTAGCATGGAAGTGAGAAGGTTCAAGGTCAAAGGTTCAAGGCTCCAGGTTCAAGACTCCGTGCCTTGAACCTTGTACCTTGAACCTTGTTTTTAGTGGTTGTGACCCGCGTGCGGATCGACCCCGCCGCCGGCCTTGCTCTTCAAAGCCAACTGCATCTGGTGCGCTGCGGAAGCTGCGACCATTGCTCCCACCTTGAGAGCGTCGTCGTTGGCAATCACGACCCATTCCTGGTCGCGGTACTCGACGTGGACCGGCCGCCGGTCGAAATGATCGTCGTTGGCCTCAAAGACGTAAGCCTCGGCCCCTTCTTGGGCTACCGCTTCGACGGGCAGCACGATCCGGTCGATCCACTGCTCCACGGGAACACGGACCTGGGTTCTCTGCCCCGGCTTGAATTGCCAGTAGACGAAACGGCGTCCACCGGGGGTCTTGTCGTCACGCAGCACTCGATTGGAGATTTCGACGTAGAAGTGGAACGCCCGCGATTCGCTGTCCACTTTATCGCTGAGATAGAGAATGCGGAGGCCCTGGGTCAACTCTTCATCGGCAGTGGACTTCGATCCCAGAACAGCCGAGACCTTTGCCCGCGCGGTGGCCGCTTGGTTGATCGCCCGGATGTCCTGCTCGAACGCCCGGCCTTCGATGTACAGCTCTCCATAGTCCACCAGGGTGCAGAGCGTGTCGCCTGCACTCACGTATTTTCCCTGGGAGACTTTCAACTGCTGGACTTGCAGAGGATGCGTCTCGGATGTCCCCGCCGCTTCTCGTGCCGGCGCGCAGATCGTCAGGCCTTGTAGTAGCGTCCGGCTGGCAACGATCTTATCCACCTGGTCTTGGGAGAGTCCGTGCAAGAGCAGGGCTTGACGCTGCGCTCGCAACGCGGCCTCCTGCTTCTGCTGCTCGTACTTGCGATCCAAGAGCGTCTTGCCGGCAATGACCCCATCGGCGGACACCTTCTCCAGACGGGCCACTTCCCGCCCAATCACGTCGAGTTCCTCGATGGTACGCAAAAACTCCGTCTGCACTTGCAAGAGGTCTTCGTGGGTCAAGCGGACCTCGAAGAGCGGCTGGCCCGGCTCGACAGCCTCACCCTGAATCGGGTATATCCGCGTCACCACGCCCGTCATCGGCGCGGTGATTTCCAACACGGACCAGCCCGGACGCTCGACAACGATGCCAGGCACCGTGATCGTCCGCTCGAAGGGACGCAGTTCGACCCGTGCCAGCCGCAGGCCGATGTTCCCCTTTGCCTGCTTGCTCAAAGTGATTGCTGCCGCCTCATCATGCTCGTGATCGTAGCGTGTCTTGCCCTCCTGGGCGTGTTCGCCCTCAGCGGACTCGGCCTCGCCGTGCTGACTGTGCTCGTCGCCGCCGGGGTCGGTATGCTCTTGCGGTCCTTGCGAGGAGCCCGCAATGTAGCTTGGGACAAAACGCGCTACGACGGGGAGCCATTCCCGCCGCGTGAAAATCAGTGTCCCAGCAGCCACCACCACGATCGCCAGAACCGCCCACTTGGCAATAGCAAGAGACCGGATATTGAAGGTTTTCAGCCAACCTGAGCTCTTCATCATTCTCTCCCAACGTGAACCGCGTCGCAGAGCCTGTTTGAGAAGGGTTTCCCTGGCGGCTTGTCCGCGGACGCCTTTACTCTGCAACGAGGCGTTCGCACCGGTGGGCAGGCCACCCGCGGGACGCACAAGAGACCGGCTCGGCGCGCAACAGCACTGCGCGAGCCGAATGCAGATGGGCGGAGAATCAGAGCAAGAGCACTTGCTGCGACAAGTGGATTCGCAGCGGCGGGCACCGCCTGGCGGCGGCAAAGGCCTTCGCCCAGATCCGCGACTCCGCCGGCAGCCCGTCGGCGACGGCGGCAGCCGCTGCCGTCTTGGCGCAGAGATCAGTCGACGGCGCGGCGGGCATACGCGGCGATTGCCCGGTCACGAACACACAGTGACCGCCTTGGCAGCCGCTGCCGTGGGAGTGATCTGCGCCGGCCGGTTGATGGTCGCAAGCCCTCTCTTGCCCGTAGGAACCACCGTGGCAATCAACCCCCACATGATCCAGGCACGTCGTGGAGGCCGGCTCGTCGCCAGAGGCGTGGTGGTGATGCCAGCAGCAGCCCAGCAGCACGTGGGCCAGCACCATGATCGCGGTCAGATTGCAGACGGGACCGTACACCTTCGACTCCCTGGACAATGGCCACTTCATGGTATCATATTTCCCCAGGGCCGCTTGGTGCAAGACCGAGCTTCTACCCACCGCCTGCCGAGCACTCGGCGTGGACCGATCTTCGGTCATTCGGGGCTGCGACTCCCCTAAAGAACATCGGAAGAGTGGGGCGTGCGGGTTCAGCAGACAGTCGCGGTTGGTCCGGGTGTGTGCCCCAAAAGGCCACCATCAGGGGGAGGACTGAACACGGCAGATGTGTCTGAGACAGGGTCGCCGCCGAGAATCCTCACTTATCTGGCCAGCGGGGAGTCCCGGCTCACTTTAGGCCAGCCCCCCTTGTCGGGCGGGTGGGTCTGCTGTAATTTCGCAGGCAGCTTGCCGCTGGACGGTGACCGGGGGCGGCGAGACAAGACCTGGCTGCCGGCGAAACTCTCGATAGTCCCGCATCGTCTTTACTAGCGAAACATGAATCGCACCCGTGCAACCCGGCTTGCCGCCGAAGCCGAGCACCAGCGGGCCGCCGAGCGGCTGGAGGAGGCCTTCGCGCGCTACCAGGACGAGTTGCTGGGGATGTTGTACTACCTGGTGGGCAACGCCGAGGACGCCCGGGACACGCTCCAGGAGACCTTTGTCAAGTGCTGGCGGCACCGCCGCAGCGTGGCGGAAGTCGAGAACCTCAGGGCGTGGATCTTCCGCATCGCGCTGAACGCCGGCCGCGACGCGCGGACCACCGCCTGGCGTCGGCGGCGCAGACCGTTGGATCAAGGAGAAGCGACATTGGTTTTCAACGACCCCGGGCCGGAGGCCCACGCCGCGCGCCGGGAGCAATTGGCCCTGGTCCGCGTGGCGCTGCGGCAACTCCGCCCCGAAGAGCAGGAGGTATTCTTGTTGCGGCAAAACGGCCAGATGACCTACGGCCAGATCGCCCAGGCGATCCGGATCCCGCTGGGTACCGTCAAGACCCGGATGCGGCTGGCACTTGCCAAGCTCCGCGAGGCACTCGAATCGAAGTAAGGACTGGACTTTTGCAAATTGGGGCCACAAGGTCCCCTCTCCCTCTGGGAGAGGGTTAGGGTGAGGGCAACAGGCTGCGAAAACGGGTTGCCTTGTTTGCCTGACTTCACCAAGCCCTCACCCCCTACCCCTCTCCCAGAGGGAGAGGGGAGCAGTTTGCAAAAGTCCAGTAAGGACTGCAAATTGACAATTGCCAATTGCAAATTGCAGATTGTCCGCCGGATCGACCGTTGACCACTATCCACTCACCACTCACCACTCACCACTATCCACTATCCCCCGACCATGGACTCCCAAACACGCCAGCGTTTGCTGGAACTGGTTTACGACCTGCTGCCTGAGGCAGAGGCGGCCGAGCTGCACCGGCAGATCGACGCCGACGAACAGTTGGCCCAGGCTTATGCCGAGGCCCGGGACACGGCGCGATTGCTGGCCGAGGCGGCCAAGCTCCCCCTGCCCAAGGTCGAACTCAAACCGCCGGACGAGACGGCGAGCACGGCGTCCGATGCCTCCCCGCCGCAGGCCGCGATCCGGGCCGAGGGTCCGGTCCGCATGCGGCGGCCCCAATGGGCCGGCTGGGCAGTGCTCACCGCCGCCGTGCTGCTGTTGCTGGTGCCGTCGGTGGGATCGTACTGGTGGTACAAGGAGGAGCTGGACCGGATCGTCGGGGGGCACCTGCGGGTGATGGTCACTGGTCCGGCCACCCTTCCCGCCGGCGTGGCCGCCAGGTACGCGGTCAGCACCACCGCGATTACCGGCGTGCCCGTGCCCGCCGAGATCGAGCTGGCCCTCTACTCCCCCGACGGGAAGCAACTGCACGACCACAAGGAGAAGGCCGACGAGAATGGCCGCCTGGAGGTAACCGTCCCGGCCAACGTCCGGATTCCCCCGGGCGCCGAACTGAAGGTGACGGCGGTCCATGGGGAGCAGGAGGAGCCGATGGAAACCAGGCTGGCCGTCGAACCGGTCCGCCACGCGACGCATCTGGCCCTGGACAAACCGCTGTACCAGCCCGGCGAGACGGTCTACTACCGCTCGCTGACGCTCTCGCGATTTGGCCTGGCGGCGGACGGCGAGATGGCGATCCATTTCGAGATCCTCGAGCCCAGCGGCGCCGTAGTGCCCGGGTCGCCGTTGGAGGGGGTAACCCAGCACGGCGTGGGCAGCGGGGCGTTCACGATCCCCGAGCAGTCCCCCGGCGGCGAGTACGTGCTGGTGGCCCGCAGCCTCGGGCAGGTCTTTCCCGAGGAGAAACGTCGCTTCTTCGTCCGTTCATACCGCCTGCCGCAATTGAAGAAGGAGCTGGAGTTCACCCGCGACAGCTACGCCCCCGGCGAGACGGTCGTGGCGGATCTGCTGGCCAAGCGGCGCGACGGGGCGGCCGCCGCCGGGGCAAAGCTCCACGTGATTGCCACCGTCGACGGTCAGCAGGTCTTCCAGACAGACGCCCAGGCCGACCAGGCCGGCGCATTCCAGGTGAAGTTCGACCTGCCCGGCAAGATCCAACGGGGCGACGGGCAACTGGCCGTGGTGGTCGACGACGGCGGCAACCGCGAGACGATCGCCAAGACCATCCCCATCAACCTCGGCAAGGTCGAGGTGAGCTTCTATCCGGAAGGGGGTGATCTGGTCGACAGACTGGAAAACCGGGTCTACTTCCTGGGCCGCAACCCCCTAGGCAAACCGGTTCACATCGAGGGCACGATTGTCGACGGCAGCGGGAAAAAAGTCGCCGCGGTCAGGACCGTCCACGAGGGCATGGGCTCGTTCAGCTTTACGCCCCAGGCCGGCCGTGAGTACCGGCTGAAGATCACCAGCCCGGCGGAGGTCAACAACGAGCCGAAACTCCCCGAGGTCTCCACCCGGCAGAAGGTCGTGTTGAGCACGGGCATCGGGGTGTTCGCGGCGGGGGCACCGCTGGAGTTCAACGTTCGGGCGGGCAAGGTCGGGATGCCGTTGGTGGTGGGGGCCTTCTGCCGCGGCGCGCCGGTCGGCCAACAGGCACTGGTCACCGCGGTAGACCCAGACAAAGGCACCGGGGCCAACCCGGTTGCCATCACGGTGCCGGATGAGGTCGGCGGCGTGATCCGCCTGACGGTATACGACTACAGCACCAACCCGCCGCAACCGGTGGCGGAGCGCCTCGTCTATCGGCGGATGGGACGAGGGCTCAACGTCCGCCCGGAGGGATTAAGCGAGGGCTATTCCCCCGGCGAGCGCGTCAAGATGTCGCTGATGGTGACCAACGAGAAGGGCGCGCCGGTCCCCGCCGTGCTGGGCGTGGCCGTGGTCGACGACGCCCTGTTGAGCCTGGCCGACGACGACACGCCGTCGATGAAGACGCACCTCCTGCTGACCACCGAGGTCGAGAAGCCGGAGGACCTGGAGGACGCCGATTTCTATCTGTCCGGCGGCACCGAGGCCGAGGTGGCTCTGGATCTGCTGTTGGGGACCCAGGGCTGGCGACGGTTCGCAGAAAAGACGCTGGGCGAGCTTCGCAAGGACCAACCTCCGGTCGGTGCCCACCTTCGGTCGGTGCCCGGCCGTCCGGGCGAATCGGACGAGCAACTGCTGCGGCTGGCCGCCATCGGCGGCCCGGGCAATCCGCCGGCCGTGTTCGATAACCTCAAGCAGATCGAGTCGGGCTACAAGGAGAGCCTGGCCGCCTACCAGGCCGAGTGGGATCGGGGCATGGACGTACTGTTGACGCTGAGCTTCTTGGGCGGCCTGGGCCTGGTGTTGCTGATGACGCTGCTGGGGCTGTTGAAGGTCGTCTCGGGCGTCCACTTCTGGGTGCCGGCGGTGGGTGTGGCCGCCTGCGGCCTGGCCGTTGGCGTGGTCCTGATCGACCCCGCCCGGCTCCGCTCGGGCCCCCAGACGGCCGTGGCGTTTGCCCCCTTCCACATCGAGCCGCCGCGGGTGGCGCAAGGGGCTAAACCGAAAACGGATTCCTCGCCTGCAACGGCCTACACGGGGCTGATGGGGCCGGTACAGGTCGAGATGCTCGACGGCTTGGATGTCCTCGTACTCAATGGGCACGCCGGGGAGCACGAGTGGGGATATGGTCTCGGCCTGGAGGGATTCCCCTTGCAGCCCGGCGCGTTTATGCCCATGTATGAACCTCATGCCGCCTTGCTGGGCAAGTGGGCCGACATGGATTACGCCTACGGGCTGAGGTACAGACGGCACTTCGCGGGCGGAGACGAGTTGGGCAAGTTGCAGGCCGGCGGCCGGGATCCCGCGGCGCTTGGCGATCTCAGGCGACTGGCCGAGCTTGGCCGCGACTTGAACGGCGACGGTTACTTCGACAACGGCGGTGCGGCGGGAATGGGACAGATCGGGGGAAAACTGGCCCAGCGCCTCGAAGAATATCGCTTCACCGTCCGCCAGTACGCCCACCAGCACGTTCAAGGCCCGCCGGACGTGCGGAGCGATTTCACCGAGACCGTCTTCTGGCACCCGATGCTCCTGGCCGATGCCGACGGCCGGGCCGAGGTGGCGTTCGACCTGTCCGACTCGACCGGCATCTTCCGGCTGCGGGTCGATGCCCACGGCAACGGGCGGATCGGTTCTGGCACCGCGGAGGTGATCTCGCGGATCCCCTTCAGCCTCGAACCGAAACTGCCCTTGGAAGTCTCCGCCGGCGATTCTGTCGACCTGCCGCTGGCCGTGGTCAACGACAGCCGGGACGAACTGCCGGTCGAGCTGCGGCTGGACCACGGGAACCTGGTTACCCTCGATGGCAAGCCGGACCGGCAACTCAAACTGGCGGCGGCACAGCGGGCCCGGGAGTACTACACCTTGGCAGTGACCGGCGAGAAGGGCGACTGCGAGCTGACGTTCCGCGGCACGGCCGGCAGTCTGGCCGACGCCGTGAAGCGGCCGCTCAGGATCGTCCCACCCGGCTTCCCCAAGGAGCTTTCCTACAGCGGCCAGATCGACGGCGCCAAAGAAGTGGTCGTCGACCTGCCCGAGTATTGGGTGCCCGGCTCGTTGCAGGTCACCTTGAGCGCCTTCCCGTCGATGCTCGCCAATCTCCAAAAGGGGATGGAGAGCATCCTCCAGGAGCCAAACGGCTGTTTCGAGCAGGCCTCGACCTCGAACTACCCCAATGTGCTGACCCTGCAACTGATGCAGGAACAGGGCGTCGCCGATCCGGCCGTCACCCGCCGGGCGAAGGACCTGCTGAAGAGCGGCTACGCCAAGCTGGTCGGCTACGAGTGCCCCACCAAGGGTTACGAGTGGTTCGGCGGCGATCCGGGCCACGAGGCCCTGACGGCCTACGGCCTGATGCAGTTCCGCGACATGGCGCGGGTCTACGACGTCGACCGGCAGATGCTCGACCGCACCGTGGGCTGGCTGTTGGCCCGCCGCGACGGCCGCGGCGGCTTCCAGCGGAACGCCAGGGCTCTGGACAGCTTCGGCAACGCCCCGCAGGACGTGACCGACGCCTACATCATCTGGGCCTTGTCGGAATCGGGCCAGAAGGGGATCCAGTCCGAGATCAAGCACGTCGCCCAGTTGGCCGCGGCCTCGGACGACCCGTACCTGATCGCCCTGGCCGCCGCCGGCGCACTCAACGCCGATCGGCGGGAGGACGGAAAAGGGCTCCTCGACAAGCTGGCCAAGGCCCAGGCCGACGACGGGCACCTGGAAGGTAAGCAGGGCTCGATCACCCGCAGCGGCGGGCAGTCGCTGAAGGTCGAGACCACGGCCCTGGCCGCCCTGGCCTGGCTGAAGTCGCCGGCCTTCACCGGGCGGGCCAATCGGGCGGTCCAGTGGATCGTCGAGAACCGCCAGGGTTCCGGCGGCTTCGGCTCCACCCAGGCCACCATCCTGGCCCTGAAGGCACTGGTCGAGCACTCCAAGGCCAACCGCAAAACGCTGGCTGCCGGGACCCTGGTCGTCAAACGCGACGACCTCGAGCTCGGTCAGCACGCCTTTGAGGCCGGCCGGCAGGAGACCATCGTGATCGACGGGCTGGAGGCCAACCTGCGACCGGGCCCGAACAAACTCACGGTCAATCTGACCGGAGAGAACAAGATGCCCTACGCCCTGGACGTCAGGTTCCGCACCCGCAAGCCCTCCAGCCATGAAAACTGCCCCGTGCGGCTGACAACGGAGCTAGCGAAGGGGACCGTCAAGGCGGGCGAGACGGTCGCCATGACGGCCAAGCTCAGCAACACCACCGCCGAAGGCCAGCCGATGACGATCGCCATCCTCGGTCTGCCCGCCGGGCTGGAGGCCCGCCCCGATCAGCTCGAGGAGTTGAAGAAGGCCGGCACGATCGACTACTACGAGACCGCCGCCCGCGAGGTAATCTGCTACTGGCGGTCGCTGGCCCCGAAGAAAGAGGTCAGCATCAGGCTCGACCTGGTGGCGGCCGTGCCAGGCCGTTACACGGGCCCGGCGTCACGGACGTATCTGTACTACACGTCCGAGCAGAAGCAGTGGGCCGACCCGCTTCAGGTCGAGATCACCCGCGAGTAGACAGGTCCATTCCGCCCCAACGGTGCGGTGACTACGGCATCGTCGAGCCCTGCAATCGCTCGTTTTCCCTTTCCCCCCTTTTCCATTTTTCCTCTTCTTACGCCTCACTTCATGGCCAAACAGTTGCGAGAACCATTGATCTCTTCTGGAAAAACTGCTAGGCTCAACGGGTGAGGGCGTCCGATTCTCCCACAGGAACAGAGGAAGTCTGACCATGTCCACATTCTGGATTGCGTTGGCTGCCCTGGCAGTGGTACCCGACGCCGGCAGCACGCCTTTTGGCATGTCTGCGCCGCCGGCCCTGGTGCAGCAGGAATTGCTTATGCCCCCGCGGACGGGGGCGGAGCTTCGAGATGCCGTCCGGGCGGCGATGCGTCGCTGGGCCCGGCCCGACGGTAAGGAAGCCGATCTGGCCGCCCGGGAGTTCCTCGTCCTCTACGACGAACTCCAGGCGGACGATCAGCTCTCCCGCGGGCAGCGCGACGAACTTCTCACCAAGGTCCGCGGCCGGCTGCTAAAGCTGGCCGAGCAGATCAACAAGCGGGTGGCAGTGGAAAAACGGTTGGCGAAGACTGAGCGTCCCGAGTCAGTCGCTGCCGCGGCCGCCAACCACAGTGTGCTGGCCCAAATGGGGCCCTGGGGGCCGCCGGGCGGGCTGGCCGGCCGCGGTTTCGGGCTGCCCGGCTTCGGTGGTCCCGGCTTGGGTGGCGGGATGATGGGCGGTGGTCCGCTGGGCGGTGGCGGCGGGCAGTTCAGCGACGACTACGGACCGCAGCTCGTCGACCTGATCCAGCAGGTCATTGCCCCGCAGAGTTGGGACGTCAACGGCGGACTGGGGACCGCCTATTACTGGCGACCAGGCCGCGCGCTGGTCATCCGCCAGACCGGCGGCGTGCATGATCAGTTCGCCGACCTGCTGGAGCAATTGGGTCGCGCGGGGCGGTAGGCGTCTGGGGGACGCGGTCTCGCGGCGCCGCGAATAAAGCCGCGACCGGCGGTCACGACCGGAGAAATGGCCATTGACCCCGGCCGCCCTCTCGCGCGACCGCCGGTCGCGGCTTTGTGACGCACGGGTGCCATAGTTGGCTTACCCAACCGTGCTTCCGGGCACTGCTGGACGAGCCGGGCACCGACCGAAGGTTAGTCGTGGCACCCAGCGCGTCATTGTTCCGGCCGGGTCATCCGCCAGGGGTCGAGCGCTTTGTCGAGTTGCTGCTCGGGCAGGACCTTCTTCTCGCGGCAGAGCTGCCGGATGGTCTTGCGCGTCTCGAAGGCCTCCTTGGCCAACGCGGCGGCCCGGTCGTAGCCGATGTACGGGGTGAGCCCCGTGGCCAGCGACAGGCTCTGCTCCACCGCCGCGGCACAGGCCTCGGCGTTGGCCTCCATGTCGACCAGACAAGAGTTGGTGAAGGCCTCAGTGGCGCGGGAGAGCAGCCGGATGCTCTCCAGCACGGCGTCGGCCATCACCGGCATCATCACGTTGAGTTGAAACTGCCCGCCCGCGGCGCCGCAGAAGGCGACCACCTGGTCGTTGCCCAACACCCGGGCGGCGGCCTGCATCAGGCTCTCGCACAACACCGGATTGACCTTGCCGGGCATGATCGAGCTGCCGGGCTGGCGCTCGGGAAGCTTGACCTCGAAGAAACCACAGCGCGGTCCCGAGGCCAGCCAACGAAGGTTGTTGGCCACGCCGAACAGCGTCGCGGCGATGCACCGCAACTGCCCGTGACACTCCACCAGCCCGTCCCGCTGCGAGTTGGCCTCGAAGTGGTCCTTCGCCTCGGCGAAGTCGATGCCCGTCTGCTGGGCCAGCAGCCGGCAGACGCGGCGGCCGAACTCCGGATGCGTGTTGATGCCGGTGCCTACGGCCGTGCCCCCGATGGGCAGCTCACGGACCGCCATCTCCGCCCGGACGGCCCGATCGACCGACAGCTCCAACTGCCGCGCCCAGCCGCCGACCTCCTGTCCCAGCGAGAGCGGCGTGGCGTCGGCCAGGTGGGTGCGGCCGATCTTCAGCACGTCCTTCCACCGATCGGACTTCTTCGCAAGGACCTCCTGGCATCGCCGCAGTGCCGGGATCAACGCCTGCCCAATCGCCACGGCGACTGCCACGTGAATGGCCGTGGGGAAGACGTCGTTGCTGCTCTGGCCCAGGTTGACGTGATCGTTCGGGTGGATGGCCTTCTCGGGGCTGAGCCGGTCGCCACCAGACAGCTCGATCGCCCGATTGGCGATCACCTCGTTGGCGTTCATGTTGCTCGAGGTCCCCGAGCCGGTCTGGAAGACGTCGACGGGGAACTGGTCGTCGAGCCGTCCGTCGGCCACCTCGCGGCAGGCCGTCAGCAGGGCCTCGACCTGCCGGTCGTCCAAGGGACTCTTGCCCGAGCCGGTCAACCTACCCAGGTCGCGGTTCACAGTGGCGGCCGCCCACTTGACCAGCCCGAGGGCGTGGATCAGCTCCACCGGCAAGGTGCGGCCGGCGACGGGGAAATTCTCCACCGCCCGCCCGGTCTGTGGTCCGTAATACGCCTTACGGGGCAAGGAAACCTCGCCCAGCCAGTCGCGTTCGCTGCGGAAATCGGTCATGGTAGGCCCTCGCTCTGCGTGTGCCCCGCCGCGATAACGACCGTCGTGTTGGCCGCCGCGTCGCGCTGCCAGACGACCTCGCCCGACGGGTAGAACTCGACGCTCACGTCGGCCGCGGTGCGTTTTCCCAGGCCGAAATGTCGCTCGGTCTGCGGGAAGCTGTAATAGCTGGCCGACGCCTGGCTGTCGTAGATGGCTACTTGCTCGTGCCAGAGGAGTTGTTTGCTGCCCGGCACGTAGAGGCGGATCTTCGCCCCCGCCGCCCCGCGGTTGCCCGGCAGGCCGACCGGGCGGACGTTGATCCAGTTCTGTGCGGGCAGGTCATTGCGATAGACGGCGATCTGCCGCCGGTCGTCCAGCGAGGTGTAGCCGACGACGTCCAGTTTGCCGTCCCCGTCGATGTCGCCGAAGCACAGCCCGTCGTCGACCGCAGCCGCCGAGAGGTCCTTGATCCCCCAGGTGTCGTTCATATACAGGAACCGCCCGTCGCCGGTCCCGCGGTACAGCTTGAGGAAGTTGCGGCCGTTGACGATGACGTCGGGCAGGCCGTCGTTGTCGAAGTCGGTGACCACGGCCACGCCCCACGACGGGGCATTGATGCCGCGGCCGCCGCCCACCAGCGATCCTTCCTTCTTGGTGAACCGGCCCTGGCCGTCGTTGAGATAGATCTCCAGCCGTTTGTTTTCAGTCTTGTTCTTACTGCCTGCCCGAAGATCTTCTCCCCTCGCCCCGCTTGCGGGGAGAGGGCCTGTGCCAGAAGCCTCTCCCCTCGCCCCGCTTGCGGGGAGAGGGGCCGGGGGTGAGGGGTTTTGGGATACGCTCTCAATGCAGATCAGGTCGGGGAATCCGTCCTGGTTCAAGTCGCCGGCGCCCTTGACCGACAGTGCCTTCTCGGGCAGGCCGGCCGCGGCCGTCACGTCGCTGAAGCCCCCCTGGCCGTCGTTGCGGTAGAGGCGGCTGCGGCCCTCGGGCGCCCAGTAGTGGCCCCATTCGGTGATCAGGTCGATCCGGCCGTCGCCGTCGATGTCGATCGGCAGGCACAATCGCTCCGCGCGGTCGGGGTCGCCGCAGGGCAGCGGGCGGTTGTTCTCGATGAAGCCGCCTTTGCCGTCGGCCAGGTTGAAGTGGATGGCCGACTGGGCCCCGTGGAGCCAGTCGGCACGGCCGTCGCGGTCGATGTCGATCATGGCCTGCCGCCGGGCCGCGCCGCGGATCATGCCCGTGGGCTCGAAATCGAGCTCCGCCGGACGGGAGCGGTTCCGCCACCACTGCCCGCCGCCGTCCTGGTAGGTCATCGTCAGATCGACTTTGCCGTCCTCGTCGAAGTCGTAGGCGAGGTGGATTTCCGTGGTGGGATACTTGCCCGGCGCCACGCGGAAGTGGCCCTGGCCGTCGCCCAGCGTCGCCAGGGCGCCGGTGGTGCCGTGGGCGCTGAGGAACAGGTCGAGGTGCCCGTCGCCGTCGAGATCGACCAGGTGCAGGCCGCTCAGCCACCATTTCGGATGGGCGGCGTAGTTGTCCTGGACGATCTGCTCCAGCCCGGACTCCCGGGTAATCACCGTAAACCCCGGGCGATCGGTGCCCTGTGCGACTTGTTCGGACGGTTCGCCCGCAGCGGCGGAAAGGGCGCAGAGCCACAGCAGTACGACCCCAGAAAGACCTCGCATGGCGCCCACCGGCGAAGTCCGGCCGGCGATGGGGGAATCCTCGACCGCCCGCCCGGTCTGGGCGCCGTAATACGCCATCCTTGGCAGGCGAACCTCGCCCAGCGAGTCACGTTCGCTGCGGAAATCGGTCATGGTAGGCCCTCGCTTTGCGTGTGCCAGTCACGATTAACTGGACTTTTGCAAACTGCTCCCCTCTCCCTCTGGGAGAGGGGCAGGGGGTGAGGGCTTGGTGAAGTCAGGCAAATAAGGCAACCCGTTTTCGCAGCCTGTTGCCCTCACCCTAACCCTCTCCCAGAGGGAGAGGGGACCTTGTGGCCCCAATTTGCAAAAGTCCA
>Ga0315277_10002016_pt1 | contig 28639 bp, 26 predicted proteins | sample YL17G05_15_MG_FD_203695 | JGI IMG/M metagenome (GOLD analysis project Ga0315277, IMG submission 203695) | Sediment microbial communities from Yellowstone Lake, YNP, Wyoming, USA - YL17G05_15 | ecosystem: Environmental > Aquatic > Freshwater > Lake > Sediment | place: USA: Wyoming | collected... | reverse complement strand
CACTTCACCCGCCATCGCCGTGGTACCTCCGGTTGAACTCGTCGACCATGTGCCGGGTGGTGCGGTCGTGCTCTTCCATCTGCTCGCGGTACCACTTCCGGTAGGCGGCCTTGAGATCGCCCTTGGGGCCGATCTCCTCGCGGAGCCGGGCCAATAGAAACTGCTCACAGGCGTCCATCAGGTCAACCCACAGACGGATGCACTGTTCGGGCGTGGCGTCGGCGGGAACCTGCGGCTCGAACCCGGGGGGCGGAATCAGTTGGCCGGCCATGTGCGCCTCGGCGACGGGAGTCGCCTCCGACAGCGGAAAGCTCCGATTACTCCCGGTGAGTATAATCGGTGAGGCGACCTGGGCAAACCCCCTCCAGGCGGTCCGCTGCCCTGACCTGAATGCCTGCCCTACTGCTCTTCCAGCAGTGCGGTGATGAGCTGCTGCATCTCCGTTTCGACCCCGGGCTGGAAGCCGGTCCATGCCTTGCGGATGCGGCCCGCGCGATCGAGGATCAACGTGACGGGATAATCGCTCAGTCCGACCGCCTGCTGGACGGCCGAGCGGCTGATCCCGCCCGGATCGGCGTAGATCGGCAGGTTGAGGCGCTCCTGTTGCATGACTGCGCGGGTGTCGCGGCGGAGCGTCGGGTAGTCTTCCATGGTCCGCCGACCGCAGACGACGCTGAGGAACTTGAAGGCGGGCCGGCCGCGGAACTGCTTCTCGACGGCCGCCAGGTGCGGCAGCGCCTGCCGGGACGGTGAAGACCCCGTTTCCCAAAAGTTGACCAGCACCACCCGGCCGGCCAAGTCGGCCAGCTCGACGGGCTGGCCCTCGAAGCTGAGCGGCTGTAACCGCAGTTGGGCCAGGGTCTTGTCCTCGCCGGCGTTCTGGGCCGCGAACGGCCGGAAGCGGACGATGACGAAGAAGCACAGCACGATCATCGCCAAGACAGTCCAATTGCTCAATTGGGTCTTCCTGGTGAGCTGATCGTGTTGGTCTGTGGAATCACCCGGCTTGGCCGTGGGACGATCCGGCTGTACGATGAAGGTGTCCGGCAGCTTCTCGCCGCCTTCTGTCAGTTCCATGGGGCGATGGAGTTGTTCTGTGTCGCTCACGGGTTTTTCTCCTTTTTCCTCTACCTCTACCCTACCTATAGTATTGGTTACAGAAGGCGACGGGCGCGGAGGTAAGAACGACCATAATGGGTGGTCCAGTTGATATCTATGTATGGATGACTGACAAACGTGGCGGTCGCTTGCGGCTTAGCACGGGCCATCGACGATGCAAGGAACGCCGAGATGAAGTTCGAAGTCGAACAGAAATTCCCGGTTTTCGACCTGGCGGCGTTAGAGGCCAGGCTGGCCGCGCGGGGTGAGGGCGTTTCAGAGCCGCGGGCGGAGGTCGATCTGTATTTTGCCCATCCGGCCCGCGACTTTGCCCGAACCGACGAAGCGCTGCGGATCCGCCGGCAGGGGCCTTCGAATTCGATCACCTACAAGGGCCCCAAGATCGACCAGACCACCAAGACGCGGCGGGAGATCGAGTTGCCGCTTCCGCCGGGGGAGGAGTCGGCCGGGGCCTGGGCGGAACTGCTCGAGACACTCGGTTTCCGGCCGGTGGCCGAGGTCCGCAAACTCCGCCGCAAGGTCCAGGTCTCCTGGCAGGGCCGCCGTGTGCAAGGCTCGCTGGACGAGGTGGAGGGGCTGGGCAACTTCGCCGAGCTGGAACTGGTCGAGGAAGAGGCCGGCGTCGAGTCGGCCAAGGCCTGCATTGCATCGCTGGCGGAGAGCCTGGGGTTGGTGCAAAGCGAGCGGCGGAGCTACTTGGAGCTGTTGTTGGCGCTGGCGGATGCCCCGCAAGTCAGAGATAATAAATACCGAGGGACGTAGGACGTAGGCTGGGACGAAGTCCCACCGTGTGCTCGAATGACGCCGGGGCGGATGATTACTCGCGAGCAACCATGAACACCTTCAAGATGCTCCTGGCCGAGATCGCCTATCGCAAGCTCAACTTCGCGCTGAGCCTGCTGGCGGTCACCATGGCCGTGGCGCTGTTTGTGGCTGGGCCGGTGCTGATCGAGGGGTACCGCCAGGAGACGAAGGTCCAGTTGGATCGGCTAGACGACGACACCCGGCAGTACATGCGCGACATGGGGTTCAACCTCATGATCGTGCACCGCGACAACGACATGAGCAACTTCTGGGCGACCGACTACGCCGAGAAGACCATGCCGCAGGAGTACGTCGAGCGATTGGCCAACGACCGGCGACTCACCAAGGTCAATCACCTGGTCGCCACGTTGCAGCAGAGGATCGACTGGCAGAATCAGAAGGCCCTGTTGGTCGGCTATCTGCCCGAGACCCCGCAGCCCCATAGGGCCATGACGGCGTTCGCCAAACGCCGAGAACAGGAAAAGAAGAAAGAGCTGCCCATGGGCGAGGAGATCGAGCCGGGGACCGTCCATTTGGGCCACCAGTTGGCCGGGGGCAGGAAAGAGGGCCAAACCGTGGAGGTGCTGGGCACGCCGTTTCGGATCGCCCGGATCGACCCCGAGCACGGCAGCAAGGACGACATCACCGTCAAGATGCACCTGGCAGACGCCCAGCGGTTGCTCGAGAAGCCGGGCCAGATCAACCAGATCCTGGCCCTGGAGTGTGAATGCCAGGTGGGCGACCTGCCGGTAATCCGCGAACAACTGGAGGCCGCTCTGCCCGAAGCGAAGGTCACCGAGTACGAGTCGATCGCGGTGGGCCGCGCCAGACAGCGCGAAGCGGTCAGGACGAGCCGCGAGGCACAGCAGACCCGCATGCAACTGCTGGCCTACGTGACCACCTCGCTGGTGGTGCTGGCCAGCGCGCTGTGGGTCGGACTGCTGGCCTTGGCCAACGTCCGCGAGCGGCGGACCGAGATCGGCATCTTGCGGGCGTTGGGTAAGGGCTCGGGGATGATCGTGGGCCTGCTGCTGGGCAAGGCGGTCCTGGTAGGATTGCTGGGGGCCGGCGTCGGGTTTCTGTTGGGGACGGGCGTCGGATACGGGCTGGGAACCGAGGCCATCCGGTGGTTCGGCGCGGAGCCGCTCTACGATGCCCAGGACTATTTCACCTTCCCGTTGCCCCTGCTCCTGATTGCGTTGTTGGGCGCCCCGTTGCTCTCGGCGGTGGCTAGCTATCTGCCGGCGCTCTCGGCAGTATTGCAGGATCCGGCAGTGGTGCTGCGGGATCAGTAGGCTCCTTTGGCCCGCCGAACTCTGCCCAAAGCCGGGCCAGCACGGTGCCGGTGAACATGCAGCCAAAGGCGTAGACTGCCGGCGCGATGGCCTCGGCGCAGTTCTTGCCGAACAGCTCCACGGCCAGCGTGGCCCCCAGCCCGGCGTTCTGCATACCGATCTCCAGGATCAGCGCCCGGCGCATCGGGCTGGAAAGCCGCAGCAGCCGCCCGCCCACGGCCCCCGCCAAGTAGCCCCCGACGTTCAGGGCCAGCAGCGCCAGCAGGAGCCGGTTGTCCAGTCTGGCCAGCTCGTCGCGGCTTCCGGCCACCACTACGGCAATAATCCAAAGAATGACCAGGTTGGCGATCGTGGCCCCAGCCCGCCGAGCCGCCGCGTGCCAAACCGCAAATCGCCGCGAGAGCAGGTGACCCAGCACGACGGGAAAGCCGACCATCCAGCAGAGCGTCCAGATGGTCTCGCCCACGGGAAAGTCCACCGACTGGCGCAGAGCAAGCCACAAGGCGAAGGGAACCACCAGGGGCGAGAGCAGCGTGGACGAGGTGGTCAGACTCACCGAGTAGCTGACGTTGCCGCGGCCGATCAGCGTCAGCACGTTCGAGGCCATCGCGCCGGGCACGCAACCGACGAGCACGATACCGGTCATCCAAGCACCTTCCAGCCCAAACAGGCGGCCGAAACCGTAAGCCAGCAGCGGCATCGACGTGTACTGGAGGGCCGTTCCCGCCAGGACCAGAGGCCAACGCCGCATCACCTGCCGGACCTCGTCGTGCGGCAACAGCGAACCGATGGCCAACATCGTCACCGCGAACAGGTACTTCAGCCCAGGTGTGGTGGAGATGAAAGGATTCCAGTAGCCCGGCAGCCAAGAGCCCCACCAGAAGGCCAGCAGGCTCAGCAAGATCAGCCAGAGGAGCAGGAATCGCTCGAGCATGGTGGTGTGAGGGCCGCTGGGTGGATCTAAGCTGTTACGTCACAGGCGGTTAACGCCAGGGAAACTGCACTTTCGGCAGGCCGGCCGATCTGCGATACTCTGCCTCCTACAGAATCGGCGACGGGAGTCACCTCCTACAGGAATTGAGGCGGCCGGCGCCTCCCCCTCCAGTGTATCGGCTGCAACGGCCCAGAGCCCCAATGGCCTCATCCAAACCGCTGACGATCTTCTTCTCCGCGGGCGAGCCCAGCGGGGACCTGCACGGGGCTAACCTCATCCGGCAGTTGCGGAGTCGCTGCGCCGGCCTGCGGGCAGTCGGCTACGGCGGCCCGGAAATGGCCAAAGCCGGGTGCTCTCTGCACGCCGACCTGACGGCACTGGCAGTGATGTGGTTTGCCCGGGTGTTGCTCAACCTGCACAAGTTCTGGGGGCTGGCGAGCCGGGCCGACCGCTACTTCCGCCACCATCGGCCCGACGCGGTGGTACTGGTCGACTATCCGGGCTTCAACTGGTGGATCGCCCGGCGGGCGAAGGCCCACGGGATTCCGGTGTTCTACTACTCGCCGCCGCAGATTTGGGCCTGGGCCAGGTGGCGGGTCCGGAAGATGCGGCGTTTCGTGGATCACGTCCTCTGCGGTCTGCCCTTCGAGCAGGAGTGGTTCCGCCAGCAGGGCTGCAACGCGACTTTTGTGGGCCATCCGTTTTTCGACGAGGTCCGCCGGCACGAGTACGACCAACAGTTCCTGGAAGAGCACGGCCGCCGCGAGGGCCCGCTGGTGGCGATCCTGCCCGGTTCGCGAACCCAGGAGGTCACGAACAACCTGCGGTGGTTTCTCAAGGCGGCGGCCCGGATTCGAGAGCAGGTGCCGCAGGCGCGGTTTGCCGTGGCGGCCTTCAAGCCGCAGCAGGCCGAGCTGGCCCGGCGCGAGGTGGCAGCCACCCGGCGGTGGGGGGCATGTGCCGATGCCATACCCGCCCACCGCGCGGTACCCGGGCTGCCGATCGAGGTTTTCGTGGGCAAGACGCCCGAATTGATTCGCCTGGCCGATTGTTGCATGGCGGTTTCCGGCTCCGTTTCGCTGGAGCTGCTCTACCACACCACGCCGACGGTGATCTTGTACTGGATCAGCCGGACGGCGTACTTCGTGCAGGGGTTTTTCCGCAAGGTGAAGTACATCACGCTGGTCAACCTGCTCTCGACCGATGAGCTGTTTCCGCAGGACCTTACGCCGTTCCATCCGGCCCAGGAAGACGCGGAGAAGGTGCTCTTCCCGGAGTATTTGACCTGCGAAGACAAGTCGGTCCGAATTGCGGCACACATCGTCGAGTGGCTTGTGGACAGCGCGGCGCGCGAAGCTAAGGTTGCCGAGCTGGCCAGGCTGAAGGCCAAGGTGGCCGCCGGCGGGGCGTCGCACCGGGCGGCCGAGTACATCCTGAACGTGCTGGCCCGGCGGCCCGTCCCGATCCCCCGACCGCATTTCATCCCCATCGCAGACGCCAAGACGTTGTCGGGGCGCGTTTAGCGGCCGGGCTCGCCCGACGCTCCCGCGGCAGGACGAATGGGCCTCCAGGCGCAGCGCCGGGCGAGCCCGGCCGCTAAACCCGGATTATTCACGGCGGTGTGCCACTGCTTGCCGCAAGGGAAGCAGTGGACGAACGTTGCGCACGGCACTGCTTCTGACGAAGCAGTGGCACACTGTGGCGGCTTTCCCCGATCCATGAAGAATCCGGGCTAAACCGCAGATGGCCGAGGCCCCCCTCACGACCGTGTGGCTTTGTGCTACAATGCATGTCGCTTGTGGGGCATACTCCGATTCCCCAACCGATGCAAGCCGGACAGGAGACCGAGCGGTGTTGCTGGGCGAACCGGAACGAACCCAAGTCGATCTGAACTTCTCACTGTTCGGGATCCCGGTCCGCGTGCACCCGTTCTTCTGGGTAGTCGGCGTACTGCTGGGCCCGATCAACACCGAGCTGGCCGACATCCTGGTCCGGGTCGCCGCGTGCTTTCTGGCGATCCTGGTCCACGAGTTGGGGCACGCGACGCTCATGCGTGCATACGGGTTTCGCCCGTGGATCACACTTTACGGGCTGGGAGGGCTGGCCTCCTACGACACGGCCGGCACGTACAATTCCAGACGATCGGGGCCGCTGCGGCAAATCTTGATCTCGGCCGCCGGGCCGGGGGCCGGGTTTGTGCTGGCGGGCATCCTGATCGGGGCGATTCTCTTGGCCGGCTACAGAGTCCAACTCGCCCTGGGAGGCACCTACGGCGTCCTGGTCCGCATGGATCAAGTCGGCTCCCTCTACCTGGACTACTTTCTCTGGTACGTGCTCTTCATCAGCATCATCTGGGGGATGGTCAACCTGTTGCCGGTCTATCCGCTGGACGGTGGGCAGATTGCCAGGGAGATCCTCCTGCTGGCCAATCCGCGCGAGGGAATCCGCCAGTCGTTACTGCTGTCGACTTTCACCGGAGGTGCTGTGGCAGTCGTCGTCCTGGTCCGATCCGTCCAGGCCGCCGGCGGTCAATTCGATTTGGGGATGCTCTGGGTGCCGGCGCTATTCGGATATCTGGCCTACGCCAGCTACGCCACCCTGCAAGCCTACACCGGCCGCCGGCCGTGGTAGTGAGGGATCTCACCACAGTGTGCCACTGCTTGACGTAAGGCAAGCAGTGATGATGGATTCCGCCCCCCCCGCACTGCTTCTGCGAAGCAGCGGCACACTGGGATCCAACGTCGGGTGTTGGCAAGAAACGCCGGTCAACTCTGTCGGGCCCAGGGCAAACCGGCCCAGATCTGGTCGGTGAGACTTCGCGGCGGTGGAGGGGCTTGGGCCAGGTGGCGGAGGGCCAGATCGGCCAGCGGACCGCACTGCCGAGGTGAACAGAGGAAATGGACCGCCCCGGCCTCACGCAGCAGCCACTCGTATCCGGCCAGCGCACGATCGGCCACCACTGCCACCCGGGCCAACGGGAAGTCGCGCTGAAGCCGCGCCATTCGCTGCAACAGCGCGACGGCATTGCCGGTAGAGAGTTCCACCACCACGAAGCTGGCCGGTGCCTCCGCCAACATCTGCCAGCAGTCGGCCAGGCTGCGGGTTTCGTAGACCCGCGGGGCCGTTGCGGCCGACTGCCGGCGGAGCGCCACCGCCCAACGGCCCGACGGCTCGCAGACGATCAATCTCGCCGCGGCGGCCTCGGCGGGCAGGAGGGCCGAAAGAGAATGTCGAATATCGAACAAGGAATGTCGAAGTCCGAAGGGGCCTTCTTGCGCGGCATCCTTCGTGCTTCGACACTCCTTGTTCGTCATTCGGTCTTCAGGAACCACCGTTCTCCTCCAACAATCCCAACTGCACCATGCGGCGATAGAGCCTGGGCCTGGTCATGCCCAGCAGCCGGGCGGCCTGGGCCTTGTTTCCCTTGGCCTGGGCCAGCGCACGGCGGATCAACTCCAGCTCCACGCGGCCCAGAAACTCGTCCAGCTCGATCGTCTCTTCGGTCCGCGGCGGATAGGCCGCGACTGCGGCCGCCAGGCGAATCCGCTCCGGCAGATCGCGCGGGCCGATCTGGGGTCCTTCGGCCTGCTGGTGCGCCTGGGTGACAACCTGGGCCAGCTCGTCGAGGTTGCCCGGCCAGGGGTAGGCGTCCAACTTATCCAGGGCCTCGGGCGTGAAGCCGCCGAGCTGCCTGCCGCCGCGGGCGTTGGCGTCCTCCAGGAACAGTTGGGCCAACAGGGGCAAATCCTCGCGGCGCCGGGCAAGCGGCGGCAGCTCGATGGTGATCGTACTCAACAGCGCGGCCAGGTCCGCCCGGAATGTCCCTGCCACGGCAAGCTGCTCGAGCGGCTGGGCCGCCGTGGCGATCAGCCTGAGCTTGAACGACCTTCGGGCGAGCACCTCGGCCAGTTCCGCCTGTACGGCCGGCGGGAGCTCGTCGGCCTGGTTCAGCAGCAGCGTGCTGCGGCTGGACCGCTCGCCGAGCGGATCCTTCGCGGCCAAGGCCAGCACGGTGGAATGGATCAGGTCGGCTCCCAACACCGAACAGGCCAGCGGGATCAGCGAGCCGGCCGACTGGGGATCGTTGCCGTAATGGACGGCCGCGGCCACGTGCTGGCGCCCGCTGCCCGGCGGTCCGACCAGCAGCACGCTGGCCCGGCTGCCGACGGCCAGCTCGATCTGGGCCCGCACGCGGCGGATGGCCGGACTGTTGCCGATCAGCCGATCGGCCCGATAGTGGGCGGCCGCCTGTTGGCGGAATTGCCGGACGTGCTCGTGCAGGTCGGTCGGCTGGGGCTCGTCGCAGCGGAGCGGGGGCCCAGTGGAGTCGGGTTCGGGGAGGTCCTGCGCTTCGAGAAGGGCGACCAGGCCGATCAGGTCCTCCGGGCAGGTGCCCAGCGGGACGAACCTTGCCCGGCGCCAGCGGACCTGCCCGTCGGTACCGGTACACGAGACGTGGGCGGTCAACTGGGTGCCGGCCATGGCGGCTGCGGGTGGACACAGCCCGGCGGCCACGGCCGCAGGCCCGCTCAGGTCGGGGCTAGAGTGGTAGGCACACCGCTGCCCGATCAGCCCCTCGGCACCCTGCCCCAGCCAGTCGCAACAGGCACGGTTGCAGAAGACCACGGTCAACTCGTCGTCCAGCACGTAGACGGGCTGCGTGGCGGAGTTGAGCATCTTGGCCAGCTCACCGGCACTGATTCGCTGTCGGGCCATGCCTGTGGGGGAGGAGGCAACGTTTTCGGGTGGTTTTCTGAGGACTATTCTGCGGCCGGGTGACAGAGCCGTGTCACCGTGACGAGTATAAGACAAATTGACCAAAAGAACGTAAGAGGCTGTAGAAGAATAACTCGATCGAATTCGTAGGACGGCCTTTCCAGGCCGTCCCGCAAAAACGACGGCTTGGAAAGGCCGTCCTACGTCAGAATTGCACGGGTTATTCCTTTACGGTCTTTAAGCCGCCGCCTCAGGGAGTCAACGGGGCAGACTGGGGTGGCGGCATCTTTACAGATGCCGGCGCTGCCGCAACGCTTGGCTGTTGCCGGGGCGAACCGGCCCCCGAAACGGGCGGCCTGGCGCCGTCCGACTGCCGGTACAACGGGCCGGGAAGGATGCCCAGCAGCAGGGTCAACACGGCACAGGCCGTCAGGGCCAGCCAGGCGCCGGTGCCGCCTCGGGGTCTGAGGACCGCCAGCGGGGTGCGGAAGTACATCACGGCCACGATCCGCAGGTAATAGGCCGCGGCCACGGCGGCGTTGAGCACGCCGACCACCGCCAGGGCCACGAACCAGGGCCAGAGCGATCCGGCGGCCAAGTTTCCCGCGTCCACGCTCAAGGCGCTGCCGAAGACGAACAGCTTTCCCCAGAACCCGGCCAGCGGCGGAATGCCCGCCAGGCTGAACATGAACACCGCAATGGCCAGGGCCAGCAGCGGGCGGGTGCGTCCCAGGCCGGCCAGCTCCTCGACGGCCTCGATCTGGCGATCCCGGTGGCCCAAGAACTCCAGGGCCGCAAACGTGCCGATGGTGGCCACGGCATACACGCAGAGGTAAAACAGCAGCGCGCTCAGCCCGTTCCACCTGCCTTGTGCGGCGACGGGGACCAGGCCGACGGCCAGGGCGATGAGCATGTACCCGGCGTGGGCCACGGCGGAATAGGCCAACAGCCGGCGGAGATTCTCCTGCCAGAGGGCCATCACGTTGCCGACGGTCATCGTCAGCATCGCCAGGATCAGGACCACGATCCAGGCGTAGGGCTTCACGTCCGGCGGCGTGGGCATGGCCACCACGGCGACCCTCACCAGGGCCACCACGGCGGCGGCCTTGGGCAGCACGGAGAGCAGCCCGGCGTTCGGATAGGTGGTCCCCTGGTAGACGTCGGGCGCATAGAAATGGAAAGGCACGGCGGTGAGCTTGAATCCCAGGCCGGCCAAGATCAGCACGAAGGCCACCTTGCCCAGCTTGGCCAGTCCGGCCGCTGTGCCCCCCGGGGCGGCCCAGGCCGCAGCGATCGCCGCCAGGTTGGTCGAGCCGCTGGTCCCGTAGAGGAAACTCAGTCCGTACAAGAGCATCGCCGAGGCGAGGATGCTCAGGAAGAAATACTTCAACGCCGACTCCTGGGAGATCGTGACCAACCTTCGGTCGGTGCCCCGGCGTCCCAGGTAGAGCATGATGTAGGTGGGGATCGAGATCAGCTCCAAGCCCACAAACAACAGCACCAGGTCCCCCGCGCCGCAGACCAGCATCAGTCCGACGATGGCCAAGAGCAACGAGCCGACGTATTCGGGCGTGCCGGGGGTGTCCAGCGGGCGGGAGGCCAACAGCAACAGCAGGGCCCCGAGTGCCAGCGCCAGCCATCGGCCGAAGTAGGCCAGCGCGTCCACGGTGAGCGGTCCGCCGGCGGTTGGCGCGGGCTGCTCGACGCACCAGAGGGCAATGGCCGCGGCTGCGATCCCACCGGCAGCGGCACAAGCCCACCAGTTCCGCGCATCGACCAGCGCACCGGCCAGGTAGATCAACACGGCCGTGGCGATCAGCACGATTTCGGGACTCAGCAGCCGGATGGTGTCGGTGGACACGCGTCAGCTTTCCTTGGGTGTTAGGCCGCCGTGCCGGCGGCCGCTAAACAACGTGGGGCCGCCGTGCCGGCGGCCGCTAAACAACGTGGGGCCGCCGTGCCGGCGGCCGCTAAACGACGTGGGGCTGCCGTGCCAGCGGCCGCTAAACAACGATGTGGGGCCGCTATCGACTTTCAGACGTTTAGCCGTCGCCGGTACGGCGACGTGGGCGTTTCTCCCGGCCGACGTAGCGTCGGTCGCTAAACGATCAGCATCGAATCCTGGACCGCGGGAGTGCGGGGCAAGCCCCGCCGCCAGACGGTCAGTATCCACTCCTGACTCCTGACTCCTGACCCCTGACCCCTGAACCCTGAACCCTAAACCCTCCCTCTGCTCCACCCTCGTCACGCCGGCCGTCACGCGGTCCAGCGTGCCGCTCATGCGGTCGAGGAAGAATCGCGGCTGGACGCCGATCCAGACGATAAACACCACCAGCGGGGCCAGCGCCATCACCTCGCGGAGGCTCAGGTCGCGGATCGGGGGCTCGTCCGAGGCGTGTTGCGGCTCGCGGAGCGGGCCAAAGAAAACCCGCTGGACCAGGTACAACATGTACCAGGCCCCCAGCACCACGCCGGAGACGGCCAACACGGCAATCGCCCAATACTGGACGCTATCTTGGACCCAGGCCCGCTGGAACATGCCCAGCAGCAGCAGGAACTCCCCGGCGAAGCCGTTCAGGCCCGGCAGACCGATGCTGGAGAGCGTCATCACGAGCATGAAGAAGGCCAGCACGGGCGTCTTGCGGGCCAGGCCCCCCAGGTCGGCGATCTGGCGGGTATGGTACCGTTCGTAGATCATGCCGACCAGCGCGAACAGCCCACCGGTCGACAGCCCGTGGTTGATCATCTGCAGCACGCCGCCCTGCATCCCCAGGCGGTTGACGGCGAAGATGCCCAACATGCAGAAGCCCAGGTGGCTGACGCTGGAATAGGCGATCAGCCGCTTGATGTCCTTCTGGGCCAAGGCCACCAGGGCCCCATAGACGATCCCGGCCACCGAGAGCCAGAGCAGGTAGGGCATCAGGGTCAGGGTCGCCTCGGGGAGCATGGGCAGGCTGAACCGCACGAAGCCGTAGGTGCCGATCTTCAGCAGCACGCCGGCCAGGATCACGCTGCCGGCCGTGGGGGCCTCGACGTGGGCCAGCGGCAGCCAGGTGTGCAGCGGGAAGAGCGGCACCTTGATCGCAAACCCGGCAAACAGGGCCAGAAAGATCCAGAGCTGCACTTGGGGCGCAATCGGCCGCGCGCCCAGTTGGTCAGTCAATTCGGAGATGGAGAACGTCATTCTTCCCACCGGCGAGTGGTAGTAGTCCCAGAGCACAATGCTGAGCAGGCCCAGGAACGTGAGCACGCTGCCGGCCAAGGTGAACAGGAAGAACTTGATCGCCGCATAACGCCGCTGCTCGCTTCCCCAGATGCCGATCAGGAAGAACAACGGGATCAGGGTGAACTCGAAGAAGACGTAGAAGAGGATGATGTCTCGCGCGACGAACACGCCCAACATGCCGGTCTCGAGGATCAACAGCAGCCGGTAATAGCGGGTGGCCTGCTCCTTGATCGCCTCCCAACTGACCAGCACGGCGGTGACCATCAACAGGGCGGTCAGGCCGAAAAGCCACACGCTCAGGCCGTCTAAGGCAAGGCAGAAGCGGATATTGACTGGGGCGTCGACCCAGTCCGACCAGGAATCGGGCGTCCTGGCGAACTCGTGTGGACCACCCGGATACCAACCCACCAGCGCCGCGGCCAGGGCCAGCGTCAAGAGCGTGGTCACCAGCGCCCAGCGGCGGGCCGACTCGCGGTTTCCCGCCAGCCCCAAGGCCCCCAGCAGAGGCAGGAACACGGCTATCAGGAGCAGCTTGTGCATGGGCAGTGGGCAGTAGGCAGTGTGCAGTGGGCGGTAGGCAGTTCGTCAGGACTCAGCGTTCAGATACTCAGCATTCAGAATTCAGCATTCAGCATTCAGATCAACAGCGCCCCGATCAACACCAACACCCCCAGCACCATGGCCAGGGCGTAGAACTGGACCATGCCGTTTTGCAGGGGGCGGAGCAGGGCCCCGAGCAGCTTCGGCAGCAGGCCGCAAAGGTCCACCAGCCCGTCGATCAGGTACCGATCGACGAAGTAGCTCATCCAGGCCAGCGCCTCCAGCGGCTTGACCACCAGCAGACCGTAAATCTCGTCGAAGAAGAACTTCCCGTGCGAGAGCTGGTAGAGCCGGACGGAGTCCATCGCGCGGGTCAACTGCTCGACCATCGCCCGCCGGCCGACGTAGAGCAGCCATGCGGCTGCGATGCCGGCCAGCACGACGGCGACGCTCACGCCCACGACCAACCCGCCGGCGGCGTGTTCCGCGCCCGGGGCCTCCTGCGGCACGCCGCCGTAGGCCAGCGAGGGCGTCTGTTCCAGGAAGCCGAATATCCACTTGGAGAAATAGCCCACGACGACCGAGCCGATCGCCAAGATCACCAGCGGCCCGATCATCGAGGGGGGTGATTCGTGGGCGTGATGGCCGGCCTCGGGCGGGACCCGCTCTTCCCCGTGGAACGTGAGGAAAAAGGCCCGAAACGTGTAAAAGGCGGTCAGGAAGGCCGTAAACACCGCCACCCAGAAAAGCGCCTGGTACAACGGGCCGCTCTGTCCGTGGACGGCCTCGAGGATCTTGTCTTTGCTGAAGAACCCGGCCAGCAGGGGGAATCCCGCCAATGCCAGGCAGCCAATCAGGAAGGTGGCGTAAGTCCAGGGCAACAGCCGCCGCAGTCCGCCGAACCGCCGCACGTCGATCACACCGCCCATGGCGTGCATCACGCTGCCGGCGCCGAGGAACAAGAGGGCCTTGAAAAACGCGTGGGTGAACAGGTGGAACATCCCGGCGGTCACGCCCATCAGCGTCGCGGCCCCCAGGCCCAGGAACATGTAGCCGAGCTGGCTGATCGTCGAATAGGCCAGGATCCGCTTCAGGTCGGTCTGCGTCAGGGCGATCAGCGCGGCAAGCAGCGCAGTGAAACAGCCGATGACGGCCACGACCTGGAGGGCGTGTTCCGAAGCGAGAAACAGCGGGACGCAGCGGGCAACCATGTACACGCCGGCGGTGACCATCGTGGCGGCGTGGATCAACGCGCTGACGGGCGTGGGGCCCTCCATGGCGTCGGGCAACCAGACGTGCAGCGGGAACTGGGCGCTCTTCCCGCAGGCCCCCAACATCAGCAGCAGGCAGACCGCCGTGGCCACCCACTCCCAGCGGTCGGCGTACAGCCCTTGGTAGAGGTCTTCGTAGAGCCCCGGGCCTTTGAGCATCGTCTGCCCCAGCACACCCGGCGTCTGGCCCACGACCTTGGCGTTACCGACGTAGCCCTCGGGCACCAGGGTCGTGGAGGGGGTCGGCACCTCGTCGACCAGAACGGTCTGCTCGATGATCTTGACGTCGTGGAAATTGAGCGTGCCGAAAGTGGTCCAGATCAGAAACACGCCCAGCGCGAAGCCGAAGTCGCCCACCCGGTTGACCAGGAAGGCCTTCTTGCCGGCCGCGGCGGCCTCGGGCTTCTGATACCAGAAGCCGATCAAGAGGTAGCTGCACAGGCCCACCGCCTCCCAAAAGACGTACAACAGCAGGAAGTTGCTGGCCGAGACCAGCATCGTCATGGAGAAGACGAACAGGGAGATATAGGCGAAAAAGCGCCAATAGCCCGGGTCGCCCCGCATGTAGCCGATCGAGTAGACGGCCACCAACAGCGAAATGAAGGTGACCGTGGCCAACATGAAGGCCGTTAAGGGGTCGGCCCGGAGGGTGACGTCGATCTGGAAACTGCGGGCGGCCGGCAGGGGTGGCAGGGGCAGCTTGCCTGCCCCTGAGCCAACGGGTGGCAGGCGCAGCTTGCCTGCCCCTGAGCCAACGGGTGGCAGGGGCAGCTTGCCTGCCCCTGAGCCGTGGTCGGCGGGGGCGTCGCCGGGGGACTGGGTCTGGGGGTAGGCCTCCTCGACGACGGCCCAGGTCCAGAGCGACACGATCCGTTCACAACCGACGCGCTCGGTGTCACCGGCCGTGCGGTCGGCCTCGCCTTGTACCTGAAAGACCAGCATGATGCTGGCCAGGCAGGACAGCGTGATGGCCGCGATGGCGGGTAGATGGCTCTGTCCGCGCAACAGGTGCTTGCCCAGCGCAGCAGTCAGCACCGCCGCCGCCAGCGGCAGTGCAGGGATGAGCACCAGCAGGATATCCATCTCAAACATGGCTGCGATAGTCCGTCTGTTCGGGCGGGACCTTGGGCAGCAGTCCGGCCGGGGCCAGAGTGGGCCAGGCTGGCGGCTGCTCGGACGGCTCCTCTGGGAGCTCGGGCTCTTCAAACGGCGGCTGGTTCTCCTCGCGCAACTGCTGCCAGACGGCGACGTCGAGGTTCCCGCTGCGGCGGAAGAGCGCCACCACCAGGGCCAGGGCGATGGCCGCCTCGCAGGCGGCCACGGCGATGATGAAGATCACCAGCATCTGCCCGCCGAAGTCGTTGCGAAACCGGCTCCAGGCCACCAGGCTCAGGGAGACCCCTTGCAGCATCATCTCGGCCGAGAGGAACATCACGATCATGTTCCGCCGGCTGAGGAACCCCACCGTGCCGATACCGAATAGGAAGGCACCGACGATCAGGTAGTTGTGCAGCAGGGCGATTTCTGAGTCCATGGATCGTTCTTCTACTGCGAATCGGCCGGGGGCCGTTGTGGTTGGTCAGTGCGGGATTGAGCGGCGATGACGGCTGCCCCCACCAGGGCGGCCAGGAGCAACGTTCCGGCCACCTCGACCGCGATCAAGTGCCGGCCGAACAGCTCGGCGCCGAACCGGGCGACGTGCTCTTGGGCCAGGACGTTGCCGCTTCGTTCTCCGGCGCTTTTTGCCGCCATCTCGGCCGCGGTCCACGCCGGCGGCGGCTGGCCCGCCTCCACCGGTTCAGCGAGCACACCGGCCAGCTCCATCGAGAGGATGCCCACGATCACCATCCCCAGCGCGGCCGACATCAAGGCCTCCCAACTGACGCGATCGTAGGCCGCCTTTCCCTTGGGCTGGGCCAGCATCAGCACGAACAGGAAGGTCACCAGGATCGCCCCGGCGTAGACGACCATAGTGGCCACGGCCAGGAATTGGGCGCCGGCCAGCAGGAACAGCCCGGCGGTGCCCAGCAGCGACATGCCGAACCAGATGGCGGAGTAGACTGGGTTGCGGAAGGTGACCGTGGCCACGGCCGAGAGCAGCGTCACGCCGGCCAGCAGGAAGAAGGCGCCGCTGGCCAACCAGTGTCCCAGGCCGGGCAGCCTCGAGGCCCCCAGCCCCAGCGCGGCCGCCATCAGCACCGCGCCGACAATCCAGGCGCGGCCGCCGCCGCGGGGCAACAGCAGCCACATGCCCAAGGCGCCCAACAGCGTGGCCAGCATGAAGATCCACTGGGAGTCGTTCACAACAGCCCTCTCATTGATGATCGATGATTGATGATCGGTGACGGATGACGTTCTGCTCAACTGTCTTCCTTCGTCGATCATCAATCATCAATCATCGATCATCAATCACCCTTGTCTTCATCGGTTCGGTGTCCTTGGTCCGGTCGTAAACGCTCAGCAGCTTCTCCTTGTCGAAGATCATCTCCTCGCGGCTCTTGCCCGAGAGGTCGTAGAGGCTCGTCAGCTCGATGGCGTCCACGGGGCAGGCCTCTTCGCACATGCCGCAGAAGATACACCGCAGCTCGTCGATTGTGAAGCTCTGGGGGTACTTCTCCCGGTCGGGCCAGGGGCTTTCGGCCGCCACGATGTCGATGCAATGTGCCGGGCAGGCCGTGGCACAGAGGAAGCAGGCCACGCACTTGACCCGCCGCTGAGCGTCCCGGTTCAGCCGGTGCAGCCCGCGGTAGATCAGCGGGTCGGGGATCTCGTGGCGCTCTTCAGGCGAATAGACCGTGAGCTTCGGTCCGACGAGGTGCCGGACGGTGGTGGCCATCCCCTCGAAGAACAGCGGCAGGTAAGCCTTGCCGGCCAGCCCCAGCTCGGGCTCCTCGATCCAACGGATTCGCGGGTCGTTTGGTTTCATCGCGTTTTTTCGTTGTCAGTTGTCAGTTGTCAGTTATCAGTCTTCAGTTATCAGTTGTCAGAGGATGTGAATCTTTCAAAACTGGGCCTCGAAAGGGGGCATGTTTCGATCTCGGACCCCAGGTTTTCTGACGAAACAGGGGTGTTTTTTTGTGCCATGCTTGATAGATTCACATCCTCTCAGTTGTCAGTTATCAGTAGTGATTTGCGGGCTGTCAGTTGTTGGTGCCCCCACTGGGAACTGAAGACTGAGAACTGAAGACTGAAGGCTGAGAACTGAAAACTGAGAACTGGGAACCACTCTCCTCGCTCCCGAGCCCCGGCGAGATCGGACCGCGCAGGGGGCGGTTGTCGCTGTGCAGGGGAGTCAGCCATATCACCACCAGCCAGGAAACGATCAGCACAATCCAGCCGCAGGCGGCCATGCTCGCGGCCGACCCCAGCCCCAACAGATTGTCCCACTCCGCGCCGAACTCGACCCAGGTGGCCACGACCACGACGTGGACCAGCCCCAAGGGGAGCATCACCTTCCAGGCCAGGGCCATCAACTGGTCGAAGCGGAAGCGTGGCCAGCTCCAGCGGGCCACCATGAAGCACAGGATCGCGGCCATGACCTTGGCCAACAACACGACCACCCGCAGGATCGCCACGGCCCAACTGACCCCTTCCGCCGGCTGCCCGAAAATGCCGTTGACCAGCGATTCCAATCCCCAGAAGTGCCAGCCGCCGAAGAACAGGATCACCAGCAGAAACGCCGCGGTGATCATGTGCAGGAACTCGGCGACCATGAACATCATCAGCTTGATCCCGGAGTACTCGGTACTGTAGCCGCTGACCAGTTCCTGCTCGGCCTCGACCAGGTCGAACGGCAGGCGTCCCGACTCGGCGAAGGCGGCCACAAAGAAGACCAGGAATCCCAGCGGCTGGACCAGCACGTTCCACCAGCCGCTTTGGGCCTGGGCGCCGATGATGGCGTCCAGCCGCAGCGATCCGGAGGCCAGGACCACGCCGAGCACGCCCAGGCCCAGAGGGATCTCGTAGGAGATCAACTGGGCGCCGGCCCGCAGCCCGCCGAAGAAGCTGTACTTGTTGTTGCTCGACCAGCCGCCCAGGATGGCGCCGAAGACGGCCAGCCCGCCCACGGCAAAGATGTAGACCATGCCCACGTCGGCCAAGGGAGTGGCGACCAGGCGGATCGGCTTGGGGACGTCCTTGACGCCCCACCGGGCAAACAGCTCGCTCAGACCGTGGGGCAGCTCGCTGCCGAAGGGAATCACCGCAAAGACCGACAGCGCGGCCACCAGGATGGTCACGGGGGCCAGGAAGTAGAGGAACTTGTCGACGTGTCCGGGGGTGAACTCCTCCTTGAAGATGAACTTCACGCCGTCGGCGATCGGCTGACCCAGCCCGAAAATGCGGATCTTGGTCAGCGGGATGCCGGCGCGATTCGGCCCCCGCCGGTCCTGGATCCAGGCCGCAATCCACCGCTCGACGAGCACCAGGTATGAAGTGCCGCCCATCAGGCAGGCGATCAGCAGGCCGATTTTCACCAGGGCCTCAATGATCGGGTAGTAGTCAGCCATGTTCGTATTCGGGTCACGTAAATCGTTTAGCGGCCGACGGCACGTCGGCCTCAGCACCACCTCCCGGCATGGCCGACGTACCGTCGGCCGCTAAACCTGGCCGCAATCAACACACCTCGGACAAACACACGACGCTGCGTGCGAACACGCACGCTACGCGAGTATACGCTGTTTTGCCCCCGACCGTTGAGGTTGGGCCGGAAGCGTCATTCGTACTCCTCGTCACGGCGAATCCGCGGGAGGTCGCGGCGAAACCCTGGCGGGTCAACAAAGCCCAATGTCGGATCGCGCTGCGGAAGCTCGCCCTTTTCTTCCCTTTTTTCTTCCTCTTCCCTCAGGAATTTCTTGAAGTCGACATACAACTCCGAAAAGCACTTCAGGTAACCGACTAATAACTCCCTTGGGTCGCGACCCTCATTGATGTATCCGATCGGCTCTATTTTAACGGCGAACTGCTTTTCATGTGCGGCGAAACCGCCCTCGCATATACTGGCTCCGCAAGCCCATTCCGGGATCCTGTCCCAATCATGCGGGAACGGCCAGTGAAACTTCGCGATCACAATCCCAAGTTGAACTTCGTTAGGTGGCTCGTGCGGTGGTCGCGTCGGTTCGACCACGGCATTGATGTAGCGCTCGCGAATCCGTTTAACTCGTTGCTCGGGAGAAGCCGCGTTTGTAATCAGGGCACGCCGGGCCACATCTTCATCTTGATTATAGAGTTCCGAGAACTCGACAACTACGAAACCGTGAACCGGTGGCCCGAGACCCAGACCATGCAGCCTCACACCATCTACGTCGCATTCCACTTCCAGAACATGGAAATCACCTATCTGCGATCCCACGGCAAGACCACGAGCTTGGCAGTAGTCTTGGTAGTAATCGCAGAAATCGTCATCCTCCATTTCGGCCGTGTCGATATCTAGGTCCTCGGGCCAGTCGCTCAGCAGATACACCGGGCGAACACAGGGAGGTTGCTTGAAATGGCGGACTACAATGGGTTTAGCCGGCGGATAGTGTAGCCAACACAATCCGTCCATCCAGCCTATTTCGACATGCATCGCAAACCCTCCCGCGTCGCCCACTCAAAGGTCACACATCGTGGGAATGACGTCCCACCAAACACTCTCGCGCTTCACCGCGCGGGCCAAGCCCCGCGGCTCGCTACACGCTCGGTCTGCCCGCCTCGGCCAGCAGGTTCACCTTCAAATCGATTCCCACCTCCGGCACCGGCCCCCTGACCGCGCTGAAGTAAAGCACCTCCCGCGCCAGCTCATCTAACGGGGCCCGGGAGTTGTAAAGGCCTTCCCTACGCAACAGTTCCCAATACAGGCTCCCCTCGGAGCGGACCTCGGCCGGCGGACGGATCGCCCAAGGCGCCGATTGCAGGCGGTCTGCGCGATTGACGTAGGAACCGTCGCGTTCGGCAAACGCCGCCGCGGGCAACTCGTAGTCGGCCCGCTCCGAGAGCGGCGAGGGGAACAGATCCTGGACCACCAGCAGGTCCAGGGACTCGAACCTGCGGGCGGTCGCCTCGTCGACGAAATCGCGCTTGTATCCGCCAGAAAACCACACGCCGCGGATTCCGCCCTGGTCGATTTCCGGCAGCAACTGGTCGAACGTGGTCACCCGGCCCGTGAAATGGGCAATCACCGCCTCCACGCCGCGACGGTTGGGGCACTTCTCCGCCGAGATCGTCAGCGCGTCGGGAAACCGCTCGTCCTGGCCGACCACGGGCACCGGCCCCAGGGCCAGCAAGGCCGCGGCGTCGAGCCCCCGGACGAACTTGCCCAGCAGGTAGGCCTCCTCGCACGTCAGATACGGCGAAAGGACGGCGGCCAGGTGCCCGGCCTGGCCCAACCGGCCGGCCAGCTCGTTGGGCAGACCAGTCCAATCCAGGTAGACGATTTCCCGGCCGTCGCGTCGTAGCGGCCGGATCAAGCGGCGGCGGTTGTGGACGTGCGGATACCCGTAGCGGCCCTCGTTGCAGATCCACCAGCGATTGAGCTGCGGGTTTTCCCGCGGCCTCAGCCGGTAGATCCGATCCTGGTTCTCTTCGATCCAGATCGAGCAGCCCGTGGCGCAACCGGTGCACACGCCCGGATGCCTCTTCATGTACCACACCCGCTGCTGGTAGAGGAACTCCTTGTCGCACAAGGCGCCCACCGGGCAGTGATCGACCACGTTGCCTGAGAGGTTGTTGTCCAACGGGAAACCCGGCATCACGTCGATTTCCTCGTGTGCTCCACGGCGGGTGACCATCAGCTCGCCCGTGCGGGAAATCTCTCGGGTAAAGCGCACGCATTGGCTGCACATCACGCAGCGGTCCACAAACAGAGTGACCTTCTCGCCCACGTCCCGCCGCCGACTGGTAAAGGGGCGGACGTCGGCCCGCCGCTCGTCCTGGCCGTAGAGGAAGTGATAGTCCTGCAAGCAGCACTCGCCCGCCTTGTCGCAGATCGGGCAGTCGATCGGATGCCTCAACAGCAAGCCTTCCTCGACCCTAGCGCGGGCCTGCTGCACCTTCGGGCTGTCGGTCACCAGGACCATGCCGTCGGTGACGACGGTGTTACAGGCCGGAACGAGCTTGGGCAGCATGGAGATCTTGCCCGTCTTGGCGTCGCGGTTGCCGATCTCGACCAGACACATCCGGCAACTGCCCACCACCGACAAGGCCGGGTGCCAGCAGTAGTGCGGGATCTCGATCCCCAGCCGCGCGGCCGCCTGGATGCCGTTGAGGCGCTGGCGGGCGGGGATTTCGAGCTCGCGTCCGTCGATGATGACGATGGGCATGGGGAGTTGTCGGTTAGCAGTTGTCAGTTATCAGTCAGCAGCACCCAATTTTCAATTTTCAATTTTCAATTTTCAATTTTCAATCTGCAACCGCCGCCAGGGCTTCCACCGGCTCGGTGACCGTGTATCCTTCGGGGTTGGTCTGTTTGATGCAGTCCTCCAACTCCTCCCGAAATTTGCCGATGGCATTCTTGATGGGCCAGGCGGCGCCGTCGGCCAGCCCGCAGATCGTGGTGCCGGGAATGATGCCGATCGAATCGCCGATCTCCTGGAGCAGCTCCAGGTCCTTCAGCCGGCCCCGGCCGGCCCGAATCCGCTCGATCAGCTCCACGGCCCAGCGGGTCCCCACGCGGCAGGGCGTACACTGGCCGCAGCTCTCGTGGGCGAAAAAGCGGCAACTGTTGTAGAGGAAGTCGAGGATCGGGTACGTTTCGTCGAGCACCACGACGCAGCCGGTGCCCAGCCCCAGGCAGCCGACCTTCAGCGGTCCAGAGAAATCCAGCGGGGTGTCGAACTCGGCCTCGGTCATCAACCCGGTGCTCACGCCGCCGGGGACGGCCGCCTTGGCCTTGCGGTTCTTCCACACGCCGCCGCCGAACTCCTCAATGAGCTGGCGGCAGGTAATCCCCAGCGGGGCCTCGTAGCAGCCCGGCCGGTTGACGTGGCCGCTTAAGCCGTAGAGCTTCGGGCCGAAGCTGCCGGGGTCGCGGGGGTCGTGCGGGTCGGGCGGGGTGCCCAGCGACTTGAACCACTCCACGCCGCGGTCGGCGATGTGGGTCACACAGGCCAGTGTCTCGACGTTGTTGACCACGGTCGGCTTGCGAAAGAGACCTTCCACGGCCGGAAAGGGCGGCTTGATCCGAGGCCAGGCCCGCTTCCCCTCCAGGCTCTCGATCAGCCCCATCTCTTCGCCGCAGACGTAGGCGGCCGCCCCGCGGTGGATGTACGCGTCGAGCGAGAAATCGTGGCCCAGGATCCGCTTGCCCAAGTAACCAGCCTGATAACACTCGTCGACGGCCGCCTGCATCCGCTGAAGCGAGAGCGGGTACTCATACCTCAGGTAGATGTACGCGGTGCGGGCTTTGGTGGCGTAGGAGCTGAGGATGACTCCCTCGAGAACCTGGTGCGGGTCAAGCTCCATCAGCACGCGGTTGACGAAGGTCCCCGGCTCGCTCTCGTCGGCGTTGACGCAGAGGTAGACGGGTCCCGGGTGATTCTCGGGGAGGAAGGACCACTTCAGCCCGGTGGGAAACCCCGCCCCGCCCCGGCCGCGAAGGTTGCTCAGGCGGACCATCTCGACGACATCCTGCGGGCTTTTTTCCTTCAGCACCCGCTTGAGCGCGCGGTAGCCGCCGCCGGACTCGTAGACGGCCAGCTTGTGGCTGTCCGGCTTGTGGATGTTGGCCAGCAGGACGGGTTGATATGTCGCCATGGGTGCTAAGCCGCAGTGCAACAATTACTCCCCTCTCCCGCGTGCGGGAGAGGGGTAGGGGGTGAGGGCAGCCGCCGGGGAAAACACGCAGTCATTGTTGGCCGGTCCCCAAGCCGCAAGCGGCAGTCAATTCGCAATTCTCAATTTGCAGTGTTCAATTTGCAGTCCGCACGATCGGTGAGCATCTACTGCTGCAGCGACGCCACAAACTCGTCGATCTTCTCCCGCGTCAGGTCCTTGTACAGGGTATCGCCCACCAGCATCGCCGGGGCGTAGTCGCAGGCGCCGAGGCACTCGGCGAACTCCAGCGTGACGCGGCCGTCAGGGGTGGTCTCGCCGGGTCGGATGCCCAGCTTCTTGCAGAGGTACTCCAGCAGGTCCTCGCCGCCGCGGGCGGCGCAACTGATCGACCGGCAGACCCACACCCGCACGCGACCGGCCGGCTTGTCCTGCTTGAAGAACCCGTAAAACGAGAGCGTATCCTGCACCTGGGCGGGGGTCAACTGAAGCAGCTCGGCGATCTCGACCACCGCCTGCTCGGGGACGTAGCCCAGGCGCTGGTTGACCAGGTGCAGGGCCGGGAGCGTGACGGCCTGCCGGGTCGCGTAGCGCGGAAAACACGCCCGGATGGCCTGGCGGACGTCGTCGGTCAAAAGGCGTTCGGCAGTGGACATGAACTGTCCGTTCGTATCAGGCGTTGGCGAGTCCTTCGAGCCTCGTTAGCCAATCGTTGAAGTGAGGGCACTTCTCACGAATTGTCATAAGCCCGATCGTCGCAGCAATAATGGGGCCGGCAGTTGGCTTGGCGCGGATATACTCCGGGATTTCCTCGCCGATTCGTTTGGAGGGAGCCGATTGCTGTCCGTCGTCGATGTGCTCCGGGCTATCGAATCTCGCACAGAGCTGTTCCAACCTTTCAATCTGCCGAGCGTGGTCGGGGTATCGGCAGGCGAAGGCATTTGGATCGGAAAGCAGCAACGCCTCAAACTCATGTAGCTGGATATAAGGGATAAACCGAGAATCGTCAATGTCCTCTAGTAAAGCTGCTTCCAACGCGACGACTCGGGCGAAAACGTCCGGTTTCCCGCTTGCCTTGTCGTACCCCGGGAAGTCGCGAGGCAGCCCGTACAGATCGAACATTGTTGTGAAATGAGCGTCCGCAGCTCGATCCTGTTTCAACCATCGGCAAATGTCGTTCTTCACGGGCAGGTACGTGTCCAAGCCACCCCGGTGCGTGCGTCCCTTTTTCTTCCCCAGCGCCGCGAGGCGAGGCTTGAACACCGACACGCCATACAAGGCCAAGTGCGGGCCAAGTACATCCACGGCAAACCGCTGCTCAGTATACCCCTCGGCCGTGACGTACAGCCGCACCATTAGGCAGGTCCCCCACCGATAACGTTCTTCTCCCACAGCTCGCTCAGCGAGTAATCCTCCAACCACTCGCCAAGCTCGTTCGGTTCCAGTCGTCTGAACGTCGATCTGCGGTCCTCGCGATCCACCACGATGATATCTTCGGTCTCGAACTCGTCCAGCAAACACGTCGATTGTGTCGCAAGCATGATCTGGCAATGGCAGGCGGCCTGCCGAACCAAGGCGGCCAAAACCACAATGGCGGACGGGTGCAGCCCCAACTCCGGTTCGTCAATGACCATCACGCTTGGCAAGTTCTCTTTCGGCTGCAGAAACAGGGTAATCAGGGCCATCGCCCTCAGCGTGCCGTCGGAAATCTGATGAGGTCCGAACACCTCGTCGACGCCTTTTTCTTGCCAGTCCAGCAAGATACTTTCTCTGTTCAACTCCATCGGTTCGAGGACGAAATCGCCAAACCATGGGGCGATCTGCCGAATCGTCCCGACGATCTGATGATAAGCGGCCTCCTGCATCTCCCGAAGCTTGTAAAGGATGGCGGCCAGATTGCCGGCGTCGTGCCGCAGAAACCGATTGTCGTTAATGTAGCAGATTCCGCGCATCTTCGAGGTGTCGGACGTGTCGTGAAACTGGAACACGCGACAGTTATTCAGTAGCCAGCGAATGGATTTCGCCGTCAGATCTCCCTCCTCCGTCACTTCGTGCAAGCGTGTTTCGCGATGTCCCGCGCCCAAAGACTTCTCGTATGGCTTGCCTGGATGTCGTTCGCGCTGAAAGTGGACTCTCTCTTCCGTGAAGATCAGGGTCTCGCCCGCCGCGTGGGCCAATCGCAGGCTGTACTTGTTCTCGCCCACCTCCGTCTGGAAAGTCAGCGCCGCCTCGATCTGCGTCGTTGTCTTCTTGCCGTAGAACAGCAGGCAGTCCGCTCCACCCGATCTGCCGATGAAATCCTGAAGCCTGTCGCCCATCATCTCGTTCAATAACTTGAAAAACGACACCAAGTTCGACTTCCCCGCTCCGTTCGGCCCGATCAACACGTTCAGCGGTCCCAAACCGAGCGACATCTTCTCGATCGACTTGTAGCCGGAAATCGCAATGTGCGTCAAAGAAGTGGGCATGCGTCTCGGTTCTATCGGTCCAGCTCCGCGGCGATGATGTTCAAGCTCCCCATCACGGCCACCACGTCGCTGAGCATGTGGCCGCGGATCAGGTGCGGAAACAGCGAAAAGTTGATCAACGACGGCGGGCGGCAGCGGGCGCGGTAGGCCCGGTTGGTCCCGTCGCCGACCAGGTAAAAACCCAGCTCGCCGTTGGGCGCCTCGACTGCCGCGTAACTCTCCTCGCAGGGCACCTGGAAGCCCCGGTTGGTCATTACCAGCTCGAAGTGGGAAATCAGCCCCTCGATCGTCGAAAAAACGGCCTGCTTGCCGGGCAGGATCGTTCGCTCGTCGATCCCCACGTTGACCGGTCCCGGCGGCAGGTTCTCCACGGCCTGGTGGATGATCTTGAGGCTTTCACGGACCTCGGCCATGCGGACCAGGTAGCGCGCGAAGCAGTCGCCGCCCGGGGCGCAGCATACGTCGAAGTCGAAATCGGCGTAGGCCAGGTAGGGCTCATCGCGGCGGAGGTCCCGAGCAACGCCGCTGGCCCGAGCAATCGGCCCGGTGACCGAGCGATTGATCGCCTCGTCCTTGCTGAGCACGCCGACCCCCCTGGTGCGGTCGACGAAGATGCGATTGCGGTTCAACAGGGCCTCGGCGTCGTCGAGCTTCTTGGGCATCCCCGCCAGGAACTCGCGGATCATCTGGATGGCCTGCGGCGTGATGTCGTACGTCAACCCGCCCACCCGTGTATAGCTGTTGGTAAACCGCGCCCCGCACATGGCCTCCAGGATGTCGAGGATGGGCTCGCGGGGGTTGAAGGCGTACATGAAGAAGGTGAACGCGCCGGTGTCCAGCCCCACGGCCGCGTTGCAGGTGAGGTGATCGCCGATGCGGGCCAGCTCGCTGACGATTACGCGGATGTACTGGCAGCGGGGCGGGACCTCGATCCCCATCAGCTTCTCCACCGCGTGGTGCCAGGCCACGTTGTTGGCCACCGGCGAGACGTAGTTCATCCGGTCGGTGACCGTCACGTACTGGTTGTAGTCGAGGTGCTCGCCGAGCTTCTCGAAGCCCGAGTGCAGGTAGCCGATGTCGGGCATGGCGTCGACCACCCGCTCGCCGTCGAGCTTCAACACCAGCCGCAGCGTGGTGTGCATGGCCGGGTGCTGCGGGCCGACGTTGATCGTCCACAGGTAGGGCTGCGGCTCGTCGTGGGCCAGATTGCCGGAGGTTGTTACGGGCGTTAGGGGCATCTTCAGGAACGGCGCAGGAATAAACTGGTCATTCTTCGAGTGAAAACCCAGACTGCGAAATCCGAAACGCGAAACAAATTCAAAGTCCAAAGGCTCGAAAACGCTGAGTTCCGGGGGTTTATCATTGGAATTTGGGCACTTGGATTTGTTTCGGATTTCGTGCTTCCGATTTCGGATTTGTTCAAGCCATTTCTGCGCGAGCCGCTAACCTTCCGCTCGTCGGATTACGGGTAAGTTATGCCGCTCGCCGCGGCCCTGCAAGGGATAGTCCTTCCGCAGCGGATGCGCCTCGAACCCTTCGGGCAGCACGATCCGCCGCAGGTCGGGATGGCCGGAGAACCGGATGCCGAACAGGTCCCAGACCTCGCGCTCCAGCCAGTTGGCCCCCTGCCACAGGTCAACCACCGACGGGACGGTCGGCTGGGGATCATTGACGAAGGTCCGCACCGTGATCCGCTCGTTGGTCTCGGCGTTGGCCAACAGGTAGACCATGCCGAAGCGGTCCTTCGCGCCACGGTAATTCAGATAGTCGACGCAGGTGACGTCGATCAGCAGATCGAAGCCGAGCCGCTGCTTCAGCTCCTGCAGCACGTCGTGAATTGAGCCCAGCGGCACGACCACCCGCGTCTGGCCGCGAAACTCGCTCACGGAGAGGCCTTGAAAGGCGGCTTTCAGGGCGTCGATGGTTTGGGGTTCGGTCATAGGCCGATCCATCCTGTAGGAGGCGACTCCAGTCGCCGATCCGTGGTGGCGATGATCGTGGGCAATCGGCAACTGGAGTTGCCTCCTACAAGGTCTCGTGTCAAGCCGCGGCTACTCCTGCAGTGCGCGCTTAGGAAGTTGCAGTGCGGGGGCGTCGAACTCGCGGCACCAGGCGGTCCCCTCACGCTGGATCTTTTCTTGCAGGTCGACGATGGACTGGATCAGTTGCTCGGGCCGGGGCGGGCAACCGGGCACGTAGACATCTACCGGCAGGAAACGGTCGATGCCCTGCACCACGGCGTAGGTGTCGAATACCCCGCCGGTCGAGCAGCAGGCCCCCATCGAGATGCACCACTTTGGCTCGTGCATCTGCTGCCAGATCCGCTGCAGCACGGGCATCATCTTCATCACCACGCGGCCGGCCACGATCATCAGATCGCACTGCCGGGGACTGAAGCGAAATACCTCGGCCCCGAACCGCGCGATGTCGTTGCGGCTGGCGCCGGTGGCCATCAACTCGATCCCGCAGCAGGCCGTGGCGTAGGGCATAGGCCACAGGCTATTCTTTCGGCACCAGCTTACCAGCTTGTCGAGGATCGTGATTCTTACGTTGTCGGGCAGTCCGTCTGTGGTCACCGCAGGCTCCCGGTTGCTGGTTTCTCAGCGCTTCCCAGCCGGCACCGCCGTCCGGGAAAAAGGGGACAGGTCCAATTTGCCGGAACGGCCCGAAGGGTGCTTCGCACAAATTGGACCTGTCCCCTTTTTCCTCCCACGTCCACTTAGCGCCATCGAAAAACCCCTTTACGCCAGTCGTAGATGAATCCCAAGGCCAGCAGCGCAATGAACACCATCACGCCGCCAAAGACCAGATGACGGTTAGCAACGAGCTGCCTGCCGGCCTCGGACCCCTGCAAGGCGGCCACGGCTGCGCCCGTGGCCGGAGTCGGGGCCGTCGCGGGGACCTGAGCGGCCGCCGCGGCCGCGGACGGGGAATCGGCCAGCCTCGCCGGCCAGGCGGTCACCGCCCAGGGGTAGAGAAACAGCAGCTCGACGTCGAACACCAAGAACGCGATGGCCATCAGGTAGAACCGCACGTCGAACTGCCGCCGGGTGTCGTGGATGGGGTCCATCCCGCTCTCGTACGGCATCCGCTTGACCCGCCCCGGACGGCGCGGGTTAAACACGTTGCCCATCACCAGCAACACCGCCGCCAGGGCGAGCACGCAGGCCGCAAAGAGGAATATCGGCAGGATCGGAAGGTCCGCGATGCCCATCAACACCTCACCGGTTATCCGTGCAATGGGTACAGATTTGGCACATTCTAGTGACGCCTCTGCGCGCGGTCAACCCACCCGGAACACCGTGTGTGGCAAGTTTTCCTGGCAACTCGGTGCTCGGCGGGTGGCTGGGGTCGAGCGCAGCGAGCCCCCAGGAAAGCGTGCTGGGGGCAGCCTCCGGCTGACCACCAGCCACCCATTCATCCCTCAGGAAAACTTGGCAGACACGGAACTCCGCACAGGCGCAACAAAACAGCCCTCCGTAGGCGGGGCAGAGACCTACGAAGGGCTTTGTTATGAG